>Ga0233425_10001083_pt1 | contig 64127 bp, 62 predicted proteins | sample Watercolumn_Towu_2_FD_181712 | JGI IMG/M metagenome (GOLD analysis project Ga0233425, IMG submission 181712) | Freshwater microbial communities from Lake Towuti, South Sulawesi, Indonesia - Watercolumn_Towuti2014_140_MG | ecosystem: Environmental > Aquatic > Freshwater > Lake | place...
CCCGGAGTCCTCTCCCGGGTCACCGGCCTCTTTTCCGGCCGGGGCTTCAATATCGAGAGCCTGTGCGTGGCGGAAACCATGGACCCCGCGGTCTCCCGTATCACCATCGTCTCCACCGGGGATGAGCAGATCACCGAGCAGATCATCAAGCAACTGCACAAGCTCATCAACGTCATCAAGGTCACGGACTTAAGCGAACAGGAGCACGTGGAACGGGAGATGGCCCTGGTGACCGTGAAGGCGGAAGACAAGTCCCGGGCCGAGGTGCTGCGCATCGCCGACATCTTCCGCTGCCGGGTGGTGGACGTCAGCCCCCATACCTATACCCTGGAGGTCACCGGCAACCACGAAAAGATCGGGGCCGTGCTCACTTTGCTGAAAAACCACGGCATCCTGGATGAAGTGCGCACCGGCACTTTGGCGATCCAGAGGCCGAAAAAGGATTGAGGTAGGGTGCGTCTCACGCACCATTCCTCTTGATGCAATAGCGTCCCACGTGCCCTTATTGGTGCGTAAGACGCACCCTACGGGAAAGGAAATTTCATGGCGATCAAGATTTATTACGACAAAGATGCGGATTTAAAAGTCCTGAAAGGCAAAACCGTGGCCATCATCGGCTTCGGTTCCCAGGGGCATGCCCAGGCGCTGAACCTCCGGGATTCCGGGGTGGACGTGATCGTGGCCGAGATGCCCGGGACTCCCAATTACGAGGCCGCGCTCAAGTACAAGTTCAAGCCGGTGGCCGCGGCCGAGGCGGCCCAAAAAGCCCAGGTGGTGCAGATTCTCACCCAGGACCACGTCCAGGCCGGGCTCTATGAGAACGACCTCAAGCCCCATATGGGCGGCAAGACCCTGCTTTTCTCCCACGGTTTCAATATTCACTTCGGCCAGATTGCGCCGGGGCCGGACGTGGACGTGGTCATGGTGGCCCCCAAAGGCCCGGGGCATCTGGTGCGCAGCGAATACGAGAAGGGCGCGGGGGTGCCGTCGCTGGTGGCGGTGGAGCAGGACGCCTCGGGCCAGGCGCTGAAAACCGCGTTGGCCTACGCCAAGGGCATCGGCGCCACCCGGGCCGGGGTGCTGGAGACCACCTTCCGGGAAGAGACGGAAACCGACCTCTTCGGCGAGCAATGCGTGCTCTGCGGCGGGGTCTCGGAGCTGGTCAAGGCCGGGTTCGACACCCTGGTGGAAGCGGGCTACGCCCCGGAAATCGCCTATTTCGAGTGCATGCATGAGTTGAAGCTCATCGTCGACCTCTTTTACCAGGGGGGCTTGAATTACATGCGCTACTCGGTAAGCGACACCGCGGAGTTCGGCGATTACACCCGGGGCAACCGCATCATCACCGAGGAGACCCGGGAGGAGATGCGCCAGATTCTCTACGAGGTGCAGTCCGGCGAGTTCGCCCGGGAGTGGATCCTGGAGAACCAGGCCCGGCGCCCCGTGTTCAACGCGCTCAGACGCCAGGAAGCGGCCCACCCCATCGAGGAGGTGGGCAAGAAGCTCCGGGCCATGATGGGGTGGCTTAAAAAGTAGGGTTAAAAGGGGAAAAGGTTAAAAGGGGAAAAGGGAAAAAGGGGAAAAGGGAAAAAATGCTTGATCCCAAGTTGATATTTTTTTCTTTCCCCTTTTCCCCTCTTCCCCTTTTTCCCCCATTACGAAAGCTGACAAACTGAAGCTATGTCATCATATCTAAATGAAGGCCGCGGGTTAATCGCCGCGCCCGGCCACCGCTTCATCCTTCCCCTGGTGGGCGTCTTTCTCCTGGGGCTGGCCTTGAACTCCACCTGGCTGTTCCTCCTGGGGCTTATCGGGGCCGCGTTCTTCACCTACTTTTTCCGGGACCCGGAGCGGCCCATTCCCCAGGAGCCGGGGGTCGTTATCTCTCCCGCGGACGGCAAAGTCATCGCCCTGGACGAGGTTCAGGAGGAAAAATTCCTGGGGCGCCCGGCCAAACGGGTGAGCATCTTTATGAACGTCTTTGACGTGCACGTGAACCGGGCCCCGGTGGCGGGGAGGGTGGCCGCGTCCAATCACCGGGACGGTTGTTACAAGGTTGCCTGGCACCCGTGTGCGGATCAGGTCAACGAACAGCAGGCCACGCTGCTGGAGGCCGAGGCAGGCCGCCGGGTGCTGGTGGTGCAGATCGCCGGACTCCTGGCCCGGCGCATCATTTCTTTTGTTACCCCCGGACAGACCCTGGCCCGGGGGGAACGCCTGGGCATGATCTGCTTCGGCTCCCGGGTGGACCTGTATTTGCCGCTGGACACCGAGTTTTTGGTACAGGTGGGAGATAAGGTCCAGGCCGGGTCCACCATCCTGGGCCGCTGGTGGCTGGACGCCGCTTAAGCGGCAGGGGGCCCCGGCCTCCTGCTGCAGCAACACCGGAAAAGATATGGTGGCCTTTCGCAGAAGACGCAAGAAAAGGGACCGGCGGCGGTTCCGGGGGGTGTATCTCCTCCCCAACCTGATCACCTCCGCCAGCCTGTTCGCGGGTTTTTACGCCATCGTCGCGGCCATCGACGGCCGCTATCTGGCCGCGGCCTGGGCCATCTTCGTGGCCCTGATCCTGGACGGCCTGGACGGCCGCATCGCCCGCATGACCCATAGCACCTCCAGCTTCGGGGTGCAGTACGATTCCCTGGCGGACCTGGTGGCCTTCGGGGTGGCCCCCGCGCTCCTGGTTTATCTCTGGGCGCTCAAACCCTTCAAGCAATTCGGCTGGGTCGCGGCTTTTCTCTTCGTAGTCTGCGGGGCCTTAAGGCTGGCCCGGTTCAACGTCCAGACCGGCTCCATGGACCCCCGCTATTTCAACGGCTTCCCCATCCCAGCGGCGGCCATGGTGGTAGCCACCGCCATTGCCTTTTACTACCAGATCGGCGAATGGGCCCCGGAGAAGCACAAATACATCCTGGTGATGATCTATGTGCTCTCCTTCCTGATGGTCAGCAATATCAAATACTTCAGCTTCAAGAAAATGGAGCTCTTCAAGCGCCACCCCTTCCAGACCCTGGTGGCCGCGGTGCTCCTCTTCGTGGCGGTGGCCACCGCGCCGGAACTCATGGGTTTTCCGCTGATGTGCATCTACGCGGTTTCCGGCACCTTGAGCACCTACCTCTACTACCGCCGGCCGCAGTTGCCGGAGAAACCGGAAGAAGAGGCCCCGGCGCCGAAGCCTTCCAGCCCTTAATCAACCAACTGCGATGCAAAGGTTCTTACCCCGGGCCGTCGTGGTCCTCCTCAGCCTTATCGCGGCCTTGGGCCTGGCCGAATGGGCCGTCAGGACCTTCAGTCCGCAGATAACCGGGGAGGTAGTCTTCGCCTACCACCCGGACCTGGGGGCCATCCCTGTGCCTTACCAACAGGGGCGGAAGACCTCCCCTCATGGTGTAGGCTATGACTTCAGCCATAATTCCCAGGGGTTCCGGGGCAACCGGGAATACGGACCAGACAAAGGCCAGGCCATCCGGATACTTTTTGTAGGGGATTCCTTTACTTACGGGGTGGGGGTGGATGATGGTCAGGACATTCCCCAACAAGTGGAGGAAATTCTGCGGGCCAGGAATTATGCCGTGGAGATCATTAACGCCGGTAACCCCGGGAAAGGCACGGATTATGCGTTAAAATTGTTGCAGGTTATGGGGCCCTCATTAAAACCCGATCTGGTGGCGCTCTGTTTTTTTTGGAATGACTATTTGGATAACGCCGACGGGGAGTATTTCCGTTTGGGGGAAAACGAAGAACTGATTCCCGAAAAACCTCGCAGTCTCACCGCAAAGAAGGCCAGGATTGAAAATCTGCCCGGTATCAACTGGTTGTTGTCTCGATCACATGCCGCCAATTTAGTCAGGGCGGCATTGGTTAACCTGTTGCGCCCTGCCGGCCAAAACAGGCACGGTGAGAGATTCGACCCCCTAAAAGTGAATTTTGATCCCCGCTTGACCGGGTTTTTTATCAAGCAAATTATAACCACAGCCCAGACCCTGGGAAGCGACATCCTGTTTTTTTATCTGCCGGAAGAACAGGAAGTGAATTATTACCGAAAGTCAGGGGATAGGACCTCTTATGAGAAAAGTTTTTTTAACTTGCTTAAATCCCAGAAAAAAGAGGTTTATTCCTTAACCCAGCCGCTGAGTGCGATACCCGGGGAATTGGAAGTGCCTTATTGGGGCCACTATAACCCCAGGGCCACCCTGGAGGTCGCCAGGTATATCAGCGGCCCCGTGGAGGAGTGGCTGAAAACGCGGCAGAGCCGGACCGGAGCGGGAAGCCCTTGATATTTTAAAGGTAATGAATTTGCCCTTGGCATCCGATTAAAGTTCATATATAATTTAACGACTTAAAAATGATCGCAAAGCCATGAATTCTGCACCCCATTTCCAATCTTCGCTTATTTCCTCCCGGGGCCTGGCCCTGGTTCTGCTGCTGCCTGCCTAGGCAGGCATACCTCTTTTCTTACACCCATTTTCGGCAAAGATATTGTTTTAACTGCTTCTTTTTGAAGCTGACAGTGTTATAATGCTTTTTGCTTCCCCGGCCGCAAGCCGGGGGGAGGAGACGCATATGCCTGAAAAGATTATTATCTTCGATACCACCCTCCGGGACGGCGAGCAGACCCCCGGGGCCAGCCTCAACGTAGACGAAAAACTCCAGATCGCCCGCAACCTGGAACTCCTCAACGTGGACGTCATCGAGGCCGGGTTTCCCTTCTCCTCCCGGGGCGATTTCGAGGCGGTGAAGGCCGTGGCCCGGGAAATCCGGGGCTGCCAGGTTGCGGGTCTGGCCCGGGCCTTTGAAAAGGACATCGACGCCTGCTGGGAGGCGGTGAAAGAGGCCACCCAACCCCGGATTCATACCTTCATCTCCACCTCCGACATTCATCTCAAGTACCAGATGAAGAAAAGCCGGGAGGAGGTCCTGGAGATGGCGGTGGCTGCAGTGAAGCACGCGGCCCGCTACACCTCCAACGTGGAGTTCTCCGCCATGGACGCGTCCCGGAGCGACCTGGACTACGTGGCGAAAGTCTTCACTGCGGCCATCGACGCCGGGGCCAAGACCTGTAACTTCCCGGACACCGTGGGCTACGGCATTCCGGAGGAGTTCGGGGCCAAGATAAAATACCTGATGGAGCACATTCCCAATATCCATAAGGCCATCATCTCCATCCACTGCCACAACGACCTGGGTCTGGCCGTGGCCAACACCCTGGCCGCCATCGCCAATGGCGCCCGCCAGGCGGAGTGCACCATCAACGGCATCGGCGAGCGGGCCGGCAACGCCTCCATGGAAGAGGTGGTCATGGCCTTGGCCACCAGGAAGGACCTGTTCGATTACCAAACGGACATCGTCACCCAGTACATCTACCCCACCAGCCGCCTGGTGAGCAAACTCACCGGGGTGGTGGTGCAGCCCAACAAGGCCATTGTCGGGGCCAACGCCTTTGCCCACGAATCCGGGATTCACCAGGACGCGGTGCTTAAAGAGGCCAGCACCTTCGAGATCATGACCCCCACCGCGGTGGGCATCAAGAAAAGCTCGCTGCCTTTGGGGAAACTCTCCGGACGCCACGCCTTCAAAAAGAAGCTCCAGGACATGGGGTATTACCTGGGGGACGAGGAACTGAACCGGGTCTTCTTCCGCTTCAAGGACCTGGCGGACCGGAAAAAGACGGTGTTCGACGAAGACCTGGTGAGCCTGGTGGAGACCGAGGTGATCTACAAGTCCGTGCCCGAGCATTTCAAGTTGGTGGACTTGGTGGTCCTCACCGGCACCATGGTTAAACCCAACGCCACCGTGAAGCTGGAGGTGGGCGGGGAGGTCAAGTCCTTCTCCGTCCTGGGCGATGGGCCCATAGACGCGGTATATAAGGCCATCACCCATCTGGCCCAGTCCAAGTGCAAGCTCCTCAAGTTCGCGGTGAGCTCCATCACCGGGGGCACCGAGGCCATGGGCGAAGTGTCCGTACGCCTGGAGGAAGACGGCCAGATCGTCACCGGCCAGGGCGTGGACCCGGACGTGGTCACCGCCAGCGCCCGGGCGTATATTAATGGCCTGAACCGGATGAAGTTTTCCAAGGAAATGGGGCCGAAGCTGGGGAAGCCGGAGGAGCTGTGAGCAGAGAGCTGTGAGCGGTGAGCAGTCGTAGGGGCGAACCTTGTGTTCGCCCCGGACGTCCAGGGCGAACACAAGGTTCGCCCCTACGAAAAAATCGCTTTGAAAGCGAATTGGTATATGGGGTGAATGAAATGGCAAAACCGCAGACGATTACCCAAAAAATCCTCGCCGCGCACGCGCGTAAAGATACGGTGGAAGCGGGTGAATTGATCCTGGCCAAGGTGGACATCGCCCTGGCCAATGACATCACCGCGCCTCTGGCCATCAAGGCCTTTCAGGAGGCCGGGGCCAAGCAGGTGTTTGATAAGGAACGGGTGGTGCTGGTGCTGGACCACTTCGCGCCCAACAAGGACATCGCCTCCGCGACCCAGTGCCAGTTCGTGCGCCGCTTCGCCCGGGAGCAGCACATCAAACACTTTTACGACGGCGGCGACATGGGGGTGGAGCATGCCCTGCTGCCGGAGAAAGGCATCGTCGGTCCCGGCGACCTCATCGTCGGCGCGGACAGCCATACCTGCACCTACGGGGCCTTGGGGGCCTTCGCCTCCGGGGTGGGCTCGACAGACCTGGGTGCGGCCATGATCACCGGCGAGGTCTGGCTGAAGGTCCCGGAGTCCATGCGCTTCGTTTATACCGGGCAGATGCCCCCCTGGGTCACCGGCAAGGATCTGATATTGGCCACCATCGGCGACATCGGCGTGGACGGCGCCAATTACCGGGCCATGGAATTCGTGGGCGAAGCCATCAGCAGCCTGTCCATGGACGAGCGCTTCTCCATGGCCAACATGGCGGTGGAGGCCGGGGCCAAAAACGGCATCATCGCCGTGGATGACATCACCCTGGAGTACGTCAAGGGCCGGGCCTTGCGGCCGTTCCAGACCTATGCCAGCGATCCCGGCGCGGCTTACATTACCGAGAAGACCTACGACGTCAGCCGCATGGAGCCCCAGGTGGCCATGCCGCCGTCGCCGGAGAACGTGCGGCCCGTGTCCCAGGTCAAGGACGTGCGCATCGACCAGTCGGTCATCGGCTCCTGCACCAACGGGCGCCTGGAGGACCTGCGCCTGGCGGCGAAGGTGTTGAAGGGACGCAAAGTGGCGACCGGCGTGCGCCTCATCGTCATTCCCGCCACCCCCCTGATCTACCGCCAGGCCATGGACGAGGGCCTGCTGGCGGTCTTCATGGACGCGGGCGCGGTCATCGGCCCCCCCACCTGCGGGCCCTGCCTGGGGGGTCACATGGGTATCCTGGCCCCCGGGGAAGTAGCCATCGCCACCACCAACCGCAATTTCACGGGGCGCATGGGCCATCCCCAGTCCCAGGTGTATCTCGCCAACCCCGCGGTGGCCGCGGCCTCGGCAGTCACCGGGCGCATCTGCGGGCCGGAGGAGTTGTAAAGTAATGTTCAAAGTTCAAGGTTCAAAGTTGATGGCCTGGTAAAAAGTCGAAAATCCTAAAAATCGCCAAATTAAGTTGCTGATTTTATTGAGGACGATTAGGGAAAATCAGCATAATTTTGACTTTTTACAGTGCCATCAAAGTTCAAAGTCAAGGGACGAAGCTCGTGAATGTTTTATAATTGAGACTAAGGCTAAATATCTTGAATTCTTTGGCAAAAATTTCCACTTGTTGAGCATGAGTACGAAAATCGAAAAACTCCTTCAGGAAATGATCGCGATCATTGTCCGGGAGGTTGACCCTAAGCAGGTGATCCTGTTTGGCTCCCAGGCCAGGGGCGCGGCCCGGTTCGACTCGGATTTGGATTTTCTCATTGTCCAGGACCATCCCTTTGTTCCTGGCAAAACCCGGTGCCAGCAGATGGCCAGGATTTGGCGTCTGCTGGCCCGGTTCCCGGTTTCTCAAGACATCCTGGTTTACACCCCGGACGAAGTGGAAGAATGGCGGCAAAAAAAAATCATGTCATCGCCCGGGCGTTGCGGGAAGGGAAGGTCCTGTATGAGCGAGCTTAAACACGCTCGCGCCTTGTTGGGTTTGAACCTTTAAAAATACTTGCTTTTTAAAGAAAAAGTCTGGTAACATCCTCAACCCTGGATTTCTGTTAAAATTGCGGTTATTTTTTCCGTTTTTCAACATTTCTCCCGGCACGGAGTGGCGCAAAATAATCCCATCAGCACCATAGGGGCAATGCGCCACACACCGGCTTTAACAAATAACCTCCACCAGCGTCCAATATTTGAAGGGACGGGGAGGAAGCCATGGAGAGCCGGAAGAAGCGATGGGCGCCGGGACTGGCGCTGCTGGTTTTACTGGGAGCTTCCGGTTGCTCCGGAATTTTCCACGAACTGCGGCACGAGGACGGCCAGGTGGAGCGCCTCCGGTTCCACGGCGGCGTAAGCTGGAAAAACTGGGACCGTAATCCATACAAGCAGGATGACAGCGCAGTCTTCCTGAAAAAAGAAGCGACTTTTTAACAAAGATTCACCACAGAGACACAAAGAGCACAGAGAAGCACAGGGGAAATATTTTAGCCCTGGCTGAAAGCCAGGGCTAAATTTTTTCTCTGTGAATCTCTGTGTCCTCTGTGTCTCTGTGGTGAATCTTTATTCTTTTTACCCCTCCCGCCGCCGGGTCCGGATGACCCGCTCCACTCCCAGGTAGTCCGGGATTTTTTCGATCTGCTCAAATTTTCCGGTTTCCTCCACCAATGCCGCGACCTTTTCGGCCTGCCCATCCGCCACCTCCAGGGCCAGCCAGCCGCCGGGAGCCAGCATTACCGGTGCGGCCTGTACCAGGGGCCGGATCAGGTCCAACCCGTCTTCCCCGCCCAGGAGCGCTTCCCGGGGTTCATATTCCTTGATGCCTTTATGCAGTTCCTCAAAAACCGGTCTGGGGACATAAGGGAGATTGGCCACCAGCAGATCAAACCGAGGCTCCGGTTTGAGAGCGGCCAGCAGGTCGGCCCTGAGGAAACTGATGCGCTCCGCCACCTCATGGCGCCGGACGTTTTCCCGGGCCACATCCAGGGCCGGGCCGGAAATATCCACCCCCACCCACCGGGAGTGGGGCAGTTCCCGGGCCAGAGTGACGATGATGGCGCCTGAACCTACTCCCACTTCCAGGCCCCAAGGCATGCCGGTCTTCGGTCTTCGGTCATCGGTCTTCGGTGGGAATACTTCGAGAACTGAGGCTATGAGGGTCTCCGTTTCCGGGCGGGGGATGAGGACCGCGGGGGTGACCAGGAAATCCAGGGACCAGAACTCCTTGCGGCCGGTGAGGTAGGCCGTGGGCTCCCCGGCCCGGCGGCGCAGCACCAGGGCCTTGAACCGGGCCAACTCCTCGGGGGTGAGGGGCTGGTCATAGCGCAGGTAGAGGTCCAGGCGGCTGAGATGCAGGACGTGGGCCAGGAGCACTTCCGCGGAGGCCCGGGGCTCGGAGAGCCCCTTTTCCCGGAAATAATCGGTGGTCCATTTCAGGACCGCCATGATGGTCCAGGTATCTGGCGCAGGGCTGACCATTTATCCCATTTTCACTTTCAAATGTACCAAATACCACATATAACTCATTGAAATAATATGGTCTTTTTAGCGAAAAGCGAAAAGCGAATAGCGAATAGCGAAAAACGCCATCACGCCTGTTGCAGCGCCTGCGTGCGGTAATGGGTGGTCAAGGCCTGGATGAGTTCGTCCAGCTCCCCGTCCAGCGCGGCTTCCATCTTCAGGCCGTGGAAACTGAAGCCGATGCGGTGGTCGGTGATGCGGCTCTGGGGGAAATTGTAGGTGCGTATGCGCTCGCTGCGGTCGCCGGTGCCCACCTGGGTCTTGCGCTCCTGGGCGATCTGCTGGTGCTGCTCCTGCTCTTTCAGGTCCAGGAGCCGGGCCCGCAGCACTTTTAAGGCCTTGGCCTTGTTCTTGTGCTGGGATTTCTCATCCTGGCAGGAGACCACCAGGCCGGTGGGCAGGTGGGTGACCCGCACCGCGGAGTCCGTGGTATTGACGCTCTGGCCCCCGGGGCCGGAGGACCGGAAGACGTCGATGCGCAGTTCTTCCGGATTGATCTGCACGTCCACTTCCTCGGCTTCAGGCAGTACGGCCACGGTCACCGCGGAGGTGTGGATGCGGCCCTGGGATTCGGTGACCGGCACCCTTTGGACCCGGTGCACTCCGCTTTCATACTTGAGCTGGCTGTAAACCCGGTCCCCGGAGATGGAGGCGATGATTTCCTTCAAGCCGCCGATGCCGGTGGGGGAGTGGCTCAGGACTTCCACTTTCCAGCGATGGCGCTCCGCCAGGCGGCTGTACATGCGGAAGAGATCCGCGGCAAAGAGCCCGGCTTCCTCGCCGCCGGTGCCGGCGCGGATCTCCAGGAGGACGTTTTTCTCGTCATTGGGGTCCTTGGGGAGCAAGAGCAGGCGCAGCTCTTCCTCCAGGTTTGCGGCTTGCTCCTTCAGGGACTCGATTTCTTCCCGGGCCAGGGCCTTCAACTCCTCGTCCGCCTCTTCTTTGAGCAAGGCCTGGCTGTCCGCCAACTCCTTCTGGACCTGGCGGTAGCGGCGGAAGGTGTGGATCAGGGGAGTCAGGTCCGCGTGCTCCTTGCGGCGCTTTTGATATTCTTCCTGATTGCGGATGATCTCGGGATCGGCCAGTTGCCGTTCCAGGTCCCCGAATTGGTTTTCCAGTTGTTCCAGTTTTGCCAAAAACATCGTTATCTCAAAATGCGCGCCATTGCCGGCTGCCAAGCAGCCTCAACGGCCTTGGGAATTCTTTTATGTTTCTTCAGGGAATTTGAAACCAGGTAGGCCGCCCATTCTCTAAAACATTTAATATTTTAATTATAAAGGAAAAAACGCCGGAAGGCAATGATTTACAGGTCGGCAAAAACCATTTCAAAACCTAATCTCTGTCACCGGTAGAACCATCATGCCCCAAAGAGTAACAATGAACTATGCAAAAACCTATCAATGGTGGGGCGGCCGCCCCTGGCCGCCCGGACCGGGCGGGCACAGAGGCCCGCCCCACCAGGGCTGAACTATCTAATTATTTAATCGGAAACGGTATCAGGGGCCAGGGGCCAGGAGATGGCGTGATGGATCATTATGCGCGTGGTTCCTCATTTATGAAGTCGCCAATATTCTTTCAGTTCCTCGTCAAAAATCTCCAAGGTACGGAGACCGGCATTTTCTTCCAAATGATGCCTGATTTCATGGGTTATGGTTTCCCATAATTCCTCTTTGATCTCGGCCAGGGGCGAACCCCGGAAAACCTGGCGGAAAGAGCCGTAGTAAATATCTATCGTGGGTTCGAGATAACCGCCGTGATTGTAATGCCCCAAGATATAGACTTCCGGGATCTCCTCATCCTTGACTTCCTCGCGGGTGACAAAGATCCCGGAAATGCCCTGTTTATAGATCTCCGGTATGCGGCGGATGATCTCATCCGCCAAATCGCAGAATTGGTTAAATGAAGGGAAGTCCTTCATATAAAACTTTTGCCCCTGCCTTATATTCCTAACCCATAACCCCGATGCCGTTCACTTAAGCTCCAAGGGGGGGAGGGAGTGATGCCTTTGTTCTTGTCATTATGGGGAAACCGCAGGCGACGGAAGAATCTCAAAGACGAGATTCTTCGCTCCGCTACGCTGCGCTCAGATCTGAATGACAAGTGGTAAAACCTACGCAAAGGTCTCAAGTTCAAGGTTCCCAGTTTCAAAGTAATTCCTTATGGGGTATTGAGCCACCCATTATTTATGAAAAATTCCCAAGATTCGCATCCCTAACTTTGAACTCTGAACCTTGAACTTTGAACTCCTTAAATCAGCATCCGTCCCGGCCGGGAGCGGGATTCGTTTTCGCTGTAGACCCGGATGGCCCGCAGCCCCGCCACCGGGCATTCGTGCTCGCACATGCCGCAGCCGATGCACTTGGCCGGGTCCACGTAGGGCCGGGATAGCTTGACGACAATATCCACCTTAACCCCTTCTGGCGGGAGGCCATCCTTCACCAAAGGCTGGTCCAAAATAAGCTTGACGCCGCCCAGGGCGGTGATGCGCCGCAGCGCCGCCTCGGGCTGGCCCACGCCCCGCACGTAGTAGTCGCCGCTGGTCAGGTTCACCCAGGTGGGGAGCGGCGTGTCCAGGTCCACCCCGGTTTCCCGGATTTTCCCGGGCAGGGCCTGGCCGTCCCGGATGGTCTCGAAGAAGGTGCGGGTGAAGATGGCCTTGGGGCTCACCGGGCACAATTCATGGCAGACCAGGCAGGGCCGGTCCATGGCCCAGGGGAGGCAGCGCCCCCGGTCCACGAAGGCGGTTCCCATGCGGATGGGGCCCTGGCCCGCGAATTCGCCCAGCCCTTGTTTCTCTTCAAGGCTTAAGGGGCGAATGGCCGCGGTGGGGCAGACCTGGCCGCAGGCGATGCAGTTGGGCAGACACCCGCTCCTGCTGATGCGGTAGTTGATGGCCGGGGTCCATAAGCCCTGGATGCCGGACTCCAGCAGCGCGGGCTGGATGATGTTCGCGGGGCAGATGCGCATGCATTGGCCGCAGCGGATGCAGCGCGCCAGAAACCGCTCTTCGTCCAGGGACCCGGGGGGGCGGATCAGAAGCGGGTTGTTGTTGGCCCGGGAAAGCCCGCCCAGGCCCCACATGGAGGCCAGGAGCAGGCCGCTCCCGCCGATGATCACCCCCCGCCGGGAGAGGTCGGGCAGCCCCGCTTCGCCTGCCGCGGAAGGTTTGGTGGCAAAGGTCATGCGACTCCCGGGACAGCCGTCCAAACAATTGAAGCACAGGACGCATTCGCCGGTGATAAGCTCTCCCGAGGGGCGGCAGCCGCCTTCGCAGTACTGCTCACAGAGGCAGCAGTCGCCGCAGGCGGTGGAGGTTTTCGCCAGGCGCCAGGGCGTGAAGCGGCTCAGCAAACCGAAGAGTGCGCCCAGGGGGCAGGCGAAGCGGCAGAAGAACCGGGGAATGAACAGGGTCAGGCCTACCACCGCCAGGAAGACCACGCCGATGAGCCAGACCGAGACGTAAGCCCGGGGCTCGTCGCTGAGCAGGCCCAGGCCGGAGTCGGCCAGGGGCAAAAGCGCCAGGTTGACGCTGCGGTGCACCAGGGGCAAAGGATCGAAGACCCCGGTCTGCACCGAACCCGTCAGGGCCAGGAAGAGCAGGAAGAATAACAGATAATACTTACAGGCCTGGGGCCGGCGGTGGCGGTTGGCCTCCACCCGCGCCGCCATGCCGGCGCCCCGCCGGGCCAGCCAGCCGGTGGCCTGCAGGATGGTCCCCAGGGGGCAGACGAAGCCGCAGAAGAAGCGGCCTACGAATAAAGTAATGCCGATGGTCGCCAGGGCCCAGGCCAGGCCCGTAAAGAGGGCGCCGGTGGCCAGCATGGTGGCCACGGCAGTGAGAGGGGCCAGCTCCAGCAGCCAGTTGATGGGCCAGCCCCGGAGCTGCCACCAAGCGCTCCCCAAAGTGGCGGCGATGCAGAACCACAGGAAGACGGCCAGGAAGAAGGCCTGGCTGAGGCGGCGGACGGTAACGATGCGCATGGGTTTTGGCTATTCGCTATTCCTATTCGCTGTTCGCTTTTAGCTAAGAAGTTCAAAAAGTTGAGGCAACGACCGATTTTATAACTTACGGCTGGAAGAGGGTTTAACTCCTCCCACCCCCCCGCCTCCCTTCGGTACCTGCTCCCGTACAAACCGGGGCGGGGGGTGAGGGCCGGGGTGAGGGGGGCGGCAATAAACGTAACCATCACCAAGAATTTATGTCTCAAGCCCCGGTGTTTATCAGCACCGGCTTAAGAGAGCGATAATCCGCCCGCCCTGCGCCCGCCTTCTCCGCCATCTGCACGTAGGGCACGTCCGCCGGCGTCCTGCCCAGCAGTTCCACCCCCACCGCGTCCGCGGCCACCGGGTCGGTGGAGACCACCAGGGTATGCGTCTCCTTCAAGTCGGACAGGGACCCGCCGGTGGGGCCGTTGGTCATCATGGATACCGTGCCGTCCAGGACGCAGAGCGTAGGCTTGAGCAGGAGCGCCAGCTCGGTGATGATGCCGTTGATGTCCTGGTGGAAGACGTTGCGCCGCCCCCCCCAGGAAGCCGTAATAATTTTTCAGGATCAGAGAGGCCCCGGCCCGGTGGTGGTCCTTCACCGGGGAAATCACCATGACCTTGGTCACCCCCGGAAAAACCCCGGTCATGGTGGGCCAGTCCCGGATCAGCTTGCCCTGGGGCAGGCTGACCGGAGAGAATAGAGCAGGGCGGGGAGAGATGATCCTGGCCCCGCTGGTCCGGGCCGCCGCGGCCAGGCCGCTGATCTCGTAGCAACTGTCGGGGTTGTTGATGGGATTGTCCGTCACCTGCACCTGGGCCGCGCCGGCTTTTAGGCAAAGATCGGCCACCGCCGCCAGAATCTCCGGGTGGGTGGTGGCCCCCAGGGAGGCGGGGGTGGCGAACGCGGCGTTGACCTTGATGAGGACCCGGTCGCCCTTCTGAATAAAGGCCTCCATGCCGCCCAGGGCCTTAATCCCGCGCTCGAACATCATTTTACGGTCCGCACCCCGGACAATGGCCATGGTCGCCGCGCCCGGGGTCTTCAGGGAATAATCCCCCAAACCGGCCAGGGCCTTCTGGCCCTCCACCGGAGCGGGCCCCTTGGAGTCATAAAGGGCCAGCCCCAAGCCCCCGGCAGCCAGGGCCAGACCCGAGGCGTACCCCAGCCGGATGAGAAAATCCCGGCGGGTCATTTCATCTAACTTCACGGCTTCCCTTTAAGTGCGTTCCGCAACTGCGCGGCCAGTTCCAGCGCTGCCTCTAAAGACGAGGCGTCATGCACCCCGGCCAGATTGGGGCCCTGGATAAAGACGGCCTCAAACGAGTTGTCCAGGGCAAAGACCTGGAGGTCCCCGGCCCCGGCCGGCGCCAGGACCTTTTGATAGCCGTTGGCGGCCAGAAAATCAAGGTAGCGCCGGGCCTCGGCCCGGGCCTGCTCCGGGGTCTCCTTGGCGGCGATAAAACCCGTGGCCTTGCCGCTCTTTAAGGTGTATTCCCCGGTGAGCATGTCATTTAAACCCTCGCAGCCGAAGGAATCGGCGGTGCAGAGGCGCACGGTATCTTTGGCCAAGCCTTCTTTGGGGAAGAGCGCGGCCGCGTCTTTGGCTTCGCCTGCGCCGGGAAGCTTGGCCAAAAGCGCGGCTGAGTAAGCCTCGAGGGATTTTTGCACCGCCTCCGAGGCCCGGTCGGCCACGATCTCCACATAAAACTTGCCCTTGGTGAAGAACATGGCGTTGGCCGAGGCATAGGCGTTGGCGGTCAGCGGCAGATCGGGAGACCCGGGACGGCGCTGGCCGCTGAAGACGGCAAAGGCGTTGGCAGGCGTCCCCATATCGTAAATAAAGACTTCCACGTGGGCCCCGCCGGCTCCGTCCAGGCCGAAGCTGCGGCAGGACATCTCCTGGAAGCCCGCCTTGAGATAAAGATCCGCTTTTCCGTTGATCTTATCGGAAAGGGTTTCCGGACCGTAGCTCTGCGTCGGGGCCTGGGGGCTGAACCCGGAGACCTCGGGGAGGAGGCCGGCGGTGGCGCTCTGGGCTGGGCCGGCCGCGGTTTGAGTCCGGCCCTGGAGCAGCGGGGCGCGCTGGGCCACCACCACCGCGGGGTTGAACCGGGCCTGCTGCGCCAGCAGCCAGACGAGGATCACCCCCAGCAGGGCCAGAATGGCGTAGCCCAGAACCTTCTGGGTGGGGCCGGCTTTGGATTTAACCCGGGCCAATCTTTTATACCGTTTTTCGTTTTTGGTTTTTCGTTTTTCGTTAAAAAAAACTACTAAATTACAATGGGAATTTATTGTCTTTGAAAGTAAGCCTGCCCTATTTGGGAATCTTCTTCTGCTGGTTCAGATCGTAAATGGGCGCAAACCGTAAATCCGACCGCAGATATTCCTCCGGGGATTTTCCCAGGAGTTCCCCGTTCACTTGCAGGAACCGCAGTTCCCCGCTGACCCCGCAGCCCTCCTGGCAGGCCTGTTCCAGTTTGCCTTTGGCCCCGCCGAACTGCGGGTCCGCCTTGCTTTTGTGGAAATGCCGCCGCCACTCGAGCCATTGCTGGGGGGTCAAGCTGCTCTGGTCCACAAAAACATAATAGACTACTTTATCCGGGCAGTCCTCCTCCAGGAAGAGGGTGTATTCGGTTGCTTCCGGCTTCCCCGGGGTAGCCGGGAGATTTTTGGCCCCCTCTTCGATGAGCCAGGCCGTGGGGCCTTTCCGGGACGCGACAAAATCTTTCACGGTCCCGAAAATGAAGGCGGGATTCATTTCCTCGGCCACGAAATTTCCGGCCAGGAACTTCTCCGGCGGGGTGAACGTACTCAAGCCGTTGGCCTGCCGCAGGTCTGCAGCCTTCGGACTCACGGCCCAGGCCCCGGAACCATGGCCCGCTAACAGCAACACCCCCAAGATCAAAGGCAAAAGACGCAGCATCGCCCCTCCTTTTTCCGGGTCTCCGGCGTCCGGAGAACCCAGTCGGCCCCTGCGAGTTTCCGTTAGCGCTTCCCGGCCGGCAGGCCGGCCAAGAAAGCGATGAACGTCATTAAATAATAATGGTCATAGATCTTATGCTCTTCCCATTGCTGGCGCATGGTCCACAACGCGTCTTTGGGGGAAAGGGCCGGGCGCCAGGGACGTTCCGCGGTCAATTCTTCGTAGCTGTCAATGATCCGCATGATGCGGGCCCAGGTGGGGATTTTATCCAGTTTCAACCCCTCGGGGTACCCGGAGCCGTCGCCGTTTTCATGGTGCCGGAGCACCATCTGCAGCGCCTCCCAGGGAAGGTGGGTAAAACTTTGCAGCATCCGGAACCCCTCCAGGGGGTGCCGCCGGATCTTGGCCATCTCGTCTTCGGTAGGTTCCTTTTCCTGGGCCGATAGTTTCCTGGGCAGGCGGGCATAGCCGATATCGTGGATCAGGGCCCCCAGACCGAAGCCCCGGGCCTTTTCCCGGCTCCACCCCAGATACTTGGCAAAGGCCAAACCCAGAAGACAACAATTAACGGAATGGGTATAGACGACCAGGGCTTGCTTCCGCAGCTCCAGTAAGAGCAGGGAATTGCCGCCTTCGTGCTTGACGGACTCCAGCAGGTCATCCACCAGGGATAAGGCCAGGGTGATCTGCTTGCCGGTGCGGCTCTTTTCGTTGGTGAAGAAGCGCAGGACCCAAACCTGGGTCAGGTCGCAGACCGCCTGGGCCTTTTCCACTTCGCTATGGGTTTCATCCTTTAAAAAGACGTCCAGATGGCCCTGGAGGTATTCAAAGACCCGGTCCACCTCCTCCAGGGAGAAGTAGAGCCACGGAATGTGCAAGGTCTCCAGTTTCCGGCGCCATTCGTTCTGAAAGATGTCTCCAGGCGCACAGCAGCGGACGATCTTGGCCTTGGGTTCCCCTTTGGCCTTCGTCTTCAGATAAAGGTCAAAGGATACCGGCTGCCCCACCTTGACGGCGTCCAGGGGCAAAGGCGCATATTGCTCCGCTTCCTTGGAGAGGACGGAGGCGATGACCTCACTGGAACGCATCTGTTTCTGGAAGAAATCGGACATGAGATATTATCTATTTATACCTGTAATTCTTGGAACCTGCAAAAGATATAGATGAATTCATTGAGACTCAAGATTAGGGGGACTTGGGAGGGCGGTTCAGGCGCCGCATGATCTTTTGCAGGGCCACCCGGCTGAGGCCGCTTAACTCCGCGGCCCGGGTGATGTTGCCCCCGGTTTTTTCCAAAAGATCGGAAACATACCGGAGAATGAAGCGGTTTACCACGCGGTCCTTGGCCACTCTGTAGGGTTCGATTGCCCCTGCCGGGGCTTCCTCCTCCACGCCGGGCAGCAAATGCCCAAGGCCGGTTACCCGGTCGAAGTCCAAATCTCCCGGTTGAATGATGCTATGCTGACAAAAGACCACGACCCGGCGCACCAGGTTCTGCAACTCCCGGACGTTTCCCGGCCAAGGCCGCTGCATCAAGGCCTCCAGGGCCTGGGGGGAAAAGCGTTTCAGACCGACCCCCATTTCCTGGCAGGCCATCCGGGTGAAATGGGTCACCAGCAAGGGGATGTCTTCCCGGATCTCGGCCAGGGTCGGGGTGCGGATGGTCACCACGTTCAGCCGGTAAAACAGGTCCTCGCGAAAACGCCTTTCCTTAATTTTCTGCTCCAAATCCTGGTTGGTGGAGCCCATGATGCGCACGTCCACCCGGTGGGGCCGGACGGCGCCCAACGGCTTGATTTCCTGCTCCTGGAGTGCCCTGAGCAGCTTAGTCTGGATGGACACGGGGATGTCGCCGATTTCGTCCAAAAGCAGGCTGCTGCCGTCGGCTTCGTCAAAGAGGCCCTTTTGCTCCGTGTCGGCGCCGGTGAAGGCGCCCTTTTTGTGGCCGAACAACTCGCTTTCCAGCAAATGTTCCGGTATGGCCGGGCAGTTCACCGTCACCAGGGGCCGGTTGCGCCTGGGACTCAGTTCATGGATGGCCCGGGCCACCAGTTCCTTGCCGGTGCCGCTTTCGCCCCGGATCAGCACGGTGTAATCGGTGCGGGCAATGGCGTGGATGGTCTCCAGCAGCCGGCGCATGGGCGGAGACTGGCCCACCAGGTTCTTCAGGGCTGCTTTCTCTCCCACCCGCTGCTGCAGCGTTAAATTTTCCCGGATCAGGCTGTTGCGCTCCAGGGCCTTGCGCAGGGTACGGATCAGGACCTCCTTGTCGAAGGGCTTGGTGACGAAGTCATAAGCCCCGCGCTTCATGGCCTCCACCGCCTGCTCAATACTGCCGTAGGCGGTCATCATGATGACGGTGAGCCGGGGATCGATCTTGAGGAGGTGTTTAAGGAGGTCCAACCCGTCCATGTCGGGCATGCGGATATCGGTAAGGACCACGTCCACCGGCTCTTTCCGCGCGATCTCGAGGGCCTCCGGGACCTTGGCCGCGGTGAGGATCTCCACTTCCTGGAAATCGAAGGCCATGGACCGCTTCAAGCCCTTGAGCATGTCCACTTCGTCATCCACGATCAGCAGGCGTTGAGGCGTAAGGTTCTGGTTCATCGGGTTTCTTACCGGGTTTAATCAAAAATATTTTTTCGTGGCGGCGAACCTTTCGTCCCGGGCGGTCCGGGCAAACAAAAGGTTCACCCCTACACCGGCAGTAGGATGGTGAACTCCGTCCATTGTCCGGGCTCACTCTTGACCTGGATTTCGCCCCGGTGCTCCTGGATGATGCCGTAACTCACCGACAGGCCGAGGCCGGTGCCTTCGCCGGCGGCCTTGGTGCTGAAGAAGGGATCGAAAATCTTCTCCAGCAGGTCCCCGGGGATGCCCTTGCCATTGTCCCGGATGACCACCCTTTCTTGCCCGGCGGCCTCCTCAAACGAGGTGGCCACCCGGATTTCACCTTCCTCCCCGATGGCCTGGGCCGCGTTCATGAGGAGATTCAAGAACACCTGCTTCATTTTGTCCGCGTCCACGTCGATCAAGGGCAGATCGGGGTCCAGGTCCAGCCGGAGGGCGACGCGGCTGTGGCTGAATTGATGGGACATCATGTTTACCGCCTCCTCGAGACAGCGGTTGAGGGAGGTCAATTGTTTCCGGGCGCCCTCGCTGCGGGCGAATTTCAGGAGATCGGCGACGATGCGCTTGCAGGCCAGGGTGTGCTTCTCGATGGTCTCCACATCCTCCCGGGGCTCGGGTCGGCCCGCCAGTTCCTTTTTCAGGAGGTCGGTATAGGTGAGTATCACCCCCAGGGGGTTGTTGATCTCGTGGGCCACCCCCGCGGCCAACTGCCCCAGGGAAGCCAGCTTCTCGGTGCGCTGGATGTTCTGTTCCAGTCGCCGCTGCTCGGTGATGTCCCGGGCGTAGCGCACCACGCTGTCAATCTGGCCCCGGTCGTTTAGCACCGGGTAAAAGTGCATCAGGAAGATTTCGCCAGCGGGAGTGGCCATTTCTTGAATGACCGGTTTTCTGGTCTCCAGCACCTTTTGCAGGCCGCAATCGGGGAGAGGGCACAAATCCCCGGCATGCAGGTCCCGGCAGAGTTGGCCGGCCACCTCTTCCTCCCGCAACTGGTAGCGGTTCAGATAAGCCTGGTTGACCATTTTGATACGGAAGTCCCGGTCCATCAGGACCACCGTATCGGTGGTGCTGTCGAAAACTGACTGTAAAAGTTCCTTGCTTTGGAACAGCTTGGCCTGGTTTTCCCGGAGGCGTCGGGCCAGGGTGCGGGCCGCGATGGTGATTTCTTCGATTTCATCGTGGGCCTGGACCGCCTCGAAAAGCTTGAGCTCATCGGCCCATTTCAGGCTCTGGGGCACCTCCCCGAGTCCGGTGTCCCGGGGCCGGGCCGCGGCCGGAGAACCGGATAGTCCTCCCTCTTCCGGCAGTTCCTGGCGAAAGATGTTGAGGATCTTCCGCAAGTCGCCCGCCACCAGGCGGTTGAAAAAAGAGCTGATCAGGACCATGAGCACTACGGCCCCGAACAGGCAGGACATGAAGACCGCGAAAGCCTTGCCTTTGAGCTGGCCCAGGGCGATGTCCAGGGGGATGCCGATGGCCACCACTCCCGCCAGGTCGCCCACCTGGTGGCCGAAGCCCCGCTCGCTGCCGTATTTTTCCAGGAGGGCCTTAGGCGCGTCGGTCACCTTGCCGTGGCAATGCATACAGGAGGCGCTGTAATAGACCGGCCGGTACCGCATGTATTGGGATTCCCCGTCGATTTGCAGGATGCCCTCCCAATCCTGCTTGTCGGGGTTGGCGGCAAAATATTTGAGCATGCGTACTTCCGCGGGGTTGGCTTCGGAATTGGGGTTGCGGGCGTTGACGTTCACCCGCCGGTAGCGGTATTCGGGCATGGCTTCGCCGAAGCGGTCCATGACGGCCCGGGAGACGTACGAGGTGGACATGGCCTCCATGACGAAGGCGTCTTTGCCCATGATTTCGTAGAGCCTGGGCCGGAGCACCTGGCGGACGTAGGCCTGGGTGGCCTCCACGGCCGCCATGACAATCTGGGATTTGGCCCGGGAAGCCTCCTCAATGAGCATTTTGCCCTGGCGGTAAATGATATAGGCGCAGATGGAGCAGAAACAGAGGAGGATAACGCCCACCCCGAGGAAGAAACGGGCGCGCAGGCTGAGGGAGGCGAACCTCCGGAAAAAGGAACCGGTCTTGGATCCGGCCGGTGGCCGGGGATTTTCTTCAGACATGCAACTGCTCACTTAAACTTATTGTCTTCTTTATTTTAACCCGAATTCCCCGGAATCACAGCAAAATAGCTTAACCTGTGCTGCCAACCGGGGGTTCTTTCTGCAAACTTAAGTTAGCACCCGGCCTATATTAAATTAATTCAATAATATTAGCAAGTTGATAAATTGTCCTGCAAAGTCTGGTTGGCAGCAAAGGCTTCTGTCGGCCGTTCTAAACTTATAACTACCTGATAATTCAGCTTAAAATTATTTGGCATGACCCTTGAATAGACTAAGATCAAACAATCCTAATTACTGGAGAAGATTCGGCCATGAGTAAAAAATGCGATGTGCACCAGGTCTGGGAAGACAAGGCGAGCGCGACCTTTTCCGCGGAACGGAAGGAAGATTTTGTGGTGCTGATCCTGGCTGCCGTTACCGTGGCCGCGGTCTGGGCCGGCGTTATCGGACCGAAGTTTTTCAAGTCCCTGTTCTTTTAAATCCGAATTTTACTGAGGATCAAGAGGAGTAATCATTATGGCTGGCGGAGGCATCGGTGTCGACTACACCCTGAGGAATCTGCCCCGGATGCTGCCCGGGTTGCTGCTGTGCGTATTTTTCGGTTGGGCGGCCCTGCAATGGGACGCAACCATTCACGGTTACGAACAGGATTATAAAGAGGCCGCCGCGGTGCTGACGGGCGTCAAAGCCGGCAAACCCGCGGCGAGCTTTGCGGATTATAAGCATGCCAAAGAAGACAAGTACAAGGCGGCGCTGGGACGGTTTGACCAGGGGCTGGAAAAGCAGAAACCCAAAAAGCCCCATGTCCTGGACAAAGGCACTTACGAAACGGTGGCCGCCAGCGGCAATATGCCCTTCACACTGAAATTCGCCTCCTTCATGGTCCAGATTCAGATGACCTATGTGGCGGTGTTGTTGCTCATCGGCATGCTCATCCGCAACACCATCGGCCTGCCCGCGGTCTTCCAGGCCGGGACCATTGCCGCCCGCCCCATCATTAAACCCGGCATCGTCATCCTGGGGGCCTACTACCTCTGGTCAGACGTCCTGCGGGTAGGGGTCATCGGCCTGGCCTTGGTGGTGGCCTTTGTCATGGGCACCGCGGTGATGATCTGCGTCTGGGGCCGGAAAGGCAAGGTGGATGACGGCCTGGCCGGGGTCATGGCCGCCGGCGCCGGCGTCTGCGGCGTCTCCGCGGCCGTGGCCGTGGCCCCGGTGGTCAATGCCAAGCCCCGGGACTTCTTCTACGCCATCGGCACCATCCTCTTGTTCGGTACCCTCTGCCTCTTCACCTTTCCCTATATCGGCCAACTGCTGGGCATGAGCCAGCCGGTCTTCGGGGCCTGGGTGGGCACCGCCATCCTGAACACCGCCCAGTTGGTGGCCGCGGCCACCTGGTACGGCCATCAGTCCCTGCTCACCGCCAACATCATCAACATCGTGCGGGTGGGCTTCATCCCGCTCATTGTCCTCTGGGCCATTTACTACTACGTCATCAAGCCGGCCGCTGCCAACGCCGACCATACCCAGAAGCTGAACGTGCTCCAGGTGATCCGGGAGAAGTTCCCGGTCTTCATCCTGGGCTTCTTCGTGATGGTGACCTTGAACGAACTGGGCCTCTTCACCCAGACCCAGCGTGACGTCCTGGGCAAAGACTTGTTGAAGATCTTCTTCGCCATCGGTTTTGCCGGGGTGGGACTGAACATCGCCTTCGGCGACCTGCGCAAGGCCGGGGGCAAGGCCTTTGCCATCGGCTTCGTGGCCGCCACCCTCAAGGCGGTGCTGGCCGCGGCGGCGGTGATGCTCATCGGCGCCGAGGCCTTTACGGTCAAATAAAAGACTTGCTCACCGGCAGGCATGGGGGCATACTTCCCACAGGGGGTATGCCCAGTTTTTTTTGGAGGACCCCGGTGCGGACCATTCTTTTGTGCACTGACGGTGAAGAACAGACCCGCAAGGCGGAAGACCTGGCTTTAAGCCTGGCCAAGCAGTTCCAGGCCCGCCTGGTGGGGTTGTTCGTCGTCGACCCGTTTCTTAAAAAATTTACCCATGAGATTTATGCCGTCGGCCGGGAGGCCTGCCGGGAGCATATCGACCGGGCCCTGCGGGAGCAGGGGGGGAAAGCTCTGGAGGCCCTGGGGGAGAAGTGCCGGGCCGCGGGTATTGAATTTGAGGCCAAGATCCGCTGCGGCCCCCCGGACGAGGAAATCCTGGGGGAAATCGCCGGCCGTGGCTACGACCTGCTCATCATGGGCTCCCGATTGCTGAAAACCTGGCGGGAACGCTGGGAATCCGTCAACCTGCCCCAAAAAATCTTCTCCCAGGCCCCCATTCCCGTGCTGTTCGTCAGGTAATCCCGGTGAGGTTTCAACACGCCATCGAGCTGGACCTGCCCCCGGACCGGATCTTCGGCTTTTTTGCCGATCTGGAGACCTGGCTCCGCCTCAATCCCCAGTGGCAGGTCCTCGCCATCCAGGGAGAACCCGGGCTCCGGGAAGGGAGCGCCTTCGCCCTGGAGGTGGAGTATGACCGGACGGAACAGAAGGCCAGGTACCAGGCCCTGATTACCGAAGTGGCGCCGGGGCGCTCCCTGACCCTGCGGCTGGAGGGGGAGGCCCCCCGGGAAATGACCATCGAAGTTCTCCCCGCCGGCACCGTTTCCCTCCTCAAGTACCGGGAAGAGAGCGAGCCGCCGCTGTCCGCCAAAGAACAGATGGAACTGACCCTCTGGTTGAAGAGCGCGGCCAATTATATCCTGATTTCCCAGCGGACCAGCGCCTTCAGCCGGGTCTGGAAGTGGTTTCTGGACCGCTACTGGCTCAAGATGAGCCCTTCCGGCCGGCGCACCGTCTTTTTCGTGGTGGCGGCCGAAGGCCTGTCCCTGGTGTTTTTCCTCTTGATTTTGCTATGGATTCTTGTTTTTAAGAGATTGTAATAGCAGTCTGACATCAAAGAGCGTTAAACCGGGGCGAACCCGGTGTTCGCCCCCGCTGCCTCGGGACGAACACCGGGTTCGCCGGTTTGCTGCCCTTTGATTGCGAAATGGTATTACGATGGCATTGGTAACTTGCTAAGATTACAATACTTTTACTAAGGAAAAACGCAAAACGAAAAATGCCGTTAAGGCCCGGGGGGCCGGCCTGGAGGGGCCAGGCCCGGAGGGGCGCTCCTGGCCGCGGGTTTGGTCCCGAGCCCGCCGTCGAGGGGGGCGCCCGGACTTTGAGGCTCTTTAGCCACCTGCCGCGAGCTGATCAAAAACATCAGGTAACGGGCCTGTTGGACCGGGGTGAGAATGGCCGTCTCCTCGACGTCCTGGCGCTGTTTCAAAGCCAGCATCTCCTGCTCTTTCTTCCTGATATTGTTAAGGACATTTTTCACGTCCGGATCGGCGGGGTGCGGCTGGCGCATGATCTGTTCCAGCCTCAGGAACTCGTTCTTGGCTTCTCCCATCAATTGTTGCCGCAAAGGACGATAGCGCTGTCTGATCTCGAGAAGCTGGGCCACGGTTTGCTGGTTCACCCCCAGGGTCTTTTCCAAATGGGGGGGGATGGCCACGGGCGTTGATTCCCTTTCTTGAAAAGCGCCTGACTCAGCCGGAACCGCGCCGGTTTTCCGGGAGACCTCCCGGGGTCCCGCGGGGGGGGTCAAGGGCACGGCCTCCCGGGGTCCCTTGCCTTTGACGCTCCGGGCTTCCTGCAACAATCTCTTTTGATACATGATATTCCGGGCCAATTGCACCGGGGTGAGCAAGGCCTCCTCTTCCCGAACCTGCCGCTGGTGTAAATTCTGATCCTCCTGCTGCTTCTGTTTGATGGCCAGGAGAATCGCCCGCACCTCCTGATCCGGCGGCGAGGGTTGATGCATGACTTGTTGCAGCCTCTTGAAATCCGCTTTCGAGTCCTGGAACAATTTCTGGCGCATCGCCTTGTAGCGCCGTTCAATCTCCAGGAGCTGGTCAACGGTCTGTTGGCTCACCCCCAGGGCCGGACCCAACTGTTTGCGCTTGACCTGGAGGAATTGTTCCTGGAAGCCGCCCTGTCCCTCGGGGGGGGCCTGGGCAAAGGCCGGGGCCGCCCAAGCCGTTACCGCCAGGATCAGGCCCAGCAGACTGCGAGAGATTCTCTGGTACATGAGCCATCCTTTTCGTGCTGGCGGACCTTTTTCAGAAAAGTCTCCCTTTCCGTCTCCGTCATGCCGGCCAAGGTGGAATCCAAATCGCCGTCGAGGTCCAGATCATCCTCCCCATGCATCTCGTGTCCGTTTTGGGACACCATCATCACGGCTTCACTCTTTTCCGGGGCAGGGGCAGGCGCGGCGAGTCGCGGGGCGGCCGGGGTTTTTTCCAATGCTTTCTGCTCTTGGGACATTTGAGGTTGGGGCGGCATACCCGGACGCTCCGGGTTCAGATAACCGAAGGCCACCCAGAGGAGCAACCCCGCCAGCGCCGGGGCGCCCAGCAGATAGGGGATTTTATAAAAACGGGACGGCGGCGGCTCAGGAACGCTTTGGACGCTCCGGGCCAGTTTCAGGTGCAGCTCCCGGTTGAAATTATCCCAGAAGGCCTGGTCCGGCTCAGGCCGGGGCGCAGCTTTGAGATTCATGACCACTGCTTCCAGGCCCGCCAGCTCCTCCCGACAGGCCGGGCACTTCTCCAGGTGCGATCTCACCATCCCCCGCCAAAAAGGAGAGAGATCACCGTCGGGATACGCGGGTAACCATCTTTGGATAAGGGCGCACCGCCACTTCATAATCATCCTCGTTCTGCATGTATTTCTTCAGGGTCTTTAACGCCTGGCAATAATTGACCCGGGCTGCGCCCGCGGTGCCTCCCAAAACCTTGCTGATCTCCTCGTAGGAAAGACCCTGCTCCAGTTTCAGGGTAATCACCGCCCGCTGCTTGGCCGGCAGGCGCTCCAGGGCGGCATAAAGCCGCCGGTGGTCTTCCTGGGCCACCAGTTCCTCTTCCGGGGAGTCCTCCCCCACCAGAACGTATTCGTCGCAATCAACCGGATCTCCAAATTTCTTCCTGTTTTTCAGATAGTTGTAACATTGGTTGATGGCAATCCGGAAAAGCCAGGTCCGAAACTGGGCCTGCTGGCGAAAGCCCCGGATGTGAACAAACGCCTGCATAAAGGCTTGTTGCGTCAGGTCTTTGGCTTCCTCCGCATCCAGTACCAGCCGGTAGGCCAGCCCGTAGATCTCCCGCTGATACTTCTTGACCAGTTCCTCGAAAGCCGGCAGGTCGCCTTCCTGCGCCCGGGCCACGAGCTGGGGGTCAGTCATTGTGAATCCTCGAGGTCTTCATAAATTTAGACCTAACAACCGTGCAAACGTTAAATGATGGTTTTCGGTTTTCAGTTTTCGGTTTTCGGTAAAGAAATTTTTTCACCGAGACCTTAGTCATATTGTACCTTATTTTCCTGTTAACTTCTTTGGATTTCTGCGAGAGGTTGCTTCCGGATAATGAAACGAACCTGGGATATAACTTGTTGACAATCTTTTTTCTTTTAACCGAAAACTGAAAACCGAAAACCGAAAACCGTCTTAAGGATACAGCCGGTCCAGGAGGCGGGGGAAGGGGATGGCCTCCCGCACGTGTTTGAGGCCGCAGAGCCAGGCCACCAGGCGCTCGATCCCTAAGCCGAAGCCGCCGTGGGGCACGCTGCCGTAGCGGCGCAGGTCCAGGTACCACTCCAGGGGCTCCTGGGGCAGGTGGTGTTCCTCCAGGCGGGCCAGGAGAACTTCCAGGTCCGCCACCCTTTGGGAGCCGCCGACGATCTCCCCGTAACCCTCGGGGGCCAGCATGTCCACGCACAGGGCCAACTCCGGCGCGTCCGGGTCCGCTTCCATGTAGAAGGCCTTGCAGGCCCTTGGATAGCGGTGCACCAGCACCGGCCGGTCGAAGGCCTGGGAGATGAGGGTCTCTTCATCGCCGCCGAAATCCTCGCCCCAGGCCAGCTCTTTACCCAGCTCATTCAGGCGGCTTAGAGCTTCGCCGTAGCTGATCCGGGGGAAGGGCGGAAGCGCCGCCTCCAGGGGGGCCACATCACGCTCCAGGGTTTTAAGTTCGTCCCGCCGGTGGGCCAGCACCCGGGAGACTGCGCAGGCCACCAGGCCCTCGGCCAGGTTCATGACGTCTTCCAGGGTATAAAACGCGGCCTCCGCCTCCACCATCCAGAACTCCGTGAGGTGGCGGCGGGTCTTGGACTTTTCCGCCCGGAAGGTGGGGCCGAAGCAATAGACCCGGCCCAGGGCCATGGCCGCGGCTTCCAGATAGAGCTGGCCGCTCTGGGAAAGATAGGCCTTGCCCCGGTCCAGGTAGTCGGTCTCAAAGAGGCTGGTGGTGCCTTCGCAGGCCGTGGGCGTAAGAATGGGAGTGTCCACCAGGACGAAGCCCCGGTCGTGGAAATAGTCCCGGCAGGCCCGGCAGACCTCGTCCCTGACCCTCAGGATGGCCTGCTGCCGGGGAGAGCGGAGCCAGAGGTGGCGGTGGTCCATGAGGAAGCCCACACCGTGCTCTTTGGGGGAGATGGGGTAATCCTGGGGAATGTGTAAAGGTTCCACCCGGGTGACTTCCAGTTCGAAGCCCCCGGGGGCCCGGGCTTCAGCCCGCACCTGTCCCTCCAGGATCAGGGAGGTCTCCAGGGTGAGGCGGTCGAACGCGGCAAAATCCTCCTCGGGGAGCCGGCCTTTCACCAACACGCCCTGGACCAGTCCGGTGCCGTCCCGGACCACCAGAAAGCGCACCTTGCCGCTGGAGCGCAAGTGATGGACCCAGCCCCGGATGGCGACGGTTTGGCCGACGTGGGCGGATAAGCGGGCGATGTCGGCCGCCGGGGGCCGGTCTGCGGTCTGCGGTCTTTGGTATTCGGTCTTCAAGGCTTTCAGCTTTCAGCTAGCAGCGGTCAGCTTTTCTCTTGTTGCCAAGCTGCGCCTGATTCATGCAAATTCGCGATCAAAGGGATTTTTTCGTAGGGGCGAACCTGGTGTTCGCCCAGTTGCATTCGGGGCGAACACCAGGTTCGCCCCTACGTTTACCTTTTCTTTGACTACAAATCGTTATTAATCGGGATCCCAAGCTCACCTGGAACCAGAAGAAAAAGCTTGACTTATAATATCCACCACCAATAATCCGGAAGACCACTGACCACTGACCACTGACCACTGACCACTGGCTACTGGCCACTGGCTACTGGCTACTGGCTACTGGCCACTGGCCACTACAGCATAATCTTGATATGCGCCTTTTCCCGCAAGGTCTTGACCCATTCCACGAATTGCTTCTGGAGGGCCTGGCTGGCGAGCAGGTTGCGGATTTCCGGGGCCGCTTCCTCAAAAGAGCGGGGTTTGCCGGAGCGCTTTTCCAACATGACTACCAATTGGAAACCTTCCGGGGTCTGTATCGGCGCGACCTCTCCGGGCCGCAGCTTGCCGATCAATTCCGCGAGCTGGGGAGCCAGATCGGCCTGGTTGATGAATCCCAGATCCTGGGCGGCAAGAGAATGCTTCCGCACGGCCTCCGGCGGCGATCCCCCCAGGCGGATGTCTTTGAGAACGGCCTCGGCCTTTTTCTTAACTTCTTCCTTTTGTCCGGCGGTGGCGTCAGGAGGGAACGGAATAGCCACGACCTGGAGGTGCACTTGGTTGCCGCCGCCGGCTTCCTTGAAATGCATCTCGTAGAATCTGTGCACTTCCGCTTCCGGAATCTCGGCCTTCTTGGCCCCCAGAGCCATATAAACCAGACGCTCCTGCTGGATCTGATCGGCGATCTGCTGCCGCAGTTCCTTGAGGGTGACGCCGGATTTGGACAGGGCCTGGGTGAGTGCGGCATCATCAGGGAGGCGGTTCTTTCTCTTGAAATCCTCCATGGCCAGATCCACTTCCTTGTCCGTGATATTGATGCCCCGGCGCTTGGCCTCGCCCTTCGCCAGTTTCCGGTCAATCAGGGCTTCCAGCATTTCCCGCTTTAGGGCCTGGCTGTCCTTCGATTTAGGGTTGAACCCGGCAGAGGCCTGCACCATTTTCGCCATCTGGTCCAATTCGGACATGGTAATAATCTCATCATTGACCACGGCCACGATCCGGTCCACTATCTCGGCATGGCCGGGCCCCGCTGCCAACATCGGGGCCAGGCAGGCGGCAAGACCGACTAATAATTGGGGGATAATCTTTTTCATTGATCTATTCCTCTCCTTCAGCCTTAACAAATGTCTCCACTTCTTTCAAGCAATTTTGCAAACGCACAAACGGCGTCTCCCCCTCCGGGACGCGGACCCTCAAGGCCTGATCCCGGGTGAGGCGGAACGTCTCCGGCTTCTTTTTCAGCAGGCTGACCAGGCGCTCCATCCGCAGGCGCTCGGGCCGGGCGAACTTGAGCAGGGCAAAGCCGTCCTGGAGGTCCAGGCGTTTGATGCCCAACCGCCGCAATTGATGCTTGGTCCTGACTACCTCCAGCAGGTTCCGCCCTTCCCGGGGCAGCGGCCCGAAGCGGTCCAGCAATTCCTCTTCCAGTTCCTTGACCGTCTCCGGAGAAAGCCGGTCCGACAGGCGCCGGTAGAGGGCCAGACGCTGCTGGATATCCGGCACGTAATCCTCCGGCAGGTACGCGGCCAGGGGGATGCGGATCTCCGGATCGGGCAGCTCCTCTTCCCGGGCTTCACCTTTGAATTCCCTAATGGCCTGCTCCAGGAGCTGCAGGTAGAGTTCGTAGCCCACCTCCGCCAGGTGGCCGGATTGGGCCTGGCCCAGGAGATTGCCGGCGCCCCTGATCTGCAAGTCGTGCATGGCGATCTTGAAGCCGGAGCCCAACTCGGTGAATTCCATCAGGGCCTTCAAGCGTTTCTGGGCGTCGGTGGACAGCCCCGCTTCCCCGGGGACCAGGAGGTATGCGTAGGCCTGGGCCTGGCTCCGTCCCACCCGGCCCCGGAGCTGGTAAAGTTGGGCCAGCCCCAGGGTATGGGCCCGGTTGATAATAATGGTGTTGGCCGCGGGGATATCCAGCCCGGCTTCGATAATGGCCGTGCACATGAGGACGTCCACCTCGCCTTTGCCGAAGCGGCGCATGATCCTTTCCAGTTCCCGCTCCGGCATCTGGCCGTGGGCCATGGCCACCCGGGCCTCCGGCACCAGTTCCTGGACTCTGCGGGTCCAGGTCCCCAGGGTGCGCACCCGGTTGTGCACGAAAAAGACCTGGCCGGAGCGCGCCAGTTCCCGGCGGATGGCCGCCTGGATCACCGCCCCTTCCGGGTGGCAGAGATAAGTGCGGATGGAACGGCGGTTCTCCGGCGGGGTGTTGATCACGCTCAGTTCCCGGAGCCCCGTCAAAGAGAGCTGCAAGGTCCGGGGAATGGGGGTGGCGGTGAGGGTCAAAACGTCCACCGTGCGGCGCCATTCCTTCATTTTTTCCTTCTGGCCCACTCCGAAACGCTGCTCCTCGTCCACGATGACCAGCCCCAGGTCATGAAAGACCACGTCCTTCTGGACCAGGCGGTGGGTGCCGATGATGATGTCCACCTTGCCTTGGGCCAGGTCGGCCAGGATTTTTTTTTGCTCCGCCGGGGACTTAAAACGGCTCAAGACCTGGACTTTCAGGGGATAAGGGGCCAGGCGCCGGGAGAAGGTGTCGTAGTGCTGCTCCGCCAGCACGGTGGTGGGCACCAGCACCGCCACCTGCTTGCCGTCCATGGCCGCTTTGAATGCGGCCCTTAGAGCCACTTCGGTCTTGCCGTAGCCCACGTCGCCGCAGATCAGCCGGTCCATGGGCTTCTCCCCGGTCATGTCCGCCACCACTTCCTGGATGGCCTGGAGCTGATCGGAGGTCTCCTCGTATTCGAAGCCGGCCTCGAATTCCCGGAACACCGGGTCCGGCGGGGAGAAATGATGGCCCGCCAGCACCCGGCGGGCCGCGTACAGCTCCACCAGTTCCCGGGCGATCTTTTCCACCGCCTTTTTGACCTTTTTCTTGGCGCGTTCCCAGGACTTTCCCCCCAGGCGTTCGATCTTGGGCTGGACGCCGTCCACCCCCAGGTATTTCTGCACCAAATGGAGCCGGTCCACCGGCAGATAGAGGCGGTCCCCGCCCTGGTACTCCAGTTCCAGGAAATCGTTGACCTCCGGGCCCACGTTGAGCTTGACCAAACCCCGGTAGATGCCGATGCCGTGGTCCAGGTGGACGATGGCGTCCCCCTCCTCCAGATCCGCCAGGGAGGTGAGAAACTGGGGCGGCTTGGACTCCTTGCGCCGCCGCCGCTCGGGCCGGAAGCCCAGGGCCTCGTCCTCGGTGAGGACGATCAGGCCGGCGGAGAGCAGGCGGAAGCCCCCGGACAGCTCCCCCACGGTGATTTCCACCGCGGCGCCGGGCTCCCAGGAAGGCCCGGGGGTGAAGTCCGCGTCCAGCTTCTCTTCCCGGAGGAGCTGCGCCAATCTCTCGGCCCGGTGGCGGCTCAATGAGACCAGTACGGTGTGAAACCCGCCCCGGCGCCACTCCTGCAGACGGTCCGCCAACGCCGGGATCAGCCGCCCCCCCTCGCCGCCGGCCCGGGCCAGCTCGCTCGCCAGGCCGTCGTTTTTTTCGGCGTGGAAGTCGAATTCCGCGGCATCTTCCGGCATTCCCAGGGGCAGGAGAGGACAGGAAATAGTGGTATATTTCCCGCTGCGCTCCTCCCACGGGGTTTCATCCAGCCAGCCAGGGGGCTCGGCATGCGCCTGCTCCTCCAGCTTCTTAAGGTCCCGGGCCAGATTCAAGGGGTCCCACTCCACCAGCACCGTGTCCGGCGGCAGATAGTCCCATATGGTGCGGGGCCGCGCATAAAATTCTTCCAGGTGGCGTTCGATGCGGGGGAAATGCCGCCCGAGCTGGACGTTCTGCCAGAACTGGGGATCCTGGCGGCGCTTGCGGCCGGCCAGGGCCCGCTCCCGGGCCGCGGCGTTTAGAATCACTTCGCTGGCCGGCAGCACCAGCAACTCCTCCAGGGGCCCCCGGGAACGCTGGGACGCGGGATCGAAGAAACGCAGGGATTCCACCACGTCGCCCCAGAACTCCAGACGCACGGGCTGGTCATAAAGGGGCGGAAAGAGGTCGATGACCCCGCCCCGGACGCTGAACTCCCCCCTTTCCTCCACCACCGGCCGCCGCTCGTAACCGCTTTCCAAGAGGGTTTTCAGAAATGGGTCCCGTTCCAGGTTCTCTCCGGCCACCACGTAAATCAGCGCCTCTTGCAGGCTTTTCGGGGGAGGCAGCTTCTGGCGCAGGGCCGCGGCCGGCGCCACCAGCAGCCAGGGCTCCCGGGAGGTGTGGGCCACATAAGCCGCGCCCACCCGGGCGCAGCTCACCTCGGTCTCAAAGCTGAGTTCCTTAAAAGGGAGGACCTCATGGGCCGGAAAGAGAAGCAGGCGGGGCCAGGGCTCGCTCCCGGCCGCCTCCGAATCGGCCGCGAAAAAGGCCAGGTCCTTATAAAAAATCTCGTGCGCCGCGGTATTGGGGGTGACGACCAGGAAGGGGCGGTGCGCCCTCTGAAAGAGCCGGGCCAGGACATAGGCCGCCGCAGCCGGGGTCAGTCCCTGAAGATAGATCTTCCGGTCTCCCCGGGCCAGGGCCGGCAGGACTTCCCGCCAGGAAGCGCCGTCCGGCAATATGTCGGATTCGGGTTGGGTTAAAAGCACTTAAGAAAACTTAACTGTCGGGGGCCGGATGTTATAGGGAAAAGAGACCACGGCACCCTACACCAACCAAACCTGGAAATTAAAAATTATATCTATAATATCCGGAAATCCCGAAATTTTCAAGTAAGTGATGCCGATCTTTGCGTCCTCTGCGTCTCTGTTACGAAAAGTTAATAAATAGCAGTAAACTGGTGGGGCGGCCGTCTCTGGCCGCCCGAGTCGGGCGGGCATAGAGGCCCGCCCCACCAGACTTTTCATTCTTTCGATATAGCCTAAGGCTCATGAACGACTGCTTCGAAAAGTGGTCAGTGGTCAGTGGCCGGTAAAAACCAACGTTTGCTTGGGACTTACTTCCTCTCCCCCGCCTTAACATTATCCATAAGTTTGGATGTAATTGAATTAACTAAGTCTTTGGTGGCACAGGCTTTCCTGCCTGTGCAGGCTTTTCAGCACAGCCTGGAAAGGCTGTGCCACCGGTTAAAATACTTGTGGGTAATGATAAGCCCCCCGCCCAGGGGGTACCCTTTCTCCCCTGTCGCTAACTGGCGGGGAGAGAGGGTCGGGGGCCACTGGCGGCCAGAGACGGCCGCCCCACCGATGCATTGTTTATATGTTCTTGCGTCTTACTTTGCGCCTTTGCGTCTTTGGGTGAGGCCTTTTTTCGCACAGAGACGCAGAGGACGCAGAGACAAGGGTGGGCAACTTTTTCCCGGGAATTGCGGTCAACGACACCCTCAAAAACCATATTGATCAATAATTACCGATGATTATCATTTGGCACCGGCCTTGCATCCAGAATTGCCAAAGTTGCGTTATGAGCGGCCATGGATAGCCCGGAGCAAAGCACGAGGAGGTTTACGGTGCAGCAAATAGGATGGAACATGGCCACTTATATGGGGACCCGGGCCGCCCAGGAACTCGAGATTCTCACTCATAATATGGCCAATGCCAGTACCCCCGGGTTCAAACGGGAGATGCTGCGCCTCTGGCGGCAAGACGCCCCCAACGAAGCGGCCGACAGTATGGGCCAAAAGCCCGCCTATTTTCTCAATGTCCGGCACCGGGATCAGACCCAGGGCACTTTCCACACCACCGGCAACGAAAACGACTTCGCCCTGGACGGCCCCGGATATTTTAAAGTGGAGACGCCCCAAGGGGTGCGCTATACCCGGAACGGCCAGTTCCGGCTTAACGCCGAACGCCAGTTGACGACCAGAGAAGGGTACCTGGTCCAGGGTAAAAGCGGACCAATTTCGCTTAACGCCAATGATCAGAATTTTTACGTGGATCCTGAGGGCGGGGTCCATATGGACAAATCCCTGGGAGACCAGTTCGCGGTGGTGGATTTTCCCAACCCCCATGCTCTGGCACAGCAAGGCGGCAGTTATTTCGCCGCCAACGCCCAGGCGGGACAGGAAACCGACGCCCTCAATACCAAGGTGCGCCAGGGGGAAATCGAAGAAAGCAACTTTGACCCTTCTGCCGAGATGGTCCAACTGATGAACGTGCACCGGAGTTTTGAGGCCCACATGAAGGTTCTGGACACCTTCGCGGCCAAGGACCGGAAGGTGATTGAAGAGATCGGGACGCTTTAAGAGGGAGGAGAACCAGCTATGATTCGGGGAATGTGGTCCGCGGCCACCGGTATGGGGGCCCAGCAACTCAGGCTGGACATCATTGCCAACAATCTGGCCAACGTCAACACCACCGGCTTCAAAAAGAGCCGGGGGGATTTTGAGGACCTGGTTTACCAGACCCAGCGCCAGGCCGGAGGCGAGCTCCCCGGGGGCGGCCAGGTGCCCACCAGCATGCAAATCGGTCTGGGCTCCAGACCCATAGCCATCAACAAGATCTTTGCCCAGGGGGACTATGTCCATACCGAGAACGAGCTGGACCTGGCCATTGAAGGCAAGGGGTTCTACAAGGTCCTCAGCAACGGCGTCGAATATTATACCCGGGCCGGGAGCTTCAAGGTGGACAAAGACGGAGCCATCACCACTCCTAATGGGGACCGGATGCAGCCGGAGTTCACCATCCCCACCACCACCATTTATACCTCCATCGACACCAGCGGCAAAATCACCTGTTACGGACCCGACAACAAATCGGTGGCCACCGGCCAGCTCAGCCTCTTTACCTTCCCCAACCAGGCGGGGTTGAGCAACGTGGGGCGCAACCTCTTCCAGCCCACCGAGGCCTCGGGGGAAGCCACCGAAGGCAAGCCGGGCGTCGACGGGGTGGGCACCGTGGCCCAGGGGTACCTGGAAGTCTCCAACGTCAACGTCATGGAAGAAATGGTGAATATGATCATCGCCCAACGGGCCTACGAACTTAACTCCAAGGCCATCCAGACCGCGGATTCCATGATGGAGCGGGTCTCGAACCTCAAGACCTAGTAGGAGGATGAAGACCATGCGGCCCTTAGGGAGGCTGTTGATTCTGGCGGCTTTACTGATCCTGGCCTTCTCGGTTTCCGAAGCCTGGGGGGAAGAAGGCAAGACCGCCCTGCAATTCCGGGCGGAAGCAGCCGCGGCCGGAGAGTTTATCACTTTAAACAACCTGGCGGAGCTGCCCCCGGACCTGGCCCAGAAGTACGGCCAGGCCCTCATCTGGTCGGCGCCCCCTCCGGGCCAGTTTTTCACCCTGACCAGGGAATTCCTGCAGTATCGCCTGACCCAGATGGGACTTGGGGGCTTGGTCCAGGACGCCAACCTGCCCCCGGCCATTCAGGTCCGGCAAAACGGCATCGTCTTGAACAGCGAAGAAATTGCCGCGGCCTACCGGACCTATGTCCAACAACAGAACCCCTGGCCGGCGTCGGAGCTGCGAGTCCAGGTATTGCCCATGGAAGAGCAGGTCCTGCTGCCGGATACCCAATTTAAACTGGAAGTGTTGCCTCCCAAGGGACAGGAGCGGTTCCTGGGGGAAGTGACCCTGGAAATGGCGGTCCTCAAGGACGGCCGCCTCCTTAAGAAGTTCAAGGTCAACGGCAAGGTCACCCTGGAGCAGACCGTGGTCTGCGCCTCCCGGCCATTAGGTCCGCAAACGGTTATCGGTCCCAAAGATGTGCACTTAAGCCGCCGGGACGTGACCAACCTGTCCCAGCGGGACATCTTCACCGCCGAGAAGCAGGTCCTCGGCCACATTCTCATCAGGAGCCTGGGTCCCCAGGAAATCCTCACCAACCGGCACCTGGACCACAAACCCATCATCAAGCGGGGAGAAGAAGTGACGGTGGTCCTGGACCAAAACGGCCTGGAAATCAGCACCAAAGGAATAACCAGGGAGGACGGCTATCTGGGCCGTTCGGTGCGCGTCCGTAATACCAAGAGCAAAAAGGAGTTTCAAGCAGAAGTGCTGGACGCCAAAACGGTAAAGGTGACGTTATGAAACTGCACAAAAATCCCGGTCTGGTGTTGCTCCTGGCGGGGCTCTGCCTCCTCGTCGGAGCCTGCGCTCCCAGTCATACCCAGCACAAAGGGGTAGTCATGGAGCCTCCCAAGGCCCTGCCTCTGCCGCCTTCACCGCCGCCCCAGGAAGGATCCCTCTGGACCACTAAAAACCCCCGGGCCCTGATAGCCGATCTCCGGGCCTGCAACGTGGGGGATATCGTCACCGTCATCATCCAGGAGCAAAACCAGGCCGGGGACGAGGCCTCCACCTCGGCGGATAGGGCCTCCGGCGTCCAATTGGGCGTCTCTTCCCTCTTCGGCCTCAGTATGCCGCAGATGAACGCCTTTAAAGATAACACCGTCACCGCCTCCAACGTCCTCGAAGCCACGGTGGGCAACGTCTCCAAAGGACAGGGGAAGACGGCACGGCAAAGCACTTTTACCTCTTTCCTGACCACCCGGGTCGTCCAGATTCTGCCCAACAATAATCTGGTGATCCAGGGACAGCGGCATATGAAGATCAATAATGAAACCGAGGTGGTCACTTTAAGCGGCGTAGTCCGGCCCGAAGACCTGGATCAAAACAGCCAGATAGTATCCTATAAAGTGGCGGAGGCCCGGATGGAGATTACCGGTTACGGGGTGATAGCCGACAAGCAGCGGCAAGGTTGGCTGACCCGGATCATCGACCATATCTGGCCCTGGTGAGAACTATGAGTTGCCCGGCAAAAGACAACGTCCGAAGAAAAGCCTGGTCCCCCGGTTCCCGGAGTTCCCTGGCGATCTGTTGCTTCCTGGCCGGCCTGCTGGCCTTGGCATGGCCCACGGCGGCCCAGGCCATCCGCCTGAAAGACGTGGCCTCTTTTAAAGGGGTGCGCTCCAACCAACTGCTGGGCAACGGCCTGGTGGTGGGCTTAAACGGCACCGGCGACGGCACCAACGTGGGTTTCAATACCCAGGAATTGGCCAATATGCTGTCCAATATGGGGATCACCGTGGACCGGAGCAAACTGAAGGTGAAGAATATCGCCGCGGTGGCCGTGACCGCGATGCTGCCTCCCTTTGCCCGGGTGGGGTCCCAGATCGACGTCCTGGTCTCCTCCATGGGCGACGCCAAGAGCCTCCAGGGCGGCACTCTGGTGCTCACCCCCTTGAAAGGGGTGGACAACCAGATTTACGGCCTGGCCCAGGGCCCGATCTCTGTGGGAGGCTTTGTGGCCAGCGGCGACGCCGGCGGCGGCATCACCAAGAACCATCCCACCGCGGGCCGCATTGCCAACGGGGCCACCGTGGAGCGGGAGATCCCCTTTGATTTTACCGGCAAGCAGGATATCATCCTGGCCCTCAACACCCCGGACTTCACCACCGCCACCCGGGCCGTGGGCGTCATCAACCGGCATCTCAAGGGCAACTACGCCACCTCCCAGGACAGCGGCACCATCTGCATCAAACTGCCGCCGCTCTTTAAGGAAAAGATGGTCCCTATGCTGGCCTCCCTGGAAACCCTGGAAATCGCCACGGATGCGGTGGCCAAGGTGATCATCGACGAGCGCAACGGCACGGTGGTCATGGGCGAAAATGTCCGCCTGTCCACGGTGGCCATCGCCCACGGCAACCTGATGATCCAAATCAAGGAAAAGCCCCGGGTCTCGCAGCCCTTGCCCTTCTCCAGAGGCCAAACCGTGGTGGTGCCGGACACTTCCGTGACGGTGAAAGAAGGCGCGGATCGCCTCATGGTGCTGCCGGAGGGAGTGAACATCGGCCAGGTGGTCCAGGCCCTGAACGCCATCGGCGTCACCCCCCGGGATCTGATCGCCATCCTGCAAGCCATCAAGGCCGCGGGCGCGCTGCAAGCCGATTTGCAGATCATCTAAGGAGCAGAGCATGAGTTCCCTGTCCGTTCCCACCATGTCTTCAGGCCCCCTGGGGGCCGCGGGCTTGAGTTCTCTCCATTTTCTGCAACATAACTCCAAGAACCCGGCCCAACAACACCAGAACCTGGCCCGGCTCTGCTCCGAGGTGGAGGGGGTCTTTATCAATCAACTTCTGCAACAGATGCGCAAAACCTTTGTCGAATCTGCCGACCCCGGCAAAAAACGCACGGACTATTATCAACTCTGCGAACACCAGATGGCCCAGGCCATGGCTGCGGGGGGCGGCCTGGGCCTGGCCCGCCGTCTCTTTGAGGACTTGCAGCATCGCCTGCCCAGCGCGGCCAAGGAGAACCAGAATGACGCAAACAGAAATCTCTCTGGAGACCCTGCTCCAGCAGGAGATCTCCCTGTACCGGGAACTCCTGGAATGCCTGGAACAGGAAGCCCAGGCCCTGGCAACGGCCCGGGAAGAGACGATCCTGAGCCTGGCCGCATCTAAGGAAGAAATTCTGGAGCGGCTCTTGGGGGTAAAGAAGACCAGGGAGGAAAATCCTCCCGGGGCCGGGCAGGACGCGGACCTGAATGATCTGGCCCGCTTGCAGCGCCAGGTGGCTTCCCGGAACCTCCGCAATCGGGAAATAATTGCCGCCTCCCTGGAAGTGATCCAGGAGTTTATGAACCAATTCCTGCTCCCGGGCCCCGGCCTCTACCGGCAGCAGGGACAGGTGGAGGCGGGCTCCGGGAGAACCCTGTTTCATCGCCAAGCCTGAGATGCAGTTTTTAGTTTTTAGTTTTTGGTAATTGGTCTTTTTGGTAATTGGTCATTGGTTTTTGGTTTTTGGTTTTTGGTTATCCTCCTTAGAGAGAGAAACTGACGATGTCCGGCATACTGGGTTTGATGGATATTGCCAAGAGGGCCCTGGCCGCCAATCAACTGGGGGTGGAGGTCACCGGCAACAACATCTCCAATGTCAACACGCCGGGCTATTCCCGGCAAAGGGCCATTTTTGAGACCAGCCCGGCCCTGCCCATGCCCTACGGCCCCCTGGGCTACGGGGTCCGGGTGTCGGGCATCGAGCGGGCCTTCGATCCTCTGGTGGCGGCCAGGCTGGACCAAAACACCTCCATGCTGGCTGATTATCAAGCCCGGAAAGCAGACCTGGACCAGGTGGCCAGCCTTTTTAACGAAACCCGGGACGGCGGTTTGAGCCAGCTCCTTTCCGAATTTTGGGACGCCTGGAGCGACCTGGCCAACAATCCCACAGGCTCGGGAGAACGCCAAACCCTACTGGGGCAGGCCCAAACCTTGGCCGATGCCTTCAGCTTCCGGGCCGACCAACTGGTCCAGGCCCGCAACGACATCACTATGCGGATCGGCCCCATCATTGAAGAAATCAACACCCATGCCGCCCGGATCGCGCAACTCAACGGGGAGATTCAAGCCATCGAGACCCCGGAACATCACGCCAACGATCTCCGGGATGAACGGCAATCGGAGTTGAACCAGCTCTCCGAACTCATCGGCATCCGTTACTATACCACCGGTGACGGCACCATCAATGTCACCCTGGCCAACGGCGCCTCCCTGGTGCAGAGCATGGATTCCTATTCCTTGAGATACGAAATCACTCCGGGCGATACCGTGGCCGTCATCTGGCAAGGCCCCGGGGGCACGGAAGAAGACGTCACCTCCGGCCTGAACGGCGGCGAACTCTCCGCCCACATTGCGGTGCGGGACACCTTGATTCCCCAATTCCAGAATGACCTGGACTCCCTGGCCCAGGAGCTCATTGCCGGGGTCAATACCCTGCACAGCCAGGGGGTGGGGCTGGAGATGCTGACCACGGCCACCAGCAGCTACTTTGTGGACTCCACCGCGGCCCCCCTGCAAAACAACCCCAGCCTGGCCTTCGGGGATCGTATCCTAGCCCCCGGCCAGTTCACCGTCCATGTGGAAGACGGCAGCGGCGGAACCGCGGCCACGGTCATCAATATTACGTCCACCACCAGCTTGGCGGACCTGGCCGCCGCCCTCGACGCCGTCCCCAATCTCAATGCCGCCATTGTCACCAACGGCAGTGAGAACCGCTTGCAAATCACCGCCGCCTCCGGCTATTCCTTCGGAGTTTCCGCGGATACCAGCAATGTCCTGATGGCCTTGGGCGTCAACAACTTCTTTACCGGGGACAACGCCTGGAGCCTCGGAGTCAACAACGCCCTGGTGAGCGACCCCGACCTCATCGCCGCGGGCCAGATCGATACCCTCAGCGGCGCCCATCCTCAGGGAGACAACCGCACCGCCCTGGCCCTGGTCGAACTGGAGAACCAGACGGTAACGGGGCTTGGTGGCCTGACCTTCGAAGACGCTTACCGCCAGTTGGTGACCGACATCGGCCTGGAAGCGGAAGAGGCGGGCAACAAGCAGGATTTCTACCAGGGTCTGGTGGATCAATTCACCGAGTTGCGGGACTCCGTCTCCGGGGTCTCCCTGGATGATGAATTGACCAATCTCATCAGATTTCAGAGGGCCTATCAGGCCGCGGCCCAGATGATTAGCGTAGCCGATGAAATGCTGCAGGCGCTGCTGGGCATCAAGGAGTGAGGATAGGTTATGCGAGTTTCCATGCCCACCATCTTCAATAATATCCAAACCCAACTACAAAGACTGGTTGAGGATTTACAGCATACCAACGCCACCATCGCCACCGGCCGCAAATACCAGCAGATCAGCGACAATCCTTTGGAGGTGGGAGCCCTCATCGGCCTGGACCGGGATTCGACCCAGATCACCCAGTACCAGCGCAACCTGGATACCGCGTATGACTGGCTGGCGGCCACGGAAACGACCCTGACCAATATCAACCAATTGGTGAGTTCCACCGCAGCCCTGGCCGAGCAGATGGCCACCGGCACCTATACCGCCCAGCAGCGGGCCGCCGCGGCCCAACAGGTGCAGCAGTACCTGGAAGAGTTCATGCAGATGGGCAACACCCGCTACCAGGGACACTATCTCTTGAGCGGCTATAAAATTGATACGGAACCATTTGCCGAGCAAGCCTTTGCCATCCAGCCGCCGCAGATGCAGGCCGGATCCACCAACACGGCCTCTTCCTCCGGCGCCTACACCGGGACCGAATCCGTCACTTATATGGTGGAAATCGTCGCCGCCGGAGCTACGGGCGCGGCCACTTACCGGGTTTCCGAGGATGGGGGCCAAACCTGGTCGGCCACCAACACCACCGCGGTCGGTCCCCTGGCCATCGGCTCAGACGGAGTCCAGGTCTCCTTCGGCGCCGCCAGCAACTGGAGCGCGGGAGAACGCTTTACTATTTCCGTGTATCAGCCGATAACTTACCAAGGTGATAATAATACCCTGGACCTGGCCATCGGCAGGGGCACCACCATGCAGGTCAGCCAGGTGGGGAGCGAGGTGGTGGGAGGCGCCGGGGGGGGCAACGATCTCTTCCAAATTATGGCGCAACTGAAAAGCAACCTGGAGGCCAACAACGCCGGGGAGGTGGGAAAACGCCTGGAAGAGCTGCGGGATTACCAGGCCCATCTGACCGCGGTGATCGCCGGCCAGGGGGCCGCGCTCAACCGGGTGGAAATCAAGCAGAACGCTTATGACACTATCCAGGAGGAAGTTACCCAGAGTATCGCTAAAAAAGGAGACACCGATCTGGTGGAGGCCGCCAACGCCATGGCCAGCAAACAATTGGCTTATCAAGCGGCGCTGCAGGCGTCCACCATGGTCATGAATTTGAGTTTGTTGAATTATCTCTAAAATTTTCTGAGATTCGGATATAATTGGGCATACCTGACGCCCCCGATTCTCCAGAAAGATTCCGCGGCATGACAATCAACGGCAGGGAAGCCGGGGGGTGCAGATAATATGGCGACTGCGGGCCCCAGACCAGGAAGGTTGATTTGTTAATTCTCACGCGTAAAATCGGCGAAGGTATCATTCTCGGGGATGATATCCGCATCGCCATCTTGGAAATCCGGGGAAAACAGATCCGGATCGGCATTGAGGCGCCGCCGAACATCGTGGTTCTGCGGGAAGAAATTTACCAGCGCATCCAGGAGGAAAACCTTCGGGCCGCTGGCGTCAGAGACGTGGACTTGAAAGAAATTGCCAATATCTGGAAGCAGAAAAAAGAAAATGAGCCTCGATAAACAAAAAACCCCGGTTGAGCCTGTCTCCACCACCATTGCCACCAAACATTTCGGCGAGATCGTGGTGCGGGAAGACCAGATTATCACCTTCACTCCGGGGTTGTTGGGGTTTTCCGACCTCCATCGCTATATCCTGATCGAACACGGCCAGGACTCCCCGTTTCTCTGGCTCCAGTGCGTGGACGACGCCGCCCTGGCCTTCGTGGTCATTGACCCCGTCTATGTCCTGAGCGATTACCAGATCGGACCCATAAACGGCGTTAAGAAAGAACTGGACGTGCGTAATCTCCAGGACCTGAAGGTGTTGGTGATCCTCACCATCCCTTCCGGCCGCCCCCGGGAAATGACCGCCAATCTCATGGGGCCGCTGCTGGTAAACCTGGCCAACCGGCGGGGCAAACAGTTGATCCTGGAAAATTCCCCTTACTCCCACAAGCACCCGGTCTTACCGGGCTGACCACCGTGGGGTACCGGACCCCCAGGCTCCCATCCCCTTCCCCGCTGGGGGATGCCGCCTGCCAAACCTTTCCGGCAAAAGCGGGTTTTTTTCCAGCATCCCAATAAATTAATTTGACATTCCTCTTTGGTGGAATATATTATAGCCGTGAAAGGAGTATAGCGGCTTTTTCTCGTTTACTCCACTGGGGGGGGAGGAAAGCCGGGTATCAACCTTAGCATAGAGGAGGAAGGAGAGTATGCGTTCAAAAGTAGTGGTAGGGTTGATTGTGGCTTTGGTGGCCGTGGGGTTAGTCGCGGGCTTCGCCATGGCTCAGGCCAAAGGTGGCGGCGCCAAGTTGCTCTGCGTCTCCAAAAAGGAGCTCAAAGGGGAAGAGACCGTGGCCTCCTGTCTGGCCAAGGGTGAGCGGTTCGCCATCGTAGATCCATATGGCATCGTCCGCATTCTGTCCCCCGAGGAAATCGAGCTGACCAAGGCCTTCAACCCCAAGGCTTTCGAAACTCGGGCTTTCGGTATGAAATATCAGAAATTGGCGCCCACGATTACACCTTTACCGGTCAGCCCGGAAGTACTAGACTAAGCCGATCTTTCCCGGAAGGGAAATCCCGGCGGCAGGGAAACCTGCGCATCAGGTCAAAGAGCCCCCAAGGCTTGCTTTGGGGGCTCTTTTATTTGTTCGAAAATCAAACACAACCGCATAATTCCCTGGAGTTTTTTCTTTCCCTAGGATAAGGTGATTTGTGCTAAAATGGACAAGCTCGAAATGGAACAGCATCATTATAAGCCTGCGAAAAATGAGGTTTTCCCGATTTTAAGATGGAGGTAACCAAAGCATGAGTAAGGCAACCCTCAACCTTGATGGGATGACGGTGGAATTCCAGCCCGGTCAGACCATTTTGGAAGTGGCCCGGAGCCACGGAATCTTTACCATCCCCACCCTGTGCTTTCTGAAAGACACCACGGCGACGGGATCCTGCCGGATGTGCATGGTGGAAGTGGAAAACGCCCGGACCCTGCTGCCCGCGTGCGCCACCCTCGCTTCTCCGGGAATGACCATCAAGACCGAATCGTCCCGGGTGGACGCGGCCCGCAAGATGGTACTGGAACTGATTCTGAATTCCGGCAACCATAACTGTCTCATCTGCGAAGCCAACGGAGAATGCGAGCTGCAGGCCCTGGCCTATCGCTATGAGGTGCCTACCCCCGCGTTCGCCGCCGCCCCGGATCATCCGTATTATTATGAAGACAACAACAGCATGATCGTCCGGGACTTCTCCAAGTGCATCATGTGCGGCCGCTGCGTCCGGGGCTGCAATGAGCGCCAGGTCAACCAGGCCATCAGTATCGGCTACCGCGGCCCCCACAACAAGATCGTGGCCAAGGCGGATTTTCCCTATATCGATTCCGACTGCGTCTTCTGTGGGGAATGTGTGCAGTCCTGCCCCGTGGGCGCGCTGCTGGATAAAAACGCCATGCATAAGGGCCGGGCCTGGGAACGCCGCCATGTCCGCACCACCTGCCCTTACTGCGGGGTGGGCTGCCAGATTGACCTGCACGTCAAGGGCGGCCAACTGATCAAGGCCACCGGGGCCCCGGTCCAGCCCAACGAAGGCCGCCTCTGCGTCAAGGGCCGGTTCGGCATGGGGTTCGTGCAGCACCCGGAGCGCTTGAAGACCCCGCTCATCCGGAAAAACGGCGAACTTCAGGAAGCCACCTGGGATGAGGCCCTGGATTTGGTGGCCGCGCGTCTTAAGGAAGTCAAAGAAAAGCACGGCGCCGAGAAGATCGGCGGCTGGTGTTCGGCCCGGATTACCAACGAAGAGAATTACGTGATGCAAAAACTGATGCGCGCGGTGATCGGCACTAATCACGTGGATCACTGCGCCCGTCTCTGACACAGCTCCACCGTGGCCGGGCTGGCCGCGTCCTTCGGTTCCGGAGCGATGACCAATTCCATTGCCGAAATGGAAGACGCCGATTGCATCCTGGTGATCGGCTCCAACACCAACGAAAACCACCCCGTGATCGCGGCCCGCATTAAACGGGCGGCGGCTTTGAAAAACAAAGACCTCATCGTCGTCGACCCCCGGCGCCAGGATCTGGTGAAGTTTGCCAAGCTTTTCCTTCGCCAGACTCCGGGCACCGATATCGCCCTGATCAACAGCATGATGCAGGTGATCATCGCCGAAAAGCTCTACGATGAGCTTTACGTGACCGAACGCACCGAGAATTTTGACGCCCTGAAGGAGACGGTGGCCAAGTACACCCCGGAATATGCCGCCAAGATCACCGGCATCCCGGCCGCCCAAATCATCGAGGCCGCACGCATGTTTGCCAAGGCGCAGGTAGCTTCCATCGTCTACTGCATGGGCATCACCCAGCACACCGTGGGCACCGACAACGTCAAGACCCTGGCGAATTTGGCCATGCTCTGCGGCAACGTGGGCATCCACGGCGGCGGCGTCAATCCTCTAAGGGGCCAGAATAACGTGCAGGGGGCCTGCGACATGGGCGGCCTGCCCAACGTCTTTTCGGGCTACCAGCCGGTGGCCGACGCCGCGGCCCGGCAAAAGATGGAGGCCGCCTGGGGCGTGTCCAATCTCAATGATAAGCCGGGGATGACCATGACCGAAATGCTGCCGGCCATCTCCAAAGGCGGCATCAAGGCCCTGTACATCGTCGGCGAAAATCCGGCCCTTACCGATGCCGACTCCAATCACGCCGTCAAGGAGATGCAGGAATTGGATTTCCTGGTGGTCCAGGATATCTTCCTCACCGAAACCGGGAAGCTGGCGGACGTGGTGCTGCCCGCGTCTTCCTTTGCCGAAAAGGACGGCACCTTTTCCAACACCGAGCGGCGGGTGGCCCGGGTGCGCCGGGCGATTCCCCCGGTGGGGCAATCCAAGCCCGATTGGCGGATTATTTGCGAGATTTCCAAACGCCTGGGTTATCCCATGGAATACACCAACCCCGAGGCCATCTTCGAAGAGGTTCGGAAGGTTACACCGGCTTATGCGGGGATCTCCTACAAGCGCCTGGAGACCGGGGGATTGCAATGGCCCTGCCCCACCGAGGAACACCCGGGCACCATGTTTCTCCACAAGGACCGCTTTGCCCGGGGTCTGGGCGTGTTTTTCGCCATCGACCATAAAGACCCGGCGGAGATGCCGGACAACGATTACCCCCTCTATCTCACCACCGGCCGGCTGTTGTACCATTATCATTCCGGCACCATGAGCCGCCGGGCCCCGGGCTTGACGGAAAAGGCCCCGGAATGCCTGGTGGAGATCGCGCCGGCGGATGCGGCTAAATACGGCATCGGCGAAGGCGAACGGGTGCGGGTGCGCTCCCGCCGGGGGGAAATCACCGCCAAGGCCCAGATTTCCAAGAAGGCCGTGGCCGGCACCGTCTTTCTGCCCTTCCACTTCGCCGAGGCTTCGGCTAATAAACTGACCAACGCCGCGCTGGATCCGGTCTCCAAGATTCCGGAATACAAGGTCTGTGCGGTGCAGATCGAGAAAGCGTAAGGAGGCCGACCATGACTGCTCATTCCGGATGCGCCTGCCAAGCGGCAGCCCCGTTAAGCCCCGAAACCATGAAACAGGTCGATGCCATTATCAATCGCCATAAAGATCAGCCCGGCGCCCTGATGCCGGTCTTGCAGGAAGTTCAGGAGGCCGTCGGCTATCTGCCCCCCGAGGTCCAGGAGCGCATCGCCGCGGGTTTGAACCTCCAGGGCAGCGAAGTCTTTGGGGTGATGAGTTTTTATTCCATGTACACCTGGGCCCCCAAAGGCAAATACGTGATCCGCATGTGCGAATCGCCCCCCTGCCACGTGAGCGCCGCCGGCGATATGCTCCAAGCCTTAAAGCAGGAGTTGGGCGTGGGCGTGGGTGAGACCACCAAGTGCGGCACCTTTACTTTGGAAAAATCCGCCTGCCTGGGGGTCTGCGAAGTAGCGCCGGCCATGCAGATCAACGAGGTGGTCATCGGCAACCTCACCCCGGCTAAAATCAAGCAGGTGCTGGCCGATTACCGGGCCGGAAAGGCCCCGGACTACAAAACCCTGCCTTATAGCACCAAAGACTTCCGCTCCTATAAGCAAAGCCCCCACGACTTGATCCTGCTGGACAACGTGGGCGTCATCGATCCCCGGAAGATCGACGATTACCTGGCCAAGGACGGCTATGCCGGCTTGAAAAAGGCCGTGACCACCATGACCCCGGAACAGGTGGTGGAGGAAGTGAAGACCTCCGGCATCCGGGGCCGGGGCGGCGCCGGCTTCCCCGCGGGCCTCAAGTGGTCCTTCACCCGGCCGCTGACCGTCACCCCCAAATACGTCATCTGCAACGCCGACGAAGGGGAGCCGGGGACCATCAAGGACCGCTACATCATGGAAGGCGACCCCCACAAGGTCCTGGAGGGCATCGCCATCGCCGGTTTCGCGGTGGGGGCATCCAAGGGCTTCATCTATGTGCGGGGGGAATACTATCTCTCCAAGGCCCGGCTCAACCAGGCCATCGAGCAGGCCCGGGCCAAGGGATATTTGGGCGAGAAAATCTTCGGCACGGATTTTTCCTTCGACATCGAGGTGCGCTCCGGCTTCGGCTGCTACATCTGCGGCGAGGAAACCGCGCTCATCGAATCCATCGAAGGCAAACGGGGCTACCCCCGCATGAAACCCCCCTTCCCCGGCGTGGCCGGACTGTGGCAGAAGCCCACCATCGTCAACAACGTGGAGACCCTGGCCTCCGTCCCGGCCATCATCAACAAAGGCGGGGAATGGTATAAATCCCTGGGCACCGCGGACACCACCGGCACCAAGATCTACCAGATCATCGGCCACGTCCAGACTCCCCAGATTGCCGAGGTGCCCGCGGGCATCACCCTGCGGCAACTCATCGACACCTTCGGCGGGGGCTTAAAGGCGGGAGCCAAGTTCAAGATGTGCCAGACCGGCGGCGCGTCTGCGGGCATCGTCACTGCCGCGGCCCTGGATACCGCCGTGGATTTCGGCTCCATGTCCAAAATGGGCGGGGCCTTGGGCTCCGGGACCATGCTGGTCATGGACGAGAGCGTCTGCGCACTGGATTTCATCCGCTCCGTGGCGGTCTTCTTCGCCCACGAGTCCTGCGGCCAATGCACCCCCTGCCGGGAAGGGACGCCGGTGATCCTGCGAACCATCAGCCGCATCTGCCAGGGCCAGGGGACCATGGAGGACCTGGCGCTCATGGAGCGGCTGGCCGGGGTGATGATGGACGCCTCGTTCTGCCCCTTGGGCCAGACCGCGCCCGCGCCCATGATGAGCGCGCTGAAAAATTTCCGCCAGGAGTTCGAAGAGCACATCCTGGAGAAAAAATGCCGGGCCGGGGTGTGTAAGCTGTGATGAAGCGGCGATGATTTTGGGAAGGGGGCCAGGGGCCGTAGCCCCTGCCCCCTTCCCCAAACCCCAACCCCATATTAAAAAGGGTGGGCCAGAAATTTCTGGCTCACCCCTTTTTTTCTTGACAGTAGGCATTCTATTATCTATATATCTATCTATTAGTAGATAAATTAGCTATCAGAGAATAGGAGGATCAATGCAATGGTTAGAAAAACGACTCCAATTAATGTAACTATAGAGATTTACAAATTAATTGAACAAAACCGGCTTTCATTTGAGGAGAATCATGATGACATTCTCAGGCGAATGCTGGGGCTTCCAATTCATAGTGAAAAGCCAGAGATTAAGGGAGAATTTTATTTAGGTGAAGGTGTGTCTGTACCTTTCGGGACGATCTTAAGAAAGGTCTATAAAGGTATGGAATACCTGGCGGAAGTGAAAGATGGCGGTATCTGGATTAATGGGAAAAAATATCCTACGGTCAATCAAGCCGCTAATGCGATATCGGATTCCAAAAATCAAAATGCTTGGAAGTTTTGGGAGGTAAAACGCCCCCAAGACTCAGAATGGATTCTCTTACATGACCTTCGACCAAAGTTGACGGATGCTGAATTGGCTGAATTTGAATAAGTCAGCGAAATCGGATGCGAAGCCGGGAGTAGGGTGCGCGTTTCACGCAACTTAGAGAGAGCCGTCATCTTTAGGTTAATCATCGGGGTTGAAAACAGTATCTATATCACGTGAACCATGCAGAACACGGGCTATCTCGACACCTTCGGGTATGACTCGGTAGAAGATAACATATCTACCAACAGGAAAACTTCGTAAGCCTTCCTCCAGTTCGTCCCGAGAACGGCCCATATCAGGGTGACTGGCCAATGCCTGAAGTTTCTGGTCTATGAGGTCAACGAAGGCATCCGCCCGTGTTTCATTATCATCCGCGATATAATCCCAGATCTCGGCCAGGTCGCTGCGGGCAAGCGGGCGTTTAATAATGACCGGCACTTATGCCTCCTGGCCGGCATTCATTCGGTCGGCTCTCCTCCTGCGGCCTGCGCGCTTAATTTCCTCGGGGTCCCATGGCGTCGGTTCGCCGCTGTTAAGTCCGTCACGAATATCTTGCCGCAACTGTTCAAGCTTGGCCGCACGCACTCGGTCTTGTTCCTCCATGAGGCGTAGCGCTTCACGGACAACTTCGCTGGCCGAATTATAGAGGCCGGACGCCACCTTCCTTTTGATCATCTCCTCAAGCTGGGGGGTTAAATTGACGTTCATCGGCATGATACCCTCCCTTTTCTGTCTGGGGTACCTTAATATAAAAATGTTGTCAACAATTGTCAATGTTGGATATTCGCTCTCACCCCTGCCGCCACCCCACACCTCCGGCCGGAGACTTTCTTATTTGACCTATTTTCTCCCCTTCTTTCCTTTCAGGACCGGGAACGCCCTCTTTTTTCCCGCCCACCATGTTCATGCCGATCAGGAGCCGGGCCACCCGCCAGCCGATCTCCTTCGGCCTCAAGGCCCGGCGCAAGGCCCCTTTGGAAAACCAATCCAGCAGGTCGAAAAGATAGGTGAGGAGCACCAGGCCCAGGGATCCCCACAGAAGCCCCGGCAGGGTATCTGCTCCCAGGAGGCCCAGGGAGAACTTGGCTATCAGAATGGCCGCCAAAAAGCGGACAAAGAATTTAAAGGCGATAGTCATCATTGCCGTATTATACCGGGGTTACCTTGGTGACTCAAGCTGCCCGTGAATTCTTATCAGATAAATGGTGCGTGGAACGCACCCTACATCACTAAATGGCGCGGAGAGCGTCCATAATTTAACACATCAAAATTAACTACTTGCGTCTTGCCTTGCGCCTTGGTGGCTTTGCGTGAGATTCATCTTTTCGAAACCTGAGCCGCCTTCAGGTAAACAGGCAGAGCTTGGCCTCCTTGGCGTACTTCATGAATTCCGCGCGCGTCCCAGACCGAGATATTCTCGATCATGTCCTCTTCATGCATTTCCATCATGTCGAAGGTCATCTTGCAGGCGATGAGTTCCACCCCCTCCAGTTGGGCCATTTCCATGAGTTCCGGCAGGGTGGGGATATGCGCCTTCTCGATCTTTTTCTTCATCATGGCCGTGGCCATGCTGGACATGCCGGGTACCGCGCCCATGACCCCCGGGGGAATAAACTTGGCCTTTTCGATGCCGCCTTTGCGCACCAGGTTGACGCCCATAAAGGTGTAAAACACCTTGGCCTCCATCCCCAAACGGGCGGCGTTGATCCCCAGGATCAGGGAGGGATAGGCCCCATCCAGGGTGTCCCGGGAACAGATAAAACAGGCTCTTTCTCTTGGTTGGTTCTGCGGGTTAATTATTTAATCCTCCTAAACAGCGGTCCATCTGCACCTCAACTTGAGACCTCTGCGAAAGACCCCCACTTGTCATTCAGATCTGAATGACAAGGAGAGAACAAAGATGTTGAGGTATTTATCCACCTAATTTTCAATAATGCTTAAGTGAACCATATTGCCCCTGACCCCTGAACTACGCCTCCGCCAATCTCCTGATGATCTCCGGGATAGTGCGGGTGGCGAGATAAGGCAAAGAGCCGCCCCCCAGGACTACTTGCAGGGGGACTTTCATCTCCTCTGCGGCCTTGATCATCAGATCGCAGATCTGGAAGTAAGGATCGAGGCCCAATCCCAGGGAGCCGTAGTCATCCGCGTGGGTGTCGAAGCCGTAGTACCACAGCAGCAGGTCGGGTTTAAAGGGAGGGATGAGGGGCAGGCTCCGCCGCACCTGGTCCACGTATTTGGCGTCCGGGTTCCCGGTGTAGGCCAGGCGGTAGACGTCCACGTCGATCTTGGTCCCGTCGGCGGAGCGGTAGTCGTCGCCGCAGAAGCAGAGATGGAACACTTCCGGGTCGCCCTGGACCAACTGTCGGGTGCCGTCCCCATGGTGGGCGTCGGTGTCCACGATGGCGAAGCGGCGCCAGGAGCTGACCTCCCGGACCCGGGTCAGGGCCAGGACCACGTCGTTGAAGCAGCAGGCCCCCCAGAACTGGCGGTACCCGGAGTGGTGGCCGCCGGCGCCGATGAAGCAGAAAGCCCGATCGATCTCGCCCTGGGCCAGGGCCTCCATGGCCGCGACCACGCCGCCCGCGGATTCATAGGCCGTGGAGCAGAAGCCGTCCCGGGCCACCATGGGGATCATTTCCGCCGCGTGGACCTTGAGGATCAGCTCCTCCGCCACCCGGGGGGACTCGTAGAGACGCACGTTGGGCTTTTTCAAGAGCTCATCCAGGGCCTCGGGGAAGTCCTTGAGACGGTTGCCGATGGTCATGTAGCTCTTGCGGCTGAAGGAGGGATGATAGAAGATGCCGATGTTTTTCATGGGGAGCCGGAAAATTATTTAATGTTATTTGCGAGATTTATTTGCTTTCATCTCTTGAACCAACAATCTTTCCCAATCCGCATACTTGGGATAAAAGATATAGAAATAAAAGAGGGAAACGGCCATAAAGATAAAGAAGTCGTTGGCGTTGCCGCTTAAGAAGAAGAGCACTAAGCCATAGATCGCTACTGCTTCACTTACCGCGAAAGTAATAATCGATCCCGCCGGTAGTCTAGCAGCTTCCTTTCCGGCTATTTTCTGGAAAAACTTGATAACAAAATAATGCAATATTGAAATAAATAAGAGGATATATTTTATTATATTGGCAGAGTCGCCGGTTAAGGTCGGGGGTATTTTCACGGGTATTAATTCATGATTGATCCCCATGATCAGACCGGCATATAAGAAAACGCACCCTATCATGGCCAGCCCGATATAATTGGTGGTCCGGAATTGCTGCATTAATAATTCCCGGGAGGTCGGGCTCATGATACTTCTCCGTGTTGTATCCTAAGCATGTTTTCTTTTTCACACCTCCTCGGACTGCAACTGCCCCTTCAGGATGCCGATGATAAAGGAAACGTCTTCCTGGTCGAGGTTCTGGATGGTTTTTTCGAAACGCTCGATTCTTTCCTTTTTTTCCAGGAACCCCTCGATTTCCGCGGCCACCCGCACCGCGTCCTCCAGGACGGCGTGGAGATTCAGCAAATTCTGGGCCGTCACTTCCCGCCCTTCATAGCTCCGGACTGCGTTTTGCAGGGCCTTGAATTCCTGGAGCCAGGCCTGGAGGTGGTTTTCCACTCGCAGGTAGCTCTCGGCGTCGCCGACGATCCAGGAGCGCACGTAATCCTTTTCTTCCTGAGTCAAGGACTCCCGGTCTTCCAGCTTTTTGATAATGGCTTCCATCTGCGCGGCGGTGAGGTCCTGGAGGGCTTCCCGCACCTGATCTTTGGCCGCGGCCAGAGCCGCGCCCACCCCGTCCAGATCCGCGGCGCTGCTCAGATTAGACACCTCCATGATCCGGGACATGCCCTGGGGTAGTTCCATATTTCGGCCTCCTGGAGAAATGGGGATGCCAATTATATCGGGCGGCGGGGAAAAAAGTTCAAAGTTCCGGGTTTCAAGTATTGGGATTTTTTTTAGTAGGGGCGAACCATGTGTCCGCCCGGTTGCACTCGGGGCGAACACAAGGTTCGCCCCTACGCCGCATACCGCAAGATTTCCAGTTCTGCGCCGTTTTTCACCGCGGCCTCGGCGCGATAGAGCAATTTCCCCGAAACTTCCTCAGAAAGATAAAATTCCCCGCAGTTTTGGCAAACTTCGGCGGGAACCTCTTTAAAAACGATGGTCGTTTCTCCCCGCTGTAAGGTTACGGTGACTTTGCCTGGTGCGGTGTCGCCGTTCCTGCAAATAAGGCAATTCATGGGGCGATAACTACCCCCCGAACTTCTCCCCCGCTTTCGGCTGCTTGGCGGCGATGAAATCCGGGGCCTTCACTTTGCCCAGTTCCTTGGTGCGGAAGCGGGTGATGAACAGGGCGCCGCCGTTGGCCGCCACTTTGAGGCCTTTATCGCCCACTTCCAGGATTTCCCCGGCCGGGGCTTGGGGGGCTTCGTTGATGAAAGCGGTGTTGTAGAACTTTACCTTTTCGCCCCGAAAGGTGGTGGTAGCACCGGGTTGCGGGTCGCAGCCCCGGATGAAGTTATAGACCTGGCGGGCGGGTTTGCTCCAATCCAGAGCGGCTACCTTCTCGTCGCAAGGAGGATCGTAGGTGCCTTTCGAGTGGTCCTGGGGAATGCGGGGGGCCTTGTCCTGGGCCACCAAAGCCACCGCCTCCACGGTTCCCTGCACCCCTTGCGGAAAGAGCTTGTCGAAATATACCGCGCCCGTGGTTTCGTCCGGGCCGACCTCCACCTTTTCCTGGAGTAGGATGTCCCCGGTGTCGATGCCTTCGTCCACCCAGAAGATGGTAAAGCCGGTCTCGGTCTCGCCGTTGATCACCGCCCAGTTGATGGCCGAGGCGCCCCGGTACTTGGGGAGGATGGAGGGATGGTAGCAGATGGAGCCCAGCTTGGGGGCGTTGAAGACCCTGGGGGGCACAATGTCGGTGACGAAGGCCAGGACCCCCAGGTCGGCGCCCAGCTTGACCATTTCATCATAGGCTTCCTGGTCCCGCATGTGGTTGGGGGTAAAGACCGGGACACCGGCGGCCAGCGCCGCTTCCTTCAGGGGATCGGCCTTGCCCTTCCGATCCGGCGGGCAAAAAACCCCCGCCACTTCCTGGCCCTGGGCCAATAAACCCTTTAACACCTCCGCGCCGAAAACCGCCTGACCGATCAACGCGATACGCATGGCTCTCCTCCGGCAGGTAGTAGTTAGTTAGCAGTAAGCAGTGAGCAGTGAGCAGCGGGCGTAAGCAGCGGGAAGATTCTCTAACGATCTTTTTACTGCTCACTGCTCACCGCTCACTGCTAACTCTCTTAATGATGGTGTTCGTCCGGGGCCTTTTCCGGTTCCATGGTCGCGGCCCAGAAACAGATGCCGCAGGCAGCCAGGATGGAGACCACCGCGCCCGCGGCGCTGCCGGTCCAGAAGGCTACGGCGATGCAGACGAAGACCAGGACGCAGAGCATGGCCTGTTTCTTGCGGTAGGGGGCGAGTTTCTCTTCCCCGTGATGTTCGGCATGATGAGCCATATGTCAAACCTCCTTGGGAATTATCGAGCCGGATTTTTTAGGGAGATACCAGTTTCTCTTGCAAACAGAAAACCGACATAAATGTAACCCATCGATAATCATTGGTTTTTAACTAAAACCAAAAACTGAAAACTAAAAACCGTATCATTGCTTCTTATAAATGAAATCCAGGGCCAGATTCAACCTTTTTAATACTTCTTCCTTGCCCAAAATGCTGATGATGTCAAAAAGGCCGGGGCTCACGGTCTTCCCGGTCAAGGCCAGGCGCACGGGTTGGGCCAGTTGCACCATTTTCAGGCCGGTCTCTGAGGTCAAATCCTGGAAGAGCCGGTTCAGGGCCTCTTCCGAGAAATCCGCCATGGCCGCCAGCCGTTTCTTAATCTCCTCCACATTGGGAGCATTTTCCGGAGTCAAGAATTTCCTGGCCCCCTTTTCCTCATAAGGCCGGGGGTCCTGGAAATAAAAGCGGGCCTGCTCCGCCATCTCCACCAGGGTTTTGCTGCGGGTGTTCAAGGTAGCCGCCACCCGGGCGACAAAGTCCAGGTCCGGCGCGGTAAAACCCAGGCCTTCGAGAAAGGGCAGCAGCAGCCGGGCCAACTCGGGCAGCGGGGTTTCTTTAAGATAGTGGCTGTTGAGCCACAGCAGCTTTTCTTCGTCATAGACTCCCGGGGATTTGCTCATGTGCTCCAGGGAGAAATACTCGATCAGCTCTTCCCGGCTGAAGATCTCCTGGTCGCCGTGGGCCCAGCCCAGGCGCACCATGTAATTGACCAGGGCCTGGGGGAGGTACCCCCGGTCCCGGTAGGCCAGGATGGGGATGGCGCCCCGGCGTTTGGAGAGCTTGCCCCCGTCTTTGGCCAGGGTCACGGTCATGTGCGCGAATTCCGGCAAGGCCGCGCCCAGGGCCTGATAGATGAGGATCTGCCTGGGGGTGTTGGGAATGTGGTCTTCCCCCCGGATGACATGGGTCACCCCCATAGTGATGTCGTCCACCACCACCGCGAAGTTGTAAGTGGGGATGCCGTCCGCCCGCTGGATCACCAGGTCGTCCAGTTCCCGGTTGTCAAAGGAGATAGGCCCCTTGCCCCGGTCATTCCAGCGGGTGGCGCCGTCTTGGGCGGTCTTGAAGCGCACCGCGGTGTTGGGGCCGGCCTTCAGGCCCCGCTCCCGGCAGCGGCCGTCATACTTGGGCTTGTCGCCCCGGGCCAGGGCTTCTTTACGGCGGACCTCAAGGTCTGCCGGGTCGCAGTCGCAATAATAGGCCATGCCGTGATCCAGGAGACGCTGGATATATTCCCGGTAGAGGGGCAGGCGCTCGGATTGAAAGTAAGGGCCTTCATCCCAGTCCAGGCCCAGCCATTTCAGGCTTTCTTCGATCTCCCGGACGTAGCGCTCTTCGGAGCGTTCCCGGTCCGTGTCTTCGATGCGTAGGATAAAGACGCCGCCGTGGTGGCGGGCGAAAAGCCAGTTGAACAAGGCGGTGCGGGTGCCGCCCAGATGCAGGGAACCGGTGGGGCTGGGAGAGAAACGGGTGCGCACTGCTGCCATTATATTCACCTTGTAAATTGTGAAAGTTATCATAAATTCCCCGGCAAAGCCAGGGTTTTTGCGGCATCAACCCGCCCTTGACCAAGGAGCGCCTCCGGGATAATATTCAGGGCATGTCCCAGGATCCCCCCGCCACCGGCACGGCCAAGATGGAGTTGCTCAGTTTCATTCTGCACCACGCGCCCGCGGGCATCATCGTGGTGGACGGGAAGTTGCGCATCACCGAGATCAATCCCGTGGCCGAAAGACTTACCGGATATTCCCGGGAAGAAGCCCTGGGGCGGACCTGTGTGGAGGTATTCCGCTGCCGTTTCTGCGGTCCCGCCTGCCCCTTGCCGGAACTGGCCCACCGGGAGGTGGACAAGGAAGAGATCCTGAATAACCGTGAGGGGGAGCCGACGCCGATCCTGCTCAGCGGCCTGGCCCTCCGGGACAAGCGGGGCGAACTGAAGGGTGGGGCTCTGATCTTCCGGGATATAAGTCCTTTCAAGCGCCTGGACCAGGAGCGGCGGCACTTGGTGAACATGTTCGCCCATGATTTAAAGACCCCGGTGGTGGGCATGGGCGGGTTGGTGCGGCGCCTCAAGGAAGGAAAGGCCGGGCCGGTGACCGCGGCGCAAATGCCCTATCTGGAAACCATCGACCGGGAGATGCACCGCCTGGAGAAGCTCATCAATGATTTCCTGGAATTCGCCCGCCTGGATCTGCACATCCTCACGCCGTTGCCCAGCGCGGTCCAGGTGGAGGAGGAATGCCAGGAGATCATGACCCTGCTCTCTCCTTTGGCGGAGGCCAAACGGATCCGGCTGTCCGCGGCATATCCTCCGGAAGTCCTGGTGCTCCAGGCCGATCCGTTGCTATTCAGGCGGGTGTTGGAAAACCTCCTGGAGAACGCCATCAAGTACAGCCCTCCCGGGAGCGCCGTGCTTCTGCAAGTGACCGCAATGGGGAAGGAAGCGGAGTTCGTGGTCCGGGACGAAGGACCCGGCATTCCCTCCGAAGACCTGCCGCATCTCTTCGAATTTTTCCACCGGGGCGCCGCGGCCGGCAAAGAAAGGGGGTTCGGGGTGGGTCTGGCTACGGTCAAGCGTATCATCGACGCCCACGACGGCCGCATCTGGGTGGAGAGCAAGCCGGGTGACGGCTCCGCGTTCCATTTCACCTTTCCCCGGGAATACCCCTCTTAAGCGCGAGGCAGGGTCTGGCAAGGGAGTGATCTCGGCGATAAATGTCACCAATGCAATAGAAAAATAATTACTATCTATCTTATATAGAATAATATCGGGGGTGGACATTTGTTGCCTATAAAATACGCAGGTCTCGGCAAGGCTTATTTAATAGGGTGAATTTTTGGCCTTAGGAAAAGTCCTTTTTCTAAAGAAATGACAGGTTCGAACCGATAATAATTTTATTAAATTGACATTGAGCTTTTTAATGGTTATTTACTTCAGCGACAGATGTCAGACTGAAGATCAGGGCAGTGGCGGCGCTGAATAAAACCGGAAACGGTGGGCTTTCACCGTTGCCGTTTTTTAGCCTGGCTGCTCAAGGCTCGACGACCGGTAGGCATGTATTAACATTTTCTATGGAGGGTGGTTGTAAATGAAGGTGCAAGGTAAGGTGAAGTGGTTCAATGATTCCAAAGGGTTTGGATTTATTTCCCGGGAAGACGGCCCCGATGTCTTCGTGCATCACAGCGCCATCCAGGAAGATGGCTTCCGTACGCTTCAGGAAGATCAGTTGGTGGAGTTTGAGATAGTGCAAGGCGCCAAAGGACTCCAGGCGCAAAACGTCAAAAAAGTCGGGCGTTAAAAATAATGGGTAAAAACGGGAGCCGGCATTGCCGGTTTTTCCCATCAGGTAAAAAAATTTTCTTCCAAAAATTTTGAGCAAAGGGGCAAGGCGGGCCTTGGCGTCCGCCTTTAGCCCTTGCAGCCCCATCATCCGGCTGTAATCCCATTGCCGTCCTACCTGATCCTCTGCTGCCCTGGAGGAGAGAGACGGAAGGACAGTTGCGTCCCAACTACCCGGTTTCTCTTAACTAACTTATAAAGAATTCTTGCAGTAATTCCCCGACTTATCTCCAGGACGCCTGGTGCCGATACGTATAACGGCGGGGGGCGGCGCCGGGAGAGAATCCTTTTTCCATCAGGGCTGGGAGGCAGGGTCCGGGCAGGAATATCGGAAAAGTGATTGACTATGGACGCGCCTCTTGTTAATTTGTTATGAAAGTTGAAGTGCGTCAAGGGGATTTGATTATGCCCAAACTCGCTGATTACTTTAAAAAGGCTGATCGCAAGAAGCTTTTCTTCGATTATCTTAAGTTAATCGGCATCTTGGAGATCGTGATTTTCATCGTCGTGGTCCTCTGGGCCTCGGACGATAAATATCACCGCGTCTATTCCCCGTTTCCGTGGCGGGAATACATCTTTGTGGCTTTTGCCTTCCCCATTGTCTTTACCTTTGTTATGGGGATCATCATTACCGGGTTCAACCATTTTCTCGGAGAGGAATCCCCCGAATCCGCGGGGGAAGCCGACGCGGGCGTCAATCAACTGGATTCCCTGGTAAAACAGATCCGCCGGCTGCCATACCTGGGCATCCTCTTTCTGCTGCTGGTGACCATCCTGGCCCTGTTCAATATGAACCATATCATGGCCTGGCTGAGCTCCCTGGGCTATAACACTTTTCTGTTTCTGAGCTACGCCCTGGCCGGCTTGGGGGCCGTGGTGGTCATCTACCTGGTTTTCTTCCTGTTCTTTAAATACCGCCTCAACCAGAAGAACATGAAGTATCAATATTATTCCCAGATTTCCGATAAATTCGGCCTGATCATCCTGGATGACCGCACCGTACTGCACAAGAACGGCAATATGCTGGTCCAGGGCCGGCGCTGGCGGGGGCCCAAGCAGGTGGGCGCCGCCCCCGAGGTGCCCGAGGCGGAAGTGATTATTACCGAGAGTCCGGGCAGATCGCTGCCCGCCCCTAAACCCTGATGTCCGGACCTTCCCGGGGGGGGGCCGCCCACCGCGGCCTCCGCCCTTGCCGTTTGGCCTTGCTGGCCGCACTGCCTCTGGAAGTGCGGCCTTTTTTGCGCCGGGTTAAGGCCCGGCGGCTGGCCGGAGCGGACCTGCCCGCCTGGGAATTCGACCCGGGGGAGGGTAGGGGGGGCCTGGCCTTAACCGGCATGGGGGAAGAGGCCGCAGCCGCGGCCGCTAAACGAGTGTTGGCTCTGTGGCAGCCGCAGGTTCTCGTCTCCCTGGGGTTCAGCGGCGCCCTGCTCCCGGGGTTGGCTCCCGGGGACCTGGTTCTGGGGGGGGCTTTCCACCATTATGATCCTGCAGGCGGCAGGCTGGAGGAAACAAAGGCCCCGGCCCCGCCCCGGCCCTTGGTGGAACTGGCGGCGCATCTGGCCGCGGCGGGATTGCCTGCTGCCATCGGCAGTTGCGTCACCACTCCGGCCATCCTTTATAAGAGCTGCCAGGGGGGGCCGTTGCGACATCTGCCGCAGCCGGTGCTGGACCTGGAAACCGCGGCCCTGGCCCGGGCGGCCGCAGCCGCAGGGATTCACTTCCTGGCCCTGCGGGTGATCACCGACACCGGAGGCGAGGAGATTCCGGATTTTCTCCGGGAAGGCTGGGAACCGGGGTATGGCCCGGGCTTATCAAAAGCGTTGGGCTGGCTGGCCGGGGACCCCAGGCGGCTTAAAGCGATGCTGCATCTGTGGCGCCGGAGCAGGCTGGGCGCGACCCGGCTGGCCGCGGGGCTTAAGGTGCTCTTGCCCCTAATTTAGGGTCTTCGGTCTCCGGTCTCCGGTAGGCCAGGAAATCAAAGCGGTTACTTGGCGAAAACGGAAATTAACTCTAATGACCAAGAGTTGAACTAACAACCTTCAAACGAAAATCAGATTAATTCAGACATGAGGGCAAAATTTAAAAGATAGCATGATCTGACATGCAGCTATGATAACCTTATAAAATATCATCTGTTTTGGTTGTTGCCGCGTAGATATAGCAGTGAGTTAGAATTCAAGGTCCCAATGGCCGATGCTCTTTCATACTGATCTCCCATCCAATCTTCAAGCCGCGTGTCCGGGTTAGACCTCCTCGGCGCGAAGCATCTTCTATTTGTTCCCGGCGGGCGGTACAATTCCTCCAAAATGATTTCTCAGGATGTTATCGGGCTGCGTCATACCCCGGTTCATTCATCTTTCGAATCCTTATGATACGTTTCACGATATCTTCATGGGGCATATACTTGCTCATATCATAGCTGTTCCAGTGAACGAGCTCCTGCAGTGGTAAGCGCTGCGGCTCTCCCACCTCGCGGGTCTTGAAGCCGATGGGAACCAGGATATTCAGGCGCAGTGGCTCAGGGTAATGCAAAGCGTTCTTATACCCCTGTTCATTACATACATCCAGACGTTGAGATCCCAATCCCAGGGACGCTGCAGCGAGATGAATAACCATGGATAGATGTCCCATGGAAGCCCCAAGTACATCTCGATTACTATTGGAACAGGCATCACCCAAGGCAATCGCACACGACCCCCATTGTTTGCGATGATCTTCCAGCACGGCAAGAACTACAGGCGCTTCAAGCCAGTTTTTGAAGGGGAGCAATGCCTTTTCTTTGCTTTTCGGGTCAGCAGGATCGAGGATATGGAATGATGGGTGCTGACAGGGTTGAGAACGCTGTTGTTCTATTTCAAGAGCCATTATAAGCTCTTCTTCATAGGCCTTAAACACTTTGGCCTTAGTTTCTTTGTCCTTGATAATGATGAATTCCCAGGGCTGAGAGTTTCCGCCTGACATGGCATAATGAGCCGCATCCAGGATTTTCATAATTAATTCGTCAGGAACTGGATCCGGTTTGAATTTCCTGATACTCCTGCGGTATTTCAGCAATGCTAAAAACTCGTCATATCCTTTGCTCATTTTGATTCCTCCTTTTCTTCAAACTTTGTGGCGCTTCCTCTCCGTGTTCCCGGCGCACGATCTATCCGAAGTAAATTTCTCAATTAAGATTCCCCTAATCAATCAAAACCTTACCATGTTGAAGAAAATAAGTATTTTTTAAAAGATCTAAGGAGAATAGCAGTTATCTTGCCATTATCTTTAAATTTATCAAGCTTTCGCGATGATTGTTCTTATCACTTATTTACTGTCCTCACGCATCGCTTCCAGGCGGGTTTCGGTTTCTCTGGCCTGGGGGAGAAGCGCCGTAGGGCGGGAAAGTGAAACGCATCCCGCCTTCAGTCTGTCCTAACCCCATATCTCCTACGCCAATCAATGTCGCCTTCCCCAGAGGTGGGGATTACCGATTGCTTCCGGCAGCGGACGGCGCCGCGGCGAATTTGTTATAGAGCTCGGGGGCCAGGGCCTGAAAGGCCTTGGCTGCCTGTTGCCCGCCGATATTGGTAACGAAGACCATGGCGAAGTCGCGTTGGGTATCAAGCCAGATTTGGGCCAGGTTCTTGGTATTGGAGCCGCTGTGGCTTATGAGGCGGTTGGGAGCCCAGGCTACGGTGAGTTCGCCCCAGCCCAGCCCGTATTTTCCCTGTTTGGGGGTCCCGATTTTGGCCCCCGGCTTGTCCGGGATCGCGATAACCGGGGTATGCAGCTTCCGCAGAGTTTCCGGACGGACCAGAGCCGGGCCGCGTTTGCCTTCGCCGGCATTCCAGCCGGCCCAGACGGCAAAATCAAGGATGGACATATGGGCAGTGCCGGCGGGTCCGACTAGCGGCGGATTGTCGCCGTTGGGGCCGGCCAGCAGCGCCTTGGTTTTGCCACCAATCTTAACGTGGCCGAGAGGAGCGTCAATCCGCCCCAGGGAGGACTGCGTTCCCAGGCCGGCAGTTGCGAGCCCCAGAGGGGTAAAAATCCGCTCGACCATCAGTTCTTCCCAGGTTTTACCGCTAAGGCGCTCCACCATGGCCCCAGCCAGGATATAGTTCATATTGGCGTACTCGAATCTGGCGCCGGGCTTAGCTGCCAGGGGCTGCTTAATCCACTCCCGCACTAGCCAATAGCGCATCTCGTCCAGGTTCCCATCCTGGCTCAGGCTCTTGGTGAGCAACCTGTCGGCAGCTTGGTTGTCACCGGGGATGCCACTGGTATGGGAAAGGAGTTGCTCGAGGGTGACCCTCCGCAGCCCGGGGGTCATGACCGCGGCCAACTCCGGGAAGACTTCGGCCACCGTACTGTCCCACCGGAGCTTTTTGTCATCCACCAGTATGCCGGCCAACAAAGCCGTCATGGCCTTGGTATCGGAACCTATATGGAAGCGGTCGTTGCCAGTCACCGGCATGGTGGCGCCTGCCCGCCGCGTCCCCACCGCGCCGCTGGCGATGATTTTTCCTTCCTTAACCACCGCGGCGGCCAAGGCGGGCAGGTCGTAACGAGGGAGATATGGGGTGAGCAGTTCGTCGAGAGAGGTCTGGGCGCCGGCAGCGCCCACCATGCTGCAGAATGTCGCCAGGGCCAGAACCAGGGGCACGGCGTAACGGCGCGTCATGGCAAGTTCTCCTCTCCAACGGTTTGTAAGGACGCTATTATATGATTCCAATTAAATTTTATAAAGAAAATGCGCCGTAGGGCGGGAAAGTGCAACGCATCCCGCCTTCAGTCTGACCAAAGGCGGGATGCGCTCCGCTTTCCCGCCCTACATTCTGCTATCTTGCCAATCCCTTCCATTACCACCAAGCCGGCAAAAATTGCAGAAATGATCTGCATAATGGAATGTGGTTTTAGTGGGGTGGCCGGCACTGCGAAGCTCAAAAAAAGAAAGCATGTCAGACGATATTAGACCCAAGACCGAAGACCATTAATTCCTTAAATCATCCTTCTCAGCAAACACTTTCAGTCCCAACCACGTCAAAAACGGAGTATAAATAAAGATTCCCACCCAGCCCAGGCAGGTTTCCCCGATCCAGAAGGTCATAAAGAGATTGAATCCCAGAATTCCCAGGTAGAGGCCGGGGCCTAAGAGGGCCCGGGAGGGGAAATCCCGACGCCCCCGGGACCACCAGCCCGCATCCGGCAGATGGACGATCAGCAACTGCAAGACCCGGATCATTGCCAGGCCCACCAGGAACCAGCCGCTGAAATTGGCCAGGGTGATGCCGAAATAGACGCCGGGTTCGGGATAGCCGTAGATCTGCCCTAAGAACCAGCGGTAGCCCCGGAGAGCCACCGGGTCGATGACCACGTCCAAAGCCACCATCAGCACCGCGGACATAATTAAAACGCGCCGGGAACCGAGGAATTTGGTGTTCTCTTCTAGTAGAAAGCCCCGGCCTTGCCAGCGGCCCCGGCCCAGGGCCGTAAGGGCCATGGCAAAGCTGGCGTAGGCCAGAAAGACGTAAGACAGGGAATCCATGAAGGGAACCCCCGCCACCCAGAGTTCCCGGTCCAGGGTGGCGGGGATATAGATGTACTCGCCGAAGGGAAAGCCCCAGTTAATGGAGGCGAACTCCGCGGTCCAGGCGATGAGGTAGCCCAGGACCAGAAAGGCCAGGGTGCGGCCCCCGCCCAGGTGCAGGGTGGCCAGCGCCAGGTATGCGGCCAAAAAGACGAAAACATAGGGCCGCAAAACGATGGTGCCGCCCAGGAGAAATAAAAAATCCCACATGAATGCCCAAAGTATCATGCACCCGAGGCGCAGGTCAAATAGCGGGGTTGATTTTAAGAAGTTAATGGTTAATAAAGTTGAAACTGGCATTTGAACGAAGCAGAATTCGAACCGAGGGGCGGAAAATGAAACGGATTTCGCGGACCCTGCTCATAATTCTTAAATGGTTTGTCGGCGGCGTCATTATGCTGGAGGTAGCCAGCTTTCTGGCCATCTCCCTGAGCAACTATTGGATTTACGGGCAATTGCGGGATGGGGAGCGGGTCAATTATGATCCTTACGCCCTGTTTCTGGAAGGGGTGCGGTTCACTCATAACAATCCCCCGGCCGCGGAGAAAGGTCTAAGGGTATGGCTTTTCGGCGGCTCCACCATGCGGGGCGCCACCGATTACGACGAGCGCACCATCCCCAGTTTTCTGGCGCAATATTGGAACCGGGAAGAACACCATAACCCCGCGGTCATGGTCAACCACGGGGAAGACGGTTTCAATTCCCTGATGGAGACCAAATACCTGCAAAAGCTTCTCATCGATAATCCGGCCCCGGACATAATCATCTTTTTCGACGGCGCCAATGATTCAGCCTATTTTGCCCAACACCGCACCCCCGACGCCCACCACGGT
>Ga0233425_10001084_pt1 | contig 64126 bp, 56 predicted proteins | sample Watercolumn_Towu_2_FD_181712 | JGI IMG/M metagenome (GOLD analysis project Ga0233425, IMG submission 181712) | Freshwater microbial communities from Lake Towuti, South Sulawesi, Indonesia - Watercolumn_Towuti2014_140_MG | ecosystem: Environmental > Aquatic > Freshwater > Lake | place...
TATAAATCATTAACTTGAAATTATTATTTCGAAAAGCGGAAAACTTTTTCTAGGCTTATCTTGTAATTCGAAAATGTTTACCTACGCTTAATACTGTTTTCGGATGCCTCACCGAGCCCCGATCCCACAAGGTCCAGAATCCGCCTTGCATGCTGTTTTGTTGGTTATGCCACGCTTATGATATAGTAAAAATTAAAACTCAATTTTTGTTATAGCCATAGCACGTATTCAGGCTGAGCAACTTGAGTCAATCCATGCGGCGGAACTGGTCACTGATAACCGTTCCCAACATGAGACCACCATGAAGCTTAATATGCCTGTCACCGATGTTGAAATTCCGTTGCGAAAAGATGACATTCTGGTCACCCGAACCGATCTGAAAGGCAAAATCACTTTCGTTAACGAAGCCTTCGTTGTAATCAGCGGTTATTCCCGCGACGAGTTAATCGGCGCCAATCATAATATTGTCCGGCATCCCGACATGCCGCCGGAAGCCTTTGCCGATCTATGGGCCACGTTAAAACAAGGCAAGCCCTGGACGGCTGTGGTGAAAAATCGCAGTAAATCCGGCGACTATTACTGGGTTGAAGCTAACGTCACGCCGGTATTTCGCAATGGCGCCGTACATGAATATCTTTCCGCACGCTATCCGCCGAAACGAGAACAAATCGAACAAGCCGAATTATTCTACAAACAGCTGCAAAACAAAACAGCGACGATGCAGCCGACGGGCTTATCTGCCTTGATAAAAGCTATTCAAGAACCTCGTCTCTGGACGATAGCCGTTTTATCGGCGTTACCGTTAGCAACCATTATCGCTTTGTTTGGCTATCGCTTATACCTCGCCGAAGAATGGTTGCTTTTAAGCGGCGTGCTCCTATTAACGCTGATGGCTTACGCCGCGCATTTTTTAAGGGTAAAAAATTTCAAGCAATTTCTGGAAAAAACAATAGCAATCACTTATCGCTTGGCGGATGAGAAGTTCAGAAACCCCATGCCTTTGAACCAGAACAATGAAATTGGCGATTGTTACCGCGCGCTTTACGCGATGCAAGTTAAGTTGAATGCCGATTTGGCTGAATCCAGGCAGATCGGTAAAAATGCTTTGCGCATTAACCAGGCGCTGGATAATGTTCAATTAGGCGTAATGGTGACGGATTCGGCATTCAACATTATTTATCTGAACAAATCGGTGCAAAAACTATTTGAAGAAGGCGAACAAGAAATTCGCAAGCAAATACCCCACTTTGACGCAAAAAAATTAAAAGGCTCAAACATCGACATATTCCACAAAAATCCGGCCCATCAACGAGCCATGCTGGATAAGTTAACCAGCTCCCATCGTTCGGTACTAAAAATTGCCGGCCTTGACCTGGCGGTAACCGTCAACCCGGTCATTAATCAAGCCAATGAGTGCATCGGCTTTGTCGCCGAATGGACAGACAGGGCCCTTGAAGTCATTCTCGAACAGGAAATCTCTAACGTCGTGATGTCCGCAACACAGGGCGATTTTACCCATCATATCAACGAGCAAAACAAAACCGGACTGTATCTGAAATTGAGCCAAAGCATCAATCAATTGGTGAAAATCAACTCCTCCAGTTTAAATGATTTGGCGCGAGTCTTAAATGCAATCGCGCATGGCGATCTGACCGAAAAAATTACCCGGGATTACTCAGGCACGTTCAAACAACTCAAAGATGACGCGAATTCTACTGTCGAAAGCCTGAAATCATTGATTAGCGATATTAAAATTGCTACCGACAGCATTAATACCGCGGCCAGAGAAATCGCAGCCGGTAATCACGATTTATCACAGCGCACCGAAGAACAAGCCGCCAGTCTGGAACAAACGGCGGCCAGCATGGATGAGTTAACCTCCACCGTGCAGCAAAACTCCGAAAACGCCAAGCAAGCCAACCATCTGGCGCAAGGCGCTTCGGAAGTCGCTGGCAAAGGGGTGGCTGTTGTGCGTCAGGTCGTCAATACGATGGAATCGATCAACGAATCGTCACGCAAAATCGCCGAAATTATTTCGGTCATTGACGGCATCGCGTTTCAAACCAATATTCTGGCGCTGAATGCCGCTGTCGAAGCGGCGAGGGCTGGGGATCAGGGCCGCGGCTTTGCAGTTGTAGCCGGGGAAGTGCGTAATCTGGCCCAGCGCGCGGCAGCGGCGGCTGTGGAAATAAAAACTTTGATTTTGGATTCCGAAGAAAAAGTCGCTTCCGGCACCAAGCTGGTTGCACAAGCCGGTGTGACCATGCAAGAAATTGTCGACACCATCAGCAATGTCACCAATATCATGTCGCAAATTACTCATGCCTCGGTCGAGCAAAGCGACGGCATTGCTCAAGTCAATCAAGCGGTTCGCCAAATGGATGATGTGACTCAGCAAAACGCGGCCCTGGTCGAGCAAGCAGCCGCCTCAGCCGAATCCTTAGAAGAACAAACCGAAAATCTGACCGATAACGTAGCCAAATTTAAAGTTGATGGCCACGGCAATCAGCCTCACTTAAAACCGGTTGCCGTCAAAAAGGCAAGCTTGATGAAAAGCGATGCGCCTGCTCGAAAACCGGTGGTATCCGCAAACGCTCAAAGCCGTCTTGGCAGCGGTGAAGAATGGGAAGAATTTTAAGCGGGCTTATGCAAGCAATACAAGGCGCGTTTGCTCCATCGCTTCTGATAATTCATAATAGCGAGAAAATTGCTCAGGAATACTCATCATGTCAACTTTACAAACGGATCCGCAACCACAAAACCCAGAACCTTCAGCCGCTTACGAACACGCGTTGACAAAAATCGCGCAACTTGAAGAAGAGCTATTACAAAAAGAAACCGTGCTATCGATCAATATTCATGAGCAGGTGGTTTTGCGGGAAAGGCTGCGCGCCTGCATTCAAACCATTCAAGAAACCACCACTCAGCTGGTTAATGTGGAACACAACATCAAAGACGAGTATCGCCATTTCCATCACCAGATTGAAGAGTTGCGGCACGAAATCAGACAGCTTGAATCATCGAACGATGTATGGTCGAATCGCTCGATTAAATTGGAATTTGAAATCCTGACGGCGCAAGAAACTTTAAAAAGCTGTAAAGCCGACCTCGAAAGGGCTACGCAAAGAATCGCTCAACTGGAAGCAGAACTGCAAGCTGCCCATTCTGAAAACGCTCAGTTGAGACAAATTATTCCTAAAAATGGCTAGCTTGCAAAAAAAGTCGAAGCTCAATCTTCAGGTTTCATTTTTCCCCAGCCAATGCGTGAGCGCAGCCGGCTGATAGTTGGCGTAGCGCTCCAACAATAAGCCAGGGCAGCTTTCAACCATCAGTAAATCGCGGTGAAGCGGCTTGACAAATTGCTCGGCCAACACATGATCGAGAAATTTAATCAGCGCGTCATAATAGCCTTCAACATTCAATAAACCACAAGGCTTAGCGTGAAAGCCCAACTGCGCCCAAGTCCAAATTTCAAATAATTCTTCCAGTGTGCCGATACCGCCCGGCAATGCTATAAAGCCATCAGCCAACTCAGCCATGCGCATTTTGCGCTCATGCATCGATTGCGTGACCTGAATTTCAGTCAGATTAGGATGCGCCACTTCTTTGTGCGCCAGAGCCTTCGGTATAACGCCCGTTACCTGGCCGCCGAGCGCCAACACCCGGTCGGCGACGCGCCCCATCAAGCCGATGCTGGCGCCGCCATAAATGAGTTTAATATTGCGCTGAACCAAGACCTCGGCCAACGCAAATGCTGCCGCCGAATAGGCATCCAAGCGGCCAGGACTTGAGCCGCAATAGATGCAAAGACTGTTAATCGAGGCCATCTGCAGAATAAACCCTGATCGCTGTCATTAAAACTCGGCATCGTGATACACCGCCTGAACATCATCCAAATCGTTCAGCAAATCCAGTAATTTTTCAAACAAAACCACATCATCGCCGCTGACTTGAGTCATGCTTTTAGGCAAAAACTGAATTTCGTCGACTTCAAAATCAGTTTCGCCATAGACATCCGTTAGCGCCTGTTTGGTTTTGAAATAATCAGCCGGCGGCGTAAAAACGGTCACCTTACCTTGATCGCTTTCGATTTCAGTCACATCAACATCGGCTGACAGCAAAACATCCAGCACGGCATTTTCATCATCGTGCTTAAAAGCCAAAATTGCGGCGTGATCAAACAAATGCGCAACCGTGCCGGGTGTGCCGATTTTGCATTTGGCTTTGGTAAAACACTGACGAACGTCATTAAAGGTACGGGTTGGATTGTCGGTCAGACAATCGACGATCAGCATCGAGCCGCCAGGGCCAAAACCTTCATAACGGGCGGGCGCAAAATCCTCGCCGCCAGCGCCTTTAGCCTTGTCGAGCGCTTTATCGATCACATGTGAGGGCACCTGATCTTTCTTGGCGCGCTCAATCAAACCACGCAAGGCCAGGTTGCCAGATGGATCGAACCCGCCCGATTTGGCGCAGACATAGATTTCACGGCCATATTTGCTATAAACCTTGGCTTTGGCATCCGCCGTTTTAGCCATCGATACTTTACGATTTTGGTAGGCTCTGCCCATTTTGCTGTCACTCCAAAGAAAATAAAGCCGCAGATTTTACCGCTAAGCGTCGGGATAGAAAACTGATTACCAGCAAGTCATCAAGAAGCTTTTTTCAGCACGCTGACGCCGTTCGGCTTTTTAATCACCTGCAATTGAGCCTTGATACGCTTTTGTACGGCTTCAACATGCGAAATTACACCGACTGTTTTTCCGTGCGTATGCAAACTTTCCAGCGTGCTGATAACTGTATATAAAGTTTCTGCATCGAGATTGCCAAAGCCTTCGTCAAGAAACAACGAATCAATCGATTTGCCGTTATTGACCAGCTCAGACAAACCCAAAGCCAAAGCCAAACTGACAACAAAGCTTTCGCCGCCGGATAAAGATTTTGGCGGCCGCCGGGCATTGCCTTGATAAGTATCTTCTATTTCCAAGGCCAAACCCTGTTCGCTGACTGCCTGGCGAAGATAATAACGTCCACTGATTTTTTCCAAAACAGCATTGGTGTTCGTCAATAAGCGATCAGCAATTTCTTTCTGCACCCGACGCCGGAAAACCATGCCATTGTCAGCCGTCAGTAAAGCCTTGTCAGCCATACACAGCTGCGTTTCCGCCTCCTGATTCTTAAGCTGAGCGGCCAGCGTTTCATATTGCTGCTGAACATGGACTTGTTCATTGAGCAGCTTTTCCAGGCGCGTCCCTTCGCGGTAAGCAATATCGGTTTTTTCATGCAAACCGCGTAAATGCGCAGTCACTTCTTCTAGCGTCAAATCCGGCGCTAACTGTGCTTTTTCCAGCGTCACTTGCGCTTGGTTTTGTTCCAGCTCGTGTGTTTTAAGCTGAATGGTTTGATCGAGTTCAGCTTTGCGGCGCTGTAAATCCGAACGAGTTTCCAATAATACCAGCATGGCCTCAAGCTGTTGAAGATCGTTAAAGCCGCGCCCCGGCAATTTATCTTGCAGCAGCTGTTGCAGGCGCTGGCAGGCGGTGTCCTGCTCGGCGATAGCCAGCTCTTTTTCAGCTATCAGTTTTTGCTTTTCGATCAAGGCCAAATGCAAGCCCAGCGTTTCGTGCGACTGCAATTGCTGGTTATAAATCGCCAGTTGGCTATCGCAATGCTTTATTTCCGCCTGACACTGCTGTTCTTTTTCTGACCATTGCGCCAGTTCGCTGGTCAAATTTTGCTGCCGCGTTAGATAAACTTGATACTCTTGCAGGCGCAGATTCAGACGTTCAAGCAAGGCCTGTTCAGCGCCTTTGGCCGGCATAGTTTCGCCAAGCAAAGTTAACTGAGCCAATACTTGCTGATGTAGCTGCTGTTCTTCTTGCTGGCAAGCCACCAAAGCCGCATCGTTTTCGTTCTGCTGCGCTGATCTGGACTGCCATTCGACATCCATTTGCTGACCGCCGACTTGCAATCGTTCGATTGAAGTCGAGGTCTTGCTAATGGCTTGAGTCAATTTTCCGCTGCGTTTCTGGCTCTTGCGATAATTGGAAATTAGACTGGAAATTTCCGCTAGTTCAATAACCTCGTCCTTAAGCAACTGCTTCATCGATTTCCGGTCATTGATCTCAAGATCCCGATTGGCGATATTCAGCCGGTTTACCAGTGTGAGCCATTGCGATGCCAGCTGCGTCAGCTTTAATTGCGTAGCCCGATCGCTTTCTGCCTGTTTTTCGGCCAGCACGATTGTTTTTTCAAGTGTCGCTATTTTTATTTTCGTGTCTTTTATCTTGGCGTGCTGATCAGCCAAGGTCAGCTGAGAAAAGGTCTGAACCGGCGGGTTTTTCGCATAAGGATGCTCCAGCCCACCGCACAAAGGACAGGGTTTGCCATTTCTTAATTCGTGGCGGTATGCCGACATATGAGTCAGTATTTGTTCGAGGTGGATTTTCTCTTCCAACAGCAAACGAATGTTTTCCTCGCGTTTGAGATCTAGCTTCAATTGCTCAATCTGCGCGTGCAAAACGCTGACATCATGAGCGGGCGCTTGCTTGGATTTAAATAGACTCCAAAAGCCGGTATCGCCGGCCAATTTTTGATGGACTTCGGCAATCCGTATCAATTTGCGTATCGAGGTCACGCGTTCCCGCTGCTCTGACAGAAGGTCCTGCAGTTCTTCCATCGTTTTGCCTTGACTCAGATCGGAGAAATTACTTTCTTCTTGCTCTAGTCTCTGACTTAGGCTAAGTGACTGTTTTTCCTGCTTATCAAAAGCCTCCGAGTTTTTTTTCTGCGTTAAAGCCGCTTTAGCCGACCACTTGGTGAAAACTTTCTGTTTTTCACTGAGCTCCTTAATCGTTTGCTGCAAGCCTTTCAAGCGAGCGATCTCAGGAAAATGATCAATCAGGCTCTGGTCGGCAGCGTGCGCTTCCAGCCAAGCCGACGCATCCTGTTGCTGTGCAGCTTTTTCTTTGCTTTGCTGAGTCAATGATTGCGCCAGTTGCAAGGCCGCATAACGGTTGGAATTTAACAAATTAACCTGCGACCGTGTACTGGCAATGGTTTGCTGCTGCTCGGCAAAAGACAGGTCAGCCAAATTTTCTGCTGCCGGCTGGTTACCGCTTACCGAGACCAGCATTGATTGCAATTGTTTTAATTCGGCGTTCAGACTGGCAAGAGCTTGTTCATGCTGTTTCAGCGTTTCTTGAGCCTGCCGCAGTGCCGCCAGCTCGTCTTTGAAATCCAGCGCATGTTGGCCAGCTTCCAAGTTCGTCAACTTTGCTTGTTCGATTTCCGCTTCGGCAATTATTTTTTTTAGGCCGGCTTCCTGTTCGGCAATACGGCTTGTCAAGGTTTTTATAGCCGATAGCTTCGAATGCTGTTGTTGCAACTGTGTCTGTTGCTGCTGGTATTCAGCGTATTGCTCTTTAAAGTCGATTAAATCGTGTTCATACGCTTCACGGGTAAGCGGATCCAGCAGCCTCAGCGCTGACAGGTCACGTTTGATCAAATCCAGTTTTTTGCTGGCAGTTTCGGCCTTCTCCAGAATTTCTTTCTGATAATCCTGATAAATATCGGCGCTGACAATTTTTTCCAAAATATCAATACGCTCGCTATCCAGCGCATTCAGAAAAGCGGCAAAATCACCCTGCGCCAGTAAAATTGAACGGGTAAAATTGCGAAAATTCATGCCCGTAACTTCATTGATTTTTGCCAGAACTTGAGATGGCGTGTCAGCCAGCAGTTCGGGTTCGCCGCTCAAGCGCATCAATTTCATTTCACAAGCCTGCAATTCGCTTTCTGGATCACCGGCATTCCGCCGCACCGACCAGCTCGAAAGATATTTCTGGTCCGCCAACGCAAACTCTACCTCGGCATAACAGTCCTGGGTATGTTTGGTCATGACATGGCTAGCCGGACGGTTAAAGCGAAAAGTTTCGCCAAACAAGGCCAGCGTGATCGCATCCAGAATGGTAGACTTGCCAGAACCGTTAGCGCCGGTAATCGCGAAAACACCGGTATCGGAAAACGGCGCTTCGTCAAAATGAATTGCATGCTCATTTTCTAACGAATTGAGATTCTTAAACCTTAATTTAAGTATTTTCATAGATAAACGACTCTGCCTAGCAACCTGCGGAAAATCAAACCAGCATTATAACGCTGTCCAATCCATTTCACGCAAACTTGAAAACCGCTTCGAACTGATTAAATAACCCGCAATAATTGAACATTGTTTAATTATTGGTTATAGTAATCCTTATTACGCTATTTTTTAATGTCTGCTAAGATGGTTTTTAAGGGGGTTTATGCATGAAAAATATATTACGGCGACTGCTGGGCGTAGTCTTAACGCTGATCTACCGAGTTGAAATCAAAGGGCTAGACAATTATCCCAAAGCGGGCAATCGCGTTTTAATCGTCGCCAATCACACATCGTTTTTAGATCCTTTATTGCTGTGGGTTTTTTTACCGGCCGATATTACCTTTGCCATCAACACGCAAATATCGCAGCGCTGGTGGTTAAAACCATTTTTAGGTCTATCGAAAGTCTTTCCGATGGACCCAACCCATCCCCTGTCATTAAAAGATCTGGTGCATCATCTGCAAAATGATACGCACACGGTTATTTTTCCAGAAGGCCGTATTACTGTCACCGGCTCGTTAATGAAAATTTATGACGGTACCGGCATGGTTGCCGATAAAGCTGGCGCTGCAGTCTTACCCATTCGCATCAACGGCGGACAATATACGCATTTCTCCCGCCTGCAAAATGTTGTCAGACTACGTTTATTACCCAAAATTACCCTCGAAATACAGCCGCCGGTACGCATCGTTTCCCCCACAAATCTAAAAGGCAAAGCTCGGCGTAAGCACAGCGGACGCTTATTAGCCGATGTAATGACCGATATGATGTTTGTCACCAGTCATTACCGGCGCAGCATTTTTGCCGCATTACTCGAAGCTCGGCAAATTCATGGCGGCCAGCATGTCATTGCCGAAGACTTGGAACACCAGCCTTTGTCTTATGATGGCTTAATCACGCGCACGCTGCTGGTCGGCGGCTTATTAGAAAAGATCACGAAATTCGGGGAAAACGTCGGCGTTTTGTTGCCTAACTCCAGCAAAACCCTAGTTACTGTGCTGGCCCTTCAGTATAAAGGCCGCGTGCCCGCCATGTTGAATTATTCGGTCGGTTCGGCAGGGATGAAGTCGGCCTGTCATATCGCCTTAGTCACTACCGTTTTAAGCTCACGAAACTTTATTGAAAAGGCTAAGCTGCATGACGAAATCGATCAACTCAGCCAGCAAGTTAATATCGTCTATCTGGAAGATCTGGTCGCGGGCATTTCCCGAAGCGATCAATGGAAAGCCTTTATCGCCGGTAAAACTGCAGATTTCTGGCAGCCAACCAAACATTTTCATCCCGACAGTCCGGCCGTCATTCTGTTTACCTCGGGATCCGAAGGCACGCCTAAAGGCGTAGTCTTATCGCATGCCAACATTTTAGCCAATCATAAGCAGCTGGAAGCCCGAATCAGCTTTAACGCGCAAGATGTCGTGTTGAATTTTTTACCGATGTTTCATTCTTTTGGCTTTACGGTCGGCACCTTGCTGCCGGTGCTGACCGGCATGACCACGTTTTTTTATCCAACGCCTTTACATTATGCGGTGATTCCTGAAATCGCCTATGAAATCAAAGCCACGATTATGTTCGGAACCAATACTTTTTTAGCGGCCTACGCCAAAAAAGCCCATCCTTACGATTTTTACAATATGCGTTATGTCGTTGCCGGCGCGGAAAAATTGCAAGAAAGCACGCGCCAAATATGGGCCGACAAATTCGGCATCCGTATTCTGGAAGGTTATGGCGCAACCGAAACGACGCCGATTACTTCGGTCAACACCCCGATGTATTACAAGGCCGGAACGGTGGGCCGCTTCATGCCGCACATGGATTACCGCCTGGAAACAGTCGAAGGCATCGAAAACGCCGGACGACTGCATGTCAGTGGGCCAAACATCATGCTCGGCTATTTGTTGGCGGCCAACCCGGGCCATTTAGTGCCGCCTGAATCTCTCTACGGCAAAGGCTGGTACGACACCGGCGATATCGTCAATGTAGACGCCGAAGGTTACATCACTATTAAAGGCCGCAGCAAGCGCTTCGCCAAAGTCAGTGGCGAAATGGTCTCGTTAACCGCCGTGGAACAATTGGCGACTAACGCCTGGCCAGACGCACAACATGCCGCTGTCAGCGTACCCGATGCAAAAAAAGGTGAACAAGTCATTTTGCTGAGCACTCAAAAACAGGCATCGATAAACGATCTGGCGGCCGCCTCGCCTGGCGTAGCCGCGATAATGCTGCCAAAGAAAATAGTCATTACCGACGCCATTCCGATGTTGGCCAGTGGAAAAATCAATTATCCGGGGGTTCAGGACTTAGTTGTCAAAATGCAAAGCAACCAAAACTAAAAGAGTCGAAGGCTATTACCGAAAATGAAAACCAAACCCGGAACTTCCCATTCGAAAAATAGCCTGTGATTTGATAGCACCTGAGAAAGCTTTTATGCACACCGATAAACTCAATTTGTTACAGCACAATCATGACTTTGCGGTCTTCAATAAAAAAGGCGAACGCCGCACCCGGCAAGTTTTAGCACTGACTTTTTTGACGATGACCGTGGAAATTGCCGCCGGCATCCTGTTCGGTTCGATGGCCTTGCTTGCGGACGGCTGGCACATGGGCACGCATGTGGCTGCCTTTACGATTGCGTTATTTGCTTACCGTTATTCACGAATTCATGCGCACGATCATACCTTTGCTTTTAGTTCCGGCAAAGTCGGAGTTTTAGGTGGTTTCGCCAGTTCGGTGGCGCTGGGAATTGTCGCCATGATAATGGCGGTCGAATCGGTCGAACGCCTGCTTAAGCCTCATCCCATCCAATTCGATGAAGCGTTAGCGGTGGCCGCATTTGGCTTATTGATCAACCTGATTTCAGCGCTGTTGCTGCAGGATCATCATGGTCACGAACACGCCCGTCAGTCGCACCAACACAAGCCGGATAATAAACATAAACCGCCGCGCCACCACGACCATAATCTTAAAGCCGCTTATTTTCATGTCTTGGCCGATGCCTTAACCTCGGTCTTGGCGATTAGCGCGCTATTATTCGGCAAATATTACGGCTGGCTGTGGCTCGATCCAGCGATGGGAATAACCGGGGCTTTAGTGATTATCTACTGGGCCTGGGGCTTGTTAAAAGAAACCAGCCCGGTGTTACTGGATGAAAGCATCGCTCTGGAGCATAAGCAAGCCATTATCAATCTTATCGAAAGCGATGCCGACAATCGTATTTCTGATCTTCATGTTTGGCGAGTCGCGCCCGATCACTTCGCCATCATCATTGCCCTGGTGTCGCATACGCCGAAAAGCCCTGAGTATTACAAAAATTTGTTAACTGAGTTTTATCGCCATTCCGGCATCAACCTGCTTTCGCACATTACCATTGAAGTCAACCACTGTTCGGGCGAAAACTGTTTAAACTCGACTACTCATTAAAACATGGGAAAAAAGACCAAAACCGCCTTTGTCTGCGAACAATGCGGCGCCGACTACCCGCGCTGGAATGGGCAGTGCGCCGAATGCGGCGAATGGAACACGATCAAAGAAGTTCGATTGAGCGCTGGCGCGAAAGAATCTCATGCTAGCATTAACGGCTATGCCGGCAGCCGCTCTGAAGTGAAATTGCTTTCGGCTATCGATTTATCGGAGGCTGAACGAATCTCAACCGGCATTTGTGAATTTGACCGGGTATTAGGCGGCGGCATTGTCGCCGGCAGCATGGTGTTGATCGGCGGCGCTCCGGGCGCTGGCAAAAGCACGCTGCTGTTACAAGTCATCGCTCATATTGCTGGCCAAAACATGCCTGTGCTCTATGTCTCCGGCGAAGAATCCTTGCAACAAATTGCCGAACGAGCGCACCGGCTCAAATTAACTACCGGAAACATCCTGATGCTGGCTGAAACGTCAGTACACCTAATTTGCGATGCCTTGGATCAAGTAAAGCCAAGCGTAGCCGTCATCGATTCGATTCAGGTGGTTTATAACGAAACCATTGACTCAGCGCCCGGCTCAATTTCTCAGGTCAGGGAATCAGCGAGTTATCTGACTCAATATGCCAAAAAAAATAATCTATCCATATTTATCGTCGGCCATGTCACCAAAGATCAATCTTTGGCTGGCCCGATGACATTAAGCCATATCGTCGACACTCAGGTCATTCTGACGCCTACTGACGACGCCCGTTATCGCGTGCTGAGAGCGGATAAAAACCGCTTTGGCAGCGTCGGCGAACTGGGTTTTTTTATCATGGACAACAACGGCCTGAAAGAAGTCAAAAATCCATCGGCATTGTTTTTAAACCGAGCAGAAAAGCCTTCGTCAGGCAGTGTGGTAACAGTGCTCTGGGAAGGCACTCGGCCTTTGCTTGTGGAAATTCAGGCACTGGTTACCGAATGTCAATACGGCAACCCGAGGCGTCTGGCCGTCGGCTTCGACCAAAACCGCTTAGCCATGCTGCTGGCCGTATTAGCCCGCCACGGCGGTATTTTTACCGCCAACGACGAAATTTACGCCAATGTTGTCGGCGGCATCAAAGTAAGCGAAACCAGCTCGGACTTAGCCATCGCCGTTTGCATCGTGTCCAGCTTGAAAAATAAGATTATTCCGCATGACGCCTTTTTCTTTGGCGAAATCGGCCTGAACGGTGAGATCAGGCCGGTGGCTAACGGCCATGCGCGGCTCAATGACGCAAGCAAGCATGGCTTTAAAAAAGCCGTGATACCCAAGGCCAATGCGCCGAAAAAAGCACTCGAAGGCTTGAAAATTTATCCGGTATCAACCTTATCGGAAGCTCTGGATGTTGTTTATGAGTTATAAGCCTTGACGCTTCGCTAACCAAACGGGCTGCTCGTTCTGTTTCGAATCGACTGTCATTTTTCTCGCGCCAGCAATAGATAGAAAGCCGGAACGACAAACAAGGTAAACAAGGTGCCGACGCCTAAACCGCTGGCGATCACCAAGCCAATGTCGAAGCGGCTGGCGGCGCCTGGGCCTGAAGCCATCAGCAGTGGAATCATCGCGACAATCATCGCCAATGTCGTCATCAATATCGGCCTCAAGCGAATCGTAGCCGCTTGAACAATCGCGTCATATTTTCCAAGCGGCTTATCGATTCGCAACTGATTGGCAAACTGAACAATCAAAATACCGTTTTTGGCGATTAACCCAATTAAGGTAATCAAGCCAACCTGGGTGTAAATATTGACTGAGGCAAAACCCAGCATCAGAAAAGCCAACGCACTGGCTATCGATAACGGAACTGAAATCATAATCACCAAAGGATCGCGCCAGCTTTCAAATTGCGCCGCCAGCACCAGATAAATAACCAACAGCGACATAAAAAAAGTCAACACTAACGCGCTGCCTTGCTGCGCAAACTGCCGCGATGCGCCCGTATAATCCCAACTGAAACCTTGCGGGAAAATTTTCCCAGCCTCTTCCTGCATATAACTCATCGCGTCGCCCAAACCCACGCCAGGCGTCATCATAGCGGAAATAGTCAAACTGTTAAGCTGTTGAAATTGCGTGCGCTTGCTCGGTTCGACCGATTTTTCAACCTGTATCAATGAAGATAAGGGCACTTGGCCACCCGTTTTTGTGCGCAGATAATAGCGATCCAACTTGCTGAGATCGGGGCGCGACAGATCATCGACCTGCGGAATCACCTTATAACTGCGACCCAGAAGGCTAAAGCGGTTGACATAATTATCGCCAAGCAATGCGGACAAATTCTTGCCGATATCGCTCATCGTCAAACCCAAATCAGCCGCTCGATTGCGATCGATGACCAAAGTCGCTTTCGGCCGGGTAAATTCGACGTCTTTCATGATAAATAGAAAACGCCCGCTTTGCATTGCCGCGTTAATCAGTTGGTCCGCGACTTGATCGAGTTTTTGATAATCCGCATCGGTAACGATCACAAACTGCAAAGGCAACCCCCCGCCAGAACCTGGCAAACTGGGTCTGGGAATGATGGCCGTCTTGAATCCGGCAATCTTATCCACTTTCGCCTGCAGCTCAGGCTGAATCGCCATTTGCGAGCGCGGCCTTTGGTTTGCCGACGGCATTTTGAAACCGCCGAAAACGACGTTGGTGCTGTTCTGAAAACCCAGCAATAAAAAGCTTTCCTTATATTCCGGTATCGTTTCAAATGTCTTAATCAACTCACGGGTATAAACAGCGTTATAATTCAGCGTCGCTGTCTCGGGGCCGGTTGCGATAAAAAACAGAATGCTTTGGTCTTCCGTCGGCGCCAGTTCCTTCTCAGTAAAATTGAACATAAAATAGATACTGATCATCACCATGACGGCAAACGCCAGAATCGTCTGCGGATAACGCAAAAAACGCTGCAAAGAGCGCTGATAACTATCCGCGAGTTGGCTAAAAAATTGCTCAACCGCCTGTTCAAATTGGCCTGGATCGCCCTTTTCCCGCAAGAACTTAGCGCTTAGCATCGGGGCCAAAGTCAAGGCGACCACGCCCGATATCAGCACGGCCCCTGCTAATGAAAAAGAAAATTCGGTAAACAAGGTACCAACCAGACCGCCCATAAAACCAATCGGCGCATAAACCGCAACCAAGGTCGTGGTCATTGCAATCACCGGCAAGCCCAATTCACGAGCGCCCTCAATCGCGGCTTGAAAGCGCGTTTTTCCTAGCTCGATATGGCGGTGCACATTTTCAACCACAACAATGGCGTCATCGACCACCAGGCCGATAGCCAAAACCATCGCCAGCATGGTCAAGAGATTGATCGAAAAACCCATCAGCAGCATCAATAAAGCGCCGCCGATTAAAGACAAAGGCACTGTGACCGCCGGTATCAGAGCCGCTCGCAAAGAACCCAGCGACAAATAAATCACCAGCAACACGATCCCCACCGCCTCGACCAGAGTAGCAAACACCTCGTTGATGGAATCTTCAATAAATTGGCTGGCGTCGTAGGGCAACAGGAGATGCAATTCGGCCGGCAGATCGGCTTCAATGTCTTTGATTGCGTGGCGCACAGATTTGGCCACGGTCAAGGGATTCGCGCCCGGAGCTTGCTCGACGCCCATAAAAATGGCGGCTTTGCCTTTGTACCAGTTAACCGAATCGTAATCCTCACTGCCCAGTTCAATTTTGGCCACATCGCTTAAGCGTATCAATGCGCCCTCCCGTTCAGCCACGACCAATTGGCGGAAATCCTGCGCTTTATCGACATCAGTCGTTGCACTCAGATCCAGCGCTACATAGTCGCCTTTGGTTTGACCGGCGCCAGACAAATAATTGTTGGCTCGCAATACCTGATCGATATCAGCGGCAGTCACGCCAAGAGCCGCCATACGTTTGGTGTCCAGCCAAACCCTCAGAGCAAAGGTTTTATTGCCCAGCATTTTGGCTTTGCCTACACCCGGCACCGCCTGAATTTTCGGCTGCACGACGCGCAGCATGTAATCGGTAATCTGAGACGGCTTAAGTGTATCGCTATACAGCGCCAAATACATCAGCGCTGTCGTCTCGCCGGTCTGAGAGGTAATAACCGGATCTTCGGCTTCTTCGGGCAAAACATTGCGCTGACTGGCCACTTTTGCCTGAATTTCGGCGACCGCCGCGTTGGCATCGTAGTTTAAACGCATATGCGCTTCAATCGTCGAGCTGCCTTGCCGGCTCTTCGAAGACAGATAATCAATGCCATCGGCCTCGGCAATCGCTTGTTGCAAAGGCGTCGTGATAAAACCTTTAATCAGTTCGCTGCTGGCGCCTGGATAAGCCGTTGTGATGGTCACAACCGTATTTTCAGTGTCGGGAAACTGCCTTACTTCCAGCGCCGCAATAGCGCGTAAGCCGATCACCAGAATCAATAAGCTAATGACGCTGGCCAGTACCGGCCTCTGGATGAAAAGATCGGTAAATTTCACGTTCCGGCCTCCCGCTCGCCTGGCGCCGGCTGTTCATCGATCGCAATCGGCATGCCGTTACGCAGCTTGACCTGTCCCGCGCTAACCACGCGCTCACCCGCCTTCAGACCTGTAACAATTTCAACGCGGCCGTCACGCGTTTCGCCAACAACAACTTGCTTCAATTGAACAGTCAGTCCTTGCGATCCAGGAACAACGGCAAATACCGAATCGCCGTAAGGGTTATAAGTAATCGCGGTATCCGGCAGCGTCAATACATTTCGGCTTTGGCTGGTGATAACTCTGATCTCGGCAAACATGCCTGGCCTTAAGACCTGATCCGGATTGGAAAGCGTCGCGCGAACCTTTACCGTGCGCGTCGATTCTTCAATTTGCGGATTGATGGCGCTGATTTCACCGTTAAAGACTCGTCCAGGATAAGCCTGCACCGATAAATTCAATGACTGGCCCAACTGCAGCTTGGCCAAATAGGCTTCCGGAACAGCAAAATCAACATAAATCGGCGACAGAGCTTGTAATGGCGCTATCGGCGAGCCAGCCGGCAAATATTGCCCTAGATCGACCAAACGTATGCCCAACTCACCATTAAACGGCGCGCGTATGCGTTTTTTATCGATCACGGCCTGCTTTGCCGAAACCAGCGCTTTCGCCTGATAAAGCAATGCCCGGTTCAAATCATGATCCGACTTTGAAGCAAACTGCTTGACGATCAGTTTTGCGCTGCGATCAAACCTGATTTGCGCCAACTGCTTATCGGCCTGCAAGCCCTTGAGTTCGGCATCGTCAATCGAAGAATCAAGTTCGATTAATAACTGCCCCTGCCGCACCGAGTCGCTGGACTTAAAATGAATAGCTTTCACTTTGCCGGCGACTTCATTGCTCACATCAATTCCGGCGGCTGCTTTCAAACTACCCACTGAATTTAAATAAGGCTGCCATTGACTCTGCTGAACCTCGGTGACCGCCACCACAACAGGCAAAGGTTTTGGCAGGGTATTCATGGCCTGGCGGATTTGGTAGAATTTCCAGCCGAACAGACCGCCGAACAGTAGCGCCGAGAATATAACAATCAAAATAAATCGTTTGATCATGAAAATCCTTAACAGGGTTTTAAAGGAATAGCTTCCGTTTGGCTTCATTATACCGGTTGCTGTCAAAACCGCCGTTTTTCCCTGCCATTGCAAGATTGCAAGCGCTTTGACAAGCTGCAATCAATTAATAGCCATTGTCTTGATTTTGCCTAATGCCTGAACTTCCGGAAGTAGAAACCACCAAACGAGGACTGTCCCCACATCTGCAAGACAAAATAATCAGCGATGTGATTGTCCGCCAATCTCAATTGCGTTGGCCGGTGCCAGAGTCCTTGCCGCAATTGCTCGCAGGACAAATCATTCGACAGCTCTCGCGCCGGGGCAAATATCTATTATTTAACCTAAGCGCTGGAACGCTGCTCGTCCATCTGGGGATGTCCGGCAACTTACGCCTGTTGCCGGCAATTGCAGCGCCCAACAAACATGATCATATTGACTTTATCTTGACTGAGGGGCAGATTTTGCGTTTTAACGATCCGCGCCGATTCGGTGCGGTTCTATGGACCTCGGCGCCCGCCTATGAACATCCCTTGCTTAAGGATTTAGGCCCGGAACCTTTATTGCCTGAGTTTAATGGCGCTTTGCTTTATCAATTGTCGAGACAGCGAAAAACGCCTGTTAAAGCCTTCATCATGAATAGCCATACAGTTGTCGGCGTCGGTAATATCTATGCCAATGAAGCCTTATTCATGGCCGGCATACACCCTGCCCGACCAGCCGGACGCATTTCTCTGTCCTGCTATGAAAATCTCGCAAATTGTATCCGCGCCGTGTTGCTCAGCGCGATTGAGCAAGGCGGAACCACATTAAGAGATTTTGTCAATGAAAAAGGAAAGCCCGGTTATTTCCAGCAGCAACTCCGGGTTTATGGCCGCAGCGGGCTGCCCTGCACGAACTGTCAGCAGCCGCTGAAAGAAATGCGCTTGTCTAATCGCTCAAGCGTGTATTGTAGTTATTGCCAGCGCTAAGCTTTATTTTTTAGCGCCAGAACAGCTTGTGCAGGAAGGGCTGTTACTAGGTCGTTACGTGGACTTATCCAGGCTGTCCATCGACTCGCGCCCGGGTTAGAATGGGGGCATAAAAATAAATAAATAATGAAAACGCTAAAAGCCAGAAAAGCATCGCGATGTATATCGAAATGCCATACCAAGCCGGAATAGCCATAGGCACTAACACTCTAAAAAAAGCCGCCAGGTTAAGCAAAACAAAAGCAATCGCAATCGTATTGGAAGCTCTGAGCGCCCTGCCCGTGTGTCCTAACGAAACCCGAGCCATCATGCCCAGCGTTAACACGCCGATGCCGCCAATAGTTAATGCATGCAGCGGCAATGACGGCTGGATCACCGAATAAGCCGACAGTGTAGTCAGAGCAAACCCTAAAATAATCCAGCCATAACCGACATATAAAACCCATAACAAAGGCACGTACCAAATTTTGCGCACATACCAGCCGGCGATTCTGGCGCCATTCGCCAAAGCCGCCAACAATGCGGCCATTGCTAGTAAGGTTCCTCTGAAGGCAAAGAGTTGCAAAATAAACAGCCATACGGCCGATGCGATTGCTATTTTATCCAAAGTCGGATTTCTGATCACTAAAGTGCCGATCAAGCCGCGTTCAGTAAAAAATGGAAACACCCGGCCGGCAATCACCAGAATTAAAATAATGAGGGTGGCAACGGCCAGTTGAATGCCCAGCCAGGCCGTACCGGTCTTCAGCCCAAGCTCTTCACTATGAATCAGGGCGTTGGCGAAGGCCAGCACCAATAAAATGGCCGGAAAAATTAAACTTTTATAGTGTCTGGCCTGCAGAATGGGCTTGCTGACGAAATAGGCGAGCAAAGGCAAAAAAGAAAAATCAATCAAGGCGATCAAAAAATCCGGCAGCAAGCCTTCATAAAATGGCGTCACGCGGCCATAAAGCCATAATAGGCTTAATCCAGCTAATTGGCCGCCAACCAATGTTGGCCGCCCTGTCCAATTTTTCACCGCCGTCAATAAAAAACCGGAAATAACCGCAACTGTATAACCCAGCAACATTTCGTGAGCATGCCAATAAGAGGGCGAAAAATAATTCTCGGCGGTTAACGCGCCTTTAATCAGCGCATTCCACAACACAATCAAAATAAGCGCTGATAAGCCTGCCAAAGCGAAAAATATGCGAAAGCCCAAGGCAAATATCGGAAGATCAAAAAAAGAGTGCGGTTTCATTACGAGTCCTGCTCCAGCCAGTCCAATTCGGCATTTGAAAAACCGGCAATTATACGCATTTCCCGGTTAAAAGGCCCTTTGGGTTTTTTACCCTTGTAATAATCAAGCAACAGCTTTTGATAGCAAGGTTCAGCGTCAACGCTCTGTTGCCGACAAACTGTATGAAACCAAAAAGAGCCGCGTTCTACATGGCCGACTTCGTCGGTTAATATTCGTGTCAATAATTTCACGCTGGCCTCATCGCCTTGAATTTTGAATTTCTCGATCATCGCCGGCGTTACATCAAGCCCGCGCGCTTCCATGCATCGGGGAACCAAAGCCAAACGGGCCAGCAAATCATTTGCCGTATCCTCGGCATGATCCCATAGGCCGCTATGCGCGGGCAAATCGCCATAGTCTATTTGATAGCTTTGCAGATGTTTTCGAATTAACGCAAAATGCTGAGCTTCCTCATCGGCGATTTTTAGCCAGTCCCGGTAAAATTGATCTGGCAGGCCGCGAAAACGGTACAAAATATCCCAGGCCAGATAAATGGCCATAAATTCAATATGCGCGATAGCATGAAAAAAAGCCGCCAGTCCAGAACTCGAATTGAATTTCCGCTTGGGCATATCGCGCGGGGCTAACCAAACCGGCTTGGCGGGAAATCTAACATCAGTAATAGGCAGAATGGGGCTATTTAAAGTAAAACTCAGCTTGCCCTCGCTCATCAACTGCTGGGCTTGATGCGTCAAAACTAATTTTGGGTCGATATCCGGCGTATATAAGCACGCCTCGGCAAACTCAAATAGACTGCACACCGGCTCAAACGCCTAATGAACAACTAACGCTAAAGCACGAATTAACAAATGCGCACCTTGCTTATAATAAATGCTTCACTTCGTCTCGCTCTTCCTTCAATTCGGCTTCGCTGGCGCGCATGCGCTGAAGGCCGAAGTCATTAATATCAAGCCCTTTGACGATATTAACATCGCCATTCGCCACCGTAACCGGATAGGAATAAACCAGACCGGCTTCAATGCCATAACTGCCATCGGAACAAACCCCCATGCTAACCCAGTCGCCTGGCTCGGTTCCAAAGGCCCACGCTTTCATTTGGTCAATCGCGGCATTGGCGGCCGATGCCGCGCTGGATTGATGACGGGCTTCAATAATCGCCGCACCGCGCTGTTGCACAGTAGGAATAAACTCTTTGACAAACCAGCTTTGCCCAACCAGAGGTAATGCATCCTGCCCTTTTACTTTAGCGTGATGTATGTCGGGATATTGGGTACTGGAATGATTGCCCCAAATGATCATATTTTTGACATCTGTGGTTAAAACGCCGCATTTTTCCGCCAACTGACTGATGGCCCGATTATGATCTAGGCGAGTCATGCAAGAAAAATTTTCCGGTTTAAGATCCGGCGCATTTTTGATCGCGATCAAAGCATTGGTGTTTGCCGGATTGCCGGTCACCAGCACTTTAATGTCGCGATTCGCAACCTCATTCAGCGCGCGGCCCTGCGTGGAAAAAATTTCCGCGTTAGCTTGGAGAAGATCCTTCCGTTCCATGCCCGGTCCGCGAGGCCTGGCGCCCACTAAAAAAGCGTAATCGACATTTTTAAAAGCTGTTTTGGGATCGTCGGTCATCTTAATTCGATGCAGCAAGGGAAACGCGCAATCCTGAAGCTCCATCACCACGCCTTTCAATGCAGTCAAAGCTTGAGGAACTTCCAGCAAATGCAGGATGATCGGCTGTTCGGGCCCTAGCAATGAGCCTGAAGCCAAACGGAAAAGCAAAGAATAACTAATTTGTCCTGCGGCGCCTGTTACAGCGATATGCACGGGTGTTTTCATCGGTATTCCTTCTGCAGCGAAAGTTTAATTCTTCAAAAGCCTCAAATCAGGCGTTTTTTACTCAACGTAAATCCATAGCTCCTCAGACAAATTCCGGCCCATTCCTCATTCATCCTTGGCCTTGTTGCGCTGAAACAGATGTCTTGACGTCATGGTTTGGCATCATAACGAAAACCTTTATCCGAACGCAAGCCTGATCAAAGCTTTAGCGCTGGCAGATCGGCTTGCAAGAGGTTTTAACAGCGGATTACAGCAGGTTTTTTATCTACGGTATAATGAATCACATTTTGCTTTTTACCGCTTCGTTTTACCGACTTCAACTGAAAGGATAATTAATGAAAAAACTGTTATTTCAATTTGACACAGACCAGTATCCTTCGTCATTTGATACAGTGGTAGCCTATGATGGCGGCGCCGATCATGTTGTCAGCTATGGTGGAATTACAGCAGAAAATGTGGCTGTTTTAGTCGATGGCACAATTTTTACCCGTGCGCCCAAAGATAAAAAAAATACTGCCATCTTTATCGGTGGCAGCGACATGATTGTCGGCCAACAGGTGTTAACAGCGGTACAAAACCATTTTTTTACCGGTTTTCAGGTATCGGTCATGCTTGACAGTAACGGCGGTAATACAACAGCTGCAGCGGCTGTCGCCAAAATAGCGTCGAGCGGCCGTTTAGCCGGAAAAAAAGCGGTGGTATTAGCCGGAACCGGCCCAGTTGGTCAGCGCGCCGCCGCGATGCTGGCGCAAGAAGGCGCCGAGGTTTCATTAACGGCTAGAAAAATGGAACGCGCCGTGCAAGCCTGCAACAACATGAAAGCGCGCTTTGGCGTTGAACTGACGCCCATCGAGGCCCTCGATAATGAAGCCAGGGCAAACGCGATCGAATACGCCAATATTGTTCTAGCCACCGGTGCCGCCGGGGTTGAACTGCTCCGCGCAGAGCAATGGCAGTCCAATCCGTCCATCGAAATCATCGCCGACGCAAACGCTACGCCGCCGATTGGCATCGGCGGCATTGACGTCATGGACAAAGGCATCGATCGCCATGGCAAAATCATCTGGGGCGCGCTTGGCTTTGGCGCTTTAAAACTCACTTTGCACCGCGCGTGTATTGCCAAATTATTTGCAGCCAATAACCAATTGTTCGATGCGGAAGCAATCTTTAGCTTAGCTAAAAAAATGGCCTGAACTCAATCACAACCCGGATTACTGAGCTTATGGATTTCCCGCCGGCGCCAATGCCCATCAGTCGTCTGAGAGAAAACGCCTTGGCTATCTTTCAAGCCGGCATCATCGCCGCCGATCCCTATCGGGCCGTCGGCAATCACTTAACCCTTAACCAAGGCCGCCTCAAATTTGACTTAAGGCCACACCAGGCAGACAACTGGTCTAAAGTGCATACGCTGGCTTTTGGCAAGGCGGCCGTAAAAATGGCAAAAGCGGTTCAGGATTTTCTGCCAGAACGCCTTTGGTCGGATCGCAGTTTAGTGGTCACCAACTATGAAAACGCAATCGCACTGGACCGTTGCGAGGTGATTGGCGCCGGCCATCCGCTACCCGATGAAAATGGACTGAGAGCAGCGCAAAAACTTGTAAGCTTAGCGAAGAGCGCGCAAAAAGATGAACTGCTCTTGACTTTGATCAGCGGCGGCGGTTCAGCCCTAATCCCCTGCCCGGTGGCCTCAATTTCTCTAGCGGATAAACTGGAGGCGACTGAGTTGTTGTTGGCCTCTGGCGCAAGCATCAATCAAATCAATTGCGTGCGTAAACATTTATCGCAACTCAAGGGCGGCGGATTAGCTAAATTCACCCATGCTGCCAATTTGCATGCACTGATATTGTCGGACGTTTTAGCAGATGATATAAGTGCTATCGCAAGCGGACCCACAGTTCCCGACCCTACTACCTTTGCGGATGCAATCGAAATCTTAGAAAATAAAGCCATCTGGCGTAAACTGCCGGCATCAGTGCAACATTATTTACGGCAAGGTCGCTTGGGCCACTACCCTGAAACACCGAAACCCCATGATCCTATTTTCAAGAATACGCGTTATACCTTGGTGGGCGGTAACGCCATTAGTGTTCAAGCTATGCGGGATTCAAGCATTTTATTCGGTTATGACGTCCGCTTGTACAGCGATAAACTGTGCGGCGAAGCTAAAGAAGAAGCGGAAAAGCTGGCCCTGTTCGCCAAACAGTTTATCGCAGCCCCTTTGACCCGGCCTACTGCGTTACTGGCAGGCGGCGAAACCACCGTAACTTTAAGCGGCAATGGCCTGGGGGGGCGCAATCAAGAACTGGCTCTAGCCTTTGCGCTCGCCGCCGAACGCATTGACCTCCCAGGCAATTGGACTTTTCTCAGCGCCGGCACGGATGGCCGCGACGGGCCAACCGACGCAGCAGGCGCAATAATCGAGCCAAACAGTCTCAAGCGCATGCGAGATTCAGCTATAATGCCCGAACAAATGCTTGCCAACAACGACTCGTATCACGCCTTGAAAATTTCACGTGACTTACTGATCACCGGCGCTACAGGCACTAATGTTGCCGATCTACAGATTTTATTGATCAACCCTTTTAACTAAACCAAATCTTCAAATGGGAGTCATGAATGTTTAACAAGTCCTTATCAATCGCCGGTTTTGATGACGAACTCTTTCAAGCCATCGAAGCAGAACGTCAGCGCCAAGAAGATCATATCGAGCTTATCGCATCGGAAAACTACACCAGCCCCCGCGTCATGGAAGCGCAAGGATCGCCTCTGACCAACAAATACGCTGAAGGTTATCCTGGGCGGCGTTATTATGGCGGCTGTGAATTCGTCGATAAGGCTGAGCAGTTGGCAATCGACCGGGCAAAAAAACTGTTTGGCGCTGATTACGCCAATGTCCAAGCGCATTCCGGCTCACAAGCAAACATGGCCGTATTCATGGCTTTGATTCAACCGGGCGATACGATACTCGGCCTGAGTTTGGCGGATGGAGGCCATTTAACTCATGGCGCCAAGCCAAGCTTTTCCGGAAAGCTATACAACGCTATTCAATACGGCTTGAATCCGGCCACCGGCGAAATCGATTATGACCAAGTTGAAGCGCTGGCTTTGGAACATAAACCAAAATTAATTGTCGCCGGATTTTCGGCTTATTCCCGCTTTTGGGACTGGCAGCGCTTTCGCGCCATAGCCGACAAAGTCGGCGCCTATTATGTTGTTGATATGGCGCATGTCGCCGGTTTGGTGGCCGCCGATCTATACCCAAATCCGGTGCCGATCGCTGATGTGGTGACCAGCACCACGCACAAGTCCTTACGCGGCCCCCGTGGCGGTTTAATTTTGTGCAAAAGCAATCCCGAACTGGAAAAAAAGCTCGATTCGATGATTTTTCCTGGCATTCAGGGCGGACCCTCTATGCATGTTATCGCCGCCAAGGCGGTTGCTTTCAAAGAAGCCATGCAACCGGAATTCCGCACCTATCAGCAACAGGTACTAAAAAACGCCAAAGCGATGGCCAAAGTCTTCATCGCTCGCGGCTTCGATGTTGTTTCCGGAGGGACAGACAATCATTTAATGCTGGTGTCATTAATTCCTAAAGGCATCACTGGAAAAGCCGCAGACGCCGCGCTAAATAAAGCCCATATCACGGTCAACAAAAACGCTGTGCCTAACGACCCACAATCGCCTTTCGTGACCAGTGGCATTCGCGTCGGCACGCCCGCGCCGACCACGCGCGGCTTTAAGGAAGCAGAAGTGACCGAAATCGCCCACTGGATGTGCGATGTCATGGAAAATATGGACGATGAAAGCGTGCTGGCGGCGGTGCGGGAGAAAGTTGGGAATCTTTGCGCGCGCTTTCCAGTTTATGGTGAATAAAATCTAATCAATCTTACCCAAACAAATCTCCAAAATAGCTTATGAATTGATGTTACGCAGTAAAAGTAGAATCGCTGACGCGATAGTGTTTATAGTGTTTAAAGCCGGTATTCGGACCGGCCGCCGAGATACTTTCTTTTGCTTCGCCAAAAGCGGCGATGCTCGGGGGCGGAAAAACGGGGCTACCCCGTCTCGGTGTCGTCGATGTCGTGACCTTGATTCGACCGAAACGGAGGGTTGGGTTTTATCCCCCTTATGCCGCGCCGAGCACCGCAGGTTTTGAACGGTTCTACCCGAAGGGGCGATACAGGGACGTATCGCGTTTTCCGTAAGGGCTGGGAGGCCCTTTCGGAAAACCCCCGTTCAAAGCCGAGGCGCACGGGTACACGCGGCATTGGGGTGTCGTTTCTTTTCGATACTTTTCTTTGGACAAGCAAAGAAAAGTATCCCGCTCGCCGGTGCGGGAACCGGCATTCAAAACTACCGTCGCGTTAGCGACAGCCTGTGAATACGGAAACACGCTTGCTTGTGTAACATCACTTATGAAAAACAAAACTCAATGTTCTTAGCACCCAATAGTTAATTCTGTTATATTCTTACACTATTAGTATCGATAACATGGACCATATAATGGCTGCTACTGCAACGCTTTCAAGCAAATATCAAATCTCTATCCCTAAATCTGTACGTGAAGAGCAACACTGGCAAGCTGGCCAACAATTTGTTTTTATTCCTAAAGGCAAAGGGATATTGATCATGCCAATACCGAGCTTTGAACAATTGAAGGGTCTAGCAAGGGGTTCGGATGCTTCTGATTATAGAGACCGTAACGATAAATTTTAATATCCTCTGGGACACCAGTGCGTGTAGTTGACACCTCAATCTGGATAGAATGGCTGCTTGATAGCCCGTTAAAGCAAGCAATTGCTGAAGCATTTCCGGAAACCACTCAGTGCATTGTGCCAACCATAGTACAATTAGAACTCAGCAAATGGCTGGTGCGCGAAGTCGGCGAATCAGAAGCAGACCAAGTGATTGCTTATACGCAAAATTGCATTGTGGTGGTTCTCGATACCAGCGTTGCACTGCAAGCGGCCGAACTGCATCGTCACTACAAACTCGCCACTGCCGATGCCGTTGTCTATGCAACAGCGCTGATTTATGGTGCAGACATACTCACCTGTGACGCTCATTTTGAAGGCTTGCCCAATGTGGTGTTTATAAGAAAAAACTAGATTAAAAAAACGCCGTGTTTTACTAACTCTATTTATCTGTCCGACGTAGAATATCGATACAAATCCTCCTCTTCTGATATTCAAAAATTTGATTAACCGTGAAAACCATGTCCGATATAGAAATAGCCCAACAAGCCCAGATGAAACCAATCATTGGTTTGGCTAAAGAACAGTATGGCATCGACGCCCAGCATCTCGACCCTTATGGTCATTTCAAGGCCAAATTATCGCTCGACTATATCAACAGCTTGAAAGATCAGCCTGACGGCAAACTGATATTAGTAACCGCAATTAGTCCAACCCCCGCTGGCGAAGGCAAAACCACGACGACGGTTGGATTGGGCGATGCGATGAACCGCTTAGGTAAAAAAACCATCATGTGCCTGCGCGAGCCTTCTTTGGGGCCGTGCTTTGGCGTTAAAGGCGGAGCGGCTGGCGGCGGTTACGCGCAGGTTGTGCCAATGGAAGATATCAATCTGCATTTTACCGGCGATTTTCATGCCATTGGTGTTGCGCATAATCTGCTGTCGGCCTTAATCGACAACCACATCAATCACGGCAACGCACTAGACATCGATCCAAGGCGCATTCAATGGCGGCGGGTGGTCGACATGAACGACCGCGCCCTGCGCAACATTATTGTCGGCATGGGCGGCGTTGCCAACGGCTATTTACGCGAAGATGGCTATGACATTGTGGTTGCCTCGGAAGTCATGGCGATCTTATGTCTGGCCACCAGCCGCTCCGACTTAAAAGACCGGCTTGGCCGCATTGTTATCGGCTATAAATCGGATAAAGTAACGCCCGTTTACGCTCGCGACCTGAATGCGCAGGGCGCAATGGCGGCCTTGTTGAAAGACGCCATCAAACCGAATCTGGTGCAAACGTTAGAAAACAATATCGCCATTATTCACGGCGGCCCCTTTGCCAATATCGCCCACGGTTGCAATACCGTCATCGCAACCCAAACAGCGTTAAAACTGGCTGACTATGTCGTTACCGAAGCCGGTTTCGGCGCTGATCTGGGCGCCGAAAAATTTATCGACATCAAATGCCGCATGACCGGCTTGAAACCTTCCGCGGTCGTTCTGGTTGCAACACTCCGAGCGCTCAAGTTTCATGGCGGCGCCGGTAAAGATCAACTGAATGAAGAAAACTTAGCCGCTCTTAAAACCGGTTTCGTCAATCTTGAAAGACATTACCGAAACATCACGCAGCATTATGGCTTGCCTTGCGTGGTTTGTATCAATCATTTCAGTTTTGACACGGAAGCCGAAATTGCATTGGCGCAAAAATTATGCGCTGAGTTAGGCGCCACTTGCGTCCTTGCCAAGCATTGGGCGGAGGGCGGCGCGGGAGCCGAGGCATTGGCCGAAGAAATCAGCCGCATAGTCGATCAGCGGCCGCCTGGGTGCAGCTTCGTCTACGCTGAAAATTTGACCCTCTGGGATAAAATCGAAGCCATTGCCACCAAGCTTTATGGCGCCGCAAGCATTAGCGCCAGTGCAAAAGTCAAAGCGCAACTAGCGGAATGGAACCAACACTACGGCCACTTTCCCATCTGCATGGCGAAAACGCAAATGTCATTTTCAACCAATCCAAGCGCCAAAGGCGCTCCGTCGGGACATATGATCGAAATTCGCGACGTGAGGCTTGCCAACGGCGCCGGTTTTATCGTAGCCATTGCCGGCGACATGATGACAATGCCAGGCTTACCCAAAAATCCAGCCGCTGAACGCATCGATATTGATGACAATGGCCGAATTAGCGGTTTGTTTTAAAAAGTGCCCTCGCTGCTTGCATAACAAGCTCTGACGGCGGCCAAACTGTCAGAGCAAAGCGTTTTCTCACTTTAATTTCAGCGTAATACCTAACTGTTTCCTTTGCTAATGGCGCATGTTCGATATAATGTCCGCTGCAAATTGATACAAAAGACCCCTAAACTCTGAATAAAATCTTTCTCTGGCATAGCCCAAACAACATTCTCGGAAAATTACATAATGGCTGATAACATGGCTAAACATCAGATTATCATCGTCGGCGGCGGCGCTGCCGGACTCGAATTAGCCACCAGCCTAGGCCATAAACTTGGCAAAAAGCATCTGGCTGACATCACTTTGCTTGATGCGACCACAACCCACATCTGGAAACCACTTTTGCATGAAGTCGCGGCCGGCACTTTGGATGAATCGGAACAAATCGATTATCTGGCTCAGGCTTATCGGGGCCACTTTCGGTTCCGGCTGGGCAAAATGGAAGGTTTAAACCGTAAAGAAAAGGAAATTTATGTCAGCGCCACGCTCAGCGATAGCGGCGAAATTCTGATTCCGAAGCGCACTTTTTCCTACGATACGCTGATCATGGCTATCGGCAGCGTCAGCAACACGTTTAACATCAAAGGCGTAACCGAACATTGCCTGTTTCTGGACACCACTGCGCAAGCGTTTAAATTTCAGAAACTTTTGCTTGAGTCTTATATGAAAAAATATATCGGTGCAGATTCGGCAAATGTGAAACCGTTATCGATCGCGATTGTCGGCGCTGGCGCTACTGGCGTTGAATTGGCAGCGCAGTTGCACGAAGTCACCAGCGTGCTCGCCGCTTACGGATTAAAAGAGCCTAATAATGTCAAACTGACCATTATTGAGGCTGCGCCGCAACTGCTTCCGGCCTTACCGCCCAAATTGGCAAGCGCAACCCAGCAACAATTGATCAATTTAGGCGTTGATCTTAAATTGGGCCGGCGTGTCATTGAAGTTACCCAAACCGGCATTGTGACGCATGATGGCGAAACCATTGACGCCGACCTGAAGGTCTGGGCCGCTGGCATTAAAGCGCCGGACTGGCTCAAGCAGCTGGATGGCCTTGCCACCAATGAGCTGAATCAATTAATCGTCGATACCACATTAAAAACCAGCGACGATGCTATTTTTGCTATCGGCGACTGCGCCGCCTGCCTTTGGCAAGGGCATCAAGGCAATGTGCCGCCACGCGCTCAAGCCGCGCATCAACAAGCCTCAACACTTTGCCATTCAATCGTAAACCATTTATTAGGCAAACCCTTGGTTGAATATGCCTACCATGATTACGGCTCTCTGGTTTCTTTAGGCCAATACACAACCGTTGGCAATTTGATGGGCAATCTGATGGGAACGGTCAGCATCGGCGGCTTTATCGCCCGGGTAGTGTATTTGTCCTTATATAAAATGCATCAAGTCGCCTTGCACGGTTATTTCAGAACCGCCATGCTGACATTGTCAAACCTATTCCGGCGCAGCGCCTACACCAAAATTAAAATGCATTAGAATTTTATGCCTGCGAATAAGCCGCAGCCACTGTTTGCTGTTTAGTTGTCAAGACTGTCGGCAGCTATTTAGAATTTTTTTACTTTAGCGATAGAAAAGCCCATGTTAGAAATTGAATACGAATTCCGGGAAGAAGATCTGGTCCGCTTTAATCAAATGCGCTTCATGCAGACCGAAGACTATCAAAACAATATCAGGAAAAACCGCTGGATAGTTCCCAGCATCATGGTGCTGATCAGCGCGTTTTATTATTACTACTATGTCGATATCAAATCATCCGCTTATATATTGATCGTAGCTATTCTTTGGGCGGTATTATCGCCCCGGCTTATGCTGCTCGACCTGCGCAGACAGATATTAAAAAACTACACGCCATTAGAAAAACAACAGATGTTCGGTTTGTACACGCTGACCATCGACCCCGCCAACCCGAATTTTTTGCATGAAAAATCACCCAGCGGCAAGCATAAAACGCCCTGGTCGGAAATGCTTAGGCTGGAATACGGCAAGCGCTACGTCTATATCTATCTTGATTTGAAAACCGCTCTGGTCATTCCTGTCGATACAATAAAAAAAGGCAATCTTGAGCAATTTTCCGAGCAAGTCGAAAAAATGATCGAGCGTTTCGCCTAAAAGTTAATGCTTTAAAGCATGGCTTCCATTGAAAACGCAGGCCTTGTTCGATGCTGAATTTCAACAAAATCGCTTTGCGCCGCGGCGCCAAACTATTATTCGAGCAAAGCTCATTTATCATTCACAAAGGTCAAAAAGTAGGCTTTACCGGTGCCAATGGCACCGGTAAATCGAGTCTGTTTGCGCTAATTAAAGGCGAACTGCATGCCGACGAAGGCGCTTTCTCGATGCCGCCCGGCCTGGAAATTGCGCATGTAGCTCAAGAAACACCAGATGCAAGCAGCTCCGCGCTGGATTATGTCATCGACGGCGATCAAGGCTTGAGGCATCTGCAGCAAGAATTAGCAAAGGCCGAGAGTGATCACGATGGCTTAAAGCAGGCAGAATTGCATACCGCCCTGGAAGTTATTGGCGGCTACAGCGCAATGGCGAGAGCATCGCGCTTGTTAAATGGCTTGGGTTTTCGTGCAGACCAAGAAAGCAATCCGGTCAATTCGTTTTCCGGAGGTTGGCGCATGCGCCTGAATTTGGCTCAGGCGCTAATGTGCCGATCCGATGTGCTTTTGCTCGATGAACCGACCAATCACCTCGATCTCGATGCTGTGATCTGGCTGCAGGATTGGCTCGGCAGCTATCCAGGCACCTTGTTATTGATTTCGCATGATCGCGACTTTCTGGATCACATTGCGGATCATATTGTCCATATCGAGCAGCACAAAGCAGAAATCTATACCGGCAATTATTCAGCCTTTGAAACGATGCGTGCCGAAAAGCTGGCGCAGCAGCAAGCGGCTTTTCAAAAGCAGCAACGCGAAATTGCCCATATTCAAAGCTTTATCAGCCGGTTTAAAGCCAAAGCAAGCAAAGCCAGACAAGCACAAAGCCGGATCAAATCACTTGAACGTCTGGAACTGATTGCTCAAGCGCATATCGACTCGCCTTTTGATTTTCATTTCGAAAATCCGGAAAAAATGCCCAACCCCTTGTTGACCTTAGAGCAAGTCGATATTGGCTATGACCAGAACAAAATCATCGAGCAAGTCAATTTCAGCATCGCGCCGGGCGATCGCATTGGTTTATTGGGCGCCAACGGCGCCGGAAAATCCAGCTTGATAAAATTGCTGGCGGGAGCAATTAAGCCATTAGCCGGTAAACGGCTCACAGCGGAAGCCTTAAAAATCGGCTATTTTGCGCAGCATCAACTGGAGCAATTACGCCCAGATGAAAATCCTTTATGGCATTTACAAAATTTGAATCAGCAAGCGGCTGAAAAAGATTTGCGCAATTTCTTAGGCGGTTTTGATTTTCAAGGCGACAAAGCACTACAGCCGATTAAGCCGTTTTCAGGCGGCGAAAAAGCCCGCTTGGTCTTGGCTTTGCTGGTTTTTCAAAATCCAAATTTACTGCTGCTGGATGAGCCGACCAACCATCTCGATTTGGAAATGCGCCATGCGCTCAGTCTGGCTTTACAAGACTATCAAGGCGCTATTGTTGTCATCTCGCATGACCGCCATCTGTTAAAAACCGTCGCCGACCAATTTATTCTCATTGCTAATAGACAAGCCAAACCTTTTAACGGCGATCTTGAGGATTACCGCGTCTGGCTGAACAATCAGAAAAAATCTGAAGAAAGCAATGACCTTACAGCCAACTCCCCTGTTTCTCGCAAGGACCAAAGACGACTCGATGCCGAGTGGCGAAAAAAACAAAAGCCTTTATTTGACGCCATCAAAAAAGCCGAAGCAGCGGTCGAAAAATATCATCAAGAACAGCGCTGGTTGGAACAGCAACTAGCCGACCCAGGCATTTACGCCGAGACCGAAAAAGCCCAGTTAAAATCGCTGCTGGAACGCAAAGCGCAAATTGACAAAGCGCTGGAAACCGCGGAAACCGAGTGGCTGGAAGCTGAAGAAAGATTAGCCGCGCTAAAATAATTGCAGATCGCTATTATCCGGGTATATCAAGGATTAAGCGGCTGTCGCCAAGCGCGTATCCGTCCAGGGACGAAATCGACTTGCGCAGAGTTTTCTTAACTTCAGAAATTAACCTAGCTTCCGACGGAAACTGATGTATATCCTGTTAAAACTGTTATTTGACATCTGCCTGTTCAAAAAAGGCCCTCAAGACTTGCCTTATTCTGATTGGCTGCTTCGCATGTTAATTTTGGCTTATGCCGGCATCCGTTTTTTAATGCTGGCAATGCATCTGACCTGGACAATTGTGCTACTGCAAATTTTGGTTGAAATTTGCCTGATGATCGGTTTTGCTGCGCTAATGCTCACCTATGTCAACAAAATGAAACGCTTTAACCAGGTCAGCTCAGCATTATTCGGCACCGATACGCTGATCAATTTTTTAGCCATCCCGACTATTTTAACTTTAGAAATCGGGCAGGGCGGCTGGCTTGTATTCATGCTTATGCTCGCTTTGATCGCATGGCAATGTGCCGTAATTGCGCACATCATTTATAATGCGCTGGAACAAAACATGGTCATTAGTTTTGCTCTGGCATTTGTCTATTTGATGGCGAGTTATCTGGTCATAGCGCTGCTATTTCCTGAAGCCGCCTCTACTGGCTCCGCATAGGAAATTTGATGGAAAACTATAAACACATTTTATTAGCAGTGGATTTTTTTGAAAATGACACTGTGGTTTCGGACAAAGCAAAAGACTTGGCTGAGCGCTATCAAGCCTTACTCAGCATTATTCATGTTGTTGACAGCATGCCGGTCACCGATCCGGTATACGGACTGGATTTACCCTTTGATCTTGATCTGGCAGCCGAAATGATGGCAGTAGCCAAAAACAAACTGATAAAACTTGCCGAACAGCTGCAGGTCGGCGAAGACCATATTTGGCTAGAAATGGGCAGCCCCAAACAAGAAATAATCCGTATCGCCAATGAAAATCACGTCGACTTAATTGTTGTTGGCTCACACGGCCGCCACGGTTTGGGTTTGTTACTGGGCTCAACAGCCAACAGCGTATTACATCACGCACCTTGCGACGTACTGGCGGTTCGTTTAGAGGGCAAATAATTCAACCTGAAGCAGAAAAGAAGGACTTGCTGTTTGCCTTGGTACCTAGGCGCATGCCGGGTCATTAGCGAACCTCAAAAACTTATCCAATCATACTTCGACATGCTCAAGGCAGCTTTTATGCATAGCCAACAATAAAGCCCTCACAAGCAACCATAATTAATCCATAAAAGGCATAAAAATGATAGGAAAAATAGAAAGTTATGACCCGGAAGCACAAACGGGCACGATCAAAAGCGAGGAAAGAATATTTAGCTTCCATCTGAATAACTGGGCTAATTCACATGTCGCGCCCGACCCCGGCGATGAGGTCAGTTTTGTTGCGAACGACCTGGAAGCAAGCGAAGTTAGGTTGCTGGGCGTTCAACTGGAAAAACCGAAAGCCGTCAAATACAAATATCTCGCGCTATTCTTGGCTATTTTGCTTGGCTGGCTGGGCCTTCACCGGCTATACCTCGGCTATTACCGGATTGCCCTGGCGCAATTGGCGTTAAGCCTGATACTCTTCTATGCCGGATTCATGGTTTTCGCGCCGCAATGGGCATTTGTCGAAGCGTTGCTGATATTTTCCGGAAATATTGATAAAGATGCTAAAGGACGACCTTTGAAATAACCATTGACCGGTAGCAAGCTTGTCTAGCGGCACAAGACCGCTACCGGGAAATATCGCTTAATTACCGGGGGCTCACGGTTGTTGCCGTCAAGCCTTTAGGACCGGCTTCAACTTCAAAACTCACTGCCTGACCCGGACTCAAGGTTTTAAAACCTTCGCCCTGAATGACCGAATGATGCACAAAAACATCTTCATTACCTTCTGAAGGCTCAATGAAACCAAAACCTTTGGTGTTATTGAACCACTTTACCGTACCTGTTGCCATGCAAAAACTCCTAATAAAAATTAAGGGAAGCTGGAAAAATCGTCATCCAGGCGATTTTTCTCCTCGCAAAGCCTAAATGCGATTTAAGCTTTACTTACATTTTCAAGCGTTTACGCGCACGAAAATGACAGGGCATCCTTGCCCGCGCACGAATACTTCTAATTTTTAGAGGTATCCCTAACGTTAAACGCTGTCAAAAATTAGTTTACAAAATAAAACCGATGACGTTATTGTCTAACATAATAACTCATTCTGCCAGGCGCGAATTGTACTGCTATTTTGATTCAGGCGCCATTTCCTGCGAAGTTCTGTAAAGACCATCTAAGACCAATGAATTCGGGCTAACCATACCGATAACCTGATTGTTTTCAAGCACCGGCGCTCTGACCAGATTATAACTGGCAAACAAGCGCGAACAATAACGGATATCCATATCCGGATGTACCGAAATAACGGGCTTGGTCATGATTTCATAAACATTAACCCGCTCCGGAGCTCGGTCTTTAGCCAGCACATGGCGCGCAATGTCGCCCGAAGTCACCATGCCATATTCATCATCGCCATGCCGCTTGTTAACAATCAAAACCGCCGTTTTCAGCATTTTCATTTTCTTTAACGCCTCGGAAACGGTTGCAATGCCATCAATCGAACCAAAATCGGTTTTCATCACATCGCGAACCCGAATGATCACTCGGTTCTGAATCATAGTTTACCCTCAAGTTCGTGGGTTAATTCCTCAACCTGGCGCATAACGCCAATGGCGTCTTCAACATCGATCTGAAACGCGATACCAGTTCCAGGTATGCTTTCAAATTCAGCCACTTGCGCAATTTTTTCCAGTATATGCCGACTAATATGCTCTTCGACCAATAACAACAAAACATCGCGCTGCGCTTCCAAAGTTAAGCCAAAAAAGGTTTTGGCCTGTTTTATGCCCTCGCCACGCGCATTACTAATCACGGTCGCACCCTTAGCACCACATTGTCTGGCCGTTTCAAGAACCAGATCGGTCTTGTCGTCCTCTACAAAAGCAATAATCAATTTGAAATGCATAGTGTTTCTCAACTTTTAGATAATTGACGATCTCTATTCAACCAATGAGCGATCTGCGCGTAGCCCAGCACGGTAATGATCGGAAACAAGCTGGCGTAGACAATCAAACCAAACCCATCCAACAACGGATTTCGGCCTGGGACCGTTTGCGCCAAGCCTGCCCCTAGTGCCGTAATCATCGGAACCGTCACCATCGTCGTGGTAACCACGCCTGAATCATACGCCAAACCGATAATTGCTTTTGGCGCAGCTAATGTCTGTATGATAACAATACAATAGCCAGCAATAATAAAATGATGAAGCTCGATTCCCAAAACCAGGCGAAACGCGCCCAAAGCAAGCCCAAATCCAGCTCCAAAGGCAACCGCAAAGCGTAAGCCCCAAGCGCGAATAGCGCCCCCAGAAATATGTTCGATTTTAATTGCAACAGCGAGCAAAGCGGGCTCGGCTAAAGCCGCGGCAAAGCCAATGCTGGCTGCATATAAATAAATCCATTTATAGGCCTGCCAATTTATTGCCTGGCCCATGGGATCCAAAGGCAAGAACTCAGGCGCCGTTAATTGTAAAACCATCAAGTTACCCAGCGGAAATAAAGCTGTGTCAAGACCTTCCAGAAAACACGCCATACCAAGTAACACCAAAATGAAACCACTCAGCGTTTTTTTCAGATTCGTCAAGGGCCGGCGAATAACAAAAAACTGAAATCCTATGATCACGATTGCGATGGGCAGAAAGTTTTTGCAAATTTCAATCAGCTTCAAGGCAAAATGATCCAGCCATTCGATCATAAAATGATTCCATAAAGCATGACCGAAATCATCGGTGTCAATGAAGCCAGAACAATTAGGCCGAATCCGTCAGACACCGGATTGCGTCCTTTGATAGCCGTCGCCAAACCCAAGCCTAGAGCGGTCACTAAAGGCACGGTAATGGTCGAAGTGGCGAGCCCACCTGAATCATAAGCAATGCCAATAATGTCTGCAGGCGCAAAAATTGACAAAAAGGCGACGCATACATAAGCAAAAAAAACCGGATAATAAAGCGGCCAGCCCCGCAGGATTCTTAGTACCCCGATCAAAAGGGCCGCACCCACCGACGCTGCAACCACAATACGCAAACCGAGCGCATAAGATTGTTTGGCCACATCGGTCGACTCAATGGCTTTTTCGATGCTGGCTATCTCTGCGGCTTTTTCTGTCGCCGCCATTAGCGCTGGCTCGGCAATCGCTGCGCCAAAGCCAAGACAAAAGGTAAATAATAACAGCCAAAATAAGCTGCCTTTTCGGGCAAAGGCATAGGCCATCGACTCCCCCAAAGGAATCAGGCTTTGCTCCATACCTTGAATAAATAACGATAAGCCCAGAACAACAAAAAAAGTACCGGCAATGAGTTTAGCGAGATCAGGCAAGGGCTGTCTTATGATGCCGAGCTGAAAAACAAGGACTACAAATAACAGTGGCGCAAGATCAAGAAAGCTGTTAATCAATTGTTTAAAAAACAGATTTTTTATAGATAACATCCAATCTCCTGATGACCGGAACGATTCAATGCCTTTTGCTAATCAAATTCCGCCGCTCCCGAACTCGGCGCCAGACGGGTACAGGCTTTTAGCATTAAATGCCTATTAATAAACCACCTGCCGAAATGCCTGCAAGGATCTACTGATAACCTACTTTGCTGCTGCCTGGCGCCGGATTTTGCCGTGTGTTGAGTATATATTAAACTCAAACAAGAAAGCTATAACTGTTACAATATGAACAATTTCAACTAACTATAACAGATTGTTAATGGATGTCACACAACGCATAGCCAGTGAGTTATCGGTTAGCCCTAAACAAGTCAGCGCAGCAATCATGCTGCTTGACGATGGCGCCACGGTTCCTTTCATATCCCGTTATCGAAAAGAAATAACCGGCGGATTAGACGATACGCAATTAAGATTGTTAGAAGACCGGCTGTATTATTTACGCGAACTGAACGATCGACGCCAAGCGATCCTCGACAGCATTCGTGCTCAAGGCCAATTGACAGCCGAACTTGAACAAGCGATCAACGATGCTGACACCAAAACAGGACTGGAAGACCTCTATCTTCCCTATAAACCCAGACGCCGCAGCAAAGCCCAAATCGCCCGGGAAGCCGGCCTGGCTCCGCTGGCGGAAGCTTTGTTAGCAAACCGCGAACTCATTCCTGAACTCGCCGCTGTTGACTTTGTTGATCCGGAAAAAGGCGTTTCCGACAGCGCCGCCGCATTGGATGGCGCTCGCCAAATTATCATGGAGCAATTATCCGAGGATGCCGAATTGCTCGCCGAATTACGCGAGCGTCTCTGGCAGCAAGGCGTAATGTGCGCTAGCGTCGCAACAGGCAAAGAGCTGCAAGGCGAAAAATTCAAAGACTATTTTAACTATCAGGAAGCTATTAATAAAATTCCTTCGCACCGAGCTCTGGCCTTATTTCGAGGCCAAAATGAAGGCGTCTTAACATTGACCTTAAAGCCGGCGCTTGACGATAAGGCAGCGCACGACGCCTGTTCTGGTCTTGTCAGCCTTCGGCTGCAGGTAAAAGATCTAACCAAACCAGCCGAAGCCTGGCTCGCTGAAAGCGCTCGGCTGGCTTGGAAAATTAAGCTCTCAACGCGCATCGAACTGGACTTAAAGCTCCGACTTCGCGAAATGGCCGAGCTCGAAGCCATCCAGGTATTTTCCCGAAACTTGAAAGATTTGTTGTTAGCCGCGCCGGCCGGAGCTAAAACAACGATGGGACTGGATCCAGGCATTCGCACCGGCGTCAAAATTGCGATTGTCGACCCCACCGGCAAATTGTTGGCTACCGAAACTATCTACCCGCATCCACCACGCAAACAGTGGGACGAGTCTATTGCCCTACTCGCCAAACTGATCGAGCTCCATCAAGTCGAACTGGTCAGCATTGGCAACGGCACAGGTTCCAGAGAAACCGAGCAATTAATCAGCGAACTGCAAAAGCGGCACAGCCAACATTGTTTTGACAAAATTGTAGTCTCGGAAGCAGGCGCTTCAGTTTATTCGGCCTCCGAATTAGCGGCGAAAGAATTCCCCGACCTGGACGTTTCGTTAAGAGGCGCGGTTTCCATCGCACGCCGCCTGCAAGACCCGCTGGCCGAACTGGTCAAAATTGAGCCCAAATCGATCGGCGTCGGGCAATATCAGCATGATGTCAACCAAATAATGCTATCCCGCGGCCTGGAAACCGTCGTCGAAGATTGTGTTAACGCGGTTGGAGTTGATGTCAATACGGCTTCTATCGCGTTATTAAAACAAGTATCCGGTTTATCAGCCAGCGTCAGTGCAAATGTAGTCGCCTATCGCAATGAAAATGGCCCCTTTGCCAATCGCCATCAACTCAAAAAAGTACCGCGCCTGGGCGACAAAGCCTACGAACAAGCTGCCGGCTTTCTTCGCATCATGAACGGCGACAACCCGCTCGACGCTTCCGCTGTGCACCCGGAAGCTTATCCAGTTGTCGAAGCGATCTTACACAACACGGGCAAAACCATTCGTGAACTCATTGGTCAAACCCGCTTTATCCGGGGTTTGAATCCAGCAAAGTTTACTAACGAGCAATTTGGCCTGCCTACTGTTACAGATATTTTGCAAGAGCTGGAAAAACCCGGCCGTGACCCTCGGCCAGAGTTCAAAAGCGTTCAATTTAAAGCGGGTATCGAAGCTATTACTGATCTGGAGCCTGGCATGCTGCTAAACGGCGTCGTGACTAATGTCGCCAATTTTGGCGCGTTCGTTGACATCGGCGTGCACCAGGATGGACTAGTGCATATTTCGCATTTGACTGACCGTTTTATTAAAGATCCCAGAACCGTCGTCAAAACCGGCGATATCGTCAAAGTTAAAATTATCGAAGTTGATATTGAACGCAAACGCATTGCCTTATCGATGAAAACCGAAGACGCTGCCGATGCTTCAAAACCCGCCAAAAGCGATAAAAAACCCATCTCCCAAAACAATCAGGCAAGCGTCAAGCAAAGTTCAATGGCCCAGGCTTTCGCCAAAGCGCTGAAAAAATAATTTTAATAAAGCTCTGCTATACTGGCCCTCAGTCATTGCAGATGTTCTAATCCAGAGCAGGGCCGCTTTAGCTTAAGTCCAATAGGTTTTAACGACGCCATTTAACACGGTAAAATCATTTTTTTAACACAGGATTCGCCATGAACAAATTCACTCAGTTAGCTCTCTGTTCTATTCTTGCCAGTTTAATTGCTGCTTGCTCACCTGCCGCCAATGCAGACGAAGCGCTATCGCAACAGGGTTACGCCAGTAAGGTAGGCCATAAAGCCGCCAGAAGCTTTGCTAATCTGCTCACGGCCCCGCTCGAAATTCCTAAAAACGTAATTAACGTAACCAACCAAAGCAATGTTTTTTACGGTATTTTGGGCGGTGGATTTAAAGGCATCGTTCATACCGCCGGACGGTTGGGCGTCGCCATTGCCGATTTAATTTCAATTCCTTTACCGACCAAACCGATCGCCCATCCTATCTATGTATGGGAAGATTTTGATATTGACACTACTTATGGCGACACCTTCCGTTACGATCCATCGCAAGAGTTGGCGGAGCCGCAACCACCAGCGCCAGAACCCGCCGCTCAACCCGCCAGCCCTGTCATAGCCGAACCCGCGCCCGCAGTTGACTATTCAAACCAGTACCAAGATCCCGACACCAATAAAAAATTAGACACCATTTTCAAAAAAGAAATGATGAAGTAGCTCTTGGCTTATTTAAATGATCAGTACCCCGAATTTTGAAATGCAGCGATCAACCAGCCAGCGCAAGGAGTCGCTGGCTGACTGGCTTTATCTGACGCCGATTAGCCCAGTCTTTTAGCTAAGGGACGCTTGACTTCAGGCTTAGAGGGAACCGGGCTTGAGCGTTTTTCCTTTTCCATGCCGGCAAATTCAAACAGCAAATCCAATTCCTTGTCGCTCAATTCGTAAAACGAATGGGTTTTCAAGCGCTCTGGCAAAACCACCGGCCCATATCGCAAACGGATTAAGCGACTCACGGTAACCAATTGGGATTCCCACAAACGTCTGACCAGACGATTCCGGCCTTCAGTCACGATAACGTGATACCATTTATTAGCGCCTTCGCCGCCAGCAAAATAAATGTCGTCAAACTTAGCCTTGCCATCCTCAAGCTCGACGCCTTGTTTCAGCCTTTCCAACGTAGCCTCTGGCACTTCGCCTAAAATTCGCACGGCATATTCCCGCTCAACTTGAGTTGAGGGATGCATCAAACGATTAGCCAATTCGCCATTATTAGTCACCAACAGCAAACCCGAGGTATTAATATCCAGTCGGCCGACAGCAATCCAGCGCGCAGTGGCCAGCTTGGGGAGCTGAGTAAACACCACCGGACGGCCTTCCGGATCGCGGCGAGTGACGACTTCACCGGTAGGTTTGTGATAAAGCAGCACGCGTGTAGGCTGTTGGGTAAATTTTTCCCAATGCACAACCCGATCATTCAGCAATAAAAAATCGCCGCTTTTAAGACGGGTACCCAAAGATGCCACCACGCCGTTTACCTTCAACCGGCCTTCGGCAATCCAGCGTTCAATCTCCCGGCGCGAACCGATTCCGCCGCGCGCCAATATTTTTTGAATTCGCTCGCCAACGTCGGCCTGATCCTGAAGCGTTTTGGTTTTTTTTATACTTTTAAGCTCAGTCGGCGATTTAGCCGAGCTCTTCGGTAATTTCTTGTTCTTCACTTGCGACCTGCACATGAGGTTGTATATCGTCAATCGACAAATCAAGTTCTTTGATTTCTTGTAATGTCGGAAGCTGATTTAACGCGGAAATATTGAAATAGTCCAGAAATTGTTTGGTTGTGCCATACAAACCCGGCCGGCCCGGTACTTCTTTGTGGCCAACCACACGCACCCAATCACGCTCCAGCAAGGTTTGAATAATGCTGGAGCTGACGCTGACGCCGCGAATATCTTCAATGTCGCCTCGCGTCACCGGCTGGCGGTAAGCAATAATGGCCAGGGTTTCCAGTAATGCTCGCGAATAGCGCGGCGGTTTTTCCTCAAATAGGCGGCCTACCCAGCGCGAAAGTTCCGGACGCACTTGAAAGCGATAACCGCTGGCCACTTGCTTTAACTCGATCGGACGCTGTCGGTATTCTTCAGCGATCTGATCAAGCGCCGCTTCAATCTCTGCCAGCGCCGGTTGCTCCAGTTCTGGAAAAATCTGTTGAATCTGCTTGCAGGTCATAGGACGATTAGCAGCAAATAGAAGGGCTTCGACAATGCGTTTAATTTCCACGTTTACTCTTACCGGTTCAATCAATTCTATCGTGTTAACTTCCAGACACGGCGGCAGCGGCTCTAATGCGTAATTCGTGATAAGGCTCGGCCTGGATGATGTCGATAAGCCTTTCTTTACAGAGTTCGAGAATGGCCAAAAACGAGACAACGACACCGGGTCTGCCTTCTTTGCCGGAGAATAATTGCGAAAAAAGGAGACTATCCTCTCCTTTAAGGTTTTCCAGAATGGTTGACATTCGCTCACGGACAGATAAAGGCTCCTTGGTGATGTGGTGGTGACTGAGTTGCTCAACGCGCTTTAAAACAGCTTGAAAAGCCAGCAGCATTTCTTTCAATTGCACTTCCGGCAAAGGCTGCTCGATGCTCAATCCAGACACATCCACGCAGCAAGAAAAAATTTCTCTTTCAACTCGAGGCATTAAATCGATTTCTTCGGCCGCGCCCTTGATACATTCATATTCCTGCAAACGGCGAATCAAGATGGCTCTGGGATCTTCCTCGTTTTCCTCGGCTTCCGGCTGGCGCGGCAACAGCATGCGCGATTTGATTTCGGCTAATAAGGCAGCCATCACCAGGTATTCGGCTGCCAGCTCAAGATTCAAACCCGCCATCATTTGCATATAGGCCATGTATTGATGAGTAATCTGAGCAATCGGTATTGCCACAATATCCAGATTCTGTCGTCTAATTAGATATAGCAACAAGTCCAGGGGGCCTTCAAACAAGGTCAGAAACACTTCTAACGCGTCGGGAGGTATGTAAAGATCCTCCGGCAACTCGTTAAACGGCTCGCCATTGACAATCGCAATTGCTTGCGTGGTTATTGTTGCTTCAACGATATCTTGAGACAAATGCTAATGACAATTAACAATAGTTGAGAAAAATTACTCGACCAAAACAAATTTTGCTTTTAACCACCGGATATTCCGGCAAGGCTAAAGAATAGATTTTGCGCAAAGTACATTGGATAGGCCAAAATGAAATTTAAAACTCGGGTGTACAACAAAACTAATAAAATTATAAACCCATAGCGCTCCAACTGATTATATTTCCAAGCCCAATAGCTTGGCAAAACCCCGGCTAACACACGGCTGCCATCCATGGGCGGTATCGGCAACAGATTAATCAAAGCTAAAATCAAATTGATTGAAATTCCGGCGATTCCGGTATAAATTAAAAAACTCGCGTTCAACATCCCGCCGACTCTGGCCAGCAAGGCCCAAGCAACCGCCATCAGCAGATTAGAAACCGGACCCGCCAAAGCAACCATCGCCATCGCTTTGCGCGGATGCTTGAAATTTCTCGCATCAACAGGAACCGGTTTGGCCCAACCAAAAATAAACCCGGTACCTGTCAACAATAATATGCCTGGCAGCAATAGTGTGCCGATCCAATCGATATGCTTGATCGGATTCAGCGTTAACCGACCCATCAAGTCAGCCGTATTATCGCCATATTGCTTTGCGACCCAGCCATGCGCCGCCTCATGCACAGTAATCGCAAAAATCACCGGCAAAATCCAAACCACAATACGCTGCATTAAGGTCAATTCATCCATCATCAGTGATCATCCTTTGGTTTATGCCAGCATCGGGGCTAAGCCTTTGCCTTGGCGGGTAATTTTAGGGCCGTTCGGGGTAAATTCAATAATCGTCGTTTCTTCGAATTGAATGATGCCGGCGTCAATAACCAGATCCAGTTGATGTTCCAATCTGTCCCGAATATCAAAAGGATCAGCCAACGCCTGATGGTCGCCGGGTAAAATCAAGCTCGTAGTTAATAACGGTTCTTCCAACTCTTTCAATAACAACAAAGCAACCGCGTTATCTGGAACCCGAATGCCGATGGTTTTTTTCTTCGGATGCTGTAGCCGGCGCGGCACTTCGCGCGTGGCATCCAATAAGAAAGTAAACGCGCCTGGCGTCAGCGTTTTGATCAAGCGGTAAGCATCATTACCAATCTTGGTGAAATTGGACACTTGCGCCAAATCTTTACATGCCAACGTAAAGTTATGCTTATCATCAAGCTGCCGAATCCGACGAATGCTATCCATCGCTTGTTTGTCCCCGATATGACAAGCCAATGCGTAGGAGGAATCGGTCGGATAAGCAATCACGCCGCCTTGACGAATAATGTCGACAGCGCGATGAATCAAACGAAGCTGTGGATTTTCCGGGTGAATTTCAAAAAATTGGGCCATTTAATACCGCACGAAATCGATGATGACTGCTGCTTTCTGGAAAAAACCCCTCTGACAAGCCATCAGTCTCTGTTTTTTAGGGCCCTCAAAGACGGCTCTGTCCCGAATAAGGCCGATCGGCATTATATCGTATTCTACTTAATTTCGATAAAATGGTTGATTTACCCTACGGGCCTGGCTATTTCATTATGGCCTGGACTATTTATCCGTATCTCTTTTTACCATCATGTCAAATTCTGAATTTATCGCTGAACTGAAACGCCGCCGGACTTTCGCCATCATTTCACACCCGGACGCCGGTAAAACCACATTAACCGAAAAATTGTTATTGTTTGGCGGAGCGATTCAGCTGGCGGGTTCGGTTAAAGGCCGTAAAGCCGCGCGCCACGCCACGTCCGACTGGATGGAAATGGAAAAGGAGCGAGGCATTTCGGTTACGACTTCGGTCATGCAGTTCGAGCACAAAGCTTGCATCATCAACCTGCTGGATACGCCCGGCCATGAAGACTTTTCCGAAGACACCTATCGCACATTGACCGCCGTGGATTCAGCGCTGATGGTCATTGACGTCGCCAAAGGTGTTGAAGAGCGCACTATTAATTTAATGGAAGTCTGCCGGTTGCGCACAACTCCAATCCTGACCTTCATCAACAAGCTGGACCGGGAAGGTCGTGAGCCGATAGAATTGATGGATGAAGTCGAAAACGTATTAAAAATTCAGTGCGCGCCGATGACTTGGCCAATCGGCATGGGCAAACGCTTTAAAGGCGTTTATCATCTGTATAAGGATGAAATCCATCTGTTCAGCGCTCAGCACGGCGGCCGTATTGCCGAAGCCGAAATCGTTAAAGGCCTAAATAATCCGAAACTGGATGAATTACTGAAATATCAAGCCGATGAACTGCGGGAAGAGATCGAGCTAGTCAAAGGCGCCAGCCATGAATTTAATCATCAAGATTATTTGGACGGCAAACTTAGCCCGGTTTTTTTCGGTTCCGCAATCAATAATTTTGGCATTCTTGAATTATTAGACGCCTTTGCCGAATACGCCCCGCCGCCTCGACCACGAAACGCCGAACAACGCTTGGTGTCGCCGGAAGAAGACAAATTCAGCGGTTTTGTCTTTAAAATTCAAGCCAACATGGACCCAGCGCATCGCGACCGTGTCGCCTTTTTACGAGTTTGCTCGGGTAAATTCGATAAAGGTATGAAAATCAACCATGTCCGCATTGGCAAAAACATTCAGGTCGCTAACGCTATCACGTTCCAGGCGGATACCCGAAAACATGTTGAAGAAGCCTATCCAGGCGATATTATCGGCCTTCATAATCACGGCACGATTCAGATTGGCGACACCTTTACCCAGGGTGAAAGCCTCAAATATGGCGGCATCCCTTACTTTGCGCCCGAATTGTTCCGCCGCGTCGTACTGAAAGACCCGCTCAGGGCAAAAGCGCTGCAAAAAGGTTTGGTGCAGTTAACTGAAGAAGGGGCGACTCAGTTATTCAGACCGCTAAAAAATAACGACTTGATATTGGGCGCGGTCGGCATATTGCAGTTTGATGTCACCGCCTATCGTTTAAAAGCCGAATACAACGTCGAATGCGTTTATGACGCGGTGGCGGTCTCCACGGTACGCTGGGTCAGCTCGGATAAACCGGCCAAACTGGAAGAGTTCAAGAAAAAAGCCTTCGACAATCTGGCCGAAGATGGCGGCGGCTTTTTGGTTTATCTGGCCACTAGCCGGGTTAACCTGCAGTTAACCGAGGAGCGCTGGCCCGATATCAAATTCAGCGCCACAAGAGAGCTTTAGCTTGATCTTATGCCCTTCATTAGTCAAATTTCGAAGTATGGCGACTAACTCTCGTGCGCGGCAAAATCCTGAGTGACAAAGCGCTGTTAATCAATGAATGCTCAATATATTAAAGACCACCTTCCCAGTTCGCCCGCTTTTGTGATCGATAAATCCGCGATCGAACAAACTTTGTTGTGTTTGAAGCGATTGCGGCAACAAAGCGGCTGCAAGGTCTTGTATTCAATCAAGGCCCTACCCTTTTCAACCGTGTTGCAAACCGTCCAGCTTGCTGTCGATGGTTTTTCCGTCAGTTCCTTATTTGAAGCCCGCCTGGCCAATGAGATCGCAGCGCCGGGTCAAACCCTGCATTTGACCACGCCCGGCTTAAGGCCCGATGAGTTTGATGAAATCAGCGCCTTATGTTCACATATCAGTTTCAATTCCTTAAGCCAATTCCAGCGTTTTTCGGAGTCAGCCACGCACCCTTTTTCTACCGGCTTGCGAGTCAATCCGAAATGCTCTCTGCTGAACGATGAGCGCTATGACCCATGCCGGATGCATTCCAAACTAGGCGTCGACATCGATGCCCTGATAACATCGGAAATGTTCGCACAAATTCAAGGATTGCATTGGCACAACATGTTTTCAGCAACCGATTTTGCGCCTTTAACTCAGACTGTCAAACAACTCAGACGAAAATTAGGCGGCAAGCTGGCTTCGCTTAATTGGCTCAATCTTGGTGGCGGCTATTTGTATGGACAAATTAAAGATCATCAGTCTTTTATCGATTTGGTTGCTCAATTAATCAGCGATTTCGATATCGAAGTGTTTATCGAGCCGGGCAAAGCCTTGGTAGGCCATGCCGGGTTTTTGGTTGCCACCATTATTGATTGTTTCCGCAGTGACGGCAAAATCATCGCTGTACTCGACACCTCGATCAACCATCATCCTGAATTGTTTGAATTTCAACGAACCGCCGAACTCCATGAGCATACACCGGGAGCTTCGTACCCGGTCATTCTGGCTGGCTGCACCTGTCTGGCCGGTGATCTGTTCGGCGAATACCGATTAACGGCTCCAGTGAAAGTCGGCGATAAAGTGCTATTTAAGCAAGTCGGCGCTTATAGCCTGATTAAAGCCCATCGATTTAATGGGTATAATCTACCGGATATTTATTGTTACCAAGCTGATCTACTCACTCGATTGAAACACTATGATTATCAAAACTACCGGCAACAATGGCTGGCCGACTGAAATCACAGGCTGTATACAATGAAAGCCGTGTTAATGACCGCCACGGGCGCTCCCGACACGTTGGCATTTCAAGACATCAAAATGCCTGAAATTACCGAAGCTACTCAGGTAAAAATCAAGCTGCACGCCGCGGCCGTCAATCCTGTCGACACCAAAATCAGGCGTAATGGTATTTTTTATCCGGGCGATCTTCCGGTTATTTTGGGTTGCGACGGTGCCGGCGTGATTGTTGAAATCGGAAGCGCGGTTAACAACTATCAGGCTGGCGACAAGGTTTGGTTTTGCCATGGCGGTTTGGGCCGCGAACAAGGCAATTATGCGGAATACACGGTAATCGATCAGCGCTGGGTTAGCGCGATGCCGCAAAAGCTATCGTTTGTTGAAGCGGCCTCTCTGCCACTGGTCTTGATTACCGCGTGGGGCGCGCTGTATGACCGGGGTGGCTTGCAGCCGGGGCAAACGGTGCTGATTCATGCTGGCGCAGGCGGCGTGGGACATGTTGCGATCCAACTGGCAAAATTGGCCGGCGCAAGCGTAATCACCACGGTCAGTTCGGAAGCGAAGGCCGAGTTCGCAACCAGGCTGGGCGCCGATTATACCATTCTTTATAAGCAGCACGATGTAGCGAAATTAGTTGCCCAATTCACTGATAATCAAGGCGCTGATTTGGTTATCGACACGGTCGGGGCTGAGGTGTTCACAGCCAGCATTCCGTTAACGGCTCATTTCGGCCGCTTGATCACACTTTTGGATCCAGGCCCCATCGATCTCAAAGAAGCTCGAATGCGCAACTTACTGATCGGTTTTGAACTGATGCTGACACCGATGCTCAGAAACTTGAATCAAGCCCGTGATCATCATATCGAAATACTAAACCAATGCGCGCGCTGGCTTGATCAGGGTCAGCTCAAACCGCATATCAGCCAGCAAATGCCCCTGCAGGCGGCCAAGCACGCCCATCAGTTAATAGAAGCCGGCCATACCAGCGGCAAAATCGTGCTCGTTATGTGATTTTTTTTCAGAACGAGCGCCAATCGCAGTTTAACCAGAAAGGTTAATCAAGCGCGCATCAACTGGTAAATGACATGCTCGCCATTTTGGTTGAAAGTTGTCGCCACGGTTTCAACAAAAAAACCAAAACTGCCTGCAATCGTTTTCGGATCATGCTCTTCGCCGACAAACAACGAGTAAGGCATATAAATTCGCGTTTGTTCATGACAATAAGCGCTTGCTTGACTGAAAAAACGGCGCAAAATTTGCCGACCGCCTTCCTGATTGAGCCCAAAGTTGCCATTACCCGGATAATAATTGAAATTGAACATGATTAAATCAAACTTCATCGGCGGAATGTTGCTGAATAAATCGCTGTGCACAAACTCAATGTCCGATATATCAGGATTGCGCCGGCAATTGCCTTGAGCGCATTGAATGGCCACCAAATTCAGATCGGCTCCCAGCACGTAATCGCAACCCATTTTTTTCAATAAAAAAGCAAAATAGCCACTACCGCAGGCCATATCCAGTGCGCGAGCGCCTGGTTTTTGCTGCAGAATAAACCGTCCAACAAAAGAACTTGTGAGGCCAAAATCAGACGGAAAAACATTTTTGCCAATTTCCAATTGAACCCCATTCAGTTCAGTTAAATAGGGTTGTTTGATCAAATAGTCGGCTAATTCGGACTCTCTTTTCAGGATCGTCATCATATCGTCATACTCAGCTAAATTGCGGATGGCTAATTAATAAGGCGTGCATTTTGTAAACGCAGCCGGTTTTCAGGGAGGCGAAAGCATAGTTATTTTCACCAGGACTTGTCAATCGAGCGAATACCGGTTGAATATCGGGCTGCGCCAGCCATTCATTTCCGATTCATGATGAAACGGCTAAACTCATGCCGCTTAATACCGCTAAGTCTAATTATGTATAATAATACGGCCCCATCATTCGAATCATCACAAACCTTTAGAGGCTATGGCAGACAGATCAAAAAAACGCGGGTCACGATACAGTAGCATTCGACCTAAAAAAAAACCTGACTCTCATTGGTTTCGCAATACCTTTTTACTGATCCTAATTGGCGTCGGATTTGCCCTTGCCAGTTATCTGGCTTATCTCGACTATAACGTCCGCCAGCAATTCGAAGGCAAACGCTGGGCGATTCCTGCAAGGGTCTATGCCAACCCGATTGAGCTTTATGCCGGCATCAACTTGAGCCTGGAAGATTTTGAAGACCTCCTGCACCTGCTCAGATATCGCCAAGATCCGCGCTTATCTGCCGATGGCACCTATCATAAACAAGGCTCGCAAATTAGCTTGAAAACGCGAGAATTTGCTTTTTGGGATCAAAAACAGCCGAGCAGCCAAGTCAAACTAAGCTTCACCGACTATGGCTTGGTGGCAATCACGGACTTATCCGAATCCGAGGATATCGCGTTGGTCAGACTGGATCCCGTACAAATTGGCAGTTTTTATCCCTCCATTAAAGAAGACAGGGTGCTAATTAAACTGGAAGAAGCGCCGGAAAGCTTAATCAACGGACTATTGGCTTCAGAAGACCGCGATTATTTTCAGCATTTTGGCATTTCGCTCAAAGGCATTGCGCGCGCACTCTTAGCCAACGTGCGGGCTGGCGGCATGGTTCAAGGCGGCAGCACGATTACCCAACAATTGGTCAAAAACTTTTATTTGACTTCCGAACGACGTCTGTCGCGAAAAATTAAAGAAGCCCTAATGGCTCTGATACTGGAATATCACTACAGCAAAAACGAAATTCTCGAAGCTTATCTAAATGAAATTTATCTGGGCCAAAACGGCGCCAGCGCAGTGCATGGCTTCGGTTTGGCCAGTGAATTCTATTTCGGCACCTTCCTAAAAGACTTAAGCCTGGAACAGGTCGCCACACTAGTCTCGTTGGTGCGCGGGCCATCCGAGTATGATCCGCGACGCTATCCGGAGCGGTCGTTGCAACGCCGGAATCTGGTGCTGAATGAAATGACCGAGCAAGGTTATATCAGCGCACAAGAAGCCAGCGCGGCGAAAGCCAAGCCGCTTAATGTCAGTCCACGTCCGCCTCGCTCCAGCAATCGTTATCCCGGCTTTCTCGATTTAGTCAAACGTCAGCTCAAGCAAGATTACCGTGAGGAAGACCTGACGTCCGAAGGTTTGCGTATTTTCACCACGCTGGACACCAAGGTCCAAGATACCTTGGAAAAAACGTTGGCAAGCAAACTGGAAGGTCTGGAAAAACATTCAAAAGCCCGTAATCTCGAATCCGCTGTTATTGTAACCCGCCGCGACAGCGGTGAAATTGTTGCGTTAGCCAGCGGCCGAGATAATTCTGCTTCCGGCTTTAATCGCGCGTTGGACGCTGTTCGTCCCATTGGTTCGTTAATGAAACCGGTCGTTTATTTAACCGCTTTGGAATATCCAAACAGATATACCATCACCACGCCGGTCAGTGACACCGCTATCGTAATCAAGAACCAAAACGGCACTGACTGGGTGCCTAACAATTATGATCGCAAAGAACACGGCGTCGTTGGCCTGCACACTGCACTCGCGAAATCCTACAATCTGGCCACCGTAAGAATCGGCATGGATATTGGCGTGGGCCGCACAGCGAAAACTCTGCGCAGCATGGGCGTAACGCGACCGGTTGAGTTATTTCCGTCTTTGTTATTGGGCGCATCGTCGTTAAGCCCAATGGATGTGACTCAAATCTACCAAACCTTGGCTGGCGATGGTTTTTCGACACCGATAAAAGCCATTCGCGCGGTCATCGCGTTGGACGGCAAACAATTGCAGAGTTATCCATTAAGCGTGCACCCAGCTGTTGACCCTGCCGCAACTTATATTGTCAATACTATCTTACAAGAAGCGATGCGTGACGGCACCGGACGTTCAGCTTATCTCGCCTTTCCGCCCGACTATGGCCTGGTTGGCAAAACCGGCACCACCAACGATGCGAAAGACAGCTGGTTTGCCGGCTATACCGGTGATTTTTTATCGATTGTCTGGCTGGGTCGTGATGATAACAAACCTATTGGTTTAACCGGCGCTACCGGCGCGTTACAGGTATGGACAACCTTGATGAAACAAATTTCGTCCCAGCCGGTCAATTTGATCCCACCCGATAATATCAAAATGGCCCCGGTGGACCCGGTGAATGGCTTGCTGGCTGGCGAAGACTGTGCATGGGCCCGAAATTACCCCTATATCGCGGGATCAGCCCCACAGGCTTACTCCGAGTGCGGCGATTCAGGCATAGATCCGAGTCCAACTTGGCTCGAAGACTTATTTACCGAATGATTTCCAAGCTCAATTTCTCTATGAAAAAATTCAAACCTTATCTTGTTTTAGCACCGCTGTTATTTTTTACCGCTTTTTGCCAAGCGGATATTCAACCGGTCAAACAATTAAAAGCTTTTTTGGCCGCGTCGAAATCGTTATCGGCTGACTTTGAACAAGTGGTCATCAATGAAGCAGGCAATCCGGTGCAAACGAGCTACGGGCTTTTTTTATTGCAGCGCCCGGGAAAATTCCGCTGGAATTATGAAAAACCGTTTCAACAGCAAATTGTCGCTAATTCCGGAAAAGTGTGGTTTTATGACCAGGATCTGGAACAAGTGACGATCAAAAAATTGGATGAATCGCTGGGATCTACGCCAGCCCTGTTATTAAGCGGCGATATTTCATTGGACGCCAACTTCACGATGGAAAAACAAGGCAGTGATGACGGCATAGAGTGGGTCAAACTATCGCCGAAAAGTCAGGAAAGCAGTTTCAAATACATTCTGATCGGCTTGAATAAAGGCGTTTTGGCCGGCATGGAGTTAAACGATAATTTCGGCCAGCTCACTCGAATCTATTTTTCCAATGTTCTGATCAATCCGCCCATCAAACCCACTTTATTTCAGTTTCAAGCACCGAAAGGCGCCGATGTTTTTTCAGAATAATCACCTCTTTTTGCCAGTATGCGGCCGGAACTAACCCGGCCTTTAGCCGACCGGCTGCGTCCGCAAACGCTAAATGATTATGTCGGCCAAACACATATTTTAAAACCCGGAAAACCGCTATACGAAGCGATAGTCTCTGGACGCCTGCATTCGATGATTTTTTGGGGGCCGCCCGGCACCGGAAAAACGACCTTGGCCCGGCTGATCGCACAGCACTCTCAAGCCGCCTTCACGCCGCTTTCTGCGGTGTTGTCCGGCGTCAAAGAAATTCGCGCCGCTGTAGCCGAAGCGCAAACCCTGCTTGATCAACAACGCCAGCGCACCGTATTGTTCGTCGACGAAGCCCACCGCTTTAACAAAGCTCAGCAAGACGCCTTTTTACCGCATGTCGAAGCCGGCACCGTTTATTTCATTGGCGCAACCACTGAAAACCCCTCCTTTGCTTTGAATAACGCCTTATTGTCCAGAGCGCGCGTTTACGTTTTAAACGCCTTAAGCGCTGAAGAATTAATCAGCGTACTAGACAATGCCTTAGCCAACAGTGTGTACGGATTAGGGCATCTGCAGCTTGAAATAAACGCCGCCATTAAACAACAGTTTGCTCAAGCCGCCGATGGCGACGCCAGAGCCTTGTTAAACTTTCTGGAAATCGCCGCCGAGCTGGCCGCGGCGCAAAACACCTCGCGCATCGACGATGCGATCGCCCAGGAAGTCTTAACCGGAAGGGTGCGGCGTTTTGATCAGCAAGGCGAAGAATTCTATAACCAAATATCGGCTTTGCATAAGTCCGTGCGCGGCAGCTCGCCCGATGCATCGTTATACTGGCTATGCCGCATGATCGATGGCGGTTGTGATTTGGCCTACCTGGCAAGGCGCATTGTGCGAATCGCCTCGGAAGACATCGGCAATGCCGACCCGCGCGCCTTGCAACTTGCCCTAAACGCCTGGGATGTTCAACAAAGATTGGGCAGTCCGGAAGGCGAGCTGGCGCTGGCGCAAGCAGTCGTTTATATGGCCTGCGCGCCAAAAAGTAATGCGGTTTATCAAGCCTTCAATGCCGCGATGCAGGATGCGAAAGAGAAAGGCAGTTTAGCGGTGCCGGCGCACTTACGCAACGCGCCGACCGCGTTAATGAAAAAGCTGGATTATGGCAAAGCCTACCGCTATGCCCACGACGAACCTGAAGCCTATGCCGCCGCGGAAAACTATTTTCCCGATGAAATAACCGGCGCATGTTACTATCAGCCGGTCGATAGAGGGTTGGAAATCAAAATTCAGGCAAAATTAAAACATCTGAAAGAGCTCGATAACCGCCACCGGCGCAAATAAGCGAACAAGCAAAAGAAGATTGATTTTTCCGCTAAGCAAATTTCTGTATCGTCGCATACAGCGCCGTTTACTTTTATAACGCGCATAACCAATGCCAAATCAACTTGTAAGATCATAAAAAAAAACTAAACTTCGAAGCTAGACCCTAGCAAACTTTTATTGCAAAGTCGTTGATAACAAATTTTTTTCTTACAAGGTCAAATATGATGAACAAACAGCAAGGCTTTACCTTAATTGAAATTGCTATCGTGCTCGTTATCATCGGGTTATTGTTGGGCGGTGTGTTAAAAGGCCAGGAATTAATAGAGAACAGCAAAATCAAAGCTGTTACAAACGATTTAAAAGCCGTCCAGACAGCCTATAACGGCTACGTCGACCGTTTCAAGGCCATTCCGGGCGATGAAACCGCCGCAACGATGGCTGCGCGTGGCTGGACCGGCACTTCTGGCGGCAATGGCAATGCGGTATTAGCCATTACTGCTGCGCAAACCTTTACTAACGGCGGCGAGCAAGCCGCATTTTGGCGCGCCTTGCGCGCATCCGGCTTTATGACCGGCGACCCGACAGCCACTGGCGCAGCCGCATTACCGGTGAACGCCGTTAACGGCAGAATCGGCGTTTCCTCTGGCACCGTTTATGGCCAAAGTGGAATCTTTGTTTGCGCTTCCGGCCTCAGCACCAAACAAGCATCCGCAGTCGACGTATTAATCGACGGACCGTTGCCGGCAACGCAGATTGGCAACAACGTTGGCGTTTTACGTGGCGCCACCAGTGCAACGAATCCTTTAGCGCCGGTTGCCGCAGTACCGGGCATGACGGCTTACGACGAAACGGCACAACTAAATCCTTGGACCTTGTGCATGAAAATTTAAGCCGAACAACATTAAGCTTGTTAGGTTGCTCATTGCGCGGCTGTCTAGCCCAGCCGCGATACAACAATCAACTCGCTGCGCTTTCAACGTTTCATTCCATCCGCCGAGCATTTTTCAATGCTTCCTTTATCATGGGCCTCAATAGAATTAATCTACCGCTCTATTGAAGGCCGCCATACTTTAATATTTAGCGCCAGAGTGCAAGCGTATGAACGCAAACCCGCTTGAAGAAACGAGCATTAACAAAAATCGTGCGAATCGCCGCAAGGAGCCGCGCGTGGCACTGCCCGATTTGGCGTTAAAAGTTAGAAAAATCGGTCTTGGCATGCAACACTACGAGCCTTGCCGTTCGGTTGATCTAAGCCTTAATGGACTGTCATTTTTTTCCGAAACCTTAGCGCTGAACGTGCCTGAAAAAATTGATTTCGTGCTGAACTTTGAAACGCATGAAATCAGAGGCAGCGGCGTTGTGTGCAATCAGCGGAGCGCCGAAAAAGGCACGCAATACGGCTTAATGTTCATAGCTGTCTCACCGGAAATTAGTACGTTGTTTAACAGCGGCGAAATCACCTCGCGCGAGCTGGAACATTTAGCGAAAGCCATGGCCGAACAATTGGTTGCTTCACTGGCGCAGGCCGATACCGCTCTCGATAAAGGTCAGCAGCTAAAACAACAACAGTTGTTCGACGCCTGCCGAAGCTTTTTATTACGCTTGGGTGAAATGGGTGTACGGATGATCAACCATGAGCAAGTGCGGCTGCAACCCATTCAGGTTATTAAAATATTTCGCGACAAACAAGGCGCTATCGTGATTCAGTGGCCGAGCGCGGCGACCAAGCAGAGCAAACAAATCCTGGTTCGCATTGATGATCAAACGTCAACGAATGCCTTTATCATCGATGATTTACCGGCCTTGAATGTTTTGCAGGTTTTAGAGGTATTAAGCGAACGGATCAAGAGCGACGTTTTATTCATTTGAGGTAATTATTTAGCGTATTTTGAGCCTGAATGTGCGGGTTGTTGATTTAATGGGTTGTCTGCAACAGGATTTGCAGTCAAAGCTTACACGGATGCATTCACGCGTCCCATTAAATCAACAACCCGCGCATCCGAGACGAATAACGCTGAATAGTTACCATTTGAGTTCCATTTTGCACAATTAGCTTTTCCGCCGCGCCTTAGGGCAAGCGGCCTGCTTTTACCAAGCGATTATTGAGTATCGCCGGATTTATCCATTCCACTAAGTCATCAAAAGGATTGCCGGCCTGAGTCGAATAATCTTTCGACACAAAAACCGCGTCATTATCGCTGTTTTCAGCTTCATTAACGCCGACGGCTGCGCCATTGCCAGCCTTAGATACAACCATGGCGGGCAGGTTGGCGGCAATAACCGAACCGCCGGCCGCAGCTAAGACCTGAATGTCTCCACTCGAACACAAAGACATGGACACGCCAGGCGTCGCTGCGCCACAACCGGTGCCATCGGTTGAATCGGCAAAAGTCAGGGTCACCCGATAGATAAAAGCCCGACCCCAAGCATCGCGGTTGCCGGTATTCAAAGTAACCCAAGGCAAAGTGCCAAACGCCGCTGCGCAAGCGCCAGCCAGCTGATTTTCTTGACCGTCGTTATTAGTATCGGGACAAGGCAGGCGGCCGTTGCTGACGGCAAAACCGTATAAGGCTTCTGAAATGGCTTCCAAACTTTTCTGCGTGTCCTTACGCTTTGAGTTTTCATACTGCGTCGCCAACGGGGTCATGAGGCCGCCAAGCAATAAGCCAACAATGAGCAATACAATGGCTACCTCGATTAAGCTGAAACCGCTCTGATATTGCTTAATTGGCTTGAAAAAAATGGTTATGGACATGCGCTTAAAGTACAGACATAATCGTTAAATGAAGCACCGCTATTGTCGACGCTAATAAACGCTTCATCGCCGGGCGGAATTAACGCGAGACCGGCGTCGACTAAATTACCCGTTTCCAGGTAATTGCCAATCAAGCCTTTATCGGCGCTAATAGACCTGGCTTGCAGACCCAAGCGGCGGCCAGCGATTAGCACCGCCCCACTAGTGGCAGCGGCATCGACGCTCAGTACAGGCGCCGCGCTTACGCCAGTTGGTGCTACCGATAAGTCGATGCCGTAAAAAGCGCTTTCCGAAAAATTCGGCCACCAACTCCAAGCAAAACATTGGCTTGCCGGCTGCTGCGGATCGAATGGCCAGGACGCGCTTAAGCCCGCCGCTGCGGTATTGGTTAAATTGGCTGGAATGCGGCCGAAACGCTTTGCTTGATCATTATCGTTATAGCTTGGCGCAGCCAAAGGATCCAATATAGCTGGCCATGGCAATTTACCGCCATTACTGCCTTGATAGGCCAGCAAGCATTGCCGCACACGCTCGCCGACCCATTGTTGCATTCGGTGATAAACGGTCTGAAAGTCGCTGGGCCTCATCAGTACTACAACATCATTAAAAGTATCCTGAACAGGCGCGCTGATAAATGCCGAAAATCCGAGCGATGGCACAGGCGTTATCGGCACACCCGATAAGGAACCCGAATAAGAACCCGCGGCATTATTAACGCCCATCCACGATTCCAGATAATTTTGCGCTTGTCTGATGCCTTGCGAACTAACATTGCTACCACATTGAGTAGCTGCCGCCGCAGTCACCGATCGGGTTTGCGCCAATACCGCCCTACCAGGCGCAAAGATGATCGCAATACCGGCTTCGCTATTGTTCAAGCCATTCAAAGAAGTGAGCGCCGCATCGAACAACAGCAATTGCGCCCCCGCATCGGTTGACAGATTACCCTGAGGTGATGCCTTGTAGGCCCCCGATACGGCATACCATAAGCAACTGCCGGAACTATCGCGCAACGGCGCCAAACCCAAGCTTCGCCACGGTAAAAAACCCAGCGCGGTTTCATTGACATTGCCGCAACTCAATTCAGCGTCGCCGTCGCCATTACTATCCGGGCATGGCAAATAGCCCGGCAAATTATTGGCGTGCGTATCGCCGTAGGCTAAGGCATAGCCCACCAAGGCTTCTTTGGCTTGTTGCAAAACCTGATAATCAGTCGTCACCGTCGAATTTGAAAGCGCTTTATTGAGCGCAGCCAAACCAAAAGATCCCGCCATCGTCAAGGCGACAAGCAAAAACACCAATAAGGCAGCGCCCTGTTGACGGCGGCATCGGTTGTTTTTCACGGCGGCGCGGCGCCTGTAGACGGCGCGTTGGCGGCATCAGACTTCAGCAGCGTTGGTAATGCGCCGTGTTCATAAACATCAAGCACTTGCTGTTGCGCCGGATCGTAGAGCTGACCCGGTTTTAACCGGATACGGCGGCCCTTGGCGTCGATGAGCACCCGGTTAGCTTGCGATTTAGCGATATCAGCGTTATTCACGGCCTTATCTTGCAGAGCGCCATTAAGCCAAAAAATCTTCCGCCCTTGAGGGTTTTTGATAAAGCCATTCAACAATAAAGCCGCCTTATTCTCGGACTCCGACGGTGGAGCAGCGCTATTAGACAAACCAGGATCCGATGTTTCCAAAGTCTGCCGTTGCTGTTCCGAAGTAAACAAGCGGCCTAAGCCAAAAGCTTCAGCGCAACAAAACAGTAAGGCCAGCAACCACATCCACCTCATGGCGACACCCCCTCAGCCAATGCGGCATCCAGAACCTCGGTGCGGGCGATTTCAAACCATTTCAATAAACAATCAGCGTGAATATTATCGGTTTTCGGCAAAAACTTAATCCATTTTTCGTTTAGCTTCAGGCTGCAATATTCGAAACTAAAACTACCCAAACCCGCGGCAGATAACTGATCATCCAATTGCAGCAATTGACCTTCATGAACCAGGCCTAGTTTGATTTCTATTGGCGTCGCAAATACGCCAAAACCGTCGGTAAACGCCGCATTAAATTCACTATCGGCTTGCCTAATCCTAATGTTATAAGTCAACGCCGGCAGCGCCAAGCGCTTGGCTTGCCATTGCAATTGTTCCATCCACATTAATTTATCCGGCTGATGCGCTTGGCTAAAAGAGGCGCGCCGATATTTTTCCTGCAATTGCGCATACAAAGCATTGCCTTCTAGGCGGGTTTGCAAACTTTGTTTGTCAATACTGACAGACTGATTGGTTTGTTGATGATTTTTTCGGCTAGCATCGAGCAAAACCGTTAAACCGAAAAACAAAGTCATACTCACCAGCAGCGAAGCGATAAACGCGATCAAAGGCAATTTGATCAAGCGATAATTAATAGCGGCTGTGTTCATGAATGCTCCCAGCGCATGTCTAAACGAAAAACGCTGTCCCGCACCGGCTGACTAGCCGTACCGCTGAGTTCTTCACGAGCATCAACCTCTATTGGCCGCTTGACAATTTTGACATCATGAAACTTTGGGTCTTCGGCGAAGGCCCGGGCAAAGCGCTCGATTAAGGCTAATGCTTGACGGTAGTTTCCATCAAACGCAGTAATACTGGCCGTTAAGGTAATCGGAATCAAACGCAACCCATCTTCAGTCAACTGAGCCAGCGTTTCGCTAGCCAGGGCTTGCTGCCTAGCCTCATCATCAGCGTATCCCCAAACAAGCGCATTCAATTGAAGGTCCGGATAATCTTGCAGTCGCCGACTAATAGCCGTTAACAATAGTTCAGGGCGAATCGCTTGCTGCTGCAGGCGTTCATTGATCTGAAGCTGCGCACGGATCTCAAATGGGTTGAATTCATTGAGCAAGGGCGCATCGGCGGTTCTTTCTAAGGTTGCGACGACGGCCTGCTGCTCTTGGCTTAATTGCCTGACAGCTTCGTTAAGTCTGCGATTTTCAACCAAACTAAAACTCGTATAAGCAAACGCGCTCAGCAGCATCAGCGCACTGCCATAAATGAGCCTATGGTTAAGTTGATAATGCCGATAATAGTAAGCACTTTGCTGGTCCTGATAATGACCCGCTGATTTGCGTTTGGCCAGTTGCAAAGCCACCCATTGACTTAGCCCGGCTGCACCGGAAAGCGACACCCCTCGATTTAAGGCAAAATCGCTAGTCAAATAAGTGTTAGCCTCAAGATTGATACCAGAAAAATCGACGTCCTTGAATAAATCACAAATAGAAGGCGATGAATAAAAAAAGTGCGCCGAAATTCGAACATCCTGGGCCAAATGAAACTGGCGGCTGACGAAGCGGCGGCTTCTATCCACTTCTTCTTTGACGATTGAGACAAATTCTGAAGCATCCCCCACCGTCAATTGCCTAAACCGGCTCAACGCCAGAGTATTTTTATTAAAGTAGCTTTGGCGCAAAGATACGCCTAAAGGATCCTCAGTCAGACTGATCAATAATTTATGCTCGCCTCCCGGCAAATCCGCGGCTACTTTCTCACTGAGAATCGGCAGAGACTGTATCGCGATCAGCGGTATTTGCAAATCGAACAGAAGCGTCAGCCAGGGCATAATGACCTGCTCATCGGTCAGCGCGGAAAAAAACACCCGATCATCTCGCCGTCCGGATTTTTCACGCCCGCGCACCACGCTATACGCAAAGCGCAGACGCGGAAAAAGCTGAACCTTTTTTCGCGCCAGCAAAGCACTACGATCCCGGCCATTTAAATGCGGTATCGATTCGAGCGCAAAACTTTCTTCCAGAATATCGAGCAGTACGGTAACCGCATGAAGGCCTTCCGCCTTAATAAATTCTCTCAGCGTCGCTTCAGCGGTCGAGATATCATCGCAATAGAGAACTTCCGTTAATTCATTCCGCTGCCGACGGTACCAAATCAACCCGGAACTTCTCAAATAAACGATATGGTCTGCCATCGTTACAGTTTAATGTTAGCAATCAAATCGTAAATCGGCCCCAATACCGACATCATCACCCAGCCGATAATCAGACCTAAGATGAGCGTCATCGCCGGTTCAATCAGGCGCTGAATGTTTTCAATCGCGTCATCGACATCGCGCTTATAAAAATAACTGACATTTTTTAGCGCAGTACCCAAATCCCCGGTCTTTTCACCCATTTTTATCATGCTTAACACCAGATGCGGAAACATGTGGCTCATTTCAAAAGCCAAGCCAATGCCAGCGCCCTCGACAATCATGGTTCTGGCGGTTATCAACTCCTGCTCAACTGCGCGATTGTCGACAACCGATTCGGTTATTTTCAGGCTTTCAATCAACGGCAGACCCGCGTTATAAAGCAAGGCTAAGTAATTGGCAAAACGCGCCAGAATAATTTTTTCCAGAATAGGGCCAAACAGCCAGAGTTTCAGCTTGTAGCGATCAAACCCAAGCTTGGCCGCCGTGCTATATTTCAGCAACTGGCGAATCAAAACATACACAGCGACCGGCGCAATCAGAATGAAAACCCAATAACTGACAAAAAAATTCGATACGCTGATTAGCAACTGAGTATAAAGCGGCAGTTCTTGGCCCATGCTGGTAATAAATTGAGCCATTTGCGGTACTAAATAAGTCATTAAAAAGAACACCACAGCAAATACCACAAGCCCGATAAAAGCCGGTAATGTCATGGCTTTTTTAGTCTGGCCGATCAATTCATCCTGCCAGCGTAAAGATTCAGCCAAATCTTTGAGCACATGATTGAGCTCGCCGCTTTTTTCACCAGCGTTAATCAAACTAATAAATGAGGAACTGAATATATCGGGAAAACCGCTCAAGGTCTCGGAAAAATTGCGCCCTTCCCTGATTTCCGCAATCAGGATGCTGATGACTTCGCTTAAATAGCTGGGTGCCAGACTGATCTGCAAATCCGAAAGCGCATCAATCAAGGAAATGCCCGAGCGCGTCATTTGCTCAAGGTAAAAACAAAAATTGATCAAATCCCGGCGGCCAATATTTTTTTTACGCACCAAGCCCAAAAATGGCCGGTACTCCTGACAGGAGAGCACTGACAAGTTTAGTTTTTCCAGCATGAGTTCCAGTTCACGAGCGCTTAGGCAAGTATGCGTACCGGTAATGACCTTGCCTTCTTTACTTAATGCGCGATAGCGAAACTGAGCCATACGCTAGTGAATCCGGTGCGTCAAATCAACGATTCGAGACAACTCATCCAGGCTCGTGGAGCCATCCAGAACTTTAGCAATGCCTTCGTCGGCAAGGGATTTAAAACCGCTCTCTTTTGCCTTCCTTTCGATTTCTTGCGGCGTTGCCGCGCGCGCGATCAAGGTGTCCAGATCGGCATCGATGCGCAGAACTTCCATGATCGCCAGCCGACCCTTATAACCGGTTCGGTAACAATTCGCGCAACCGACCGCTCGGTACACGGTCGGGACTTGGCCACCGAGCCCTAATAAGCGCAATTCCAGACCATCGGGCTGATAAGCCTGCCGGCATTGCTGACACAAACGGCGCAGCAAGCGCTGGCCAATAATGCCAATGATATTACCGGTCATGATGCTTTCTTTAACACCGATATCCTGAAGCCTTGGAAATGAAGCCGCCGCCGAATTGGTATGTAAAGTGCTGAACACTTTGTGCCCGGTCATCGCGGCCCGAAACGCCATTGTGGCGGTATCGTTATCGCGAATTTCTCCCACCAGAATAATGTCTGGGTCTTGCCGCATCAACGAGCGAATACCGCTTGCGAAATCCATTTTCAACGCCGGGTTAATGGAGCTTTGCCGCACCATCGACATGGGATATTCGACCGGATCTTCCAAGGTCATGATATTGACGGACTCGTTGTTCAAATGATTGAGCATCGAATACAAAGTCGTTGTCTTGCCGCTGCCGGTCGGCCCGGTAATCAGAATAATCCCTTCGGGTCTGGCCATAATCAGTTGCAATTGCGAGAACGCTGTATCGCTAAGCTGCAGCTGATCGATCGGCACAATGCCTTTTTGCCGATCCAGAATACGCAGCACAATATTCTCGCCATAAACGGTCGGCTGAGACGCCACCCGGAAATCAATATCATGCGTGCCAATGGTCAGCGAAAGCCGACCATCCTGCGGCAAACGGGTTTCAGTGATATCCATGCCCGAAATAACCTTCAGGCGCACCGCCATGGCCGCCCAATATTTGCCATGCAAACTGCGAATTTGGCGTAAAACGCCATCAATCCGGTAACGAATGCGCAAATATTTGGCTTCCGGTTCAAAATGAATATCCGAAGCGCCTTTTTTGACCGCATCCAGCAAGAGCATGTCAATCAAACGAACTAAAGGATGGCTAGTCTCCTGCTGATCGACGGCGTCCTGACCGCCACGGTCGCGATTTTCCAATTCTTGCAAAATGCCATCGATCGACAGATCAAAGCCGTAAAACTGATCCAGTGCATATTCCAAATCCGCTTCGCTGGCCAGCACTGGCTCCACATCAATTGTGAAACCTAACACCGACGCGGATGTCGATAGTGTCGCGGCGATCCGGTCAATCACCATGATATTGAAGGTATCCGCCATCGCCACAACCAAGCGGCTATGCTCGGCATCATAACTGACCGGGAACACTTTTAGCTGACGCGCCAGATTTTGATCCAGCATGGCGAGCGCTGTTTGATCAGGCACCAGTTTTTTTAAACTAACGCCATGTTGACCAAACGACTCGCTCAGCAGGTCTCGTAAAATATCGTCACTGACAAAGCCAAGCGTCACCAGCAAGCGGCCTAACTGTTCGCCGCTGGCTTTTTGCTCGATCAACGCAATTTTCAGCTGATCCGGCGTAATAATGCCTTCATCGATCAATAAATCGCCTAGGCGTTTCGGATGCTTGACTTCCATTTTTCTAGGGTCCGGTCAACTGCTGCAATCTTAAATAAACACTTGCCGGCGTAAAACTGACCGGACCGTTTTTAGCCAATTGCAAGGCCTGCTGATAATAACGACGGGCGATGCTGGCTTTGCCCAAATGATCCAAGCACACCGCCAGGTTATATTGATAATCGGCATTTTCTGGCGCCTTACTGACCGCCTCAAAATATGCCTGTTGCGCTTCCGCCCAGCGTTGCTGTTCCGCATAAAGATTGCCTAGATCCGCATGCGTTTGCGCAGCTTCGGGAAATTGAGCCGCCAAAGCCTGATAGTCGCTTGCTTTCTCTACTGGAAACTGGCTATGTTTCAGCCTAACCAAACCGTTGGCGGCATAAACATTGGCGTTATCAAGCGCCAACACTTGCTGGTAATGCTTTTCTGCGCTGGCTTGATCGCCCAATTGCTCAGCCACGACGCCCCTGCCCAATAATGCATCGACATTGTTTGGCGAGAGCGCCAAAACCTGGCGGTAAAAGCGATCGGCGCCGAGATAGTCTTGTTGTTGAACTAACTCATAGGCCTGGGTTAAATAGTGACTGGCTTCAGGCCGTTGCTGGTGAACCCGAATCTCAATCGGCTCGGCAGCTTCAATAATAAAGCTTTCCGTAGTTGCCGGCGGAGCGGCAAGGGGCTTTGGCTTTATTTCAGCCATGCTTTTAGCCAAACCTTCAGACTGTTTTTCGTTTTCAGCAACGGACTTGGGGACCGTGTCGTTTAAGACTGCCGGCGCAGAAGCTTGGTTGACGGTTTCTGCTGACTGAAGGCTATTGTCAGAACGCTCTGTTGCAGCGCTAACTGTATTATCCGGTAGATTGGGCTGAGTCTCGCTGGCAACCGGCGTTGTCTCCATAGCGACCGCTGGATGATTTGCCGGCGCCAGGCTTGGACTCGGCGACTCCAGAGCAAAAAGCCAATAACCATAAGCTGCCACAACCAAAAGTCCCAACAAACCGAGCGCTAGCAGTCGCGTTTTTGGACTTATTCCCGGCTTTTCACCCGCCCGTAATACGTTTTCGGCAAGTTGACGCTTGTCGGGCTTTAGCTCAGACTCTGGCTGCAACTGAGGCTGCAACTGAGGCTGCAACGGTAAATCAACTTTGGCGTCCGGTAATGTTGGTGAATTTTCTGGCGCAATCAGGGCTGCAGGCGCTGCCGCCCTATCGGGAGGAGCTGCGCTTTGTTCAACCGCTTGCATTTCAAGCTCAGGCTTTGATTCAACAACCGGCAACAACGGCTCATCGCCAGGACTGTCGGCCGCAGGATAAGCCTCGTCTGGAAACACCAGGTCAGCCAAAGGGATTAAATCGATTTTGACCCAGTCCTCGCGCGCCAATGTCGTTAAGTTAAGAAGTTTGTGTTATAATATAAACTGTAACCTAATGAAAAACAAGGACAAAAACATGAAACCGACTTAGCAGTATCCATGCCAGCATTCTCGCCTATCTTTCAAAACTT
>Ga0233425_10001085_pt1 | contig 64081 bp, 37 predicted proteins | sample Watercolumn_Towu_2_FD_181712 | JGI IMG/M metagenome (GOLD analysis project Ga0233425, IMG submission 181712) | Freshwater microbial communities from Lake Towuti, South Sulawesi, Indonesia - Watercolumn_Towuti2014_140_MG | ecosystem: Environmental > Aquatic > Freshwater > Lake | place...
GCCCTGCTGAGGCTGCTGAGGGTAGCCCTGCTGAGGGTAGCCCTGCTGAGGCTGCTGCTGGGCCACCTGCTGTGCCTCTCTGCGCTTCTCGACGATCTGGCCTGGTGAGAATCTCGCCACCGAGTTGTTGCCCGGGTCCCAGTCCAGGATATACTGGAACCCCAACTCGGGATGGAGCACCACCTGACTGGCGCGGACGCACAAGACGTACTCGTCCCTGCCCTTGGTCTGGCTGAGTTCCCCCCAAACCTCGATGGGGAGCCCAACCAACTCGGAGCCCTGGGCGTGGTAGTGCGCCTGTGCTTGCTGCAGCGGTGCAAGGGCGGGCGGGTCGAACACACTCACGATAAAGTTACGCACAAATTGGCGCGTCTTCCCGCCGTACTCGTTGACCTGCAACACGTTGACCGTGAGGTTGGCGCTCTTATCGCCTACGTCGGCGCGCTTCAGAACTCCCCTCATGTACACTTGCGTCTGGTATAGGTCAGCACTCATGGCGTTGTCCTCTCCCGATTCATGGTATCTGTACACCTAGCCTGGGAGCGCCCCAGGTTGAAGCTGCTCGCTGTACGACGATATGACCCTCCGATGGTATTCCTGTTCGGTCGGGTGGGTCGCCACACAGAACTGGTCTGTATGGTAAGCTATATTAGTACTCAAGATGTTGGTCTCGTCCCGCACATAGATGCCACCTGGGTCGCGGCTCGCCATGCGCAAAGCCCCGGCGTACTTGGCCGCCCAACCGGCCGGGCTCTTCACTGGACACGACCCCAAGACGGGACACTTCATCTTGTCGCAGTTGGGGGGGCCGGCGAAACGGGCGGCCTCGGCTACCTTATTGAACGGGCTGTGGGCGTCCCAGTCTTCGGGGTTGAATCCCGGCGCCGACTCCGACACCCTAAGCCACTCCTGGGCCCCAAGCGCACCACACGCCTTGACCATGTTGACCCCAAAGTAGAGCCACAACTCGTAGTCGCCCAACTCGCTGATTTGGCCGTAGCGGTCATCCTGTCCCGAGAGCCCACGAAGACGATGGCAGTTATCATAGAGGTAGCGGAGTATCTCGTGACTAGGGGCTGGAAGGATGTAAGTGGCATTGACCTCGCGCGGTCGGTAGGTCTCCTTGAGGTTCTCCAGATAGGGCCAGAACCACTCGCTCTCGTGGCGTTCCGGCGTAGTGACCCAAAACGACATGCGGGTCCAGCGGGCCTCTACTCCATCTTCCGGCGCTGCCGTAGCACCCTTCAGATTCCGGGTCCCGATCACCCGGATGATCCGCGCGATGTCGGCCGTCACCTGCAAGTCGATCTTGACCGGCCTGTCGGCCACCCGCTCCTGAAGCAGCACCGCCAGCTTGCGAAGCCCAAGACGAAGAGACTGCCGCTCCGCACTGTCACCAGGAGCGATAGGGGGGGTCGCCAACCAGACGTAGGCCCCATTCCCACTACACGCTACCACGGGGTAGTTGTGGATGCCTTCCTTCATGCAGAACACAGCGAGGTCTTGGGCCGCCTGGATGGCGTAGAGCGTCCCAAGATTGCCGGGGTACAATGGCCGCTTCCCTCCGTCTTGGCCGGGGTCGATGTCGAATAAGACGTTGTTGATCGACACCACTCCCGCCCCACCAGCCGAGATGCGCTCATTCACCCCCACGTAGACGTGCCACCAATCATCAGCTTCACGACAGACGCTGACGAACTCGTCTTCGCCCGCAACATCAACCAGACGCGGGCGACGGTCGGCAACGGCCGACAGGAGACGCATGTGGGACCCTGTAGCGTGCCCCAGCAAACGGTAGGTCTGCCTGACTGCCGGTTCGTCGATCCTCATTGGGTCTCTGGTACCACCTGTCCCCCCGGCGGAGGGAGGTTACCACCGACGACCACATGTTCCGGCGACAACTGCTCCGGGTACGGGACGTAGCAGTGATGGTCCATAGAATACAACAAACGAAACCGGGAGTCAAGGCTCACCCCACGCCCTCGTGCCTTGGTCACATACCCCTCCGCATAATCTACCGTCCCTTCAGAGTAGAGATCGGCCCGGAAAAGCTGGGTCACACTGTGGCACGATTTCTCTAGCGCAGAGCTACCAGCCAGATCGTCTACCCGAGGGCGCTTATCGGCCCTCTTCCACTTCTCACGGTTCTCTTGACAGGCCAGAAGGATGAGGGCGTTGAGACGCAGCGCCTGCTGCTCCAGCGAGTGGACGATGTACTCCACCTCATCGTGGCGCCGACCCCGAGCTTCGTCAGACCTCACCCGGTTGATCGTGTCGATCATGAATACCCGATAGCCACGACGATACCGCTCGTCAATCAGCGCCTGAACCTCCGACAACTCGAAGTTCATGTGGTGAACAACATCGAAGATGTTGTCCTCCGACATCTTCGCCATATATCCCCCGAAGCTCTGCTTGGCGGCACCCCACTGCTGCCAAGCCTCGGTGTGGGACATGCCGGCGGCCTCGAACTGCCTCACCCAGTCGTAGCGGCGCGTTGGGCTGATCCCCATGATCTCCGCAAACAGGTCCTCGGCGAACTCGGCCTCCCTGACCTCGTAGTTGAGGTAACAGGTACGGAAGTTGAGACCAAAGCACATGGAGCGCAAGATGCTTCGGAGGAGGGTACTCTTCCCGTGCCCAGTGGCTGCCGATACCCCATTGATGCTCCCTAGCGGCATTCCTGGGCGGTTACCGCGCGAGATGAGGCGGTCCCACTCGGGGAAGCCGGTGCTGTAGTACTCGCTGTCGATCTCCCCTATCCGGTTCGCCAGGTAGAGCCAGTGGGCAGGTTCTACTCCCTGCCCGGTTAGTACACGGAGACTAACCGTCTCCGTCGTCATCTGCCGCAGATCAGGAACCACATCATCAAGCGTAGCGTCTCCGGCCGCCAGAGCCTGTAGCGCCTGTCCAAGGGCCCCGGCGTTCTTCCTGACATCGCAGTATCTCTGCCACGCCTGGAATCGAGACAGCAGGGTGCGGAAATTGGCGCGCGACAGGGGTGTGCGTAGGAACTCCGTCCAGAATGTCGAGGCGTGCTGTTCCGGCTTGCCGGTCGCCTGAGCGATGATCGAGATAACGCTGCTCCGGTGCTGCACTTCGCTGAGCACTGGAGATACCTCTACCGCATAGGCCCGACAGATGTACTGGTAGAGCGCATGGAACATGGGATCAGGGAACGCAGGCCCCTGAAGCTGAGCCCTCGACAACTGTTCCGCTGCACCTTCTACAAAGAAGGCTGACGCAATAAGCGAGGATTGCTCTTCAATGTTTGGCGCAGACAGCACCTTAGCATCAGCCATTAGCAATAACCGCCCGTAGGTCAATGGTAGGCACAGACGCTAGTGCCTCTATCCGCTCCTGTACCTTCCGTTGAGCAATTGCGTGAGGGGCTTCGTGGTAGATGGACACCACATGCCGGGGGATCAGATGTGCCACACCTGCCTGTCCGAGGTCCTCCATCCTAGCCATGGCCTGCTCCACCACATGGGCACCATACAGCGTCAGATAGGCCCCAAACGTCTTGCTCTGATAGGTCTGCCCACTTTCTCCGCACATCTTCTTCCAGGCCGCCAACACGATGTAGTAGTTGCTGGCTCTGTCTTCTGTAATAACGGTAGACGACACGTCTATCTCTACAGGAGAAGATAGCAACACCCGGCTGTCCTCGGGAGCCTGACGCACAGTGATGATGCCGGTAGCCCACCGCTCACAGACGTAGATCAGCCACGACTGATCGAAGGCCTTGGCCAGCAGATGGCGCTGCTCTTCACCACTACGCACGTAGTTCCCGCTCTGCCGCACAGCCCAGGTGGCCGCGTCGATCAGGTTGCGTGGCGACCTGAGACAGATCGCTTCAGCCACATAGGCTCTCTGCCACATGGGCAGCCCCCCGTCTCCCGCCACAACCTCCCCTTCCGGGGGTTGGAGCATCGCCAACATGGGGTCTAGGTGATCGTACTGGCTGTAGGTGGCACAGATGATCGAGCGTAGGTCGGCCTCCTGGGGTTCGTGCAGACGATATATCGCCCCCTCACCTGTGGGCTGGGCCCCGCGCGACGGATCGTACCGCTCTCCCCTACTCGACAGCGCATCCAAGACCTCGTCTCTCCAGGCCAACACTAGCGTGCGTAGCGATGTCTTCGAGTAGGTGGACAATCCGAGACCAGGGACTACAGCTTCGAGCCGAGGAACGAGAAATGCTTCGCCATGGGTAGGCCAGAGCTTAGTGATGGGGCCAAGTGGGGATGCAACGTGCTTCGGGAAACCAGCAACGACCGCCTCGTCCCACGTCTCGGGACCCCCATCACCAATGGACGCCAGCGCGGAATGGGCAGCCCAAAACGCACGCTGTGTATCATTTCTTGGGGGTCCACCAAAAAACGAGGTGGGGTCTTTCCGCATCAGATCAGCCGTCTCCTGATGCGCAACCCTGCCTGGAGCAGGTCGCGCTCGTCCAATGGATTGGCGCCATACACGTCCACCTCAGGCGATGATAGCTCCGGGAGGATGCCACTGTCAAGACCCCCAGCACCGATTGTGCGTAGCCATTCGTCTGCCCGGGTCATCATACGGGCACGAACAACACCAAATCGAACCGCGTACTGGATGGGGTAGAGCCGTGTGTCCCACGCCCTCTTCACCATAGATGCCCACGGCTGGACGAACCGAACAGACACAGGAGAAACAGGACGGGTCAATCCGCTCTTCCCGGCTATAGCTCCCCAGCAGGTAGCCCTCAGCCCCAGACGCTGCACCAGCCACTCGTAGTCCACCCCATAGGGCTCCACGTCTCCCGGCGGGCCCCAGGCCATCTCCACCATGCTGGGGAGAGACCATAAGGGTTCGCTCAGGCTCCCTATCGGCACCACACGCAGAAGGTCGTAGACATCAGCAGTCGAAGCCTTGTAGTCGTCGATCCATCCGCGCTCCTGAGACCCAGCCGCATCACGGATCGCACAGATCGCAGCACTCGACGCCTGCGCAACTGCCACCCTGACGGTCGTCCCGAACAAGGCCCCCTGTCTCCCAATGGTATCCTGGAGGAGAGGGAGGAGGTCTTTGTTCACCATCCATCGGTCAACAAGCTGACGCTGGATGCTTAACAAAAAACTGGCCTTTGCCAGTCCTACGTCAGTCCCCGGTAGGATCGGCATATCCATCGAAGATTAGCTCTTCCCCACGTAGATGGCGCCCGATGTCCTGGATGACAATGGCGTTGGTGATTGCTTCTGCTAGGGGAGCAATGAGCAGGCCACCGAAGAAGTTAATCGGCCTTTCGTCGGCCTCCAGTATCTGCCCATAGACCCAGTTGAACACACTCAGGCACAGATTGCTCTGCGGCCGGATGCCGGCCCTCCCGAGCATGCGCTCCACCTGTTCGGGGGAAACGCACACCTCTCCGTGTCCGCCCAACACAGAATCGCGAAACCACTCGTAGCTGGCTGCTATACGAAGAGGCGCTGCCTGCCCCGATAGTTGCTCCATGGTGGCCAGATACTGGACCACATCCCCCCAGGGTACCCCTCCATCCAGGGGATATTCCGGGATGGCGGCACGCAAACCACTAGGCAAAGACAGAAGCTCGTTGCCACTCACGCCATCCCCCCTCCAGGCCACCGAACACCGCGCAACCGCAATCGAGACCCCCTTAACGGCGAGCACGCCATCTTCTGGTGGCCACGGAGGCCCATAGAGCGCCCGAGACACCACAGCGGGTTCCCAAAGCCTCCCGCCGTCCAGGATGGTCTGAGAGACCGCCGCCCTCACCGCTTCGAGCCCCTCGATGACATCCGACTGGATGCTTGCCCCATTACCAAGCGACGGCCCATCGCTGGAACCAGACTCGATAATGGCATTCAGCCTCCCTCTCTCAGCAGCAGCCATAGCTACCAATGGGTCTCCCATTGAACCAGGAACAACAGGACCAGCCGGGGGTCCGTCTTCTATAATCCGTTGTTCCCAAGGAGTCCTCTTCACAGCGTTGATCGGATGTCCCTCCTCTGGTAGTTCTACCATCGGCGGGGGGTCCCCCGTCTTGTAGACCCCTACCAATACTCGGAGGGCATCCTGGTCCAACCGGACGACTAGCGTCGTCTCCCCACTGCAATGAGGGCACGACCCCCCCTTACCTCTTCTTATTGATGATGGCTTTCTGCATTTAGGACAGAAGCGGAAGGCCCTAGAGATCAGACCTTCCGCTTTCAGAACAGCTATGCGGCGCCCTAGCGCCATTCTCGCAGCGTCAGCGCTGTCAACCGCGCCTCCCTGCTGGCCAACAGCCACAAGCCTACCAGGATCGACCCCAACGTCCAACCGAGAGAGCAGAGGCTCTTGGTGCTTCCACTGCTCAACGAGCCAGAAGAAGCAGGCAAGGGCTATCGGCCGGCAACCCCAGTAGTCTCTGCGGTCTTCGCTCATACCCCCTAACCGATCCGTGTCTGCTCGCCTTTGAGGAAGGCCTTCACCGCCTTGATTGCGTCGGGGTCGCCGACAATCAACGACAACGCAGTGCCGACTGCTTCCTCTTCTATAACTTCGACAACGTCGGTATTCCCCCTGTCGCGTAGAGCCAACGACCTGTACAGAGAGGCAGTGTTGCTAGCCGTAACTCCAGCCGGCACCTTCTCTTGGGTGTCTACGATCTTCAGGATAGCCTCAACGACATCCTTCGCTCTGTTGCCCACGACGACCAGGAGGAGTCTGAGAATGACCTTGGCAGCCTGAACTGACATCTGGTTGCCGGCCTGGTCGCCCTTCAGCTTCCTAAGAAGAGCGCTCCCGACTAACCCCAATGCCAAGCAGACTGCACCAACGACGATGGTAACATAGATCGGCGTGGTTGTGTCCATGTCTTCTATAACCTCCTATGGTATCCAGCGAGAGAGTAATACCACGAACGGACAGTGCTGTCAACCCCATCCTAGCGATGCCTCGATTAGGCTAGTACTTCTAGGACCTCTAGGACTTCTAGACGTACAGAATCCCAAGAACGTCTAGTAGCATATGAAGAGGGTGTTTGTGGCTGTTGGACACAATGAGTATATATGTTGAGTGCAGCTTTTTCCTGGTAAACATGCACACTTTCACAGTTTAGGCCCAGTGATTGAATTGAACGGTTTCTGTTCATTTGCCTACCAATCACGTCTTCTCAGTAGGGGGGCTAATGAACAGAAGTTGTTCATTTGCATGGGCGCGGCAACACCCGTTTTCTGCTGGAACTACGGGAGATTTTATAAGCAGCTATCCCTGACCCAAGGAGCCCCAAAGAGGCGCGGACACAACATAAAAGAAGATATGCAACTATGCAGTCGTATTCAGTGTACAATATAAGTTGTGCGACACATATTGGACTACTATCTTCTTGTTGGCTGATGGCCCAGATAGGCAAATGAACAGAAACTGTTCATTTGACACATTTTGTCATTGTTATATCCACTAAAAAGTAGATATATGAGTCTTTTTCGTGTACGCTACCCAACGCCAAATGAACAGAAACTGTTCATTTCCCAGCCAAATGAACAGTTTCTGTTCATTTGGCATGGGGTGAAATGAACAGAAACTGTTCATTTCACCTCCAACACCATCAGAGCCACGATCAGATAGGTAGTTGTGGAAGACGAGGAATCTGGGGTGTAAGGTCGTCAACACACCTCAGCCTGGCAGTGGGTTGCGTCGTAGTATACGAAGACAGAAAGAGGAATCGCCAATGGAGTGGATGGTGCTGAGAATTGTCGCAAGCCTGTTGTTGCTAATCGACTTCGCGCTGTCCGGTGGGCTCATAGCTCTAGGTGTGTCTCAGTGGGCATTGATCCGTGGAATAGAGATCAACCCCATCCTGAGGCACTTATCCAACAAATCGAAGAACCTCAAGTGGGATCGCCGGGCCCGCGTCTGCTGGGTCTTGTACTGGGCCTTCTGGGTTGCCCTCTGCTGGCTGCTTCCGGCGCCCACCATCCCATACTACTGCGCTGTAGTAGTCGTCGTGAGCCTGTATGGCATCGGCTCAATGACGGCGTTCTAGGTGGCGTAGGCAAACTCAATGAAGAATGGGTAGTCTACACGAACAATTGCGCAACCAATTAGGTTGGCAAATCCAGAGCTTTCTCCACTCTTCTTGAATCCAGCCGACGCCGACCTCACTGGTGGCACCTTCTCCCACCCATGGGTGTAAGTGCGGTGGGTGTGGCCTTGCTTGACTGTGTTATTCATTCGTCCCTCAGCTAACTAGTTGGCCTTGAACTGCACCAATCCGTACCCGAACAGCGGATCGCGCCCTGGCGCTCCCAGGTCCATGGCGTCGGCGCGCATGTTGTCCCATACGAATTCGGCCATGGTCATGTTGTTGGGCTTGGTGTCTCTGAGAGACTCCCAGTATAGCGCTGCGACACCAGAGACCACAGGACAAGCCATGCTGGTGCCCGACAACAGCGAGTAGCTATTGGTGGGCCAGGTTGAGTAGATGTCGGTGCCGGGGGCCGCGATGGCCACGCCTGGCCCCGGTGAAGAGAAGTCGGCGTGGTTGTGCTGCTGCCCCACAGCCGCCACTGCGACGACCTCCTCCCACCTGGCGGGGTAGTCCACTGCATCAGCCGTTGGAGGAAGCCCACGGCCGTCGTTCCCGGCAGCAGCGAACACCAGCGATCCAGCCGCCCGAGCATCCTTGATGGCCTGGTGGACGTTATCCGGTGGGAGGTCGTTGCAGCCGAACGACATGTTGATGATGTTACAACCATCTGCAGCGGCGGCGCTGACGGCATTAGCAACCCAGTCGTAGTCGCCCCACCCAGAGTCAGAGAGCACCTTGTAGACGTACAGGGAGCACTCGGGGGCTACTCCCACAACCCCGATGTCGTTGGCTCTAGCTCCGATGATGCCGGCAGTGTGGGTCCCATGACCGTCTTTGTCGTCTAGACTACTGCCAGTGAAGTCCTTGAATGAGACGATGCCGTCCTTGAGATCGGGGTGGTTTGCAGCGCACCCGGAATCCAGGATACCGACCTTCACCCCGGCTCCGTTGACACCCGTCTCCTCTGTACGAACGACCTTGACACTCCAGTCTACGGTCTCCGAGAGAGACGCCATCACATGAGTGGGATTGCTCGGACGGATGAAGAATGCTCCGCTACCCATAGGAACCGCCTCCTTATGGCGTTGTGCCATTTCTCGCGTGGTTCACCAGGAAGTTGATGATGTCCACCATCTCGATACCCATGAAGTTGAAGACAGCAGACATCAGGCCCAACATGGCAACAACGGTAGCTGCCCGGATAGTCCAAGTCTTCCAGGCAACGCCTCTTGATCGCTCCGCCAACAACAGCGCACTGAGGTCAGCCCTACACTTAGAGCAGCCCTCGACGTGTTCGTTTATTATGTTGTGGAGATCGGTAATCTTGTCCTTAAGGTCTCGGATGTCGCGCTCGACTTCTCCTGCAAACCCGCCTACTTGCTCGGAGACCTTTATGAGACCAGAACCAAGATTACCAAGAGCCTGGCAGACGATGAGCGCAGTCTGTAACTGCCCTGAAATGCTCTCTGGCTTGTCGCCCGGCCCTGTGGGTGTCTGGTTCTCCTTGTCCTCTTTCATCGTATATCGCCTTCGTTCTCGCTGCCGTATGCGCCTCATCGACTCTGACCTCGACATCGCTGATGGCATCACCCATCCCCAGTTGAATCATCTCAGCCAGTGTGTGTCCCTTGTGCAGTTCTTCCAGTGCAACTATGTATGACATGGGGGCTCGCCTCCATCACGGCAGAATGCCAGGAACGCACGCTGGCCATCACCAGTAGCAAACTGCCGGTCGAAGTCCTCTAGCTCCTGGTCGGTGATGGGCCCCGCACCAGTCTGCCTTTTCTTCCCTGCTGAGCCGGCACGGGTGGTTACGCTGGTGAGCCCGAAACACCCCGGGCATGCGAAGACTGCCACGAAGTGGCTGGTGACACGATCCCAGCGGACATCAACAAGCTGATCGCTCCCCAACATCTGCTGGCACCCAACGCAGCTTATGTGGTCTGGCAGATTCACATTGAAATTGACTCGCATCATCGTCTCCTACAGGAAGTATACCTAGTGACCGAAAGCGGCCCAGTGGAGGGTCCCGCCTTCAGCGACCTTGACCTTGGCCCACTTGGTGGTCACGTCCATGACGTGGGCGCTGCCAGACTCTTCTCCACTGAGGTAGGCAAACACACCTGGAATCTCCCGATAGACCACCTGAGCCGCGTTGATCGAGCCTGTGTCTGCTGCCGGGACCACACGGTTGTTGGCGAATAGGATGTACCACTCGTCGTCGGATTCCTCGCTGATGTAGGCACTTCCCGCGTATACCCGGAGGTCGAACTCCACACGGAGCCCGACGTAGTCGGTCACGAGCTTGAAGCTATCCAGCGGCAACCGGCGCATGGGCACAACGGCTAGCCACACCTTGCTGACGCCGCTGTCGCTACCGACGAACCTCGATAGCTCGTAGTCAACAGATCGCAGGTCGATCCATCCCTCTGCCACCTCATCGTCGTAGATGAAGGGGCGCCCCCTGTTGATGAACCTCCAGCGGTTCTCGACGTGATCCCAGGCGAACATTATGGCGCAGACGATCTCACCGGCTGTGTCGATGGCATAGCCTTGGAACTCCAGCCAAAGTCGGCGTAGCCCGTAGGTCGGCAACACTCCGCCGGTAGGCGTCTCCTGCCACGGGTTGGTCCTGAGCGCCTGAAACGCCCCAAACTGCCGACCAACGTACTCCGTTTCGTCTAGCAGTCCGGTTGGGAAGACCGACGACACATCGAAACCTACCATCAACACGGGGACGTATCCGGTCCCGCGTGGGGTGATCTCAGCCTTCACGTTGTCCAGGGCAATGATGGCTTCGCTCTCTTCTCCTGTCAAGCCACGTGGTGTGGGGGCGTGCCCCTCGGCACCCCCTGGGGGTGGGGCCGGTAGTTCGTCTCCATCAGGGACCACATTGTAGGTCTCAACCTCGACTACATAGGCATCGTGGTCGATGACTGCCGACGCCGTGAATCCCCCTCCAGACTGGGCCTCCTGATCGGCACGCAGAGCACCAAAGCCGGAGCCGGCGAAGCCTGTATCCACATATCCATACAGCAGTTGGATCGACGATGGGAATGAGTCGCCGGCGCATCCAAACTCGAACTGCCCAGGCTCGGGCTGGATGATGATGCTGTCGTACAGTGTGCGCCCCTGAGAGCGGTCCACCAAGAACGGTTCGATGCTGAAGTACAGCGTGTAGCCAGCCGAGACAGCAAAGTAGGACTCGTACTTGCGGTCCACGTAGTCTTCGACATCCTCCCAGTTGTCGGTTTCGTCGATTTCCATGTTCAGCTTACGGACGTACACCCTGGTTACCGGGTGCAGATTTGGCGATGGGACCGTCACTAGGCCGAATGGCTCGTTGGAGTTCAACTGGGTGTACTCGGAGCCAGACGGCAGCGAAGGCATGTTGACCTTGAAGATGGTGTACTCCCCATCTCCATCCGCGTTTCGCGACAAAACCGGGGTGTCCGACCCGATGTACCCACCGGGCAGTGCGGTATTGACTGCCCTGATCGGGCTCAGCGTTGCGCTCGCCGTCCCGAAGTAGCATCTCTTCTTTGTTGATCCGGCCCCCTCACTGCCATCCATGCCAAGCGCGACAGCGTATACGTACCAAATCAGAGGACTATCAATCTTCTTCGTAAGTACTGTGGTCCCAAGCAGCGCCACACCGGCCGACGCAAATCCGGATGTGGGGGTGTTACTAGCATAGAGCTTAACCCCACGTACCCAGTCAGCCGGATCGTAGTCGTCCCACCGACTCTTGATCCACAGCCCTTGGTTGGACGAGTCGATGTCGTCATCATCCCTGTGGGCGACCTCAGTGACGAAACCACTAGGTGCCGCTGGGGCGCCCAAGCCATCGAACACGGTCATCTTTGTGCTGCTGTTATACGGTTGGCGATACCCTGAATTCCAGGCTTCAGTGTACCCAACTGCCAACTGGACGCTGTGGCCATAAGACGTGTCGGCCACCTTGACGACGAATCCAAAGTTGGGGCGTCGCAGCAGGACGGCCTCTCGCACGTAGTCGGACACGTCGAACGCCACGTAGTCGCTGGACGAACTGATGACCTGGGTATCCACCAACTCCAGGTTGGTCGGTCTGTCGTCCCAGTAGATGTAGTAGCCTCCGCCGGATCGGGGGTCGAACTCGTCATCAAGCACAGCGTAAAGCTCCAGCGTCACCGAGCTTCCGCTGCAGTACTGGACACCAAGGGCTACCTCTGACCTCATGATCGGAGGTACTTGGTTTCCTGGACGGTCGCGAGTCACTAATGCGCCCGTGTCTGTGTTCCAGTAGGAATATATGTAGTAGTTGAAGAAGAAGAAGCCCCACCGATCTTGGGTAGAGTTAGAGACTTCAACGTATGCGGATGAAATTGGATTGTAGTAGCTGTCTTCGTAGAATCCACAGAAGAAGTAAGACAAAGTACGCCACAAGTCGCTCTCTGGTGCCCCGTCAATATCATCCATGACATACGAGTATTCAGGGATGCTGCAGATGTAGGTACTAGGGAGGCTTACAGAGAGCGGAGCAATCTCCGACATTCTACCGTCCGAGTCGAGAGCCACAACGGCGTAGTAGGCATTTCTCGTGGAGATGCCATCAAACTCGTTGTCGTCGTAGTAGGTTTCGGTTATCGGTGTGCCCGTCAACCTTGTCCACTCATGCCCTGTTATACCCTTGCCGACCTCATAGCGGCGCCACACATGGTAGCTGATGGGCTCGAAGCCAATGCTGTCGTCAGCCCGCTTCGTGGGGGCGCTCCACGAAATACGCTGCCCAGTAGCCTTGAGTGTAGCAGCCAGCGACGGCCGGCCAGGAGTAGCGAACGCGGGGGTCCCGGTCTTCCAGGTATTGGGCCGGCTGCAGGGATGAGATGTGGTGGGACTTTGAGCCTGCACCGAGAACCACATGTTGTCATGGTCACGCGGATTGTAGGTGAAGCTGGTGTCCACGATGTCCTCGCTGATGCCCGCTGCTGACAGGTCGCTGTAGAGGTAGCGCACATGGTAGGCATCGCAAGTGATCGTCGCACCAAGCTCATTCAGTGTCACCGGCGTCCACGAGACGTAGACCTGTTGGGTGCGGAAGTGCGCGCGGTTCACCTGATCGGTGTCTTCTTCACAGTTGGCAAACTGGAACTCGACCTCCAGGTATCGGCCGGTGTCGCTGATCGACACCTCGGAGGCGAGATCGGCCAACGGCGACCACGGCTCCCCCGTCAGCCCGCCCTCGGTCTCTGCCGCCCTGTAACGAAACTGGATCGTCCCCCCACCACTACCGAGCTTGTAGATGAATCGGGCCTTATCCCAGGTGGCTCCAGAGAACCCGGCATCTAGGACATAGTTGGCCGTACCGGCAGTCTGGCCCGTATCTAGCGTCAGGTAGCCGTCGTCATTGGCTGACCAGCCGATGTCGAGTTGCCACTCCTCATCGGAGTAGACCTTGATTGGGAGGCTCCCCCAGGTCTGTACCCCCTGCCGCACCATGTTGCTGACTTCGCTCATGTTGGGGGCATACACCACACGTACTGCTCCCGGCTGAGAGTCAATGAATGTGATCTTCTTCCCAGTGATCTCATACTCGCTGCTGGGGACAACCAGCCCAGTTTGTAGATTTCGAACGTGATGGACCGTCGTCGGCGTGTAGGTTAGCTGCCCTTCCTTCGTCGCTGGGGTCTGGTACTCCACGTAAATCTTCTCTGCATCGTGGGCAGAGACATCGTACACGTAATCGACCTTCGGGAAGCTGTTACTTGTGATCGTGAACGAGATACTGACGTTCCCGTTTTGCGTCACGATGAAGCCCATGTTGCGCTTGGCCCCGGTCTTCCACGCCTCCAGGTAGGTAGCGATGTTGGCGCTATACTCGTAGGTGGAGCCCGAGACCAACGAACGGGTCATCGTGCAGATAGGAGTCGGGTCCACGTAGGATGTGGTGAGCGTCGCCTGGTCGCCGACTTCCTTGATGACCTCGTAGAGAGTCAGGTCTACGGGGTTGGGCGAGATGCCCGCTGGCATGGTGAGGCGCAACCGCAGAGTGGCGCTCGTGATCGTCCGCTGTCTTGCCCACATGTAGAACGCCCAGCCAAGACGGAAGAACAGTGGGGAGCCCCAACCGTCCTTGAACTGCGAGTCGAGCTTCTCGATCTCGGTCCCCTTAGGGATTCCAAGTTCGTTGTTATGGAACCCGATGGAGCCAGTTTTCCCGCCGTCGTTGGTGTAGGTTTTGGTCAGGCCGGTTGCAGCCCCTTCGGCCGCCAGCGGCCTCTGTCGGGAACCAAAACGAATGTAGCTGTAGCTATCTTCGTTGGATGGAACCCAGTAGCTCAATTCCTTCACGCAGCGGTAGACATCCCCGGCTCCATCAGGAACCAGCCAGACGCGAGCCGACCCGATGCCCATTGGAGGGTGAAGGACGTAGAAGTCCTGTGTCCCGGTCCCTGCGCCAGTATCATCTCCAGTGCCGATATACTCACCCCACCACTGTCCGTTGTCGGAATCGAAGTATATATCGTCGGCGAACACATTGCCGTCCGTGCCGAACGACATCTCTTCATATGGCTTGTAGGTGTAGTAATTGGGATACGATCCGCCCGCGAAGTAGTCAGCGTAGTAGTAGCCATAGTAGTCATATGGTGTGGCTTCCCGGAGGTCCCAGTCGGCCATCCATACCTTGAGTAGATCAAGTGATGCTACATCTGGGAAGAACCCAAGCGGCAGGTTGTAGGTGTCCCAATCGAAAGCCAACGGCACCATATCCGGGCGCACGATGCTGATGACCCCATCCGCCGAATCGGTCTTCACTTGGAGGTTGGAAATCGACTCGTTGTTGCTCCACTCATCAGCGGTCCCAATGACCTCTCCGCCCTTGACTGTGAACGAAGGAGCCAGCGGGCGATCTTCCAGCGCGATGCCGGACGGAATCGCAGATACGGCGCTGCTCTTGTCGCCCTCCACACTCAATCGCACAGCCGATACGCAGTACCAGTACGTGTAGCCGTTGGTGAGCCCGGTGTCGGTGTAGGTGGTCCCACTGATGAGACTGGCATTGACACGGGTCCATGGCCCGGCCGAACCACCGCCGCTTTGTACACAGCTTCGGTAGACGATGTACTGGCAACCAGAGATCAGGCCACCAGCGACATCCCTGGTCACTGCGACCCAGTTGAGCACAACCTGCTGGTTGCCAGGTGTGGCGGTAAGCCCGGTAGGGGCGGATGGTGCCGGCGACGCGCTAGGGGCCGCATTCTGCGGCTGGTTGTACGAGTTGGTGGCGGGGTCGGTGAGCGACGAAACGTCGCTCTCCCTGCCATCTGCCGTATAGCAGGCTACCTTGTACCAGTACGTGGTACCATTGGTTAGCCCTGTATCGTTGTAGCTCGTTCCCGAGATCGTAGCGATCAACGAGTAGGCTGAATTGTCGAGGCTGCGGTACAGCCGGTAGCCCACGACGCTTGTGTCCCCCGACGCAGCCCACGAGATGGTCAGCCGCTGGTTACCAATCGTGATCGGGTACATGTACGGCGGGGCTGGCGGGTAGACATCAGCCAGGTTGAACGAGTGGACCGCCACATTTGAGCCGTACACATGCCCCGCGAGCGCATCAAGGCCCTGCGCAGCAGGGGGGGCCTGTGACAGATGGCGGAGGTCGATGGGCGCCCCAAACGTGTCGCCGTCGTCATCGAACTCAACAACGAAGATGACGGGCTTGTCGGGCCATCCGGCAGTCCGATTGTACCAACCGAAATCCACCTCGTTGTACTGGTTCTTCTCAGCGCAGCAGTAGTAGTAGCCATCCCCTTCGCCGGCTGGTGACCCCACATCCACCCACTCTCTGACCGCCATGTCGGTGCGCTCGGTGCGGTACATTCCGGGGCCGACTTCGATCTCGGTGGCGCTCTTCTTATTGATGGCCAGACCGAAGTAGATGGCTTCTCTGTGCTGTTGCCCCAGGCCGCGCTCAGCCTCAGTGATCTGTTCTCGGTGGAGCGCCCCCTCCGTACCAGTGAAGATCAATGGATGGAGGTTGACCAGGTAGGAGCACCACCCATCATCGGCGTCCTTGATCGGCCGGTCGCCACGAAGCACGATGCGCGCCATCTCCAGGCTACGGGTCTGGAGTGCAGGTGGGTATCCATCGGCCCCCTCTACCCCTTCGTAGACCGCAAACGATGTCCCGGCGCTGATTTGGCAGCTATCCGTGCGCTTGCCCCAGTGGCGGTAGGTCACATCGTACTCCACACCATCCACCGGATCGAAACCGGAAGGCGTCCAGTCCACCCGGTCGAGACCCACCTCATAGTCGTGCTCGATGTCGATGTCGTATGCCGCCCCTCCGCTGTGGGCGGCCTCGGGGACACCGATCAACGCAAAGTTGTCGAACTTGACCGTGCCGGTCTTGTTGTCGAACACAATCAAGACCTCACCGTGACTGATGTAGTCAGTCGGCATGTAGTCGTAGGTGACCTCTTGCCAGGTACCCGATCCTACAGGCAAGGTGATCGTGTGGTCAAGCTCCAGCACATTGTCGTCGGTCCACAGCCGGAGACGGACGGAAAGCTCGGCGTCCTCGCCGCCAACTGTGATGTTGCGCCAGTAGTCAAACGAGAGCCGCAGCGGACGCTTGGAGAATGCCTCTCCGCTGTCCTGGTCGATGCTGAACCGCTGCCGCACGTGGTGCAGTTGGCTGCCCGAGTTGCTGATTGCCAGGCACTTGGAACGCGGGTCGTTGGCGAAGCCGGCATCCATGAGTGTGCGCTCGGCTGTGTCGATCTCGTAGAGCCAGTCCCAGTCCTTCCACCAGCGGTTGGCGTTGGCGGTTGTGTCTCCCTCACTGGCGTCCCAGGTGATCGCACCGAGTACGACCTCCCAGCCATAGGGGGCACCAGTACCGTACTCAAAGTGCCCGTTGAAGATATGGTTGGGCACCATCCAGCGACCATCTTCTTGTACCCAGACCGTCACGAAGTCTGTGCGCATCAGGGCGCCGTTGATCCCATTGGCTGTGTATGTGCAGTGGGCCCGGACGTAAATGTACCCATCGGCCTGCACGTAGTCATTGAGGTCGGATGTCAACTCGCCCTCAAGAGCCATCTCAACGTCGGTGCCAAGGTTGTCGTCGTCGTAGTTGGCTAGCTCTTCCCAGCTACTTCCGTTCCAGATCGACAGAGCCGCCCCATACTCTGTGGTAGCACCCACCGGACGCTCGCCGCACCCCTCCCAGCGCACCTTGATCTTCGATATTGTTCCGTTGTTCTCGATGTGCCGGAATCCGAAGATGTGCATGATGTACTCGCCGCTGGTGACGGCCGATTCGCTCTCGGAAGTGACGCCATCAGAGAAGAACATGTTCTGATAGGTCTCGTCCTCGTCATTCAGCACGGGCTCACCGTTGCTCTCGAACCCGGCGTCGGTGAATTCCTGGGCTGCACCGGGGAGCGACTCTGGATCGACAGCCAGTGTGCTGTAGGACAGGTGCCAGCCGATGTTGGTGTGGGCGTCGCTTCGCGGGCGACGTAGCGTGTGGTCACACCAGGCATCAGCCTCAATGCGGCGGATGCTCTGAAGTGGGAATTGCAACCCCTCGATGGGGCTGTAGTGGGACCACACGTTGAAGCTGTTGGGTTCATCGGCCACCAGATCGAGCGCCACGAACGGATGGTAGGTGTCGCCATCGGCTGGGTGCTGTCGGATGGCGACGGGCTTGAGGACAGCCTTGTGGCGCGACGGTTCCCCGATGTTGTCTAGGACTACCCGCTGCCCGTCGATGTAGGCGATCCCAGTGCTACCCACATCGAGATAGACGCTACGGCTAGGGGTTGTGTCGTCGTCGGCGTCGATGATTGTGTCATCGACGATCAGGCCGTCGCCACCTAGCTCATTGAAGTAGGTCAGGAGGATTTGAGGGATGAGGCCGGGCGCATCGTCGTTGCCTGTCCCCTGCCAGGACCTGGCATCAGTGATCGACGACGCGGGGACGCGCTCTTCACCAACCAGTTCGTTGGTCATGTAGATGTAGGCTAATAGGATCATGTCGCTAGGCAGCGATGGTGCCTCTGCGACTTCAGTGATCTCTACAGTCGTCCCCTGGAGGGCGTAGGTGACACCATCCTCATCCATGTAGAAGATGTCGAGACGGTGAAAGCCCTCAGCGCACGACCCGAAGCTGTAGGCGTGGAAGCCTCCAGCGTACTCACGGCGCCTGCCCTGGGCGTAGTATACACCAGAGGTAATGTAGACCTGTGATGAGCCGGCGTCGGTGGGATATGCCTGCACCTGGCACCCAGACGCCACTACGTTTCCGTGAAGCTCGTAGGTTCGCATACGGATGTTCTCTACGAGTGAATCGGCGTCTTCACGAGCGTCGATGCCTTCGTCTCCGGTCCAGATAACCTGGCGGCGCACATAGAGCACATTGTCCGACAGGGTGGCGGACTCTTCGTCAACGATGGCGCCGTCGCGCCGGATAAGGACCCACCCAACACGCACGTGCTCTTCGTCCATGGCGGGGACCTGAGGAGACGCGGATGGTGTCCCGGTCTTCACATCCACCACCCCATCAAGGCCCAACTGCATGAGGGCGTAGCGGGGCAGCGCTTGGTAGTACTGGGCCCAGAAGTTCGTACCCGGCGTCGGATAGGCGAACTTGTCTGCCTTGAAGTGGACCTTACTGTCGTCAGTCAACTCGTAGTTGTCGGTCGGGACCGGCTCGGCCTGGTCAATGTCGCCAGCGTTGAACACACCCGACGTGACCCAGATGTACGCATAGTCCGACTCGACATCCACTGACGCCCCGCCAGATGCCACGTTGGCGGATGCTGCAGCCAGGTAGATGTCGCCACCGGCCCCCACGTAGTCCAGGACATTGCTACTGATCTGTCCGCTGATCTGGGTGATCGACGTTGTGGCCGTCCCCAGGCTCTCCCACTCGTCGGTGTCCCAGTTGAAGATGAACAACTCGGCCCCGCCGTCGCCGGTGCCATCCCAGCGGTAGTTGATCTTATTGATGTTGCTGCGCGTGTAGCCGTGCTCTGCCTTGAACACATGCAGCGAATGCTCTCCATCTTCTGCCGAACTGCTGTTGATAACAGTTACGGCATCTGCTGAGCCCAGCTTGGCCCGCTCGGTCACCGTCAACGCTGTGCAGTTGGCGTCGTAGTTGGCCTCGGAGGGCTTGCTGGTCGGCTTGCTGGTTGTAAACGTGTCGCTGAGACGCTTCGTCAACAGGTCGGGGTTGGCCTCGATGTACTTGTACAGCACCTCGCCCCCGACCAGCAGCAGCTTCATGACTGGCAGGTAGGTCATCGTATAGTCGGATGTGCTAGACGAGTAGATCATGTACTCCTGGAGGGTCTGGTTCTCGTCCGGGTCGTCTGTGGGCGCCACGAAAGCGCACGCCTGTGCCTGCGCTGCCGCTACGCGCATGAGCCAGTCCACACCACCGGAGAGGTGCTTCTCGATGTAGGCTGTTCCCGCTGACACCGTGAGGCCCATGGACACCCCAGGTGTGGGCTCGAAGCCGGTGACGATGCCTTCGCCGTCAAGGTCGGCCCCCCGGAGGTAGATTTCCTCCATGGCTGCATCGGCTTTGGCAACCGCGTTGTTCATGTCCTCCAGCATCTGGTAGAATGCCTGCTGGAAGTCCAGGAGGTCTTCGGCCGGCGTAAGGATGCGGCGCTCGTCGTCGATGAGGGCGTAGTTCCCAGTGGCTATCTCCTCGTCCGTGAGACCAGATAACCCTCGGTCTTCGTCCTCCTCCATATTGCGGTATGGCTTGGCCTTGGGGCCTGGGTAGTACAACTTGGCCAGCAGGATGCGTCCCGTGGCCGTATCGGACGGGGGTAGCGCCAGGTAGCCTTGGTAGGCTACCTGCATGTAGGGGTCGTCGTCACCGCCAGGAACGTAGTCACCATTGGGGTCCACATCGTCTTCGGAAACTGACGTGCCAGCAGCGATAAACAACTCGCCGTAGATGTCCAACTCTACGAAGAACAGTCCTGGAACCCTGAAGCGGTACTTGCAGCGAAGCTCTTCCTCGGCCCCAAAGTCGTCGAAGAGGGTGACCTTGCCGTTGGGGGCGTCGAGGGTATACTCGGAGTAGCGCGAGAGGGCGACACGAGCGCCAGTGCTCGCATTGTACTTGTAGGCGATGAACGAGCCGTCATCAACCACATCTTCGTACTGAAGTTCATACTGCCCAGCAGAGGGAGCCGACGACACGATCTCGTCTTCCACCTGAACGTATGGGGTGGGGACGTTCTTGAATGCCCCGTCGTAGGAGACGCGGTAGCCGGAGATGTAGGCGGTGCCTTCCTCTACCTGAACAACACCACTGGTGCCCTCCCCGAAACCGGAGGCGCCCTGGGCTTCGAGGACCTTGATGGACGAACCTGCGTCGTTGCCCAGCACCCCGTCCCCATGCAGTTCGTTGACTGCGAGACGGAGGCTAGCGGCAGTCGTCATCAGTCTGTTCTCGACATCCCCTTCCCCTACCGTCTTCTCCCAAACCGACCCTACGTGCTCGAAACGCATTAGCTATCCCCTCGCGGACCCATCATGGCTGTGATGTAGTGCTGTTGCGCATACTTGTCCGCCAGCCTAAGCGATGCAAAGGTCCCGATGTCGAGTTCTGGCTCTTCGCTCTCAATGATTGCGAACTTGCAGTCTGGTCGTATGGCGTTGAAGATCGCCTCGCCCCGAGGTTCATCCAAAGCAGACAGTCGGAAGGCTCCTGCTCCCATCCATACCCGAGCCTCGTGGTACCTCTTCTTTGGCTTCTCTATGGCGCGCCAGTTGCCGGCAGATGGGACAAGCACACCTTTATCGGTGTCGTGTTCGGTCCAGCGGCGAACCAGCAGGCACGCATGGAAGCTGTCGGGCAGGCGTCGCAGCCGTTCTACGAGCCTCCGAGGATGGGTGGGGACCATGGTATCTCCCATAAGCACGACGAACACATCCTGGAGGTCGCCAACTTCGGCCAGCGCGTTCAGCGTACAACCACCCGGTGCGTAGTCTGCCGAGTCCGCCACAGCCACATCGAAGTCCATGGCCGCCCCCAACGCCACTATCTGAGGGGCTAGCCACCAGGCAGTCACAACAGGCTCCAGTCCTCCATGCCGTAGGTACTCAACTTGCCACTGTAGCAGCGGCTTGCCGAGCACATGCAGCATCGGCTTGGGCCTGTGTTCAGTCAGCTTGCCTAGCCTTCTCCCCCGTCCTGCTGCTAGGATCACGGAGTCGTAAGGAGCCTTGAACATTGCCTTATCCTTCCCTGTCCCACGAGGCAGAGCCCGCACTTGAAGTATTCCTCAGCTACCTACCCACCTTCAACTGCCCTGGCTAGCCGATACCATGAACGGGCGAAGCACGTCGAACAGGGCCCTAGCAGGATCGGTTTCGGCATGGACCCAGGCGAAGTGGGCCCCGATGGCAGCCGCAAACGCGCTATCGCTGCCTTCCCGCCTGCCGAGGTTGTCGCCCACCACGAACTCGACCGTTGGCTTACGCCAGACAATCTCAGTGATGTCGCGGCACACCTCTGCCATTCTGGTGCCAGGCTTCCTGCAGACGCAACCGGAATCCTTGGCATGGGGGCAGTACACGCTGGCTAGGGGCTGTAGGCCGATCTGGCGCCACAATTCGTCGTCGATCTGTTCCAGCGTTTGAGCAGAGAAGTGAGTGTGGGCTCCCGCCTGGTTGGATACCACGAACACAAATGGAGTGATCCCCATGGCCAACCGGAGGGCTTCTCCGGCCTTTGGGGTAGCCTTTACGTCTTCTGGGCTGTTGACGTAGGTCCCTAGCTCCATCTCGTTCAGGACGCCGTCCCGGTCGAAGTAGATAATAGCTGGGTCATGGTCCCATCCCACCTTGGTGATGTATTCACGCACACCAACGAGTGGGCGGTGCAGAAAGACGATAGGCGAGTGTAGTCTTCCTTGTTGCGTAGACATACGAAGATGAACCCCTTTCCCCCGCCGCCGCAGAGCTTGGCGGGCATACCTTCAGCATTGAGATGGTCCACCATCTGTACGGTCGGCGATGGCGACGAACATGTGTCATGGTTGGCCTTCTTGATGCCCCAGGCTTCCTGCAACGCCTCTGCCATGAAGTCGAACTCCCCCTGGCTCACCTTCTGGAATGTCTCGATGGCCAAGGCGACCCCCCGCCTAGTGGCGTCAGCGCGGTCCTCGATCTGCCTTAGATTGGATTTGTAGCACTTGAACTCTCCGTCACCCGAGGTGGTTTCCGGCACATAGACCAGAAAGCAGTGCTTATTCATGTAGCCCGTGAGGCCGCGCCTTAGACGCACGGGGATGGGGTAGACATCAACATCTTCTCCTTCGAACATCAAGAGGTTGACGCCGCCGTAGGCCGAGGCGTAGATTTCCTGAAGCCCCATACAGCGCCCGAGGCCTTCGATCTCGATACGCTCCCCCCAGTGTGCGACAAGCTCAGGGTGGGGATCGGTGTGCCCCGACAGATGCAACAACAAGCTCACCATGCCGGTTGTGAACGCACTGCTGGCCCCCATTCCGGTTTGATGCCCTGGCAACTCGCCATGAGAACTGATCTCCAGCGGCGGGCAGTCGGGGTATAGTAGTTCCACCGACTTCTTCACTATCTCGTGCTGGATGCCACCAATGGTAGGGGACACATCGACTTGGCGGTACCGCACGTGCCAGTTATTGGTTAGCGACACGTGTGCTAGGGCGCGGATGCACTGTTGGGTTGAGAACGAGAACACCGCTCCCTGCTCGTGTTGGAACCACTCGCGGAAGTCACTTCCTCCGCCGGAAATCGAGACCCTGTATGGGGCAGACAGCAGACGCATTAGCCGGTCTCCAGATAGGACTCGACGGCTGCTTCCACAGCATCGAGGATGTCGCGGCTCTCCAGTGGTTTGACACTGAAGAAGCCTGAAGTCCCCTTAGTATCCAGGAGCGTGTGCATTACCTCACCCAAGACCAAGTTCGGGGTAGTGCGGACTTGGGGGGCTCCACGGCCGCGCTTGTGGAGGCTGTCGGCGACGAACAGAGCGATCTGTCGATTTGAGAAGTAGCCTCTCCCATCGCTACCGATGTTGAAGATCAGGTGCCCTCCTCCGTCCCTTCTCGACTTCGACAACTTGGTGGCGGCCTCCAAGATGTGGTCTACCACATAGTCCACTGGGACATAATCGCGATACACCTCCCCGCCGCCTCTGAGGGCAATCTCCCCTGCACGGCGCCCCGTGGCCTGATTGACCAGCAACGGGATCAGCCCCCTGCATCCGGCACCAACCACGTTCCCGAAGCGGAGCGAAATGGCGTGGGCGCCCGTGTCGTCGGCCCACAGGTCCAGCACCTTCTCGCACATGTCCTTGGTGCAGCCGTATAGCCCACGAGGGGCGTTGTTTGGCGGGATACAGCAATTCTGGCAGTCACCATATACAGCCCCGCTCGAAGCAAAAACCACGAATCGAGGCTGGATGTGCGTCAGGATGTTGATGGTGGCCTGGACATTTGATGCCACCATCTCAGTGGCCTGAGAGGTGTGGACTTCCACAACGGCTGATGCTGCCAGATGGATGACCGGGAGCCCGCGATAGCGCTCGGCGAGGTGGGCTACTTCCCCTTCATCCCGGAGATCAATCTGGAGAGGGGTATACGGAACCCCTGGCGTGGTGGGTTCCACCCTATCGAGACCGATCACCTGGTGTCTGCCCCAACCAGCTTCCTGCAGGCGCCTCGCTGTGTGCCTGCCAATGAAGCCACTAGTTCCTGTCACGATCATACTTGAACCAGACTCCGACTGATCCGTCAGGGCCATCGAAGCTGACCCCCTTCTGTGTGGTCGGGGCCCCACGGAGGAGCCTCCAGGCCGTCATGATGTCGCGCGGGATGGAGAGCGTGTAGTGCTGCGGCAACGGGTTCTCATACTGGATCACGACGGGCGCCGGCTCTCCGAAGAAGCTCACTCGCCCTGCGGGGATGTTCCTGGGGATGGAAACAGCGGCCCCACGAACGTCAATGAGAGCCTGGCGCCCTTCCCAGATGTTGGCCGCCCTAGCCTTTGCGGCCTTGTGGTTCCTTGCCCACTCCTCAGCCTTGTGCATATCCGCTTTGGTCTTCTGCAGATCGTGCTGCCTAGCGATGTATGAGAAGAAAGGGATGTGGATGAAGCGGATGTCGTAGGCCGCCGCCAAGAGCCAGAAGTCGTAGTCTTCGGCTGATGACAAATCGCGCTGCCCGCCAAGCGCGTGGTACATCCACGTGGGCATCATAGTGCTCTGGCAGAGCACACAACAGCCTGGCTGTAGCCTCTCATATGTTGCGGGGCCCTGGCTATCGAATGGGTGCATGCGGCCCAGTGGGTCCTGGACCCAACCGTTAGCGTGGACGATGGCGGATGCTGCCCCCCACGAGAGCGCACTGGCCGTTATCCCGATGCGACCGGGGAGCACCTTGTCGTCTGGGTCTAGCCAGCACACGTAGTCGCCATCGACCTTGGAGACGCCAAAGTTGCGCGCTAGCCCCAGAGGGAGGCCGGCATCCAGTCTGTAGATGGAGACCGCCCTAAATGACGACCTCGATTCGAACTCGTCCACCATGCGGCATAGTGACTCGTACTCCTCTGGGGATGATCCATTATCAATGAAGACAATCTCCGTTGCTGTCTTCTCTTCGTCATAAAGTGACGACAGGCTACTGAGAGCATCACCTAGATATGAAGAGTAGTTGTAGTAAGGCATGATGAGGCTGACCGTGGGGGAGTCCGGGGCCCACCGCAACAGAGAAGGGGCTCCAGCAGTAGCAGATGCACCACCGAAGAACATTACCTCAGTTCTCACCCTACCTGCTCCTGACTCCGAAGATGCGGCCCCACACCTCGGTTCCCCGTAGATGCCACGGCTGTAACGTGCGTGGCTGCGCCCCGCACAACCCTACAGCGATCTCTGCCATTTCATCTGTGTCCCCTTCCACAGCGCTCTTGCAGGTTGTGGAGGGGATCGCCCACAATGCGCTGTGGGCAGATGGCGGGATGACGGGAATGATGCCAGCCATGAGCGCCCCGAGCGCCAGGTCAGCTACCTCTTGGCTTGTGTCGGTCCCCACAAATACCCTGGCAGCCGGCAGGCTGATCGTCCCCACCTCGACCCTCCGAGCCTCAAGCCCTGCAGCCTGGATGCGGTTCGCCACACCACCGGACCCGGCGCCGCACACCACCACATCGCACGAGGAGCGGTCTCTGATGGAAGGCGTCGGGACGGCGAACGCCGCCTCGGTCGTACTTGTGGTCAGCGCCATGGCGGCTGCTTCGATGCTACCGGATGTACATAGGCACAGAGGAGGCACAGACTGGATATGGCCCACGTCGTCTGCTAGCCATCGCCAGTGTGCTGCGTCCCCAGCGTCTGATTGGACGGGCATGGACAGGCGGTCGGCGACCCCCTGGGAAGCTCGGACGGCAAACCCCTGCGCCGACAGCCGCCTCATGTACAGGATGTTGCGCTCGGGGACACCGGCGATGGCGCTCATCTTGGATACGCGGATGGGGGGCAGCCCAGATAGCTCAATGCTCCTACGCAACATGCTGCCTAGCTCTTCCCCAACAACAGCCCTGATGATGTTGGCTATTCTGTCGGCCAGTACCAGGCTACTGTCCATGTTGCCATCTCGCCACCTGCTGTTGGGTCGCGGGTCGTCATCGAAGCTCTTGAGTTCGTCGGCCCACGGGCGACGCATAGGCTGGGCAACGAACATCTGGCGGCTCTTCCCAACCTGGATGATGCCTTCATCGTTGGTGATTGCGATGTGCGGGATACCGGCAACCTGAGCGTCTACTACCTTCAGGTCAAACCAACTCAACATCTTCTCAATACAGGCACGCCGCGCCGGGTCAGTGTCGTAGAAGGACAGAGGGGCAATTGCCCGCGCCGGGAGGCTAGCAGACAGGGCAGCAGCCCGTTTCGCTAGAGTGCGATATGGGTCGTTGCCGAAGTCTGATTCGATGTGAAGAACGATGTCGCCTGTGATTTCCCTGGTATCTCCCAAAATGCCCCTCCTAGCCGTAGAACGCTACCGCCATCCTTCACAAATCCAGTGAACCTTCACCTGCCAGTAGAGTGGGAAGCGGTAGAAGACGCTGAACTGGTTGGTGCTCTTACCCCCCTCGTATATCTCGACAGTCTCCTCGTTCACCTCGATCTTGTTGCCCTCTAGACCTTCTACGGCAATCGTGACCCAACCGAAGTAGGCCGGCCAGTTGTATCCATAGTATAGGTACTCGTAGCCGTACCACCACTGATCGACGTAGTAGTCGGCGTCGTAGGCATAGTCGTAGTTGTCCCAGTAGCCGTAGTAGCCATAGTAGGCTAGGTCGTATGGGTCTTCGTACTGGATTGCGTAGTACTGACCCCAGTCTTCATAAGGCCCGACGTATACGGCCTCGATGGCTAGCGTGATCCTGGACGGGGTGCAGGCCACTGGGACATTCACGACGGCCGAACTGTAGTCGGTGTCCACTGCCGATGCGTGGAAGCCAGTGCTGTCGGCCTGGGCGCTCCCACTGCTGGGTGCGTATATGAATAGGTCTCCCTCGATGGTCACACTTCGTGCCCCTTCTGGGACGTAGGCCGGCTCGCCCCAGAATATTCCCCAGTTGTAGAGCACGGGAGTAGCCGATGCGTCTTCGGTCGCCAGTACGGCACGAACCTGCATCAGGGTGTCACCGCTCTCCCCGCTGACGCGGTTCAACTGGCCGGCGATCATGGGGGCCCAAGTCGGGATGTCGTCCAGCGGATTGAGGCTGTATTGGAACGTGATCGACGTGTTGTCCGGCAGGTACATGTCAGCAAATAACACAAGCTGATCCCAGTAGGCCAGAGGTGAACTGGAGAGGATCGGGCCATACAGGATCAGTACGGTCCCACTGTCTCCAGTTAGCCAGTATGTCCCGAGCGATGGGTTGTCGGTGATCGACGGATAGGCTTTGCCGGTTGCCTCCACAACAGCACTGGGGCCGTTCCCACCGTAGCCGCTATTGAGCGTCGTGAGCAGTGGTGACTTCCCGGTTTCCGCGTACACAGAGGGGACCACCGACAGGTCGGTGTAGGATTCACTCTGTGTCACCACATGGAGGTCAAAGGCGTCGATGTTGCCTGTGACGCCCGGTCCGGCGGCCACCCGCAAGACATAGGTCTTGTAGAGGCCGTTATTGTACTTCCCTGTGAGACCCTGGGCGACCGCCACTGTCTTCTGATATTCGTCAACATCAGATTGGTTGAGGCTGGAGATCAGCAGACCAGTATGCGCACTAGAGAACGATCCCAGTGTCCCCTGGTCGTCGTACTCAGCAATGGCAAACGCGACGGTGCCGAAGCTCGCGCTATCACGATAGACCATTGTGATCTTGGCTACTGGCCCCTGTAGGTAGAGGTAGTAGTAGCCGTTGGTGCCTTGGACGTAGATGTCGCCGCTGGCCTGAGCATCCCCGGTCTCCGTGTCGAACGAAACGGCCGTAGCGTAGTAGTCGTCAGCCGGATCGCCGTCAAGCAGGTCTTCAGCCTCATAGCGCACCACGCTGGTGGCCATGATGTCGATGTTCACCGTGTCGTGCTCAGTAATACCACCAGTGAGGTAGGCAGCCCCAGGCGCCGGATTGTCTTCCCATGTGGCTGAGGCCTTTGTGACGCTCGTGGCTACGTTGAGAATAGCAGACGACTCGTTGATGTGTGTCTCCAGGTCATCGTTGGGAGGGCTGAAACCACCAGGGACATCGTTGGAGGCGATGGTCAGGTTATCGAACTCTTCGCTTGTTATGAGGACTGCTGTTGGGTTGCCATCGACATCGACCTCATACTGTTTGATGGTCAACTTGACAGTTGTGTACTCCGTCCCGCCTCCAGCCAAGTAGCTCCAGTCGAGAGCTATTGGATTCATGTCTTCATCTTGCTGGGGATACGTCGGCCCCGTCATGTTGACAACGGTAACGAGCCTGGACCCGTCATCCGTATCGTTGATGAGGTTCTCGACCAGGATGTATGGCGTCTCCCACCCCAATGCCTCATCGTCCTCGTTGACCGTCAGGTCGGAGAACACCTCGGATGCCAGGTAGCACTCAGCGAGGTCCCAGTACACATCTCCCTGTCCATTGCGCTTCAATTCCATCCTCGCATAGTCCTCGGTAGCTGTGAAGCGAATGGCCATAAGGGTCCAGTCACAGTCGGCCGTGATCGACGTGGCGCTCTCTTCGTTCTTCAGAAGTACAGGGGTGCCTTCTGATACGCCGTCGTAAGGGATGATGCTCGCTGTTACCGTGCAGGCCACTAGACTCTGTGCCCGCACCATCACGTAGGCCACGTAGTCCCGGCCAACGATGGTGGAGAACTCGTCGCACTTGTAGATTCCAATGTTGGCAGCCCCCGCCGAACTCAGGGCCGAGCGCGTGGAGTCGAGCACCAGCGCATTTTGCTCGTTGTACTCTCCATCATCCGGAGACCCACCGACCGTGTAGGACCACCCCACTGGTTGTGTCTTGCCGCCAACGGTCCCCCACGACTCGAACGACGGGTTATCAATCAGGTTGTCCAGCAGTGCTTCATCGTGCGGGAGAGGGTCGCTCTGCTCGGAATCGCCGTATACCTTCAACATGGCGACGGGGGCCGCAGCCGACAGGGTGATGCGGAAGCCGTAGCAGTCCACCTCCCCTCCGGGAATGCGGAGCATGATCCACCCCATCTTGGCTGTAGCTGTACGGACAGTAGTGTAGGCCCCCACCGCATCTTTGGTCTCTAAGGTGACCGTCACATCGTCGTAGGTGTATCCGCCTACAGATGACGGGATGAAGACTGAAACACCAGTAGTCGCAAGGGGTGGGGACACATAGTCTACGGTGACCCACGGGCTATCATCGGTCGCCAACCAATAGGTGCTCTTGTCGGAGTCCACCAGGTTGCTGGCGTCTCCTGGCTCTGACGATACCCCGACAGTCTCTATGGCTATGGGGATTTCAGAGAAGAACGGTAGCATGTGCCCGTCCTCGACCTCCAGGTCGAACGGGTCGGTGGTTAGCGTCACCATGGTGATGTCTTCGACCCATACGTCGCCAGTGCCGTCGTCGATGTCCACAACAACGGACAGCCTGACCATGGTGGGTGGGCAGGTGATGTCCAGTGTCTGAGACACAAAGGTGGTGTTGTTGCGGTTCCCGCTATTGAGGAACTGGACAGAATCCACCTCAGTGGAGCGGTCAGCACTCATAACACGCAGAGTCCCGCTGATGTCGGCTGAGCAGGCGTCGGATGCGAACCAGACCGTGACTCGGTACTGGTTACTCTGCTTGGCATCGACCACCTGGTAGAGCCGCATCTTGTTCGTGTCAGCGGTCTTGTCGAACAGCATCGAGTTGCTGCCGGTACGCCCCTTGCCATTGTCGATGCCGATGGTCCCTTGGCTGTTCTCCTGCGCCACCCAGTTGGTGTCGGGATCGGTCTCGAAGCTGTTGTTCTGAAGACGTTGGCCCTCGCCGTCACCGATCTTGGCTCTGATGAAGTTGCCTTCTTGGCCCACGACGCGGCTCTTCAACTCCATGCAGTGGTCAGGAGGCGCCGCGCGATCATGGAATTGTAGACTGGAGATGACGGATCGCTGGTTAGTGCCATTGGCCACGGTCACCTGGACACCGTTGCCTTCAGCACCCACGATGCCGCTCTTCGGGGTGAAGGTGTAAGCCTGCTCACCCTCCCGGTCAAGCCAAACCTTGCTGGCTTGATTGCTGTCGGCAGTCGTCCCTTGCTCTACCTCAACCAAGACATCCAGTTCGCCGGCCTGCAGCGCAGTGAGGGTGGTTACCGAGATGCCAGTGTAGGTGACCTGAACCGTCTGGTTCTCCATGATGGGGTTAGGGTCGGTGTCGGGGTCCCAGGCGATGGTCCCGTTGTCGTAATCGACGATGTAGCCCGATGCGTAGGTGGTTGTCCCGGTCGAGTCCTTGACGGTCACGCTCCCAGTGTCGATGCGTGGGTAGTAGAGCGACACCGGAGTCCTAGTCAGTGCGATGTACTCGATCTTGGTGCTCCCATCACCAAGAAGATCGTAGCTGCCCCTGGACGAGACGGGATATGGGCCCAGAACGCCCATGTCAACCTGATGGGCGTTCACGTCCACATTCGCCGTAGTGTTGTCCCCCACAGAACCCAACGTAGCGAAGCCGTCGAACCAGAAGTCGGTGCAAACGATCTGAGTCGCCAGGAGCTTGTACATCACCTCAATGAGCTTGTCCCAGTACTGGCTCAATCTAATGACAAGACGGCTCTCGTTGATCTCGACGATCTCCCCGCTGGCCCCCGTGTATATCCAGGCCAGCGACATCGAGTAGTCGGATGGGGTATCGTCTTCATCAGGATCGAGGTAGTAGAACGCCTCGATGTAGCCGATGCCAGTAATAGTGATCTTGACCTGCTTCGTGAGGCCATCAGACTCGGGAGCCCCTACCACCACAGCATTGCCGTAGCTGGTCGAATCCGCGTAGAACGAGATGCTGGTTTCTGCCGATCCATCTTCCCATTCACCCCACACACCCTCGATGTCCCGGGTCCTAGCGGTCACAACGCCAGTTCCCCCATCGGACGACCGGCGGATCAACACCCCCAACGGCCCCCGCCCGCTGTATTGGATGGTGACTGTCCCATTGGTGACCTGGCTGTAGTAGCCGCCCCAGGCCCCCCCATCTGCGACACGCTCGGTGGTTCCGGAGTAGGTGATGTTGGAGGCATTGTCATTGTAGTTGATACGATCAGCCGGGACGTTGAGTAGCGCCGGATGATTCAAGCTGTCGGTTAGCCAGAGCCGGCAGATGGAATAGGATGGTGTGGCGGCGTTGAACGCATCTTCAAGAACGATGCGCACTCCATCTACATAGGCGACACCGGGGGTTACGGTCACATAGTTGGCCCCCTCGATCACCTGGAGGCCACGCAAGATGCCCTCCCCGTGGAGGTCCTCGATCACTTGTCCGGTGCGGGCCTCAATGGCGCCGAGAGCATTTTGGAACGCCAGAAAGTTGGCGTTCTGCTCAGGGGCAGTTGCCACTGCTCCGGTCTGTTGTGGGCTGAAGTCGATGTCCATTTAGCACCTCACACGCGGCTAACAAGTGGAAGGCGAGAAGCAACAGTCTGAGAAGGCTGAAGACATGCTACCGTGCTGCCTGTAGGGCCAGCCTGACCGTAGCATCGTATCTAGGCGGCATACCTGGGAGCGGGCTTATCTCCCCCCCTAGAACGCTGGCGTCGGCTATTTTGCGGTAGCCTCCATCAGTGGGGCAGTCGCCCCATAACTCCACTTCTTGCTGCTGCCTGCATAAATAGTCTAACCTCGTGAGCATGATATAGCTAGCGTCTGTGGTCGAGTACGGATCGTAGCCAGGGACCGTGTCGAGCAGTGCGCTCCATGTGAAGATCATCTCTCCTGGCTCTCGGAACTGTGCCTGGACTATGGCCTCCCCACCAACAGTCGTCTGCGTAGCTCGCTGCATGCTCCAGCGCACTGCAGAAGGAGAGTGTAGCTCAAGGCCTTTGTTCTTGATTTGGAGCGCCTTAAACGTTGAACCCTTGTACAGCGATGACTCCGGAGGGTCCCCAGCGTTATTTATGACCCGAAACGGTACCAACGCCAACCCCACGCGCGCCATCCAGGTATGGGCTTCGTTATAGATGTCGGTTCCAGATGTTTGGTTATGGGGCTTTGCCTCTTCTATTGTCTCATAGCTGGACACATAGGCCACGTATGACTGCTCGTCTACCACCACATTGTGGAGCACTTCTCCCCAATTGTAGAGCCTAGTCTCATTCACGTTGGCCGGGGCTAGCAAGGCACGCTCAATGCCCCGAAACCAGGATGCCACCGGAAAGTCGGCTACGACGTTCGGCCACGATAACGTGAGCGTGTGAGGCCCGGTCATTCGGGTTAGGGTTGTCCCGGAAACGGTAGTCCGCCCAGAGCGATCTGATTGCACAGGTGCTGAATCGGGGCCAGGCTCCAGCGCCAATCCGTCGAATGTGACGCTTCGCTTTCCTAGCTCTCGATTGCCCCCAATGTCGAAGGTGGCGACCATTATCTCCTACTCCCTAAATCGCCCATCATCTCTAGGCCTTCCGTTATGACCAAACTGGACCGACGTTCGCCCAGTAGTTGCAGACCGGAGTAGACTCCGGAGCAGATTCCAGCACGATCTTGCCGGCCACAGCATCTATTGAAGACACGGTGACTGGGTCGCTGCCTATACGAACAGATACATCCGTCACGTCGTCAGCCATCTCGATCTCTGTGGGGTAGTGCTCTAGGTCGATGTCGATGTTGAGGGGGACATCAGCGTTGAACGCCAAGAAAAACAGGTTATTCCCGTCATCGACGGTGTGGTACTTCACAATCAGATGAAGTCCCTTAGGCAACGGACCTAGTAGACACCGATTGCCCTCCGCAACGGCCCTCGCCAAGATGGGGACCCCGAGACCGCCCACCGTCGCGACCCGCAGAGTATCATCCTCGACAGTGATCCATGCAGGATCACTGTCTTCAGACCAATCTGGTTGGTCTGCCTGGAGCAACACGATGGTTTTCTTTCCGTCTACCACTTGGACAAAGGAAGTATTCCCATCCTGGTCTGACATCTTCCAGATGCCGGCAGCGAGGGGGAGTCCCACCGCACCTACTCCAGTTGCCTGTGCGGTCTGCACCGCATATGACTTGGTTAGAGGTGCGTATCTGGTGTACCAGGTCGTGTCGGCCACGTACTCGCCCTTGCGCTGGTAGTTGAGCAGCGTCTCATCTTCTATTAGAGTGGGACCGCCCCATCTAGACGCGCCCCAGATCAGAGGGTTGCTGCTCATAATGATCTCCCGGCTCTAGTAGTAGACGACCGACTAAAACCACGTCTCCAGATTCCCGGAATCAGACAGGATGGGTTTCACCCCTCCCCACTCCAGTTCGGACGCATCGGGGGGAGGCGTGGCCATAGTGTATGGCAGGAACATCCCTGTGATGGTCGTATCGAATCGGCCGGATGTATTCTGGTGCCGCACTGTCCTGATGTAGAAGTATAAGAGAAGCCCACCAGGATGCAGCATCGTGATGAAATCGCCGGGCCACAGGTGCGGCTGTCCGATCATAGTGATCTGGTAGAGGTCGCTTACCCACCACTGCTGGCACCAGTTGGCCAAGAAGGCCGCGTAGCCCCACACCGCCATCGGCGTTGTGAATGTGGGCGATGAGACCGCCAACCAGGTCTTCCTCAGCATGGGGTTGCGCGCCTGTTGCTCGGTCCCGCTGGGGACTTTCATGAGACCGATTAGCTTCCGGTTGGCGTTGTAGGCATCGTGCCCGCCCCACTTGACGTAGTGGTAGCGCCGCCCCTCCCATCCACCGTTGTAGCCGGCGCCGTACCAGCAGTTGCCCCAGCCCGTCCCGGCGACCCGACCGCACGAGCATACAGGATACATCGCCTCACCGATCACCATGACCCCGTCGTGGCGCCCCAAGATGCCGGCAGTGGCCGACACATCCAGGATGGAATTGTCGTAGGAGAAGTGGTCCTCGGACAGGAACTCAGTCTTCGCCACGTACTTCAGGATGTTGCTGAGGTTGTCGCCTCTGATGAGACCAGACGCCATCAACGGGAAGATGTCGGGCTCGTAGTGCATCCACCCCATGCTGTCGTAAAACAGCAGGAAACCCATGTTCTGGGCAATGCGCTGCTGGAGGTCGTAGACCGACCCCCCAGGCTCGACCTCGTACATCCAGTTGGCGGATTCCCCGCCGACATTCTCGATGTTGCCGGGGAGCCCGCTGTCCCACGATGCTAACACCAGGTTCGATGTCTGTGGAGCAAATTGGTTAGTAGCCAGTGCTAATGTTGGGCGTTCATCGGCCTTCTCAAAAGGAGAAAAGTCGTAGCTGTAGACGCGCCCCCCGATCTCCCAGGTGTTGCGAGGCCCATAGATGCCAACTCGCCAAGGGGCGAACTCGGTGTCATCCATGCCAGCGTAACGGCTGAGGAAGCGCTGGACCCAGAAGTGGCTGTAGCCATCCATCGCTGGGAGGCCGAACGCCTTGGCCTTCCTTAGGAGAGCGATGCGCCCGGTCCCGTCTGCCCGGAACGCATTGGATGCCTGTCCGAGCCTGGCGCCCGCGCCCAGGCTGAACGACCCCTTCTCCGTATACGTGGTAGCCATTGGCCACACCTTGTACTTCTCAACCCCATCATCATCCACGAAGGCGTAGCCTGCGATGTGCTCCAACGGAACGCCTCTCAACTTGTCGTAGTGACGGAGGGCATCCGTTGTCTGCCATTGCCCTGTGCGAGGGTCTGAACTGGTTGTCGGGATGAATGCTCCGGTTTCACTTACGTCGATGGTGGTATCAGATGATGAGTCCCCATCTGGATTAATCGTGACCCCCATCTCTAACCCGTTCTGGATGTAGTATGTCTCTCCGCCGAACGTGGGTGTTGGATTGCTTACTGCGTCTTCCGGGCTAGCTGTGAACCTAATCCCCATGACCTTAGGGTAGTCAGCGACTGTGGGGCCCCCACCATCAGCCCTAGCATAGCCAGGTTCGAAGTCGATCTGTACGTCGATCACACAGTCATCTTCATATTCTGACTGAGGAGTATGGAGTACTGTCCTGATGTCCAGCACTCGACCGGGGCTGTAGTTTGGATCGCTGCTGAGCCCATCCCCTTCTGCCGGGTAGGTCATGACAACGATCTTCCCATTGGAGATCATATCTTCAATAAGGTCGTCAATATTGCTCGTATCGGCCTCTCCATGGCCAGCCGCCATGCGCTTTAGGGCCGACCAGGACGTTACGAACTTCGTGGTCGTGCTCCACACCCGTCCTCCCAGACTGGCCCCTGGCCGCCATGGCTCACCCTGGGTCGCAGTGGGGCCATCGTAGCGCTCCATCTCAGTCCCGATGCAGAAACGGACCTGAGCGCCGTTACCGACCACAATCAGGCGGCCGGCCGGCATGGAGAACTGGCCAAACATCTCTTGTCGCAACCCACGAATCGCGTCGGGGGTGTGGTAGCGCCCAACCTCTGCGCCACTCTGGTAGACAACATCCTGGCGTGCTTCTGTTTCCTCAAGCTCCCACGAGTACCTGGCTGCTTGTGCGTCGCCAAACGGCTGGATGGTCAGGTGGAATGCACCATCTTGAACGAACGCAGTGAAGTTGATCTCGCGGACACCTAGCGTATCAAATGACTCCCTCTCACGAAGAGATTGTGCTGTAGGGACCATCATGCGCCACGACCCTACGTGAGAGTCATATCCGGGATGGGTGGTCGGAGGTGGGTTAGGTCCAGTCGATCTGAAGAGTATCGGGTCCCACGACGGCAGTTGGAAGAGGAGGAAGTATCTGGCCCCTCTCTGGCGCTGACCCCAGTCGCCCATCCCGATCCCCACGAAGTTGCCGTAGCCCAAAGACTGCCCACCTTTGATCGCCTCCATAACGGGGACATTCCATGATGTACCAGGCAATGTAATCGTCGCTGGCGACGAAGAATGTCCGAAGTTAGCAGATACCGGCGCCACTTGGAGGATGCCTCGCAACGAGAAGCCCATCCAGGTGGTGGGGCCAGACATCGCCCAGAACTGATTGCTCGCCACGTACACTGCTGGGAGTTGATTCGATGCGCCCATGTACCACTGCGACTCCCCCGGTCCGACCTTCATTGAGGTGGTGTAGATCAGGTTGCTCTCTCTTGTTGCCGATTTGATCGGCATGAAGCCGGCCACCCACCCGTCGTCGTGGTTCCCCATCCAGTTTGACGAGGTCTCGCGGTTGAGCACGATGGATGGCAGTAGCATCTGACGATAGAACGCCGACGCACTGGAGTGGCGCCCGGCCTTCCCTTCCACAGGGGGAAGTTGGAGCGGTTCGACGACGCTCCTCACCTGTGTCCCCATCCTCGTGAAAGAGATAGGTTGGGGAATGACCTTGGCCTCCACGTAGGGTCTGGCCTTGATGAACCAGACGGAGCGGAGGACCCTGTCAGTCACTGCGTTTTCCCCTGGCATTGTCGTGTCACCTATCCTTGCCCGGACTTCTGCTTGAGATCGGTGGGCAATTCCCAGAAGTCCCTCTTTGGCGCCTCGTACAAGTCCGAGTCTGGTGGGTCGTGTCGAGTGATCTGGTGGTAGTCGGACCCCCACAGCTTCCCATCAAACGAGTAGTAGATGCGCGGGATGACGGGGGATGCTGTACTTGCTATGTGGTCTCCAGGATCAACTGTTCTCTCTTCCCTGTCCATGCGAGATAGCGCTACATCGTAAAGCTCTCTGTCTACAGTCAGCAGGGCAATTCGGTCGGACGAGATCAACAGCTTGGGCTTATGTGGAGGTGTAAACGGAATGTGCTCCAACCCGTCCTCAACCGGAGGGGGTTTCTTGTCCACCTCGTAACTGGCGGGCTGATCGGTACGAACAACCCCACCACTACCGTACTGTCGCTTGTCCGCTGTGTCCCATAGGTACGGTTTCTCCTTGGCGGAGCCTGGGCCGGGGTCCTCGTCGAATATCTGCTGATAATCGACATCGGCCTGGACGACCGGACGCTCACCCGCCCAGATACCAGCCCCGTTCATGCGGTAGGTTGTGAAGATGAGGCCTTCTTGCGCCCCGGTGCTGAAGTTCTCTGTGTACAGCCCTCCAGCCAACCAGATACGAGACCGGCTATCGTCGTAGGCGGCATCCACGTACTCCAACTCGACGTAGTGGCAATCGTCCGTAAATGAGTTGCCGCAGGCACGGCATACAAACGTCCCTACAATATGCCGGCCTTCGTCGATGTCGGTGCAGAACAATTCGTAGGCCCCGCACTCGGGGCATCGGGTATCGTCGTCTAGGGGGCCCCAGTAGGTCCTCATCGCCAGCTTCAGTGCGGTCATCTCCGGCGACACTCTCATGAGCAGGTCGTAGACGATGATGGCCACTTGGCGCCGCGATAACACCGACACCTCGTCGTACACATAGGCGGTACACGCCTCCGCCCACTCGTCCCAGTCATCATCAGATGGGGGGGCATCTTTGGGCCCTCTCGACTCCTGAGGGTTGGGGTTATTGGCGCTGTAAGCACGATAGGCGGTGACAACCTGTCCGTAGTACCGCCCGAAGTCACCTGGCAGCATCGGCGGCCCACAGCGTGCAATGACTGGAGGCTCATCTTCTACCTGGGCGCTCAGCGAGTCGGCGAGACTGTCCTGATCGTTGATGGTCCCCTCAACCACATTAGCCTCATGGTCAGATGGCTTAGCCAGATTCCCCTTTGCATCCAGAGGGCTCAGATAGGTAGCCAGGGCTGGCCCTAGAGCACTTGCTGGGAGCTTGACCATCTTGACCGGAGTCCTGGCCGGATAGGCGCTCACGTAGCACTGAATGGCCGGCTTGGTCGAACACCGCCCAGGTGCTTGCTTGATGGGGGCCCCACGGACCCTTAGGTAGACAGGGGCGCCAGGTATGATTGTAGCGTCGTACTCCTGAAATGCCGATCCGTGATAGGCGGGGACCCTACCAGGTTCTTCCATCGTATTGTAGACGATGTAGACATCCCCGTCACGGTAGAACGCTGTCGGGTTGTAGCCTTGGTCGATGTCGGAGGCCATGAGCTTTGGCCCCTCAAATACTCCCGTCTCGATCAGCGGGCTGTACCCCTTGGCAGGATTGAACAGGCTATATGGCAGCACCCTCAAGAAGATGTGCGGGACCGGGATATACTCGTCGGGGTGGCCTTCCTTGGGGGACGACTGGCCAACCACCCGGCTCACATCTCCCTCACTCTCGTCGTATCTACAGAGCACTTCCTTGTCCCCCACCAACAGCACCAGTTCGTTCTCCAGAATCGGGATAGGATAGACATGGCGCCAATCCTGGGTGCGGCGTAGCTCTGGGTCGGAGAAAATCTCCTGCCCCTCGACCGGAACCGACAGCGGCGCGCCACGGTTGTGCTTGCCGTCTCCGGGCTCGTGAGTGAATAGGTCTAACTCTTCGCTTGGTATGAAGGCTTGGGCGCCAGTCCCCATCACACGCAACCGGCCGCGCGGTGCGAACAGTTCATTCTTCTTTATCAGTTGGACGTAGGGCACGTACTGCCCCTGCCCCACATGCTGGTCCCAGACAAGGGCAGCATACTCATCGCTCTCGTCAGACGTGATCTGGATGCTGCGGGCCCCGAAGTCGGCTGCCCGATGGACACGATTAGGATTGGCAGCCCACCCGCTGTGTTCCTTATTCTCTGTGAGTATGTAGGTGCGTCCCTGTCGATCCCGGTACTCGCGCCCCTCCTTGTACCCCTCAACCACATACTGATCTTCTACACCCCGAACGTGCATGTTGATGTTGGGTTGGAACATCCAGCGCTTGCTGTGTGGCCAGGCAATGACCACCTCGCCGCGTGGGTCTATGTAGCCCGACACTGCCGGTACAGCACCAAACCTGCTCTCGACCACCCGCTCCTCCCAGTAGGTCTTGGTGCCGTTGGGGAGCGTTGTCTCCAGCGTGCGCGGGTAGTTGTTGGCTAGAGTCAAGATGTGGCTATGCTTCTCCGCGTCGTACTGATGCCGAACGTATCTGGTTGGCTTCTCTTCGCTCCCACCTACTCCTCTGCTCTCCCGAGCCAGCCGACCCTTGGCGATGTTCAACTGGTTGATGGCCGTCCCGAAACCCTCCAACCCCATCATGGTGCCGATCAACCCACCACCAATGCTGAAGAGCACAACACGATAAAACGCTCGCTGTAGCTCCTTCAACCCGATCAGGTATAGATCAATCGTGTGTTCGGCCTTGCCGGTCTCCACAGTGGCGCTGTCGGAGCCAATGTAGAAGTGTCGTGCCTCCACGTCGATCTGCCACTTCGACCGCATGTGGCGTCCCTTGGCATCCTCGCCCCCCATGTTGAAGTACCGCATGTTGAGAGGCTCGTCTACGGGGAGCGACTCGTTGAAAATCTGATCGGGTCTTGTCTTCCACTTGTAGACCACTTCTGGAGGGAAGTCCCACTCCCCAACAGGGTAGGCTGAACTGAGACGACTCCTGGAGTTCATGAATTGCCGTGGCGCCAGGAAGTCTGACTCCAACATGACCGGGGTCGGACGGTCGTCACTAAACCATGGATCGTACCACCTCATCTGCGGCTGCAGCAAGGCCCTCAGGGTGATCTGACCACCCATGAGACCTCGTGGGTCGTAGTTCCGACCCCACTCTTCTATTCTGATGAAGCCATAGCTATACTGCCAACCGTCCACTATCCAATGCCCCCCAGGTACGTTCGCCGCACGGATGAGTGTGTCCCAGGCATTGGCGCTGTAGACCTGCAAGGGGTTGGCTTCTGCCAGGGTCTGATGCAGAGGCGAGTGGCCGTAGTAGTACTCATAAGCCCTACCGGAGACGGTGGCCGGGGTGCTGTAGCGAGTGACAAACGCATTGACGACTTGCTGGTCTCCATTGGCATCGGTGGATTCCAGTACCATCTTCAAGAACCTGTTGGCACTGTGATCCCCCCCAAAACCAACATCCTTGCGCCCCTCTTGAGCAGCATGGGCCCTACAGGCATCGCAGAGGTATAGGTATCCGTATGGTTGAGGGACCTCATCGTCTGATCCCTCGTAGATAAAAGCAACAGCACGATGCTCTGCGGGGGTGTAGCCGCCGAACATGAGCGCCGGGCCGTCGCAGTACCAGTGTTCCCTCCCCCACCACGGGCCCACCCACCAGTCCTTCATGCGCCCAAAGCTGACGCCGCCTTCGGGGTGAGGAGTAGCAAGTATCCACAGGCGCTCTGCGTAGGTCCCGGCATCGCGCTTGTACCACTCGGGGCAAAGCACGGTGTTGAACGTGAAGCGCTCGAAGGGTATAGAAGAAATCCACGAACGCCATCCGGCTGCTGTGTCGAAGTGCGTGCCATGGGGGACCTCCGAGCAAGCCAGCCCTTGCTCGGAGTCACCGAACCACAATGGGTAGTTCCCGGGGACCAGGCGATCTGCCACCACATCGGCCCGCCCGGTCCCGCTGTTGTCGCCACTTGCTCCCACATGGGCACTGATTGTGCTGTCAACGTAGAGGCCGGCACCGGGGAGCGCTGTGCGCTGCAGGTCGTATTCGGGCTGCCGGATGTCAACACCGTCGATGATCGGTGGGATGACCTGGCTGCGGTCTGGCCACATAACGATCCGGATGCGTACCTTCGTCTTCCCATTCCAGAAGCTGTTAGGCACGTTGATCCGCGTGAAGCGGCCATCCTCCTTCACGATGGTCCCCGGTACAGGAATGTAGCCGGTCAACCTCTTCATTGGGAACCTCACCTACATCTGTGCCTCACCAGGATCAACCGAGGTCGGTCCGGCGATCCTCTTGCCTTGTGCGTCGAACCCTGTGATCTGCCCACCGAACCTACTAGCAGCCCTGAAGTCGTCGGTCATGAGCGTGCGCTGCTGGCCATCACGATTGACGACCGCAACGAACATCTTTGCGGCTTCCAGGTTCATCTGGCTTGTCTGAGCATCCTGCTGCGCGATCTGGCCGAGAGTCTGCAACACGGACTGCAGCATGCCCGACGCACTCTGCATGTTGCTACTAGTGGAGGGAAGCGGCTGTCGGATCATCTCAGACATGCCGGCCTGGCCACCCCAGAAACCAGAGGTCTGGTACCAACCCTGGTAGCCCGACCACATGGAAGCAGTGGCCGGAGCCCACTGGGACAAATACGACATGGGCATGGCTGTCTGTCTGCCTCCGGCTCCCATGAAGATCGGAGACATCTCGACGCCGTTGCCCATCATGAAGTTGTATCTTTCCGGCCCCATCATGTACTGCATCCACTCGTCGCCTACGCCATAGGCAGCCGAGAGGACCTTCTCTTCGACATCGCCACGACGCGGGGGCTGCCAGTTGGCCATCTGCCCCGCCCTCAAGACGCCCTCCACTGCAGAGCGCGATTCTGCGGGGAGGCTCGCCATGATCTGGCGGTAGGACGCCATGTCGCCAGATGTAGCGGCCTGGATGGCCCGGATGGCTCCCCCCGCCGCCGCGTTGCCTCGCCCGTACTGGGAGTACAAGGACTGGAGACCGCTCGTGGCTATCTGTTGTGCCTGTTGCGCCGCCTGACGCTGCATGGCGAACGGGGTCTCTGCTGCCCCAGGAGCCATTCTCCCCATCATGATGTTGGCCCACTGCGCCGATGTGACCTCCCCAACTTGGAATCGGCCGGTTGGGCCCACACCACCTACAGCAGCCGTAATCGCCTCTGCTGCCCTCTGGTGGGTCCCCAAGACCTCAGCAGCTTCGGACATGTGCATGAGGCGACGAGCCTCCGCCACCCTCACAGCGGACCATTGCTGAACCGCATCTCGGAGGTGGGCGGGTACGCGCTCAATCAGGGCCGCCCATTCTCCGGTACCGAACTTGTTGAGGTTCATCGCAGCATCGAGCATCGCATGCCCAAGCTGACTCACCTGCGGATTGAGCGTGTTGCTCGCCCATTCGCCAAACTGCTTGAACGACTCGTCCATGGTTCGTCTGAACGCTGTCTGGGCCGTCTGTGACTGCTCCTGGGCGAGACGGCCGCCGCCCATGCCGATGTACGACCCCATCCCCATGCGATTGATGGCGGCCTCAGTGAAGCCCATCCTTGCCATCGGACCAAGGCCGGTTTCCGGCATGTCGCGCATACCCCACCACATATAGCGGCGGTCGGCGGCGCCGGTGGGCCCCAGCCCGGAGAAATCGGATAGACCTAGAGACCTAAGCTGAGTCCTGGGCCCCAAAGCACCCATGAGGAGGCGGGGGGCCTCACGCCGAAACTCAGTGAGGGCGTTGCCGAGGTTCTTGGCGACCTCTTCACTAATAGCTCGTTGTGAGGCGACCATAGCTCTCGCCAAGTTGCGAGTGTGGTCGCGCATCGCCGCAGAACGAGTATAGGTCCCCTGGTATGGGGCGGCACCGGCGATACTATTACTCTGGCCGATGGGCAATTGATCGACAGCGTTGCCAATCTCAAGTGCCCCTCCCTTGCCCCGATCAAACCTGGACAGCCCAGCCAACCTTCCGGCTACACCTCCGATGGCTGACCCCCACACCATCGGGGCGAACCCTTGCATTCCGGGGATAAGCAGGGTAGCCGCCATGGCCCCGGCCGTAAGACCACCAGCAAGGGCTGTAGCGCCTCTGCGTCCCATGCCAAGACCAGTTAGGATTTGCTGGAGGCCAAGGGACTGTGAGAAGGCCTCAAAGCCATGGGCGCCCTTGCGCCACGCATACTTCTTGCTTATGTACCTATCGGCCTCTGCGACATTTGCCTGCTGCTGCTGCAGGTAGTATTGGATGGCACCAGCACCGACCCCGCCGAGGGCCCCGCCGACACCACCCATACGGCCAAAAACTCCGGCTGCCCCACCAGCAAATGGTGCTCCGAAGAATGGAGTCGATGCTGCGCCCGACGCCGCAGTACCAAAACCTATTGCCCGCCCTCCATGGGCAAGACCAAGCGATCCCAGCGCACCTATACCAGCCCCAGCAACGCCCCTCCATGCGTAGGTTTTGGCCACATCCCACGCGCTAGGAGGGCTGAACTCACCGGGGCGCATCCTAGCTAATTCTCTTCGTCTCGTCAGTTCTTCACCAGCCGAGGCAAAGCCACCAAAGGCACCAATAGCTGTACCACTAGCGACCGTCCCCCACAGTGCCCCCCCCGCTAGTGGTTGTCGGCCAACAGCGGTTTTCCCTGCCGCCACCTCTTTCGCTGCCTCTCTGGCGGCGGCTGTGGCCACAGCCTCACGACTCGTGGTCGTTTGCCACTCCGCCCAGAATTCAGGTCCATGAGGCCCGGTCAGTGGTCGCCCTACACCTGGAGGCCGCCCCACTCCTCCGGCCGTAGCTGGTCGCGAGATGCCACGCGCCTCCATCCAGCCTTCCCACTCAGCAGCAGTAGTAGCCCTGCCGCCAAGTGGGGGTGTCTTCGCTCTCATCTCAGCCGCTACCAGGCGACCAGCAGCTATCCTGTGCAGTCTCTGCTGCTCTAGGGCCCACTCTGGCGAGTCGAACGGGAGCGTAAGCTGCCTCACTCCGCCACCGCGTGCAACTGCTGCGGGAGTAGGTACTATCGGTGAAGTACCCCCGACCCCCTCGAATCCAGCCATTCCAGGGAGACGTAGTTGGCGTACCTCAGCCCACTCCTCGAATGGGGCAGGTAGCGCTAGTTGCCCTCGAATGGGGGCGTAGCGAGGCGTCGCACTGCTAGCCGGTAGGGCGGGGTACCTTTGCTGCCATCTCCGCAGATGGGCTTCTGCGGACCTCTGTCGCAATCTCTGGAGCGTTGCTGCCCTATACTTGTTCGCCTCAGCTAGCTGACTCTCGATCTGGGCTTCCATCTCAACGGACGACATACCCCACGGCTCTTGGTAGGGCCTCACTTGTTGACCGCGAGTCGGTAGCCAGCTATATGGCTCGACTGGTGATGACGGTGTCTCTCCTAGAATGGCCTCAAGGGCTGTGATGGGGCGATGCGGCGGCATGAAAGGTCCCAATGCCGCGCGCCCACCCGACTGGTAGCCCACTACACCCCTCAGATCGAGGGCTTGGCTGACTGAGCCTGAGCGCCTAGCGCGCTCTAGAGCCGGCCCCATGCTAGCAGCCATGTTGGCCGGTAGGACATACTCCCCTTGATGCAGCCACGCCAAGATCGGGTCGCGAGCCTTACTGGGGGCATATCCTGCGATACGGTCTGCCGGGCCCCCTTGGTGGCCGCCTCCCACTACAAGCCGACCAGTAGTGGTAACAGCCCCCCTTGTGGTCTGCGGAGCCCCCACTGATCGGGCGAACACTTCAACAGCACCCGCGAACGTCTGTGCCGCGAGATTCAGAGTGGTGCTTGGGTCAACAGTGTAGCCGGCCTGTCCGCTAAGTTGTTGCGCACTCCAAATCTGCTGCTCGTTCATGGCGGCCGGGTTCCAGCCCTGAGCGAAGCCAGGCAGCAGGATGCCATAAGGTTGTGCGCCACCGTTAGCACGCGCAACGGCCGTTTGTCCGAAAACTGTAGCCCCGGCCAGTTGACCCACTACCTGACCGAACTGCTCCTGCATACGTTGCTCGCGTGCGACCCGGCCTTCGTAGCCTCCTCCCATGCCGAAGTACTGCATGGTGGTGCCCGCCATCTGCTCACTAACCATCTTCTTCTGTAGATCGTAGAACAGCCAGGCAGCTTCCCGGCTCTCGCCGATGGCTCTAGTAACGTCCCGCCAGACATTGTGAAGCTCAAGCGTTTCGTCCTGCATCGACATGATCGCTTGTTGAGCCTGGCGCAGCGACTCGACCGCCTGGCGCTCCTGCTCCATGTACTGCCTGCGCAGGTCGGTGATGCGGTCGTAGGTGTCGGCGACCTCGGAGAGCCTACTCTTGATGCGGCTCGGCTCGAACCCGGTCTGGGTCTCGCCGGTGGCCGCCTGCTCTCGGGCCAGTGTGATTATATCTTCCTTGGACCTGCCGGGCAACTCAGCCTGGAGTGCCGCCACATCTTCGTTTATTTTGGCGAGATATTCGGATTCCATCTCGCGGAGGTAGTCAGCCTGCCCTCTGGCGTAGGCAGCCACCCCGAACATCCCAGCCATGGGTTGAGTGAACAAACCAGTGGCAGTACGGCCGGCAGCACCAGACCCAACGGTCGTCCCGGCGAACTGGAACATCCCTGGGATGGAGCCCAGCATCCTGGCGAGTTCGCCAGACACCCGACCCATCGTCTTGAGTTCCTTCTCGATGGCGTCTAGGCTCTTCCACAGATTGTCGAACACCAGAATGCCGGCATTGGCTGAATCGACCAGCGCCATGAACGAGTCGCCGAATTGGCCGACATGAGTTTGGGCCTGCTCTATGGTGTCGAACCACTTGTCGGCGGTTAGCCCTTCTTCTCCTCCACCACCAGTGACGTGGTATCTCCGCCGCCCGGTCCGGTCGTAGGCTTGGGAAATAAGGAAGCCCATGGGGGCCTCGCGTTTTCCTTCCCGGCTAGTGAACATCCAGCCGAGTGCGCCCTCTTGAGCCGCTCTCCCCCAGGCAGCCATAGCCGGCCCGCGACCAGTAGTGACCTTATCGGTCGTCTTGATGGAATCGAGGTAGTCAACCAGCGTCGCGCCTGCGGGCACGTTCTCGGTGGGGATACCCATGGCGTCGAGACTGCGACGCAGGCTGATCCCCAACGCAGTGTTCATGAACGCGGCCTTGGTGTCGGGCTCAGCACCGGCAAGCCCCCTCGTACCGAACTTACCCATGAGTTCGGTCATCATCCAAGGGGTCATGCCCTTGGCGTCACGGGGGACGTAGTTAAGGAACTCGGACATGCGCTCATAGATGTCGGGCGGAGCCTCTTCGCCCTTCTCTATGGCTGCTACCGACCTTGAGAAGAATTCTAGCGACCGATCCAGAAGCACACGACGGCTTCTCTCGGCCTCTGCGATAGGATCGGAACCAGACACCATCCCCAGCTTCTCTTCCTGCTTGCTGAGGGTGCGTCTCACGTCGCCCATCTCGATTAGTTGGGCTACACCAAAGCGGCCCTCCCTCTTCATGCCTTCGAGCGTGGAGATACGTCCAGCCGCCTCATACAGCGGAGCCCTACGGAGGACCTCATCCTGGGCGTCGCGCCAGCCCCTTTCCTCGGGCGACATCTTCAGGCGGTTCCACTTATTCCCGGCCCAAGATATGGCCAGCAATGCTGCAGCAACTATTCCGACGATAGCGGCCAAGCGCCCGAAGTTGCGCCCCAGACCAGCGGCGATACCAGCGAGACCACCCAGCGCCCTTCCCGCCCCTCCTACAGCCGCTGCTTCTCCGGCACCAACCAGCGACGGGGCAACAGCCTCACCGAAACCAAATGCTTCGGGGGCCTTTGCCCATCCAGCCCTAGCGCCCCCTTTAATTGAACTCCAGAGTCCGCGCCCGATACCCCCGGCTCCGCGCATAGCAGTAGGAGCGGCGCCACCTGGCCACGTAGCTCCGGCAACCCCAAGCCCACTAAGCTGATCCCACTCCAAAAAGCCCTTGTTACCGAAGATTCGGAACAGGAAGTTCATCGCCATGAGGTTGGCAATGAGTGCACCCGCTCCTCCCAGGTTCGCCTGGACACCAGCCGGCATGTTACCCACGAAGCTGGTGATCCCCCGACCTAAATTGACAGCCCCGCGAGCCACATCCAGACCCCCACCCTCGAACATAGCGGAGGACGCAATGCCCTGTAGCTCTGACTTCAGACGGGCTAGCTGCCCCTGGAGAGTGTCAAGGCGGATAGAGACCTCGCGGTTGGCGGCATTGAACGAATCTTGACTGTCCCTCGCTGAGTCCAGGGCTGTTGAGTAGTCGTTGAGGAGGGCGGCCAAACGGGCATATTGACGGACACCCCCCGCCATGGCCAGGGCGATGGCCTCCCCCTGGGCTCGTGTTAGCCCGTGCCATCTCTCTGCCAAATCGTGGAGGACATCCTGAGCCGGACGAAGCTCTCTGCTACCACGGACGATCTGGTGGGTCGCGACTCCCACCTGGTTGAGTTGTCTGATGGCCTGCTCGGTGTACATCTTGCCGAACACGGTCTTCAGCATGTTGCCGATCTCGTGGCCGGCGGCGCCCGTGGCACGGACGCCGGCCGCGATCATGCCGTTCAACTCATCGAAGCTCACACCAGCTAAACGTGCAGCGCCACCGGCTCTCGCCACACCATCAGCCAGGTCCTCCATAGTGACCTGGGCATTGTTGGTGACGGAGGTCCAGCTATTCACGATACGACTGGCATCCTCGGCTGCGAAGCCCATCTCGTTGATCGTGGCTTCGAGGTACTTATTGGCCTGCGCCAGGTCGAGGTTGTCCACCTTCGACAGCTTGATCGACTGCCTGGTAAGCTCAAGGACCTGATACACGTCCTTGTACTGACGCTCCCACAGGTGAGCCGCCTGTGCTACAACAGTGACAGACTGCCCATACTCTTCGGCGATGTCAACGAACGCACGGCGAGAGCGGTCGATGTCTGAGTAGGCTGGCTGCAGAACGCGACTGGTGGACAACTCGGTCTCGAAATCGGCCATGAGACCGGCAGCTTCCTTCATCGCGTTGATGTAGTTGTAGACAGCGCCGGTGGCGACAGCCCAGAGACCTACCTTCTCGATGGCCCCAGAAACGTCTCCCCCTACCCTCGTGAAGCCAAGACGGGTAGGCTCTGCCTCTGGACGAATACCCCATGGGGTCTCGACCATGTTGAAGCGCTGCTTGGTTAGCTGCGCCCCAGATGGTGTAACCCACTGGACATCCTGAGACGCATACTTCCGTCCCATGGCCCTCATGCCTTCCATGCCGGGCATCTGGGACACCGCGCGTAGCTCACGATCCATCGTGAGCGCTTGCTGGCGAAGTAGTTGGGCGATCTCCTGGGCAGCCCCGGGGCCCGCCGTAGCTGTAAGGGTCCCGCCGGTCTGTGGGACCCCCACGACACCTCCACCAGCTAATCTGGTGAACTGTACGGGGACTTCGTGCCCGGCCACCCGCATGGTCCCACGACCAACCTCGCCGATGTATCGACGCTCGATGTTGGTTCGCTCTTCTGTTGTTGTGGCCGCAGCCTTCTCTGCGGCCACCAACTTGTCCAATGCGGCCGTCATACGAGTAGCCTCTTGGGCTACTTCTCTCATGCTGGAGTAGACAATCGGCCCAGGGGTCTCAGCAGCAAGCCGGGGGCGACCACCGGCCCCAAGACGCCATCTCATAACCTGGCGTTCGGTCGCCCCAGTGGCCCCCATGATGTTGACAAGGCCAGCCTCTTCTCCCACCTGTCGGAGCATGGCAATTTCGGCTGCCCTACGTCCTTCTCGGTAGGTCGGTGCACGTCCCTGGGCTGCAGCCTCACTGCTAACCTGCTGCAGAGCGGACTGTCTGATATTCTTGAGACGTGCCGACTCTTCTAGCTTGAGCGCATCGGCTTTGGCGGTCTCGGAGATCGTCATGAGACCAGCCTTGTGCCCCCTCAGAATAGGAGCTACACCTCCGCCGGTCTCCACATAGTCCACGGACATCGCGCCGGGGCCCTCACCCACACGCCCGGTAGCTACACGTTGCCCCATGTACCCCATGGAGCGGTAGCGTGGGTCTTGCATGGTGAGACGGCGGATTTCGTTCTCGGACAGGTTCGGCTGCCTCTGTATGATGCTTTGCCTGATCTGCTCATAGAACTGGTCAGTGAGCGCCCGTGCGTGCTCACGGGCCTGAGCGATGCTGGCAGTACCCACATCGCCCCTTACAGTGCGCTGCAGCACCCCGGATGTGTCGGGGCGCCACTCAGCACCGATGTAGCCTTGCTCGTTACCGATCCTGACTCCCGGGCCAAAGCGCCCATAACCATACCTGGATGCCAGGTTTCTGCGTGCGGACTGTATGGTGCCCCCAAACGCAGACATGGCAATCTGGTCAAACTGGCCCTGGAGGTCACTCTGGAACGCATTGACATCGCCTACGTCGATGTAGCGACCCCAGCCCCCTCCACCGCCACTGTCACCCACACCACCGCTCCCTCCTCTTCTTCCTCCTCCTGTAGTCCGTGAAGAGGCCCCTCCAGTTGGCGTTCGAGGGACGCCGGCGCCAGGCGCCCCTCCAGTTTCTATGAGAGCAGACAGCTTGTTGGTTGCAGCTAGGTGCTGGTGCAGGGCGTCGGTCAGGGATCGGAGCGCAGCCAGAAGTGGCTCAGTGCCTTCAGGAAGTGCACCACCTGGGGGTACGGCGCCTCCGGGCACCGCCCCACCAGGGACTTCTCCGGTCATTCTGTCAGCCTGACCGTAGCCCGCCCCAGCAAACTCCGGGGGCAGGTGTCGTAGCATTTCGTAAGGTGCACCTCCTGGCGGCATCAACTCTGAGAAGAGTGACGCAATGCGCTCCGGGCTTTCGACGCCAGCACGTCGAGCCCACTCCCTGAGACCGGCCTCATCGAGGACAAACGGCGGAAGCTCTCCCGTGCGGGCTCCATGGAGCCCCTCCGAGAGGCGCCTAAGTGCCTCCCTGCCTTGTCCTGACCGGAACCACCCGGTAGTCGATTTGGCCATAACGTCAGTGAACCGACCGAACGGGATGAACTGCTCTGGGGACGTAGCCCCATAAGCACGCATGAGGGCCGCGATCTCACCGTGGCCCCGGACTTCTCCCAGCGGCATGCCGGATCGCTCCGACAACCACTGCCGGGCATAACTCTCTGTGGCAAACGACGGCCCCAGAGCAGACAGATACGATTCGAGGTTGCCTCCCAGGACATAGGACAGAGTGCGTGCCTCCATCGGCTTCCCGCGCCCCGTGGGGCGACCACCGAAGGCGATACCACGCATCGCCGCTTCCTGCTTACCTGAGAGGCCGACAGACGGGAACTCCTCTGGGCCTATGCCGAAGAACGGACGGTTGCCAAACTGAGCCTCAAAAGCCCGCGCAATGGGGGTGATGTCTTGCCCCGCCTGCTGGGCTTGGCTGATTGCCTCCAGGTAGCTCATGCCACCTTGGTATGGTTCCTTCGCGTAGCGACGTAGCTGAGCCAGAGCAAATGCCTGGTGAGACGCCACATCACGTCGCCCAAACAGCGCCTGGTATTCTGGGTCCAGGGCAGCATAGACCTTGTGGAAGTTGGCACCAGTGAGCGCGGTATGCCCCAGACCGCGTAGTTCTCCCAACGCCCCACCACCTGATGCTTGGGTCATCATCATGGCGGACAACTGCCCCAACGCCGCTGGCGTGGCAAAGCGGGCGCCCATCGGCGTCAGGATCGCCCCACCAAGACCGCCCTCCCCAACAGGAATGCCCATCTTCTGTGCAGTCAGTCGGAGCGCCTGGTTCAGATAGCTCCCACGCGCCCCACCACCCCACTTCTTCCCAAACGTCTCGGTCATGGTCTTGGAGAAGTCGCCCATGGCGCGACGGGCTTCGTTCATGGCCTTCTGGGTGTCGCCCGACTTGAAGGCCTCGGACACACGCGACTGGAAAATCTCTGCTGCCCGCTGAATCTCCTGTACCTTGGCGGCATCGTACTCGAACCCACCATCTTCAGCGGTTTTCTGCGTTATTCTCTTCAGAGACTCAACGAAGTCCTTGGCGAACGCGGTCCCGCCACCAGAGTGAGCAGCGGCGGCGAGAGCGATTGCCTCTTCTGATCCTGGCATCGCCTCATAGAACCGCCAGATGTCCTGCGGAATGGACATCAGCGCCCCGGACTCACTCACATGGCGCCCAATGCCACTCCCCTTAGCTAGGGCTCGGAACCAATCGACCCCAGCCCCCTTGTGGAACTGCCGGAAGCCCTTGATCCCGTGAGACACCAGCGACGCAAGGGGCCTGACAAAGCTCGTGGGTGTAGTCTGAGCCCCTGGTCGCGTCATCTTCAGGATTTCTTCAATCTGCTGGATGGGGAACGTGCCACCAGCATACGTCATGATCGGGAGCGTTCCCTGCTGGATCGCCTCGACCAGCGTCCCCAACTCGGTACCCATCCCTGCGATGGCTTGGCCTACTGCAGCGCGCCCCGTCGCTGCCCTCTGTCCACCAGATAGGAACTCAAGTGGTGTGTTGCCGTAGAGTGGGGCCCCAGCCATGGCCAGTGACCGCATGATGTTGCCCAGACGAGCCCCGCTGACGGCCCTGGAGCGCCCTGTCGATCCACCATGCTGGGTGATAAGGTCGGCAACGGCCTTGCCCAGGGCTTGGCGCTGAGCATGGTCCAAGCGCAGGCGGCTCCCAACGCCTGACGGCCACATGTTTGGTGGCCGCTGAGCCCCTGTTTGCCCCGCCCACCGGATGAGGGACCCCATATCGGTCCCGGTCATCTGGCTGTACTGTCGCATGATCGTGTCGATGCTGTGGCTGGTTCCCTGCACCTGCATGATGCTCTGCAGGTAGCCCTTGATCTTGTTTGGGTCATTGCCAAAGATCGCTAGCGGCAGTACGATGTCTGGCTCGGTGGGGGACGAAGATGGCCGGCCACCGATCATCCCGAAGCGGCCAAGGACGCGCTGCGGGTCCCACGTCCCCGTCTGTGCGTTGCGAGTCAGCGGGACGATGGCTTCCTTGAGACGGCCAATAAGCTGGTGCCTACCGGATGCCGGGAGCATGGAGAGCACACGCTCAAGCTCGGCCATGTCGGAGCGCCCGGCCTGTTGGTAGTGATGCTGCGCCGTTTGGATGAGGGCTGATCTGGCAGCAGCTTCACTGAGTGGGTTCTTCTGGCCGCGACCCAGGTCGTAGCCTGTAGCCGACGCTAACATGCGGAGCTTGTGTCCGTCGATCCCAGCACGACTCAACATGGCCAAAAGCTCCGACTCAGCCCCTCTGGTGCTGGTACTAAGCACAACCGGGAAGTTCCGGCCTTGCCCTACCTGCTGGGACCACAGACCGCGCATCGCCAAGGCCTCGGTGTAGCGAGGCGATAGGTTTTGCCCGATCTTCTGAGTCATGGCAAACTGAGAGCGCACAGACTCGACAGCCCGATCCACCATCTGGCGAAGTTCGGCCATGCCGGTCTGCTCGATCTTACGCTGGAAATCTGCCTTGCTCTGCACACCGAGTAGCTGGTAGAGGTTGCGACGCAAGAACTCCAGGGACACCGAGGCTAGTTCGGGGGGCCGCTTACCGGGGCCCATGATGTCCCTGAACTCCTTGGGGAGGTTGCCTTGCCGGGTAGTGAGTAGGTCATGCAGCGCACGCTTAGCGGCCTGCTCCGCCTGTCCTTGCAGGGTCTTCTGCATGCTGGACTCAAAACCCTGGATGATGTGCTCGAAGCGTCGAGCCACTTCGACCATCTCAGGGTTCTGAGGCTGGTGACGGACATCCTTAAGCATCGTGAAGTGCCCGCCAGTGGCGCCACGAACGGCGCCACTGGCTGCGCTAGGGAGGGGGTCACCCACTCTTCCTACTACCCCCCCGCTACGCGCAACCTCGCGCTCAACAGCCTGCTGGCTGCGTGATAGGGCGGCGCGCTCACGGTCAAGGGCTTCACGTGCAGTTCGGAGTTCCGACGTGATAGACTGAAGCTGTTGCAGGGCCTGCTGGCCCCGTGTTACTTGCTCTTCAATACTGCGGATGAATCCGGGGTCGCCGGGTCGCGTGGAAGCGCCTGCAGCCCCCACCTTCTGCTGCAAGGTCTCGAATTGGCCCAGAAGCTGTTCCAGCTTCGAGTAGAGGGGGCCTAGCGGGATTTCAAAGCGGCCCACACTGTCATATGGGCCACCACCGCCCGGACCTTCCATCGACCTTCACCTCGCCCCAAGAGGGGAGGAAATAACCCCGGAAGGAAGTCTCACCTTCCGAAGGGAAGTATTCCGCGCCACCAAACGAGAGAGGCGCCCATGGAAGGGCGCCTCTCTCTACTTCTTCTCCCTGTCCTTGTTAAGTACAGGGTCGAACTTCATCATGGTATCCAGCGACGGCTCCGTCATCACCATGCCCTTACGAGCACCAGGATTCGGGAACGACAGAGTAGCGCCGTCGCTGCTGGCGTTGACCATCTTGCGGACCATGGCCATCGGGTCGTCAGCTTCCGTCAACTGCTCTGCTGTCAGGACATTGGCTCCTGCGGGGACGCCGGCCCCTCCTAGCCCCCAGCCAGCCTTGGCCCATCGCTCCGCTGTCTCGATGTCCAACCGCTGCTTACGCTGACGGAGCCACATGTCCAGCAGATGGTCATTCTCTACGACGCTGTCGGGTGGACGATCAGGACAGGCCCAAACATCATCGTAGAATGCCGACAGAGAGCAAAGCAGGACCTGATTGTCCGTCCACTCTCTCTGCGACGCCCCGGGGAACGGGGGCACACTTACGGACTTAGCGGCTCGCCAGAGGTCTCGCCAACGTTGACCGGCGGTTCCACGTCCTCGGGCAAGAGCCCGGATGGTAGCAAAGGGAGGCCCATCCTCACTCTCATGAACGCCTCCATTATATCGTTCGAGGATGCGTCTTGGGGCTCCCGGCGAAGTTGCTCAACGGTTGGCCATACCTGGTTGCCGGCATCGAACGGAGGGGCCCCTTCCAGGTACTTCTTCTGGCGATCCAGACGAGCAACCTCAGCCTGATCGTGCGCCTTCTCCGCCATCTGCGCCCGGAGTGAGATGTCCTTCAACTGCTCATCGCGCGAGTAGCGCCGGGTGCAGCACTTCACGACCAGAAACAGGATGCGCTCTGACTCAGCAAGCGACTCGGCTGACTGATCCAGGGCTATCTGGAGCGGGTTGTTGATAAGTTCCCACTCCGTCCGCAGCGTAGCGATCTGGGTATCGACATCATTGGCCGCCGCGTCGTCACCCTTGCTGCGGGCGTCGCGGGCCGTCACATCCAGAGCTTCCATCATCTGCTCTAGTTCCCGGATGCGTTGCTCGTCTTGCGTGGTGTAGGTGCCCTGGTCTCGCAGTTCCTTGAGAATCTGCTGGCGAGTGGGCATGCCTTGCTGCTGGTGGTGCCGCTGGGCGCGGATGAAGAACGACCTGGCGTCCATCCCATCTCCGATGTTGGGAGACCTTACGTGCACCCAGCCGAAGCGCTCGGTGTTGACGGCATCATCTGGACTCAAGATGGCTGCCAATCCGGTCTCCAGCGCCTCGTCCGAAGTTGGGTCCAACAACCTGGTCATGTCTGGTGCGTCCGATGCGCCGCTCATTACGGGGTCTCCTTCCCTGATGTGTCTTCCTGACCATCAGCGGGGCTGTCCATCACCATGCCTCGCTGGTCGTTCACCTGGAACACGATCTGCCTGATGCCATCTGGGTCTTCAGTGATGATGTAGGCGTCGATGTAGCGCTCCACCTCACGCCGGGCGCCGTTCAGGGCGTCCAGGATAGAGCTACGGACGACAGCGTAGGTCTCGGGGCGGGTGCAGTCACGTTGCTCCACTACACCCAATATGGTAGGGATCAGGCGCTGCAAGGTGACTCCTACTTGATGCCGCAGACTCGCATTGGCCTGCGCCGGTGTAGATACCGGCGGCCTGTCGTCAGGGGTGAACGGCTGACCTACGGGAGGCGCGGGGTCGCTCATTGGGGTGTGTCTCTCCTTTCCCTTGAACGTCTACCTAACCTTACGAGGGGCGGGGTGTCCCCGCCCCTCGGGTCTGGCCTTACACGGTGTCTGACGTGTACAGCAGATCGTAACCACGGCAGGTGTACGCCACGGTACCGTAGGCTGTGGTGGCGCCAGTCAGGCCAAGGACCTGAACGGTCGCATTTGGGACCGTGAACGTGCAGCGGTTGTGGCCCGTATTCGCTCCGAAATAGCCGCCGTCGCCCGTTGGTGTGAGCATGACCAACGTGGCGTTGGTGGTCGCCGATGGTCGCGCATAAATCGCTGGGTCTAGACCCTCGGTGTAGTACTCAATTACTTGTGCATTGGCCTGGCCGACCGGGTACGCTTCGATGGTGGCCTCGGCTGTGACCGGCAGCGTGGGGACGCTAGCATACGGCTCGTGCGTACCAAGCTGCTTGAGCGGGTCCCGGGCGAGGTTGCAGGAGAACCGTGCGTTCTGGACGCGGTGCTGGATGCCGGCGATGTTGGCGAAGACGTTGCCCTGCTTCACGAAGACAGCCTGCGTCGTTACGTCTGGGGACTCCCAGGCCGTCTGCGTGAATGCCGTGTCGTTGGTGATGCGGATGGCGTAGCCGGTGAACCGCCAGTCGAGGGTGGCGAAATTGCCGACTGCTGCACCGACATCAACACCGTCGAGCGACATGCGTGGCATCTCAGCGTACATCGCGCCCACGGTCACGTTGATGACGTACTTGGGTAGGTCGCCGGCCGAGAGCGTCGTCTGCTGCGTTACGATGCCGATGTCGTTCTGCCCAAGCAATCCCGGGCACGGGTCCCCGAAGCCCATGTTCTGCGTGATGGTGCACGACACGTCGGGGGTGTCGTAGGTGACCCACAGGGACGTGGTACCCAGCGCACGGACATCCATACTGTTTCCTCGCATCTGGACCGTGACGTTCTGGGCTGCCCCAAAGTCGTAGTTCGTGCCCCCGACATTGATCTGGTTGATCGCAACCTGGTAGTAGGGAATCGTAGCAGCCAGACCCTGAAGGTCAAGCGGTTGGAAGCCACCTCCACCAGTGTCACGTGGGACGAAACCCTGTGCACCCGACTTGGGAGTAGGCTCCTTGGAATCGTTGGCTCCACCCATGTTTCTGTCTTCTGGCATTTGGAGACTCCTCCTTGGATGTGCTGGGCGAATCAGGGCCGCCCTTCACATGGAAGTATTCCGTGCTAACCCGGCTGGTGCGTCAGAACCGGCACAACCACCACGTAGCGTGCGTATCCCTCGGTCCCGTCCTCGGGCCCAGGAACTAGGCTCCCGTTCTCGTCCAGCGATGTTTGGCCCGTTGCGATCTGAATGGGCGGATTCTGCCCGTAGTCCTTGATCTGGAAGGTCGCAATGGAGTCCTTGAACAGGCAAATCTCCCAGATCGTGTCGGCTAGCTCACGCGCCTGTAGTCTATTATGGCCCCAGACATGGATGGCAATGTCAATGCTACGACCTGCCCCTATGTGTTGCGGCCCCAATCCGATGGGGAAGCCCTGGTTGGACGCTTCATCTACGGCTACCGTGGGTAGATGGCTCAGCACATCCCCCTCGTTGAAGCCTATCTTCACCTCGGTAGCAAGCGCATCATCAGGCCCAAGACCGGCGGTAGAAAGGCCCGCTCTGATCTCGGCCGCTAGGCTATAGATCGTGGCGTTCGTGATCCTCATGGTGCTTAGTCCGGTCTCGCTGAAGTATTCCTCGTCTGCTACGTCATACGCAGCCCCAAGACGGCCTCCCACTTCTGCACCAACTGCGTCAGCCGCCCGGGGAGCGCAGCCTTCACTTGCCTCTCCATGTATCTCTGCGCCCTGAGAAACATGTAGGTCGGTCTGACGCCAGGGTGCCCCCCTCCTCGCCGCTGCAACATGAAGCCCACTGCCGTGTTCCCTCGGAACCTTCTCCCCGCTCCACGAGGCCGCCGGCCGCCCCCCAGCCTGTTGAACGTTGGCGATCTGGCGATGGGGACCTCCATGCGTGGCTTCCCGCGTCGGTTGATCCCCCAATCCGAGATGCGCGCCATCCCCCTCGTCGGCCCTCTACCAACCCTTGAATAAGGGCTGAGCCCCAAGGGGATGAAGCTGTGGTCGGGATTCGGCCTGACACCAAACTCCAGGTACCACCAATACCCCCGGCGCCCGCCTCGACTGCGGCGGATGGTCCTCATCTTTCCTGGGATGAAGAACGAAGGTGGTCTGAGGCTATCCAGCAGCTTGACGTTACCGATCCCCACCGAGACTCCGCGCTCAGTGACGTGAGGCCCCACCACACCAACATTCCTATAGACCTGGCCACTCTGGAAACCCGGCCTGGCGCCCCGCCCCTGGGATGCCCCCGTGAAGAACCCCTTGGGTCGGCTACCCCACACAGCGGGAGACTTCAGGAACGCCACAGCAGCCTGAGCCGACTCCAGAAGCGTCTGGCTGATGACATTGACAAGCTCCCGCCGGAACCGTTCTCGAAGCTCCCCACGAGACCTAGCTATTCGCATGGTCTACACTACCTTCTTCTCGCATTGGATGATAATACGACTGGTGCGACCTCCGATGCCGCTGGGGCTGATCCCCACCACCTCAAGCGACCGACCATGAACGGTGACCAATGTGCCCTCACGGAAGTAGCTCTCCCACTGTGGCGCCACATCGAGCGTGCACTTGCCGTAGTCCACCCTCCCTACCGTCTCGCGTTGTAGCTTACTGGCTGCTGCCCATTCGACTACCGCCGGAATGCCCACGGGGGTGATGGTGTTCTGGTAGCCGGTTCCTTCGCATGTGACGCACAGTGGGTTGCGAGGGGCCCGGCTGTCCGGGTCAACTCCTCCACAGACGGTGCACTCGGTCCTGATGGATGTCTGGACCTGCACCATCTGGCCGCCTAAGGACCCAATCACATCCTGGGAATCTCGGGCGATCATGGAAATCTCTTCAGGAGAAAGGAGTCCCATTTGTATCGCTCACTCGTTCTTCAGTCTGGGTAGTTGGCTAGACGGCGACCTCGAATACGGTGGAGAGAATGACCTCCGGCCATTCCCTGGTCCGATCAGAAGGCGGCTGAGATGAGAACCCATCCATCACTGCCTGAGCAATCGCACCATCAAGCTGCTGCTTCATGTCTTTGAGGAGGTTGCGCTCGCTGTCGGCAATGTGCTGACGCCGTACCGACAAGCCGCGATCAGAGAAGTCAAGCCCCCTCCTGGCGTCGCGCTGGGCCTGCATCTCCAAGACTGAAATCTGGGCCGCCTGCATCAGCATATTGAAGATGTCAGCCGGATCGGTGTCGATGGTGGGCTCCCCGGACGTGACGCTCATGGTTACGATGTCTCGTTGCTGGAGCGTAGAACAGGCGCGCACCATGGCCTGCATCAACTCATCCTTGCTGTAGACCGTGTGCTGGTACCCTACAATCAGTTGCTCTCCGATTGACGGCGGCATGTCGGTTGTGATGACCCCACCATCATAATTGATGGTGTAGTCGTTCCCCTCGATCAGCGTGTCACGGGCTCCGCCCTCGATGGTGACAAGGTTGACCGACCCGGGGACGATATTCTTCCCCATCACAGTGAACCTGGAATTGAGGCCGTCAGTGATGCCGTAGGCGACCTCGCCTTCCACGTTGAACGGCCCGTTCCCCACGGCATCCGCCAGGAACGGAAGTAGATCGGCGATCCGGTAGACCCCGCCGACCTCAGCGAACACATACGAGCGGTAGACGCTGATGTCTATGGATTGCTCCACCGCAGTGGGGCCGGCCTTGAAGCCCGAGCAGGTCACCTGATAGGTCCCCTCACCCCACACAGAGTGGTGGAACACCAGTTGGAGGGTGTAGGCATCACTAGACCCACCATCGTTGACACCCGAGAACACCACCAGCCCACCGCGCTTGATCGTGATGTTGATACCCTCGTTGGAGAGCCCGGCTTCTTGGTAGACAGTCACAGCGTCTCCTGTAGCTGTACGGAAGGCAACCGACAGGGTGGCTGTTTGTCCTTGGTTGACGGCTAGCTGCTGGCTCATTGAGGTATCTCATCCTCCAGACGCGAGACGGGGGTGCCAATGGCTGGCACCCCCGTTCTCGCCCGTTCCTGCTGGCCCGAACGTGGGGCCAGACGCCCAGATCACCGCTACGAGGTCAGGTTGCCCTTCAACACGTAACGGGCGTCCTTCACCAGGAAGCCGACTCTCTCCCTGTACTTCACGCCGACCCTCCAATGGTCTTGGGCTGCCACGAGTTCGGCGGTCTCCGGGGCTCCCTGCTCAGCCATGTTGAAGGCGTCGCTTGGCACGGTGAGGTCGAAGCCATACATGATGCTGGTGCTCAGCCCGTAGTACGGCAGAAGCTGCACACCAAACACCGATGTCATTGCGCCCTGCCTCATCACAGCCTGCTTGGTCGCGTCGCCCCAGTAGCCCTGCCAGTCGCTGTCGAGCACGTCGAGCAGACGATTGGGGGCTCCATATGCGTGTGTCAACTGCCGGCCCTTCTGCTGGTTCGGCGACGCCGCCTTGTAGACCATGGCTGCCATGAGAGCCTTCAGGCCAGCCGGCTTGAAGGTCGTAGCACCCATAGTTACAGCACTCTGGGCAACCGTCGAGGCAGTGGCCAACAGGGCCCATCCAGTCTCCTCCTCGGCCACAGCAACGTTCTCGCTGAGGACGCGGAGCACCAAGTCCACGATGTCAATGCGTCCAGACTGCTGCATCCTCGTAGGCCACTCGATGCTCGTGGTGACCTCGATGATATTTGGGGACGCCAGATCGGCAACGGGGAGTTGGGTCGGCTGGGCATAAAGCTGCGGCACGGTCCAGGCGCCACTTACGAGTTCGTCGCGGACGAAGACTGGATAGGTGATCTCCTCACCGACCGCGAAACGCTGAACGTCGAAGATTGACCGGACAGTGGACGTTTCATCGAGACCCAGTACGATTGGGTCTGCGATGGCGGCAACCCACTTGCGGAACTTCTCGGGGCTCTCGGCCGATTCGGCAATCGCGGCCTTCTTCTGGGCCTCGGAAAGCTCGGGGTTGAAGAACGAGGCAACCCGCTTGCGGCCACCCCAAGGGGTATCCGCGATCATCAGGCTCATGGCTCGATCCTTACCCATTAGCTATCACCTCTTACCCGAAGTAGCTGTAGTAGGTAGCGAACGGGCCAAGGAGCAGGATGCGAATGTTTCCATCCGAATCCGGCGATGACTCGCAGACCGCTACGGCTAGGTTACCCGCTGACGCACCTGGCGACCCGAACGTCGCCGTCAGCTTGCCCGCGTTGGTGGCGTAGAGCAGATCGCCTGCCGCCGGAGTGCCTGCGTAGCACTCGTCGGCGATGGTGCAGTAGGCGGGGCCGATGACAACGGCACAGACATCGCCCTCCTCTGCCTCGTGGGTGAGAATGCGACGGGAGTTCGGGTCCGCCTTCGCACCCACGGTGTACCCTAGCGTGCTTGCAGTACGCGCAGGTACAATGTCTTGGTTGAGGAGGCCGATGCAGGAGGTACCGTCCGACAGCAAGATGGGCGCTGGCGAATGGATGTCCGTTGCCGGCGATGCTGACTTGTACATCACAGGCCGGCCTGCCTCGATTAGGGTGGCCCCTCCGGTGATGAAACCAGTCTCCGTCTTGTAGGTTGGAGACTCGATCCCACCGAGGTGGCGCTGGAACTTGCGAGCCATTAGTGGCTACACCTCCATGGCTCCATGTGGTCTCCGCACCTTAAGGTGCGGGCGGTACGGCTCCACGTCCTGCTACTGGTCCTTGTGACGGTCGCTGGCGAATAGTGTCGCGAACGTCCCTTCGTAGCCTGCCTTATGCTCGACTTCCTGCGGAGTGTTGGCAGCTACGGTTCGGCCATCTGGAGTCCTCACGACGAACAGGGCAGTACTCGGATCGGTCTGCGGCTTGGCTTGCGCTGCCTGTGTGTCAGTCGGACGCTCTGTCCCGGCTGGCGGCTCGTCTGCCGGTGGCTCGTCTGCTGGCACGTCATCCGATGGCTCACCCTCAGAGGCCTCGACTGATGGCTCTTCTGTTGGAGGCTCGTCGGTTGGAGGCTCGTCGGCCGATGGTTCGCCCTCGGAGGCCTCGGCGGCTTCGGTCGGTGTGTCGGTCGGCTTGTCAACCAGTGGATCGCCTTCAGCGGCCTCGGCTGGCGTCTCTTCTGTTGGAGGCTCTTCGGTTGGAGGCTCTTCGTTTGGCTGCTCGTCTGTCGGTGGCTTGGCCGGAGGATCGCCCTCGGCTGCCTCGGCTGACGGTGTGTCAACCAGCACATCTTCCCTGGCCGACGTAATGGCAGATGCCACAGCCTCCCAGTCCTCATCGCCAAGCGTAGCGGCCAGCTTGGCCAGACGCTCATTGCCCGTATCAGCGCCAATCTGCGCGAGGCGCTCCGCGACACGCTGTTCCGCCTCTCGGGCAGCAATCCAAGCCGCATGGCCCTTCAGTGTCTCGTTGTGCTCCTCGACCAGGGCGGCCAGGGTGCCGAGATCAACGTCGCCCAGCATGTCCTTCAGCAGGTTTCTGATCTCTTCTGGTGTCATGGCAATGTCACCTCGCTCGTCTGAAGTATTCCGCGCCGTTGCCGTCGCTGCCGCCGCGCCCTCATCTTTCCAGTCCTTCAGAAGGGAGCGCGCATGTGCCGCTAGATGTGACTTGGCGCGCCTCTTCGCGTCGGCTGGCAAATCGGTCACCGGGAGGCAGGCAAGGGTATTGCGCAGATGCTGAAGATCGACGGTTCCGTTATCGGAACCATTCTTCACGGAAGCGTTGTGGTGGGACAGCTTCCGATTGGAACGTGGGGTGGTCTTGCCTTCGTCGTCCCTCTTGCCGCCTGACAAGATGACGGCAAAGGCAGCATCAGGCAGGTTGTTGATGTACTTGGCGCCCCACGTCTCGGTCTCGTTGGTGCCATCCTTGGTGGCCTCGATCATGGTGTCCAGTTCCTGGACTAGCTCGCTGGTCTCTTTGTGGTTCTCCTCAAGGAGTTCCATCAAAAAGGCTCGTCGCTCTGGGGCCTCATCCTCCGAAACCAAGTAGCCTGCGGCGCTGCGGTACTCACCGTCATGGTCAAGGAAATTGACGGTGAACATGACTTGATCGGCTTTCTGCTCGACCGCCAGCCGGTACATACCGTAGTCGATTGTCTCCGCTGGATCGACTTCATCGGTGACATCTTCGACTACCTGACCGGCCCTTCCGCTGTCAGCAGTAGAGAGCGTCTGCGCGGACGGGACGAACTCGCCATAGCCTTCAGCAGTCTCACCCCTGGTGGCCTCCAGTTCCTCGACGCGGTAGAGGACGGAAGCCGGGTCGGTGAGGCTACCGCTGGAGAGCACAATTGGGTCCTTCGAGACACGAACGATGCGGGCTGCTGCAGTAGCCTCGAAGTTCTTGACTGTCTGCTCTCCAGACTGCGGGTCGATCCATGTGGCCTGGAGGAGACGCGCATCCGGATCGGCCGGAACGGCAACGAGCCCCTTGGCGCCGAAGTAGACCTTGCTGTCGTCGCCGGCGCCTCCGAGGAGGCGGATGACTGGACGGTTCTGGAACAAACCACCAATGTAGGGCGACAACTCTTCCCAGCGTTGGCTATCCTTCGTGTAGACGCGCCCCTTCCAGTAGGCAGCGAAGTCGGTGAAGTAGCACTCCATCGACACACGCCAATCTACCCTGTCCTCGTCATCGCCGTCACCCTTGGTCATGATGTCGCGGGCGATACCGTAGAAGATGTCGCGGTATAGCACAGCAGCACCAACGATGGCCGGGGCCCCATCAAGGGTCACCAGCGCAGCGTCGTAGGTGTGACCAACGATGTCGCTCTCCCAGTGCTCAATGTTGGTGGGGGCATGAACAATGGACGAGAACGAGTTCTTCAGAACCGCCTCGGTCCAGCTATCCATGTTCCCGTTGGCAATGGGGAGGCCGTGACATAGGACATAGGAGTAGTACAGCCTCATCCAGTCGTCTTCCATCGCCGGTTGAATGGCAATAGGGGACGAAAGGACCTTGACTGGGGTCTGATCCATTAATCTCCCTCCGAACTTGTCCACCGGAAGTATTCCTCAATGTCGGCCTCACGCTGACACTTTCGCTACGTGGGCTCCTCACCCGTGGGCTCACGATCCTCCGGGTAGGGTTGCCCGGGGCCGGAAGTCGGACGCCCCGGCTCCTGCTTCTGGTTCATGGGGATCAGGATGCCGTTTCTGTCCTGCCACTCCTTCGCCTCCAACAGGCGCTCGATCTCGGCCTGTGGATCGTAGCCAGCCTCCTCCATGGCCGTTTGAGGTGAGATGGAACCCATCTGGCTGAGCGTCCCAACCAAGGCCTTGAAGCGGTCCTGTGGCCGGAGATCAACCTTCTCGAAGATGACATACACGCGCCCCTTGATACCGAAGGCTTGTGCGACCTCGTTGAGTTCCCTCTCCCAGAAGAACTTGATCTCCCGCCTGGCTGCATCCAGGCGCTTCAGGAGGATTTCTACCTGGACCCACTGGTTGTTGTATCCGCCGCCCCCGGTCACCGAGTCTACCAGGAACATGGGGATACCGATGCCGGCATAGAGTCCACGGTTCACTGCGTCGTACTTGTCGGGCCCGAGAATCTCGCCGGCTGGTGGTCGCAGCATCTGGACCTGAAGGGTGTGGTTCCAGTAGACGGTAAATGACCGCTTGTCGGTCTCGAACGCCGTCCTGATCTCATCGAATTGCTTCTTCGATGCAGGAAACTGGTCGTTGCCGATGGTCACCAGCACGACACAGTTAATCATGTCCTCGGCCGTTGCTTCGTCCATCATCTCCAGGATGCGCTTGAGGCGCTGCGGGTAGGCCGCCCTCATGAGGAATGGGACGGGGTACCGCATGTAGGGTGGCTTCTTCCTGTCGATGAAGCGAACCACATTGGGGTCGAAGACGTACCACGTCTTGCGGTTGATCTCTTTCTTCTTCATCCACGAGGGGGCGCGAAATGTCTCGTCGGTTCCCATATACTGCATGCTCTCGGGCTGCATTGCGTCTTCTGGGACACCCACGTTGATGAAGTTCGAGTCCTGGTCAGTCTGGCTACGCATCTCGTCCTCGAACTTCATGTTCAGCGGCCCGAGCACTGCCACCGGCGCCGGGTTGAACATGCTGTAGTAGCGATTGCGCCCTTCACCTAGCCGTAGCACCACAGCCCGGCTGTACAAGGTGTAGTCCCTGATCGACCAGCGGATGAGGTCCTCCAGCGCCCTCTCCTCCACCCACGCCAGGAACTCCATCACGTTACTGCTCTGACGGGCGTCGATGCGCGCCTCGGGGCCAGAAAACCCCAGGCGGAAGCCAGCAGCAGTCAGATCGCTGAGGGTATCGACACTCGTGCCAATTACCCCGTCCCAGTAGTACAGCTTGAGCACATAGTCACAGCGGTCCCTCCACACGTCGTAGGGATCGTCTCTGCGACCGGGGATCGGGATGGGGAACAGTCCGCTGTTGTCCGTGGACGACAGCGAGTTGATTGTGTCGAAGATCGTTCCGGCCTTGGCCCTCCCCATGATGGCCTTGCCGGAGGCGCCCGATGCAATCGTGCGCATCATCGCGGCGGGCGACTGCTTCACAATGAGTGCAAACTGGTTGGGGTTGACCTGGCCTTCGGCTAGTATTTGTCCCATAGCTGCTCCTCCTATCGACGGGGCATCCTGGTATGCCCGAAAACCCCGCCGCTCACGATCCCACCCACTATGTCCTGGGTGCCCCCCGCCCTTGAAAGGGCGGTGGCTCGCTTGGCCGCATAGAGCCCCAGTACCGCAGCCACGGCGCGGTCCTTGGGCTGGTTGCCCACTGTATCCCAGTGGAGCGTGGTCCCCTGCGGGTTGGCCGTCACCTGGATCGCTCGCAGTTCGCTCTTCGTCACCATCATGTGCTGGATGATCTCTTCTGCTGCTGTGGCTATCGGACCTTGTCCATGAGTG
>Ga0233425_10001086_pt1 | contig 64045 bp, 58 predicted proteins | sample Watercolumn_Towu_2_FD_181712 | JGI IMG/M metagenome (GOLD analysis project Ga0233425, IMG submission 181712) | Freshwater microbial communities from Lake Towuti, South Sulawesi, Indonesia - Watercolumn_Towuti2014_140_MG | ecosystem: Environmental > Aquatic > Freshwater > Lake | place...
ACCCAGTTCCGGAACGATTCATTTTCAGGGGCGGGAGATTACTTCCCTCCAACCGCGAGAGATAACCCGGCTGGGTGTCTGCCGTTCTTTTCAGATCCCCCAGCTCTATGATTCCCTGACCGTGGAGGAAAATATCCTGGTGGGGTTGGGGATTGTTTCACTGGTGAACAAAAAATCTTTTATCAAAGATAAGCCCCATAACGGGAAACCGCAGGAGGATTCCCTAGAAACGGCCGGGGCCATTATGAACCGCTTCGGATTGAGCGATTACCGGGACAAAACAGCCAATGTCTTGCCGGGAGGAATCCGTAAGATCCTGGATATTGCCATGTCCATGGTCGGAAAGCCCCAGATCATGATGCTCGATGAGCCGACCAGCGGGATTAATGCCGATCAAAAGTTCGACATCATGGATATGATCATGGAGGCCTTACGGGCCGAGGGAGTGACGGTCCTATTTGTCGAGCATGATATGGATATCGTCAGCCGCTATTCCCAACGGATCCTGGCTTTTTACGAGGGACGGATCATTGCCGATGGAGCCCCGCAGGACGTCTTGACCGACAGCAAGGTGCGTCAATACGTGATCGGTGGAGACCATAAACAGGGAGGCCAGGCAGATGCTCAAAATTAGCGATTTAAACGTCTCCATTCAATCGGTGAGAATCCTGCGGGGAGTGGGGCTGGAGCTTCCCACCGGCACCATAGCCGGCCTGATCGGCCGCAATGGGGCCGGAAAAACCACCCTCATGCGCAGTATTATGGGCCTGCTTCCCGCTACCAGCGGCTCCATTGATTTTGACGGGATGAATCTGAGAGAGATTCCGGCTTACGGGCGGAGCCGTTTGGGCATAGGCTACATGCCGGAAGAACGGCGTCTGGTCCCGGAATTGACCGTCGAAGAGAATGTCCTCCTGCCGGCTTGGGCCATCGGGGAAAAAGTAACCAGCCAGCGTCTGGATAAGATTTATGAAATGATCCCGGAGGTAAAATCCTTTGCCAAACGCAAGGCCATGCAACTGTCCGGCGGTCAGCAGAAACTGGTCGCTCTGGGAAGGGCCTTGATGTGCGGTCATAAGCTGTTGCTGCTCGATGAGCCGTTTGAAGGCGTGGCCCCGGCCCTGGCCCAGCGTCTGGTGGAAGTAGTCGGCGTGCTGATCCAGGAAGGCCTCTCGGTCATCCTTTCGGAATCCAACCTGCAGCATTCCAGCGGACTGCTTCACCGGGTTTTTCAGATTGATCGGGGGGTCATTGTGCAAGCAGAATAAAGATAGATGCTAGATATTGGATATGAATTTTAAATGAACCAGAAAAATCGTCACCCCGGTGAAAACCGGGGTCCAGAGATTATCTTGGATTAAACCTGGATTCCGGCTTCCGCCGGAATGACTTTCAGAAGGAGAGAACGGCGAACTAATTATTCAGCGTGGTTTTTGTAAGAATACACTATTAGGAGAGGATTATGCCCCACATTATATTTCGGACCACACCCCGCATCCTCATGGGTCCGGGATGTCTTGACCAAATCGGCCAGGAAGTCAAAACCCTGAAAGGGGAAAAGGTGCTTATCGTCACCGATCCCGGAATCATCAAGGCCGGCTTGCTGGATCAGTTGGAACCTTATTTAGCCAAAGCCGGGGTTCCTTATGCCCTGTTTGATCAGGTTGAGCCCGATCCCCGGATTGAGGTGGTCGATCAGGCCCTGGACCGCTTGAAAAGAGAGAAGTGTGATGCGGTGATCGGCTTGGGAGGGGGCAGCGCCCTGGATATCGCCAAGGTGGTCGCGGTCATGGCCGTCAACCCAGGACATATTTCCAGTTATTTCGGAGTGGATCTGCTGGGTCAGCCCGGCCTGCCGCTGATTGGCATCCCGACCACCGCCGGCACCGGCAGCGAAGTCACTCCTATTGCCATCCTTTCGGATGAGCGGGAGCATTTGAAGAAAGGGGTGGTTTCCAGCCATCTCTTTCCCCGGGTGGCCATCCTGGATCCCCTTCTGACCTTGGGAGTCCCTCCGGCGGTGACCGCCTATACCGGCATGGATGCCTTGATCCATGCGATCGAGGCCTTTACCTCGGTCAATGCCAATGATCTGACTGATCATCTGGCCTTCCGGGCCATTGAATTAACCTACGGCCATTTACCGACGGCCTATGCCCGGGGAGAGGATGTGCAGGCCCGTTCCAAGATGCTGGAAGGGAGTATGTTGGCCGGCATGGCCTTTGCCAATGCCGGGGTGACCGCTGTCCATGCCTTTGCCTACCCTCTGGGCGGAGAATTTCATCATATCCCCCACGGCCTGGCCAATGCGGTCATGCTGACTCATGTGCTCCGTTTTAACATGTTGGGGAATCTGCCCAAGTTTGCCGAGATTTCCTCGGCCCTCGGTCTTTATACCGAAGACCTGACTGACCGGCAGGCCGCCGAGGAGGGGATCGAGACCATCGAAGAACTGATGGAGGATCTCAATCTGCCCTTGCGCCTCCGGGATTTCGGCGTTCCGGAAGAGGCTATTCCCGGCCTGGCCCAGGGTGTCTTGAAAGTAACCCGGCTCTTGGCCAACAATCCCCGGAGGATTACCCTGGAGGATGCCGAGCGAATTTACCGAAATGCCTGGTAGAAGAAAAACAGGATTCAAGGATTCGAGGGTTCTGGGGTTCAAGGGTCTTGACGTGAACGCCTTTCACTTGAATCCTTGGCCCCTGGAATCCTTGACCCCTTTTTTATTTTATAGGTGACAATATGAAAGGCTTCTTTAATCGTATTTTAAAAATTAATGTGGAGGAGCAGTCCTTCGCTATCCAGGAGCTGCCCGATCATGACTTGGAGGAGGGATTGGGAGGCAAGGGCCTGGCCACCCGGTTATTAATGGATAATAATCCGGCCAAAGTCGATCCCCTTTCGGCCGAAAACCACCTGATCATTGCCACCGGGCCGGTTACCGATACGCCCATTTACGGATCCTGCCGCCACGGTATCTATACCAAAAGCCCCCAAACCGGACTGTATGCCGAATCCTATTCCGGCGGCAAGGCGGCGGAGAGCATCAGCCGTACCGGGTATGATGCCGTGGTCATCGGGGGCATCTCCCGGGAGCCGGTCTTCCTGGAGATCAGCGATGAAACCGTTCGCTTTCATCCGGCCGGGGATATATGGGGCCGGGATTGTTACGAGTCGGAAGATACGGTTTTGAACAGGATCGGGAAAAAGAGATCCGGTACCGCGGCCGAGCGGGCGGCCGCCCTAGTCATTGGTCCGGCCGGAGAAAATCTGGTCCGCTTTGCCGTGATCGAAAATGACTACTGGCGTTCGGCCGGCCGCACGGGGACCGGTGCGGTCATGGGCTCGAAAAAAATCAAGGCCCTATGTTTTCACGGAAACCAGAAACGCCCCATGGCCTTTCCCGACGAGGTCAAGGCCTTTTCCCAGGAGATCCTGGAAATCGGCAAGGAGAATCCGGGGGCGCTCAATTACCGTAAAATGGGAACTCCCATGATGGTGGCGGCCTTGAATAAGGCCCAGGCCTTCCCCACCCAATATTGGTCTAAAGGAGTGATGGAGGGCTGGGAAACCATCAGTGCCGATGCCCTGCATACGCGCTGCGAGGTGCAGCCCCGGGCCTGCGCCCGTTGCTTTATCGGCTGCGGCCGATACAGCAAGGTCAAAGAAGGGCCACATCAGGGTATGACTCTGGAAGGCCCGGAATATGAGACCATCTATGCTTTTGGAGGCTTGTGTTTGATCCGGAGCATTGAAGATATCCTCTACCTGAATGACATCTGCGACCGTCTGGGCGTGGATACGATTACCGCCGGCAATCTGGCCGGTCTGGCCATTGAGGCCTCCCGCCGAGGAAAGATTAAGGAAAAAATCGACTATGGGGATGTGCCGGCCATTGCCGACCTGCTCAAACAGATCGTTGCCCGCCAGGGCATCGGGGCGGTGCTGGCCGAGGGGATCAAATATGCCGCTCGGGAGTGGGGCCTGGAAGATATCGCCATCCATGTCAAAGGAATGGAACCGGCCGGATACGATCCCCGGGTCCTCAAGGGGGTCGGTCTGGGGTATGCCACCTCGGACCGGGGGGCCTGCCATCTGCGGGCCACCTTTTATAAGGCCGAATTAACCAAGATGATCGAACCGGATCAGATTGAAGGCAAGGCCGAACTCTTTATTGATTTTGAAGATCGTTTGTGCCTGTTCGATACCCTGATCCTCTGTCGTTTTTATCGGGACCTCTATCCCTGGCCCGAGCTTTCCCGGATCATCCATATGACCACCGGCCTAAACTGGGGCAAGGAAGAGATTCAAAAAATGACCAACCGGGTGGTCACCCTGTGTCGGGCCTTCAATCTCCGGGAGGGGATGACCGCGGTGGATGAATCCCTGCCTCCTCGTTTTTATAAGGAGGCCCTGCCGGAGAGCGGCAAGGTGATTACCGAAGGCGACCTCCAGCATATGCTCAAAGATTATTTCCGTTTGAGGGGTTGGCAATAGATTAGTTTTTTTCTGCCATTGAACGCCAGGAGCATCCCTCTTTTAGTAATTCCTTCGGGATGCTCCTCCACTTCCTCAAAGGCCTCAAGGTAATTTTTATTGACTTGAACTGTTCTTTCTTTCGTCTGTGTCTTCCTGGCTGGTCTTTTCTACAAACCCGGGGAGTACTGATTTGAGTTTGTGCCCTACCGTTTTACATATTAACAATCTCATAGTAATTCCGGCATGACTTGGAGCAGGTGGGGCTGTTTTTCTGAAGCCATTGGTGAAAGGGCGCTGTCTTTTTAGGATTTATCGACAGGGGAAACCGCGGCCCACCCACTGAATTTTAGTGGGGGGAATGCCGGAGGGGGCAAAGTATCCCCCGCGGATAAATTCGTCGAAAAGACCAGCCCGGAAGACTCAGACGAAAGAAAATATAGACCAACCGGGTCAAAACTATGTGAGACTATCAATAATTGGAAACTTCAATTAGATTTCCGTCCGGATCTCGCACATAAACCGAGGTCATCTCTCCAAGAGCTCCGGTGCGTTTTACCGGCCCTTCTTCAATCTTTAGGCCAACCGACTGGATATGTGCAATTACTTCTCCCATTGCTGCCCTTGTTATAAAGCATAGATCCGCTGATCCGGGGGTAGGCTGTTTCGCCTTCGGTTCGTATTCATGTCCATATGGATGCAGATTGATTTTGGTTTTACCAAATACCAAGGCTTTTCTCCCCTCTCCGTGAGTAATCTCTTCCATCCCCATCACGTTCACATAAAAAGCACAAGTAGCTTCAATATCCCTGACCGTCAGGACCAAATGATCTAACCGTTCTACTTCCATTCAGGCCTCCTATTTATAAGGACTGTCAAAAAAAAAATCGTAAAGAATGCATCTGTAATGCCTATCTTTGCACTGAAAAAATGTCAATAAAAATACAGGCGAGTGGACGAGGCCATAGAGTTGAAAAACGGAAGCCCAAGGCCGAAAGCTGAAAGCACCGGAGACAGATAGAGAAGAAGCGTCCTCTGGAGGGTTTAGAGGGCATGCCTTGATTTCTTGTCAAACTTCCCTTGATTTTTGCTTAATTCCCTCCTATACTATAAATAATTTAAGACGACTATTCGGGTTTAGAGGATTAACGGAGCAAGAGGAGTTTATGGCCATGGTGTTAAAGGAAACTGTTCAGGCTTTCATCCCCTATCCCCTGCTGCCCAACCCTCCTTTATAAATGGATCACAAGCCGATTAAGACCAATCAACTTTTTTGGGGAAACGCTTTAAGAAAAAGCACCCTCATAATATTCATCTTTCTTTTAGGGATTTATTTTTCAGCCCTTTTGTCTTCCCCGGCTCTGTATGCCGGAGGAAAGGATCTTAACGCCGAAGGCCATTCGAAGATCATGCCGATCAGTTGGGATCAGGCCTTTCCGCGAATTATCTCCCTGCCGGATAACGATAGACTGGCTCAGGGAGAAATTCTTTGTGAAATCAAAAATGCGGATCCCCGGACCCTCGTTGTCCAAAGCGTCGGTCTCATCAAGGCCAAAGCCGAAGAGTGTTTTAAAGTCGTTCGCAACTATAATCAGTATGTCAGATTGATGCCCTATACGGTGGAGAATAAGGTCGTTCGATCCTTTCACTTAGAGGGGGATTATTATGGCTCGGAGGCGGTCGATTTTTGGACCAGGGTCAGAGTGCTGGGTTTTGATACCCGTTACCTGCTTCGAATCGCCCACCTTCTCGATCCCAAGCATAACCGCTTCCGCAGTTTTTGGACCTTAGTGGATAATCCGGAAGAGGTTTCCGGGTGTCTGGATTTCGAAAACAAACCGTGTCAAAACGATCTGGCCCTCAATCTGGGCTCCCATCAATTTGAGCCCTTTCCCGGCAACTCCAATTACACCCTCCATACCTATACCGTAATGCTTTCCGGGAAAAGCTGGCTGCAGCAAACGGCCTTTCGTCTGGGCGGCAAAAAAAACCTGGCCGAGGTCACCCTGGCCATTCGAAATGCCCTGGAAAGAAAGAAGTGATTCAGGGTCGGGCTCGGAACATTTTGCTTCTTGAGCTGGTTATTAGATGACCGGAGGAGCACCCCGCCACTGGAATAAGGGGCGGTAGGCGTTCGGCGGGGTAAAGACCCGTATTTCGACTACCCGGCTGATCGTATCGATCGAGACATAACGCATAGCATCCCAGCAGCAGGCCCCGGAGTTGACATAAAGGCCGTTTCCAAGTTGACGGCAGGTCATTTGATGCGAGTGGCCCATAACCATGAGATGGGTGTTCCCTTGATTTAAGGCCTTTCGGGCCGCCTGTTCCAGCCGTTGAAAGATTCGTTGGCCGAAATCATAGAACGGCCCTTCCAAAAAATCAGCGATTCGGTGCAGACCCTTCCGGCGCATTCCGCCGATCATCCAGGTAACCAAATAAGGCAGGCGCTTACTCTCACCGATGAAGGGATCGAACTGGTGGCCGTGAATAAACCAGAGGCGCCAGCCGTCTTTTTTTAAGCGGATCTGTTTTAAAGATCCCAGGATTTTGTGGGTAATCAGGTCATGATTGCCAAAAATGGCGCTGTACCGGGATGCCCCCCAACGCCGGACGATGCGGGGATAGCGATTAAGGATGGCTTCGAGCACATCTGATCGAGAGCCGGGAACCACCCCATAATCGGTCTGATAGATGTCACCCATTAAGATAATGCGGTCATGGGTGCGCGAAAGATGGTCGTCGAATCGAAGGAGCCGGTTTTCTTTCCCTTGAAATTTATCTAAAAGCGGGGCATGGCCAAGGTGCAGGTCCCCAAAGGTGGCAATCCGCATTAATGCTTGAAGGCCCGCTGCCCGGTGAAGACCATAGTTGCCTGGGGAACGGCCTGATTGCAGGCTTCAATCACTTCATGATCCCGCATTGAGCCCCCGGGCTGGACCACGCCGGTGACCCCCTGACGAAGGCCCACATCCACCCCATCGCGGAAAGGGAAAAAGGCATCGGAGATCATCACCGAGCCGGGCAGACCGGCTTTATCCGCCTTGGTCTTTTGGTCAATCTCTTCCTTATCTCTCGCTTTGCGCTTACCCTGCTCGATCTCCAGTTCCAGGTCTTTATAGGGAATCCCAAAAAGGTCGAAACAAACGATATCGGCATATTTAGTATAGGCCTTGAAAACGGCGATCTCGGCCACACCCACTCGGTCCTGTTCTCCGGTTCCGATGCCTACAGTGCATTCATTCCTAACATAGAGAACGGAGTTGGAAGTCACGCCCTGTTCCACCGACCATCCGAAAAACATATCTTCTAATTCTTTCTCCGTCGGTTGACGCATAATCCGGTATTCCCGGCTCTGATGGGTGCAGCCAGCTGTCTTGAAGTCTTCTTTCTTCTGAATGGCATTGATCGGGGATTGCTGGAGGACAAGTCCGCCGTCCTGAAGACTTTTTATATCGAGGAAGCGCATCTGTCGAAGATCGGCCAAGCGGTCCATGCGCGGGACCCGCAGGATGCGCAAATTCCCCCGTTTGGCCAAGACGGGGATGGCCCCTTCCTCATAGTCCGGGGCGGCGACTACTTCCAGATAATTCTTGGCGATCAATTCAGCGGTGGCCTTGTCCAGAGGACGGTTAAACACGGCCGCCCCGCCGAAGGCGGCAATCCGGTCGGCCCGGTCGGCCCGATTATAGGCCTCGGCCAGGGTCTTGCCATGGGCCACCCCGCAGGGATTGTTGTGCTTGACGATGACGGCCGCCGGTTTGGTCAAGAGGAATTTAAGGATGTTTAAGGCATTATCCACATCGGTGAGGTTGGTCTTACCCGGGTGTTTTCCTTCCTGGATCATTTCGGCTTCGGTAATCGCCGAAACCATCCCTCTGCCGGGCTCAATGAACTGGCATCCTCCCAGGATCAGATTGCCGTTGATCAATTCATAGAGGGCAGCTTCCTGCCCGGGGTTTTCACCGTAGCGCAGGCCTTTTTCCTCCAGGACCCCATCAGTCTGAGGCAGTTTCCAGGTTCGCTTGCGATAGATGAGAGACTGATCTCCCAGGGTGATTTTCAAATCGGCCGGAAAATGATCGGCCATAACCGTGCGATACATTTTTTTTAAGTCGTCCATATAAGCTCCAGGTATAAGGTGCAAGGTAGAAGGTAGAAGGTTAAGTAACAGGTTAAAGACTTAATTGGGGTTGTCTTTCCTTAGACCTTAGACCTTGAACCTTTCACCTGTTTTTATTATTTTTGCCTTTCTATATAAGCGTAGGCACTGTGGTTGTGAATGGATTCAAAATTCTCCGAATCCACTGAAAACCAGGTGATATTGGAATCGGCTTCCAGTTTGCGGGCTATTTCGCGTACCACATCTTCGACAAACATGGGGTTTTCGTAACTTTTTTCGGTAATATATTTTTCATCTTCCCGTTTTAAAACGGAGAAGACCTCCGTGGAACTGGATTCCTCCACTAAGCGGATGATATCTTCGATCCAGATGAATTTCTTGAAACGCAAAGACACCCGGACCTCTCCCCGTTGATTATGGGCCCCATATTCACTTATTTCCTTGGAGCAGGGGCAGACCGTGGCCACCGGAACCTTTAATTCCAGCATCAAATCCCGGGTTTTGGTGTGGTTGGCCGAGCCCTTGATGGTACAGATATATTCCATCAACCCTTCGGTCTGGCTGACCGGGGCCTTTTTGGTGATAAAATAAGGAAAGGTCACTTCCATATGGGCCGATTCGGCATTGAGGCGTGTCTTCAGCTCATCGAGAATGGCACTGAAATTCTCCAAGGTGATTTGACGACGGTATTCGCTCAAGACCTCAATAAAGCGGCTCATATGCGTCCCTTTATGGTCATGAGGGAGATTGACGTACATATTGATGCTGGCCACGGTGTGCTGGGAGCCGTTTTCCTTATCCCGAACCGTGATCGGATATTTAATATTTTTGACCCCCACCTTGTCGATGGGAATATTGCGGTCGTCTTTTTGGCTTTGAACGTCGATCATAATAAAAACGTAGGGTTCAAGGATTCAAGGAGTCGAGGGGACAAGGGTAAATTCACGATGACAATTAATAAACCTGAATGAAGATTTTTTATCACTCGAACCCTTGAATCCTCGAATCCTTGAACCCTATTTTTTTTACCATCCGATAGTCAAATATTCATGAATCGAATTGGCGGCCAGACGGCCGGCGCCCATGGCTAGTATAACCGTAGCCGAACCGGTGACGATGTCCCCCCCAGCCCAGACCCCTCTTTTGAAGGTCTTGCCGGTTTTCTCGTCTGCCAGGATATACCCCCTTTTGTTTGTCTGCAACCCCGGCGTGGTGGCCGTGATCAAGGGGTTGGCCCCGGCCCCGATGGAGATAACGGCCAGGTCGGTTTCCATGGTAAATTCCGAACCAGGAATGGGGATCGGTCGCCTTCGTCCGGAGGCATCGGGTTCTCCCAATTCCATTTTGATGCATTCCATAGCCACTACCCGGCCCTGGTCATCGCCGATGAAGCGGGTCGGATTGGTCAGAAGGTGCATTTCTACCCCTTCTTCTTCGGCGTGATGGATCTCTTCCGATCTAGCGGGCATTTCATCCCGGGAACGTCGATAGACGATTTTAACACTTTCCGCCCCAAGGCGCAAAGCCGTCCGGGCCGAGTCCATGGCCACATTGCCTGCCCCCAGGACGACCACGTTTTTCCCTAGAACAATAGGGGTATCGTATTCCGGAAAACGGTAGGCCTTCATCAAATTGGAGCGGGTTAAATATTCATTGGCCGAATAAATGCCGATGAGGTTCTCTCCCGGGATATTCATAAAAACCGGAAGTCCGGCCCCTACTCCAATGTAGACGGCATCGAAACCTTCGGCAAAAAGCTCTTCGATGGTTAAAGTCCGACCGATGACGGCGTTACAGACAATCTTAACCCCGAGTTTCTCCAGGACATCCACTTCAGCCTGGACAATAGCCTTGGGCATACGGAATTCCGGGATACCGTAGATCAAGACCCCGCCTGTTTTATGAAAAGCTTCAAAAAGAGTAACGTCATGGCCTTTAAGGATCAAATCTCCGGCCACAGTCAGACCGGACGGTCCAGAGCCGACTACGGCCACTTTTTTACCGGTGGGGTCGGCTTTTTTGGGGAGTTGGAATTCTCCTTTGGTCCTTTGCCAATCCGCAGCGAAACGCTCCAAGCGACCGATGGCCACCGGTTCATCCTTCTTGCCGACGATACAAAGGGCCTCACACTGACTTTCTTGTGGGCAGACCCGCCCGCAGACGGCCGGCAGGCTGGTCTTCTCCCAAAGCTTCATGATTGATCCGGGGAAGTCCCCTTCCTGAATTAATTTTATGAATCCAGGTATGTCTATTTGGACCGGACAACCCTCGACACAAGAGGGTTTTTTGCATTGAAGGCAACGGCCGGCCTCCAACTGGGCTGTCTCGGGAGCATATCCTAAGGGAACCTCATCAAAATTTCTGGCCCGGACCTTTGGCTCCTGTTCAGGCATCTTCTGTCTGGGGACTTTTTCTTTTTTCTTAATTTCTTCAGCCATTTATCTTTCTCCTCGTCCGGTGTTCGGTGTCCTGCCTTCGTTGAAAAAAGGGAAATCATTCCCCCTTTCGCCGAACGCTAAACAACGAACGCCATACATCTTATTTCTGGCACTGACAAGCGTGACTTTGAAACATATCCATGGAGCGCTTCTCTTGCTCCAGATAGGCCCGCTGCCTTTGAATCAATTCATCAAAATTCACCTTATGGCCGTCGAACTCAGGACCATCGACGCAGGCGAAGCGGGTCTGGTTATCGACCGTCACCCTACAGCACCCGCACATGCCTGTCCCATCGACCATGATGGGGTTCAGGCTAACCATGGTTTTGACCCCATATCCTTCGGTCAATTTGCAAGTAAATTTCATCATCGGCACCGGTCCGATGGCTACAATCAGAGCGATAGGGTCTTTTTTCTCTAAATATTGCTTTAAAACCTCGGTTACAAACCCATGATGACCAAAAGACCCGTCATCCGTGCAGACCCGTAATTCATGGGAGGCCTTGGCCATTTTGTCTTCCAAAATCAAGAGATCTTTAGTCCTGGCCCCGATGATCGAGATAACCTGGTTACCGGCCTCCTTCATTCCTTTAGTTATGGGGTGAAGGACGGCCACCCCGGTCCCACCCCCGACACAAATGACCGTACCCCATTTTTCGATATGGGTGGGCTGGCCTAAGGGACCGCAGATGTCCTGGTAGGCGTCTCCTACCTTGAGACTCTTCATTAAGGCCGTTGATTTTCCAACTACCTGATAGATCAGGGTAATCGTTCCGGCTTGGGGATCGGTATCAGCCATGGTTAAAGGTATCCGTTCCCCGGTTTCATTGACCCGAAGGATGACAAATTGACCTGGTTTGGCCTTTCGGGCAATTAAAGGGGCCTGGATGACGTTGCTGACCACCGTTCCCTGAGCCAATTCCTCTTTTTGCAAAATTTCAAACACGGGATCACTCCTTAAAGGTAATTTTTTTCTTGGAAATTTTTAGCATAGTAACCCGCCGGTGTCAAAATGTATTTAGGCCATTTTAAGGCTTGACGGGTCTAAAACGTTGTGATAAATAACACAAGTTTTAATTTATTAGGAGTAAAAGTTTTTCCCAAGGCTTCTAAAATACCCTTAAATTAAGGAGGAAAGCACCATGGCGTACAATGCAGTAGAAATGAAAGATTGGCAGATTTCCGAAGCAGCAGAAAAAAACATGCCCACTCCCGAACAATGGCGGGAAAAGCTGGGCCTGACCAAAGATGAAGTCATTCCCTATGGCCGGCTGGCCCGGATGGACTTCATGAAAATTATGGAACGGCTGAAAGACAAACCCGATGGGAAATATGTCGAGGTCACAGCCATTACGCCTACTCCTTTAGGAGAAGGGAAAAGCACGACCTCCTGCGGTCTGATGGAAGGTCTGGGAAAACGAGGGGTTAATGTCGGCGGGGCCTTGCGGCAGCCTTCCGGCGGCCCGACCATGAATATCAAAGGGACGGCGGCTGGTGGTGGAAACGCCTTGTTGATCCCCATGACCGAGTTTTCCATGGGTCTGACCGGTGATATCAACAACATCATGAACGCCCACAACCTGGCCATGGTGGCCATGACCGCCCGCATGCAGCATGAACGGAATTACAATGATGAACAGTTAAACCGGTTGACTAAAATGCGCCGTCTGGATATCGACCCGACCCGGGTAGAGATGGGCTGGATTATGGATTTCTGTGCCCAGGCCATGAGGAATATCGTCATTGGTATCGGCGGCCGTCAGGATGGCTTTATGATGCAATCCAAGTTCGGGATTGCCGTCTCCTCCGAGGTCATGGCCATTTTGTCCATCGTCAACGATCTGCCCGACATGCGCAAACGGCTGAATGAAATCACCGTAGCTTTTGATAAAAAAGGAAACCCGGTGACCACTGGCGACCTGGAAGTCGGCGGGGCCATGACGGCCTTTATGGTTCAATCCATCAACCCGACCCTGATGTGTACCGCTGAATATCAACCCTGTCTGGTCCATGCCGGTCCTTTTGCCAATATCGCCGTGGGTCAATCTTCGATCATTGCCGACCGGGTCGGCTTGAAGATGTTTGATTATCACGTCACCGAAAGCGGGTTTGCCGCCGATATCGGTTTTGAAAAATTCTGGAACGTCAAATGCCGCTACAGCGGGCTCAAACCCCATGTCTCGGTTTTGACCACAACCATTCGCGCTTTAAAGATGCATGGCGGTGGTCCGAAGGTTGTGGCCGGATTACCTCTGCCCGAAGAATACACCAAAGAGAACGTAGCCTTGGTTGAAAAAGGTACGGCCAATATGGTCCATTGCATCAATGTCATCCGCAAGTCCGGCATGAACCCGGTGGTCTGCATCAATGCCTTCCATACCGACACCAAAGCTGAAATCGCTGCGGTCCGTAAAGCCGCTGAGGCGGCTGGTGCCCGCTGCGCCCTTTCCACCCATTGGGCCAACGGCGGTGACGGGGCCCTGGAACTGGCCGATGCCGTTATCGATGCCTGCAACGACAAATCCGATTTCAAATTCCTCTATCCCTTGGAAATGAAACTCCGCGATCGCGTGGCCATGGTTGCTAAGGAAGTCTATGGGGCCGATGGTGTTTCCTGGACTCCCGATGCCGAAGCCAAGGCCAAGATGCTGGAGAAAGATTCTAAATATGATGACTATGCCACCATGATGGTTAAGACCCACTTGAGCCTCAGCCATGATCCGACCTTAAAAGGCGTGCCGAAGGGTTGGACCCTGCCGGTCCGGGATGTCTTGATCTATTCCGGGGCCAAGTTCCTCTGCCCGGTGGCCGGGACCATCACCCTGATGCCCGGGACCTCCTCCGATCCGGCCTTCCGCCGCATTGATGTGGATGTCAAAACCGGAAAGACCATGGGGTTGTTCTAAGCTGACCCGGATAGTGCCCAGGGAATGATTTCCCTGGGCACTGCCATTTTTAGCTCCAGAGATTTATTTCCCTTATCTAAATCTTAATCAAATAAACAGTCAAAAGGATGTAAGGTATGGCAGGCACAGAAAATAATAAAGTCGGGGCGGTTATGGTGATCGGGGCGGGGATAGCCGGCATTCAGGCGTCCCTCGATCTGGCTGAATCAGGTTATTATGTCTACTTGGTGGAAAAGACACCGGCCATCGGTGGGGCCATGTCCCAATTGGACAAGACCTTTCCTACCAACGATTGTTCTATGTGTATCCTTTCTCCCAAAGTAGTCGAGTGCGGGAGACATTTAAATATCGAAACATTGACCCTGTCCGATCTCTTGGATATTCAAGGGGCACCCGGAAATTTTGAAGTGAAAGTCCGTAAGCGGCCCAGATTTGTGGATCTGTCCAAGTGTACGGGGTGTGGGGACTGCGCCGCCGCTTGTCCGGTCGAACTGCAGAATAATTTTGACCAGGGCCTTTCCAAGAAAAAGGCGACCTCCAGACCCTATGCCCAGGCCTATCCCAGTGCCTATGCCATCGAAAAGCTGGATCGGGCCCCTTGTACCATGACCTGTCCGGCCAAAATAAATGTCCAGGGTTATGTCCAACTGGTCAAGATGGGTAAATATACAGAGGCCGTGGACTTGATTCGGGAGAACCTCCCTCTGGTTGGTGTATTGGGCCGGGTTTGCCCCCATCCCTGTGAGGCGGAATGCCGTCGGGCCCAGGTTGACGAACCAGTGGCCATTCGGGATCTGAAACGCCTGGCCGCCGATCAGACCGATATTCTATCCCTGCCTATCCCGGAAATTAATAAACGTGAGGAAAAAGTAGCCATTGTGGGGAGCGGTCCGGCGGGATTAACCGCCGCCTACTACCTGGCCCTCATGGGGTATCAGGTGACCATCTTCGAGGCCCTTCCCGAACCCGGTGGGATGCTCAAAGTGGGTATTCCGGATTACCGCCTGCCTAAAGATATCCTTAAAAATGAAATTGATTCGATCCTTAAATTAGGGGTTACTTTAAAAACCAATACGGCCCTGGGTAAGGATTTCACCATCCCGGATCTGTTTAAACAGGGTTTTAAGGCGGTGTATCTGGCTATTGGGGCCCATATAGGGAAAAAACTGGGGATTCCCGGAGAGGACACACCCGGGGTGGTCCAGGGGACGGACATCTTACGAGATATCAATTTGAAGAGAGAAGTCAAGCTCGGTCAAAAGTTGGCCATTTTGGGCGGGGGAAACGTGGCCATTGACGTGGCCCGTTCGGCTATCCGCATGGGCGCTAAAGAGGTGACCATTGTTTATCGGCGAACCCGGGAAGAGATGCCGGCCTGGGAAGAAGAAATCGATGCCGCCCTTTGTGAAGGGGTTAAAATCCATTATTTGGCCGCTCCCACCAAGGTCATGGCCAAAGGCGGAAAGGCCGTTGGCTTAGAATGCCTTCAGATGGAATTAGGGGAACCGGATAATTCCGGCCGGCGCCGCCCGGTACCGATCAAAGGATCGGAATTTGTCTTGGATGTCGATATGATCATCCCGGCCATCGGACAGGAAACGGATCTAAAGGTTATGGAAGGGGTCCAGGGACTGAATTTTACCCGCTACGGGACCATTGATGTCGATCCGTTGACCTTTGCCACCGGCCATCCCGGCGTTTTTTCCGGAGGGGATATGCATACCGGGCCATATATCGCCATCGGTGCCGTGGGTGAAGGCCATGAAGCGGCCATTTCCATGGATCGCTATATCCGCGGAGAGGATCTGGCCGCCGGTCGGGTCCGGGATAAAGTCCTGGAAGCCAAGTGGTCGACTCTTCCTCTGGATGAGGAAAAAGTGCCCCGGACCCATATGAAGAAGTTGGCCCCCGAGGTCTGCAGTACCAGCTTTGAAGAGGTGGAATTGGGCTATACCCCGGAGGAAGGCACCAAGGAAGCTGATCGCTGTCTCAATTGCGGGATCTGTTCGGAATGTATGCAATGCGTCGTAGCTTGTAAGGCCGGTGCCATTAATCATGCCGATCAGGAAGAAACGGTTCAGATTAAGGTGGGTTCGGTAGTCATGGCCCCCGGATTTCAGCCCTTTAATCCGGCTTCCTTTGATACCTATCAATATGCCCAGCACCCCAACGTGGTCACCAGTATGGAATTCGAACGGATCCTCTCTGCTTCCGGTCCATATCAGGGTCATTTAGTCCGTCCCTCGGATCACCAGGAACCCAAAAAGATCGCCTGGCTCCAATGTGTCGGATCCCGGGATATCAATCACTGTGATCACGGATACTGTTCGGCCGTCTGCTGTATGTATGCCATTAAGGAAGCGGTCATCGCCAAGGAACACGCCCCTCAGGGTCTGGATACGACCATCTTCTTTATGGATATGCGAACTTACGGCAAGGACTTTGAGAAATATTACAACCGGGCCCAGGAAGAGAGAGGGGTACGGTTTGTCCGATCCCGCATTCACTCGGTGGACCCTGTGCCGGAAACCAATAATTTAATTATCCAATATGCTACGGAAGAAGGAGAGGTCAAACAGGAAGAATTCGACATGGTCGTCCTTTCGGTCGGTCTGGAAACCTCGGCCGGGGCCATTGAAATGGCCAAGACCATGGAGGTCCCGTTGGATGCCAATAAATTCGCCCTGGTCAGCAGTTTCAGCCCGGTGAATACCCAAAAGGAAGGGATCTTTGCCTGTGGGGCCTTTGACGGTCCGAAAGATATCCCTCAAGCCGTTATGGAGGCTTCAGCCGCCGCCTGTGCCGCTACCCAACCGTTGGCCTCGGCCCGTAACACCCTGATTAAGGTCAAGGAATATCCGGAGGAAGTGGAGGTAGCCGGTCAGGAACCGCGCATCGGAGTTTTTGTCTGTAACTGCGGGATCAATATCGGCGGAATCGTCAATGTGCCCGGTGTAGCCGAATATGCCAAAACCCTCCCCCATGTGGTTCATGTGGACCAGAACCTCTTTACCTGTTCTCAAGATTCCCAGGACAAGATGAAAGATCTTATTCGGGAGAAGAATATCAATCGGGTGGTGGTGGCCTCCTGCTCTCCTCGAACCCATGAGCCCATGTTTCAGGAGACCCTCCAAGAAGTGGGAATCAATAAATACCTCTTTGATATGGCCAATATCCGGGATCAGAATTCCTGGGTCCATCAACAGGAACCTGGGAAAGCCACGGATAAGGCCAAAGACCTGGTTCGCATGGCCGTAGCTCGAGTGGGATATCTCGAACCCTTGAAAAAGACGGCCTTCCCCTTAAAGAAATCCGGGGTGGTCATCGGCGGCGGTGTGGCCGGAATGACCGCGGCCTTGAATCTGGCCGAACAGGGCTATCCGGTCCATCTGGTGGAAAAGACCGATACCCTCGGCGGAAATGCCCTGAAGCTGCGTCATACCTGGAAAGGTGAGGATATTGGGGCTTACGTCCGGGATCTGATTGACCGGGTCAAGGGTAACTCTCAAATCCAGATCCATTTCAATACCGAGGTGAGTCATGCCTCCGGTTTTGTCGGCAATTTTACCACTACCTTAACCCAAGGAACCCAGACCCAGGAGATCGAGCATGGGATGGTCGTTTTGGCTACTGGGGCCCAGGAATGGAAACCGGATGTCTATAGTTACGGAACGGATCCCCGGATTATGACCGCTCTGGAACTGGATGAGGCCATTACCGCTGGGGACGAAAAGGTGACCAAGGCCCAGACCGCTATTTTTGTCCAATGCGTCGGCTCCCGGGAACCGGATCGACCCTACTGCAGCAAGGTCTGCTGCACCCACAGTGTGGAAAGCGCCTTGACCTTGAAGAAGATGAATCCGGAAATGGATATTTTCATCCTCTATCGGGATATCCGGACTTTCGGCATCCGAGAAGATCTCTATCGGGAAGCCCGGAATCAGGGTGTCTTTTTCGTTCGGTTCGATCCGGAAAATAAACCGACGGTGGCTGTGGAAGGGGATAAGATTCAGGTCACGATCATTGATCATGTCCTGGGCAAACCGATCACTATTGCCGCAGACCTGGTGACCCTGGCCTCGGCAATTATTCCCAATCCGGTCAAGGAACTGGCCGAAAGCTACAAGATTCCTCTGAACAGCGAAGGCTTTTTGCTGGAAGCCCACATGAAACTCAGACCGGTGGATTTCGCCACCGAGGGGATTTATCTCTGCGGCTTGGCCCATTATCCCAAACCGATTGATGAAAGTATCGCCCAGGCCCAGGCTGCTGTGGGCCGGGCCATGACCCTGCTGGCTAAGGATACGATTAAAGTCGGTGGGATCGTCGCCGTGGTCAAGGAAGAGCTCTGTGCCGTTTGCCTGACCTGTGTCCGGGCCTGTCCCTTTAATGTTCCGATCATCGGAGACCGAGGGGCCGCGGAAATCGATGTGACCAAATGTCAGGGTTGCGGGGTCTGTGTCTCCGAATGTCCCGGTAAGGCCATCAGCCTGCAGCATTTTACGGATAAGCAGGTCTTAGCAAAAGTGCATGCGCTGTTGGCAGCCTAAAGGCAGGTTAGAGGTTTAAGGTATAAGGTTAAAGGAAAGATTAATTCAAGTCCTTGAATCATAAATCCTGGATCATTAAAACAAATATATTTTTTAATGAGGTAAATTATTATGACCGATTCATTTGAACCGAAAATAGTGGCCTTTTGTTGTCAATACTGAGCCTATAGCGCAGCGGACCTGGCAGGTTCGATGAGGCTGCAATATCCTACCAATATCAGAGTAATTATGGTCCCCTGTACCGGACGGGTTGACATCATCCACCTCCTTAATGCTATTGAGGACGGAGCGGACGGTGTTTATGTGGCCGGTTGTCTGGAAGGGGATTGTCATTATATCAACGGGAATCTCAAGGCCAGGAAGCGGGTCGAACGGGTTAAGCATATCCTGGAAGAATTAGGATTGGAGCCGGAACGGGTGGAGATGTACAACCTTTCCGCTTCACAGGGGCCGCGCTTCGCCGAGATAGCCCGGGAAATGTCCGAGAAGATTTCCAAGTTGGGACCAAGTCCGATCAAGGCGGTTAAAAAAGCAGCGTAAAGATAGGGAATAGTGAATGGTGAATAGTGGACAATGAATAGTTATTTAAGAGACTGTTCACCCTTTTTTAAGGCTATTCACTGTTCACTAACAACTATTTACTAATAATTATTCACTATTTTTTAGGAGGAAGGCCATGGTAGTAGCGGAACGAAAACCCTTAAAAGAGCTCCTGGAGATGGTCCAACCATACAAAAAAATCCTGGTAGCCGGCTGTAAGGGATGTGTAACGGTCTGTAATGCCGGTGGAAAGAAAGAGGTCGAGATCCTGGCCTCGGAACTCCGCATTGCCCGCAAGAAGGAAGGACAGGAGCCTGATATTCAAGAGATCACTCTGGAACGTCAATGCGACCCTGAATATATTAACCAATTAGAAGGCGTGATTAAAGATCGGGAGGCCGTTCTTTCTATAGCCTGCAGTGTGGGACCGCAATATATCGCCGGTCGTTATATGGATAAGATGGTTTTCCCTGGACTCAATACGACCTTCATCGGCGGCTCCCTGGAGCATGGAGTTTTTGCCGAATTCTGCCAGGCCTGTGGGGCCTGCGGCATCCACAAATTCGGCGGGCTGTGCCCTATCGCCCGTTGTTCCAAGAGTCTGTTGAACGGGCCTTGCGGCGGATCGGCCAAAGGCAAGTGTGAAATCAGCAAAGACGTGGACTGTGTCTGGCAGTTAATTTATGACCGTCTAAAGGGCTTGGGACAATTGGATCGGATGACCCAGGTTATCCCTTGCAAGGATTGGACGACCAGTCGGGACGGCGGACCTAGGATAACGATCAGGGAGGATTTAAGACTATGAAATCAGGAAGCAGATTAGAAAAAGTTCTGACCAGTGGTCAATTTGCCGTTACCGGTGAATGTGGTCCTCCTCGGGGTGCCGATGCCGAAGAAGTTCGGAAAAAAGCCGGGCATCTTAAAGGAGTAGTAGATTCGGTCAACGTGACGGATAACCAGACAGCCGTGGTTCGCATGTCCAGCACGGCCGGATGTCTGATTTTACTCCAAGAGGGTTTGGAGCCTAACCTCCAGATGGTCGTTCGGGACCGCAACCGCATTGCTATTCAGAGCGATATTTTAGGGGCCTATGCCCTGGGCATCCGCAATATGCTCTGCTTATCGGGCGATCATCAGCGCTTCGGTGATCATCCCTCAGCCAAAAACGTCTTCGATTTGGATTCCATGCAGTTGATTCAAACGGTCAAGAAAATGCGGGATGAGGGAAAATTCATCAACGACCAGGAAATCCATCATCCCCCAAAGATGTTTATCGGGGCGGCCGTAAATCCTTTTGCCGACCCGGCCGATTTCCGGGCCATCCGCATGGGCAAGAAGATCGCCGCGGGGGTGGATTTCGTCCAGACCCAATGCATCTATAATCTGGACCGTTTTGAAAAATTCATGCAACAGGCCAGGGATTTAGGTTTGACCGAAAAGGTCTATATCCTCGGAGGGGTCACCCCGATGAAGTCCGTCGGTATGGCCAACTATATGAAAAACCTGGTTCCGGGCATGGATGTGCCAGCCGAGGTCATCAATCGCTTGAAAGGTGTGGCCAAGAAGGATCAAGCCAGCGAAGGGATTAAGATCGCTATAGAAACCATTCAACGGCTAAAAGAAATGAAAGGCATCGCCGGGGTCCATGTCATGGCTATTGAGTGGGAAGAGCGGGTGCCGGAGATCGTCGAGATGGCCGGGCTGCTGCCCAGACCGCAGGTGTAATTAAAATAACGGTTCAAGGTTTAAGGGAAAACCAAAGACCTTAAAAGCTGTTACAAAGAAAGAGGCCGCCCAATAATGAGCGGCCTCTTCTTTTTGATCTCATTTTCTCCTTGCCCACCGCTTTTTTTAAAAATTAAGTTCTTCCGTATTCGTATTGTATTTTTGAAATTCTTAGTGTATTTATAAAAAGTTTCTTGAAAGTAAAAATCCTTTAAATCTTTGGAGGTGAATGATGAAAGTGGGAGCAGTTATCCTGGCTTTGGTTGGAATTCTCATGGCATCCAGTTTGGCCTACGCCGACAGATACGAACTGATTTGGATCGCCAGGTGTCTGGAAGACAATGCCGACGCCAGAGTTCCAGCAGGGGTTGTGGTTAGATATTGTACCTGCATGACCAGTAAGATGGATAGAAACGAAACACGGTCCGTTACGGAATGGGAAAAAGCCTATCCAGACGAGAGGAGAGATTGTGACCGTCAAGCTGGCTGGAGATAACCGTTTTCCCCCAGCAAAATAATTTCAATAAAGGCTTTCTCATCAAATATCAGTCCAAGAAAAAAGGCCGCTCAGCAATGAGCGGCCTTTTTGTTTCTTTGAATTAATAACTCCGAATTATTCTTCGGCGGCTTCTTCCTCCTTGGCCTTCAGTTCTTCAGGGATGTACATGATCTCTTCAAAGATCTCTTTGAAGGACAGGACTTTGATGCCCAGGTCATATTCTTTGCTCAGATCTTTGCATTGATCATAGCAGTTGTGGCAGGGGCAGATGACGATCTTGGCTCCGGTGGCCTTGATCTGATCGGCTTTGACCTTGCCGGCCTCCATACGGCGTCTTTTAAATGGCGGTCCCATGGGAATGGCCCCACCGCCGCCGGAACAACAGTAATTGTCATTGCCGTGAGGCTGCATTTCCCGGAAATCCTCGGCAATATGACTCATGATATAGCGGGCCTCATCGGCCAAGCCTCCGCTGCGGGAAACGTTACAGGGGTCTTGATAGGTAATCGGTTCTTTGATTTTATGGGTGAACTTTAACCGCCCGTCTCGAATGTATTCGGCAAAGAGTTTGACGCTGTGGACCACCTCAAACTTATAATCCCCGCTTAACCAGATCGGCCCTTCAAACTGAACGGCCCGGTAAGCGTGGCCTCACTCGGTTATGGCGACGCGCTTGACTTGCAGTTCCTCCGCGGCATCCTTTATTAATTTTACAATATAAGAGGCACTCTTTATGTCCCCGGCAAACATGGCCAGGTTGGTATCATCCCATCCCGGTTTGCTGGGGAAGGTCCAGTCCTCGCCGACCACGTGAAAGATCTTGGCCGCCAGTTGAATATCCTGGGGATAATATTTCGGCTCCCGGGCATTGACCGTATACATGATGTTGGCGCCTTTTTTATCAATAGGAATGGTCGCGCCGGGGAGCTCTTCCTGCAGTTCTTCTTCCATCCATTTCAGGGTTTCCACCCAGTCCTCTTCGCTGACGGCCATCTGGTTCCCAGTTTCCAGATAGTTTTGGATGGCCGCTTTCAGCCCTTCCGGTGTCAGCCCCTGGGAAGTCAGAATGCCCCGCATGGTGGCCACCATCATGGCCATATCAATGCCGAAGGGACAATAGAGGGTGCAGCGGCGGCAGAGGGTACATTCGCCGTAAGCCGTATCATACAATTCCTGCATGAAGGCTTCATCGACGTTACCTTTCTTTTTGAACAGTTTCTTTAATTTTTGGGCCTTAAAGGAAGGGACCATCCTGGGGTCCCCGTTCTTGGCGGTAAAGAAGTGGCAGGTATCGGCACAGAGTCCGCAGTGGGCACAGATGCCCATCCACATTTTCAAGCGGGCGTTCATCCGGGCATCCACAGCCTGACGGATTGATTCCGGGTTGATCGTTATGGGTTGGGTTTGCGCGTCAGCCATAAATTGTTCCCTCCATGAGAGTTAATGGTTATACTGAATAATTACGTCGTCCGAACTCAATACCGATAACCGATCGAGAGACAAAGAACAGAATCCAATGCGCCAGTTTGGTAAAGGGCACGACGATTAACATCAAGGCACCCGTGATGATATGAATGATGGTGCTGTATTGACCGTAAAAAGGCAGGATGGAGGTGGTCCATTGATAGGCTGTTCCATCCGGATGGGTATTCAAATAACCGGTGAGAAAAGGCAAAGCGCAGATAACGATCAAAAGAAAATCGGAAGGGGTGGTAATGATCCGGACCGAGGGGACAACGATCCGGCGGATGATGAAAAAGATGGCAATAGCTAAAACGATCAGGGTCATCCAATCGGCCCAATTATCCGGCATGGCCCACCAACTCCATTTGAAACGGCTCTCCTGCCAGAGAGTTATATGGGCACTGTAAAACAGGGGGACAGCCAGGAGGCAGATATGAAAAATATATCCGAGGATGGAAAAAACAGGATTTTTTTGGAGGTCAGGGTTAGTTGGAAACAGCCAGCGGACAATCGAAAGGAGCATCCATTTCAGGCTGAAATAGCGATAGACGGGTTTGTCTTTTTTTCTGCTTAAGGTAATAAATAGGAGAAGACGCACGGCGCTTCCCACCAAGAAGGTTAGAAAAGCAATCCAAACCAGGGGTCCTTCGACAAAGGCGGTAAAAGTCATGGTGACCTCCTAAAATTGATAGTTCCACAAAGAGCAGCTTGACCTTGCGCAGAGACAAGGTCACTAACCTTTACAAAAAAAATAAAAGGATGTCAATAAAATTTAGGAAAATGAACGGGATGGAAAAGAGGACCGGCTGAGTCCGCCTCGTGAAATTCTAATTGTATTTCAAATAGTTTTATTTCCTTTTCTGAGGAGGAGGCAAAGAGGGTTAAATTAGGGAACGGCCCTCAAAAAGCCTCCTCGGGAATCTCCATGATTTCCCGGCCTTTGCGCAAACAGGTTTCCAGACGGGCCAAAGTCAGAGGGAGGGTTGTTTCGGTCCAGTAGGTGGCCTGGAAGCCTTTCCCGCTTAAATAACTATTTTGCGGATCAGCCTCCTGCTCCTTTCGGGCGATCAAGGCCAGATCCAATAAACGCCAGGCAATCATCAATTCACCGAAGCCCAGAAGGGCCGGATAGGTATTCGAGGCCCATTGCAGGGGGTCGGTGGCCGCCATTTGAGAAAGGGCTTCGGCCACTCCTTTTAATCTTTGGAAGACCCTGGAAAGGTCCTGGATAAGTCTCCCTAAGAAAGGATCGTCCTGGTTTGTTCGACAAAAAACCTCAATTTCCGAGCAAAAAGCCTGAAAAGGGGCTCCCTGATTGATCCGCATTTTGCGGCCCATCAGGTCCATGGCCTGGATCCCGTTAGTCCCTTCATAGAGGGACATGATCTTGGCATCCCTCAAATACTGCTCCAAGGGATATTCCCGGCAGAACCCATACCCCCCCAGGCATTGGATGGCCGTTTCACAAACCCGAAAACCCATATCCGAACAATAGGCCTTAATAATCGGGGTCATAAATTCAACCAGGGCCTGATAATGGCCTTTTTCTTTTCCTTCGGGCAGTTCCAAGGCCAGGTCCGAGAAGTAAGCGCCTGCATAGATCATGGAGCGCATCCCGTCCACGGTAGCCTTCATCCAGAGGAGCATTCGCCGGACATCGGGGTGGTTAATGATCGGCACGTACCCGGGTTTGCGCCCGGCCAGATCCGTCCCCTGAATCCGCTCTTTGGCATAAGCCAGGGCATTCAGGTAGGCCGTGCTGGCCAGGGCCATGCCGCTGACTCCCGTATTGATCCGGGCCTGATTCATCATTTGAAACATATGGGCCAGTCCTTGATTGGGTTGTCCGCACAAATAACCAAGACAGTTATCATTATCCCCAAAATTAAGCGAACAAGTCGGTGAGGCGTGTAGACCGAGTTTCTTTTCCACCCCGGCACAGAGGACATCGTTTCCTTGACTAACAGTGCCATCCGGATTCACCCGAAATTTTGGAACGATGAACAGGGAAATACCTTTGACTCCATCCGGAGCCCCTGCCATACGGGCTAAAACCAAATGAATGATATTCTCGGCAAGGTCGTGGTCGCCCCAGGAGATGAACATCTTGCTGCCCTTGATTTTATAGGCTTCCCCTTCTGGATATGCTGTAGTTCGAAGGGCCGCAAGATTGGACCCGGCGTTTGGTTCGGTGAGGCACATGGTCCCGGCCCATTGGCCGTTATACATCTTGGGCACATATCGTTCCTTCAATTCTTCCGTGGCAAAGGTTTCGATTAAGTGGGCCGCTCCGTGGGTCAGGCTGGGGGCCATGTTAAAGGCCTGGGCCGCTCCGTACATACAATCATTAATAACGATCCGCATCATATGGGGGAACCCCTGCCCGCCGTAACGGGGGCTCCGGGCCGCCGCCGTCCAGCCGTTTTCCCCATAAAGTCGAAAGGCCTCCTTAAATTCCGGGGCACAGCCAACCTGACCATTTTCATACCGGACGCCCCATCGTTCGCCTATTTCTTGAAGCGGTTCTACCACTCCTTTGGCGAACTTAAGGGCTTCACTGACCAGCATATCCAGCGTTTCTTCATCGAGTTCCTTATATCTGGAAAGCCGGCAGAGGTTTCCATAATTCAACTGATTTTTGAGGATAAAAAATAGATCTTTTTCATTGATTTTAAAATGTCCCATATTAAGTTATCCGATCACCGGCCTCAAGATAAGGCAGGATAAAGGTGGAAGGGTTAGAAGCAAAGACTGGTTATAGGCATGAAAAGGTATGGGATCGGTTTTAAGGAACCCTAGATTTCCCAGGTTGCTCCCCCCGTACCACTCGGAGTCGCTATTGATATCCTCTTTGTAGAAGGGGGCAGAGGGAACGCCTATGCGGTAGCCGAAACGGGGGACCGGTGTCAGGTTGAAGATGACCACCACCCAGCTTTCCTTGGATCTCCGAATAAAGGAGACTACCGATTGCTGCCAGTCCTGGCAATCAATCCAACGGAATCCCTCGGGATGGTGGTCTCTTTCCCAAAGGGCCGGCTCCTCTAAATACAACTTGCCCAGGTCGGCCAGGAAGTTTTGCAATCCTTTTCGACGGGGATCATTTTCTAAGTGCCAATCGAGGCTCTGATCGTGGTCCCATTCCCGGTCCATGGCCAGTTCGGTGCCCATAAAGAGGAGTTTTTTCCCTGGATGGGTGTACATATAACCGAGGAGAGTCCTCAAATTGGCGAATTTTTGCCAGGTATCTCCAGGCATTTTGGATAGCAAAGAACCCTTTCCATGAACCACCTCATCATGGGAAAGGGGCAAAATAAAATTTTCAGAGTAAGCATAGAGCATGGAAAAGGTCAATTGGTTATGATGAAAACAGCGATGGACTGAATCTTTGGAAAAATAAAGTAAGGTATCATGCATCCAGCCCATATTCCATTTAAAGCCGAAACCCAAGCCGCCGAGGTAGACCGGTGCGGTTACCCCTGTCCAGTCGGTGGATTCTTCGGCTACGGTGAAACATCCCGGAAAAGACCCGTAGACCTTTTCATTTAAGGTTTTCAAGAAAGAGATGGCCTCCAGGTTCTCCCGTCCGCCATATTGATTGGGGATCCATTCCCCTTCTTTGCGGCTGTAATCCAGGTAAATCATGGAAGCAACGGCATCCACCCGCAAGGCATCAATGTGATACTGATCCAGCCAGAAGAGGGCGTTGGCCAGAAGAAAATTGCGGACCTCGTTCCTTCCGAAATTGAAGATCAAGGTACCCCAATCCTGATGTTCCCCTTTCCGGGGGTCGTCGTGTTCATAGAGGGCCGTCCCGTCGAACCAGCGCAGGCTGTAGTCATCCTTGGGGAAATGGGCCGGGACCCAGTCCAGAATAACCCCGATTCCTGCTTGATGGCAGGCGTCAATCAGATAACGAAAATCATCCGGTGTCCCGAACCGGCTGGTGGGGGCATAGTAGCCGGTGACCTGATATCCCCAGGAGCCTTCAAAAGGATGTTCGGATACCGGCATTAACTCCAAATGGGTAAACCCATACCTTTTCATCTCTTCGATGAGATAAGGGGTCATTTCTCGGTAGGTCATGGGGCGGTGGTCTTCTTCCGTGACCCGCCGGAATGAGCCCAGATGGCATTCATAAACGGCCATAGGAGAGGCCCGCCAATTGATCCGGGATCGCTTTTCCATCCATTGGTTATCTTCCCATTGATATGGTGTGAGGTCCCAGATCCGAGCACACATGGCCGGAGGCGTCTCCATGGAAAAGGCCAGGGGATCGGTTTTGACCCGGATAAGACCTTCCTGGGTCTTAATCTCGAATTTATAGAGGCTACCGGGTTTCAGTCCTGGGACAAAGAGTTCCCAAATTCCCGAACTGCCCATCATCCGCATTGGAAAGATCCGGCCGTCCCAACGGTTGAAGTCCCCAAGGAGACTGACTCCTTTGGCATTGGGAGCCCAGAGGGCAAAAGAAACCCCGGAGACCCCATCGACAGTCCGAACATGGGCTCCGAGAAGGTCATAGAGACGCAAGTGGGTTCCTTCATTAAAGAGGTGAAGGTCCGTGTCGCCCAGAGTGGGAGGAAAACGATAGGGGTCCTCAATTTCCCAGAGATTGCCGTCAGGAAAATGGAACCGAAATCGATAGGGAAAAGACCAGGAAAGATCTTTTAAATCGGCTTCAAAGATCCCTCCAGGGTGAATACGGTTCAGGTCAAAGGAGCGGTCTTCCATTTCCAGGGAGACTTTTGCCGCATCCGGGTGAAAGGCCCGGATGATGACCCCTTGCCTTGAGTCCTTCCGGTAGGGATGGGCTCCTAAAATTCCATGAGGATCATGGTATTCCCCTTTAACTAAAGCATCCTGTTGCGACCTCATTCCAATTCCCATCTGATGACTTCGGTCGGTATATCGATTTCCCGGCCAAAGGCTTCATAAAGTTTTCTAAATTCAGGCCTGTCCGGAGGAAGATCCCGACAGGCATCCAAAAAACTGTTTTGAAGCGTCCAAAGATTAAGAGGTACATCGTAGCCAGCAGAGAGGCGGATCACTCTGGAAAATACCGTAAAAAGGTTCCCTGGTACAGGATAGTCCTTGACCTCTTTGATGAGTTCTTTAATCCTACTTTCTATTTTCTGTCTTATCTGCTCTTGGTCCAAGGGGGCACCTAGTTCTTGAGAACGCTGGAAAAACACTTCAAGTGGTTCCAAAGAATGGTCCGAGGAAAAGGCCCTCTCCAGGGCTTTCTCTAAGGCCTCACCCTGAATCAGGGTTAAGGCCATGGCTATGGGTTTGGGAAAGGCCACTCCCATATCAATCATTTTGAGCAGGGTTCTGGACTCCTGTTTGATCCATTCTCCGAGTTGGCGGAGATGATTATCTAACCGATCCTGAAGGAGGAGGTCAATCAGTTTCTGCCGCTCTTCCGAAAAAAGATCTTTCAAGTAAAAGCGTCGAGGATCAAAGTTATCCTTAAGCCAATCATAAACGTCACTCAACGAGGCGGTCTTATTGATCTCTAGGATTTTCTGCTTAACGGTTTCATAGTCCTCGATGGTTTTCAACGGTTTTAAATAACACTGAAAATCCACTCCTCCAAAATGAAGGACGGAAAAGATCATTTCCTGCTCTTCTTCGGTGATGACCGAAGAAACCTTTAGCCGTCCGATAGAGAGATGGGATCCATTTTGAGAAAGAATAAGCTGTTCTCGAGCGCTCAATCGATACCCAAAAATCCGGTCGGTCCGGTTTTCCTGACAAATGGAAGCCATGGCCGTATGGGCAATGACTCGCTCCAAGTCTACCATAACCGGCTTTATCTTACTTGACCAGATTTTTTCTCCATGACCGTATTCTTTTACATTACTGGGGGCTTTTCTTAAGTAGGTTAAAAAGGATTTTTCCAGATCCTTTCCGAAGTCTTTAGCCAATTGCATAGACCGGCAGGCATATTTTAGGATCTGGGTGGTTTCCAAGCCGCTGATTTCATCAAAGAACCAACCGCAACTGGTAAACATCAGCAGGCCGTGGCGCTGCATCTCCAGGAGTTTGAGGGCGGCTACCCGTTTCGGGTGGGAGAGAGGCTGCTCCTTGGCCTGATCCAGAAAGAAACGGTCCAGGGTTTCCGGTGATCGATCTAAGAGAACTTGGATATAGGCATCTCTAGCCTGCCAGGGATCCTTTAAAAAAAGAGACCCCTGATTTTCATAGAGCCGATCCAATTCCACCTTTAAATGGTCCAGGCCTTCTCTCAAGGGTGTTCGCCAGGCCTGGCGATGATCCGTCCCGCCCGGACAGCAACCGCAATCGGATCGCCACCGTTCAAGACCATGGCAGCAGCTCCAGGAAGTGTTTTCCTTAATTTCCACTTCATACCGGGGAGGATTTTGAGCCAAAAAGCAACCATAATTGGTCAACCGGACAGTGGGGTCCTGCTCCAGCAAATGTAATGTATAGGCCAGGGCCATATCCCCGAAGGGCCGATGGTGGCCATACGATTCCCCGTCCGTGGCCACATGGACCAACTGGGGTTCTGACTCCTCCGGGTCAAAGCTGTTCAGCAGACGGTCAAAAAAGATCTCCCCATTATGCAACAGATCCTGAAAGGCAATGGCATGGGAGAGCCCGCCGTCATAGAAAAAAAGGGCGATCTGCTTGCCGTGGGGGAGCCGACAGGTATAGGGTCTACGTGGATTGATCTGGCCCTGGATCTCTGTCCATTGTTTTTGCCCCAGGGGGCGGAAACGTTTAGCCTGATGGGGGGCCAGGATGGTGAAAAGGATCCCTTCCTGTCTTAAGGCGGCCAGGGTTTTCAGGTTAACGGCCGTCTCCGGCAGCCACATCCCTTCAGGCTCTCGATTAAATCGTTTATGAAATTCGGCCTTGGACCAGCGGATCTGGGTCAGGAGGTCCCTTTCTTTGGCCAGAGGAAGGATAATATGATTATAGGCCTGGGCCAGGGCATTGCCATGCCCCAGGTAGTTTTTTTGGGAGAAACGGTCAGCCTGCTGAATCCCTTTAAGCGTAACCGGGGCCTTTTCCTCCAGCCAGGATAGGAGTGTTGGGCCGAAGTTAAAACTTATTTTTTCGTAATTATTACTGATCCGGGCTATTTTACCCTGCTCATTCATGATTCGGGAACGGGCGTTCGGGGCGTAGCATTCTTCCGTGATGCGCTCATTCCAGTCATGATAAGGGGCGGCGCTTTCCTCCTTTTCTATGGTCTCCAGCCAGGGATTTTCCCGGGGAGGCTGATAGAAATGTCCATGAATACAGATGAACCGGGTTGTTTGGGAGCCGGAGGTCATCAGACGAAAGAAGGAGGAGGCCGAAAGGGTAAACCATGAGGGAAGAGTCCTGAGACATCCATCAGGAAAGACCTAGACTCTCCCCTCATTGGCCGTCCTTCATCTTTATTTGGTTTCGGAAGTTGTTGAGGGAGCGGAAGAAGACGAGCCGGGACTGGCCTCGCCGCTTTTTTCACTGGTCTTCTGGCTGGTTTCAGCGGGTTTGTCTTTTTTTGCCGGGGCGGATGTGTCCCCTTTACGGGCATAATCGGTCACGTACCAGCCGCCGCCTTTGAGGTGAAAGCTGCTCTGAGAAATCATTTTCCGTAGATTCCCTTGACAACGGGGGCAGGTGCTCAAGGGCGGATCGGAAAATTTCTGCATGGCCTCGGTTATTTGATTACATTCCTGACATTCATACTCATAAATCGGCATTGAATAAACCTCCTCGGTATACCTATGTAATTTCAGTCGGGCAACGATGGCCCAGATAAGAATCGAAAATAGGATTTAATTTGATCCCTTTCAAGGACTTGAGAATCTGGTAGGTGGCCTGGTGAACCTTTCCTTCCTCTATTTCTTTTTCTTCCTGGTCCACATCAAAACGCTGCATAAATTTCCGGAAACGGATGATATGGACCAGTTCGTGGGTTAGGATATAAACCATCAGGGGAAACAACTCAATTCCGTCCTGCCGTTCGATGACCCGCAGGATATTATGATCCTGGAGACAGATCCGGTAATAATCCCTGGGGGAATACATAGGGATACGATAAGGAAACGGAAAGACGTAACGGGCTATCTGGGCCAGGCCGTGAGGGGTAATTTCCTCCTGATTCAACTGGGCCAGGTTGGAGACCTCAAAACCATATTTTTTCCAATTCCCGGTGGAAATATGGTAATAATTACAGGTAATGTCTTCGGAAATCTCCAGGGCCCTATCAATTACCCCTATTTCTCCAGGAGCAAAATATTGTAATCCCAAAATAAGTCCCTTTTAGCGATAAATATTTTGTCTTATTTTAACTATTCTTGTCGGGATGTCAAGATAGTAAAAGAGCAGAGGACCGGTCCTATGAAAAATAACAAAAATATTCCAACCCCTTATAGAGAAAGGATCCAACTTCTTCTGGCGGAATTACAAAAAAGGTCTTTGTCTGGGATCCTGGTCTTTCAACCTGAAAACCGGCGATACCTCAGTGGATTCAAGCCGACAGACCCGCATCTCCATGAATCCTCAGGGTTTCTTATCCTCGGAAAAGGACAAGCCATCTTAGGAACCGATCCCCGTTTCGAGGGAGAGGCCCGGAAACAGGCCAGAGGATTTTATCCTTTTATCTATCGAAGAGGGATGGAAAGCTCCTGGCCGGAAATCGAAAGCCGACTGAAAAGGCTCCGGTCCTTGGCCTTTGAAGGTTTCTCGGTGACCTTCCATACCTATAAGCGAATGAAGAAGCTGCTTCGTTCGTCCAATAAAGAACTTTCTTTCCAGCCCACCTATCAGATAGTCGAAACATTACGGGCCCGGAAAGAAAATCGGGAGATAAAAGCCATTACCCGTTCTTTAAGAATAACCGAAGAGGCCTTTTCCCAGGTCCAAAGGGCCTTGCGGCCGGGAAAGACGGAAAAACAAATCGCCTGGGAATTGAAAAAGGCGGTCTATCAAAAAGGGGGCGAAGACCTGGCCTTTGAGCCCATCGTAGCCTCCGGTCCCCATGCCGCCCTGCCCCATGCCGAACCAACGGACCGGGAGATCCGCAGGGGGGAACCGATTTTATTCGACTTCGGCAGCAAATGGCAGGGGTATTGTTCGGATCTTTCCCGGACGATTGTTTTGGGCCCTCCCACTGACCGGTTTAAGGAGGTTTATGCTTTGGTCCGCCGGGCCCAATATGAGGCGGAAAAGGGGATAAGGGCCGGAATAACCTCGGCTGAGGCCGATGCCCTTGCCCGGTCGGTTATCGATAAAGGCGGCTATGGAAAATTTTTTAAACATTCCCTGGGTCATGGCGTAGGACTGGCTACCCATGAACTGCCCGGCATCAGCCCGGTTAAACCTGTTCCCTTAGCCCCGGACATGGTCATTACCATTGAACCGGGGATATACCTTCCCGGCTGGGGAGGGGTCCGTTTGGAAAATATGGTGGTGATCCGGAAGAACGGGAACAGGTGTTTGAACCATGATCGCCGTTTTTATGACTTTACTTAAGTAAAAAGTTTTGGAATCAAATCCCCTACAAAAGATCAAGGGTGGATGGATATTTTAAAAATAGAATGGAGGATACCATGGTGTTTGAAAATGGGGCGGATGATGAAGCCCTGGCCTATCGGAAAAAATATCGGGGAGTAATTGGGGTTACCTCAAAAATACCCATTAAAGATGCCGACATTTTAAGTCTGGTTTATACCCCGGGGGTGGCCGCCCCCTGTCTCGAAATTGCCAAGGATTCAGTCGCCTCCTATACCCTTTCCTGCCGGGGCAATACTATTGGGATTCTTACGGACGGCTCGGGCTTATTTCGATTAGGCAAGGCCGGCCCGGAGGCCGCCCTACCCGTCATGGAAGGCAAGGCCGTTATTTTAAAAACGTTTGCCGGAGTGGATGCCATTCCAATTTGTCTTCAGGTCCGGGACGCCGATGAGTTTATTGATACGGCCCTGGCCCTCGTCCCCACCTTCGGAGCCTTTTGCCTGGAAGATATCGCCAGCCCTCAGAGCTTTACCATAACCGACCATCTGGAAAGGGGGGCCAATATCCCTGTTTTTAATAATCACGCTTTGGGGGTCGCCATCCCGGTTCTAGCGGCGATCATCAATTCCATGAAAATCGTCGGCAAAGATCTCCTGCAAGCCCGGGTGGTCATCAACGGATCAGGCATGGCCGGCTTGGCCTGTGCCGACCTCTTGGTCAAATATGGGATGAAACAGGTCATAGTCTGCGACCGCTATGGGGCCTTATATAAATATCGCCCCAAAGGGATGGCTTGGGCTAAATGGGAAATTGTTAAAAAAACCAACCCGGACAACTTTACCGGCAACCTGGAACAGGCCTTGAAAGGGGCCGACGTCTTTATCGGCCTATCAGTGGGAGGAGTCCTAAAACCGGCCATGGTTCGATCCATGGCGAAAGATCCAGCCATTTTGGCCTTGGCCATACCCACACCTGAGATCATGCCGGAGGAGGCCCGGGAAGCCGGAGCCCGAGTTATGGTCTTTAACCGGGCCGATTTCCCCAACCAATCCGATGTGGCCATGGTTTTCCCGGGATTCTTCAGGGGAATCATCGACAGCCATGCCTCCAACATCAATGACACCATGGCCTTTGCTGCTGCCCAAGCTCTGGCAGACTGTGTCGCCCCTCACAAATTATCCCCTTATCATGTTATGCCCAAAATTTTTGATTTTCAGACAGCCCCCAGGATTGCCGAGGCCGTAGCCCGGGCCGCCGTTGAAACCGGAGAGGCCAAAGGGGAGGTCGATCCCCTTCACATTGCCGAGCAGACCAGGCGCTATGTCTATGAAGGGCAATGGCCGGTACCCCCTCCCTCCGGGAAAAAGCAGTCCCTCCAAGAAGGAGCCATAGAACTCCATCGGCGTTATCAAGGCGTGCTCCAAATAAAAAATAAAATCGTTATCCGGGATAATTTTATCCTGGGACAGTTTTACCTTCCGCCCTTGGCCGAAAAACCGGCCCGTCTGATCCGAGAACATCCGGAGTTGGCCTACGATCTGACTGCTAAAGGTAATCTGGTAGCCATTGTCACCGATGGGAGTGCGGTGCTTGGTTTGGGGAACATCGGGGCCCGGGCGGCTATGCCGGTTATGGAGGGGAAAGCGATCCTCTTTCAAACCTTTGGCGGAGTTGAGGCTTTTCCGATTTGTCTGGGGACCCAGGTGGCCGATGAGATCATTGAAATGGTTAAGAGAATGGAACCCACCTTTGGGGGGATTAACTTGGAAGATATTTCCGCCCCCCGCTGTTTTTATATTGAAAGACGGCTGAAGGAAGAAATGAATATTCCGGTTTTTCATGATGACCAACACGGGACGGCCATTGTGGTAACAGCCGGCCTAATGAATGCCATGAAGATTTCCAACCATAAATTGAGTGAAATTCAGGTGGTCATCAATGGGGCCGGCGCGGCCGCTATTGCCGTGAGTAAACTGTTATTAGAATCCGGTGTCCGACAGATCATTCTTTGTGATACCCATGGAGCTATTTATACCGGCCGTAATGATGGGATGAACTGGATTAAAACCGAAATAGCCGAACAGACCAACCTCGAACAAAAAAAGGGAGAACTGGCCGATGTCATTCGTGGGGCGGATGTCTTTATCGGCCTTTCCGTGGCCGGTGCCCTGACCCGGGAGATGATCCGATCCATGGCCAGGGATCCGATTATCTTTGCCTTAGCCAACCCTACCCCGGAAATTCATCCCGATTCAGCCAAAGAGGCCGGGGCCTTAATTGTGGCTACCGGGCGGTCCGATTTTCCGAATCAGGTCAATAATTCCTTGGTCTTTCCAGGTGTCTTTCGGGGAGCTCTGGATGTCCGGGCCCGGTCGATTAATGTCCCGATGAAACTCGCGGCAGCTCAGGCCATCGCTAACCTTATCAACGAAGAGGAATTAAAACCCGGATATATCGTCCCGCGGAGTATGGATTTTCATGTCCCCCCGGCGGTGGCTGCGGCCGTGGCTCGAAGTGCCGTAGAGACCGGCGTCGCCCGCCTGGACATCGATCCCGAACGGATAGCCCAGCGAACCCAGACGATGATTTATGAAGGAGAACTGAGTTACTACGGAGGCTCGGACTTTACTTTCACCATGGAAAGTGCCCGGTGAGCCAGAACCTTTTAAAGATCAAGATTCTCCCAAAAGGTCAAAACATTGGTTGATTAATCCCGATAGACGTTCAGAACAACCCATGTTGACCATATCCTGAACAACCCAAAATTTAAGGCGAAGGACTTTCGGATCATCAAAGGTCAGGGCGGCTAGAAGAAAACTTAGATCGGAAAGATAGCGATTTTTAAAAAGATGATCGCCGGAAATCAAGACCTCGGACAGGGCATCAATATCATCCCAGGCTTTTAAGAGGGAGGCATCGTTGACCGGAAACCGGGAATCCGATTGAACCCACTTACAATAGGGGACCTGAAATTCGATTACTTCTTTCGGTAAGTCCACTCCTAATTTTTGCCATTGTTGCTGTGAAAAAGATTTAGCCTGTCGGCTTTGTTCAAACAACCCTTCATAATAATTCTCGGACCACAGACCGTAGGCCCGGCAGCCGAAAGGCCGGCTCGGGTAAATCAGACATTCCCGATCTCTTAAAAAAGGGCAAGAGGTTATTTTTGCCGGATTGATAAAGAAATATTGGATGATTCCTTTGGTCAGGTTTGTTCTCTGGGAGACGGACATTTCCTCCATTTTTTTAAGGATCTGGAGTCCCTCCAATAAGGTCATTTCCGGTAGAAGGGCGCAACAATAGGCCTGACGGCGGCAGCGTGTTTGAGGCAATCGGCCATAAATCTCAAGCAGTTGTTGCCGTTGGGGATGGGAATCGATTAATACTTTTTTCAGGACGGTCAGAGAAATCTGAGATTGAACCATACATTAAGAAAGACGAACACCACCTATTTCAGGAAGACTTTCAGGAATCTTCTCGATCAAGACGTCTCGGAAAGGGTAGGGTGTTTGCCAATAAAGCCAAGGCGGCTTATGGGAAAAGGGTTAAAGAATAAGCCCGGCAGCGAAAACAGAGGGGAAAAAAACGCCTCCCCTCCGGGCTGAAGGAGCAAACCGCGAATCCGGTTGAAGGACCGAAGATGAAGATCCTCTTTCACCTGAATCATCCCCGGTCCTTAATCCCTCCTAAATCCATACAAAGATGAAAAGAAAAATGAAGACTCTCTCAACTATAAAAATTTGTTAGGGCTAAGGATTATGCCTCTTCCGGTTTGGTCAATTCCTCTTTTTCTCTCATCATGGCTTCCTTCCCCGTATCAAAAGCCGAGGAGAGGATGCCCCTTTTTTGTTCCACAAACTCTTTGCCTTTTTCAATAAAAGTGGCCGCCTTCTCTTTCCAATCTTCGGAAACATGACCTGATTTTTCCTTAACCTCTCCGGCAAAATCTTTGAGCTTTTCCCTGGATTTACTTCCTTCCCAAGGGGCATAGAGGATTGCCAAGGCCGCTCCGACTACCCCGCCTAATAAAAAAGATAAAACTACCGCACTTCCTGAACAACCTCTGTCCTCTGCCATGTCATTTGCCTCCTTTTTCTTTTCGTTTGAATAAAGATCGTCCGGCGGCTTTGACCCCCACGGTTAAGCCCGCCAGGTTGACCAGGGTTGAAGTGACCCCACCGCTCAGGACCCGGTTAAAAACGGTTATGAGTCGAGCCGATTCCTTTAAAGCCTGGAACAGGGCCTCCATTTGGTTGAATCGTTCTTGCGCTTGGGCAAGAATCTGGTTAATATTTGCAGATGTTTCTTTCAGATTTCGAACCAGGGGAGCGACCTCCTCCTCCAGGGAATGGATGGAGGTTTCCAGATTGGCTATGGTCCTTTTAATCTGGTTCAAAGCCCTGATCAGGAAGATGGCCACCACCACCGCAACGACCAAAAATCCCAAGCCTAACCAATGCCAATTCAAGTCCAAGAAGATTCCCCCTTTCTCGATGTGGGTAAAATATTAGTGAAAATCTACCATTTTTTCTTGACAAAGGCAATGGATTTAACATCCTGATTGTTTGAGGAAGAAAATCGATGAATCCCCTTATTTCTCGGACAGAGGCTATATTATTCGATTTTGATGGGACTTTGGCCCGTCTGGAGATTGACTTTAAGTCCTTGAGACAAGAAATTCTTGAGCTGGCGGTTTCTTTTGGCCTGAGGGATCCCTTATTGCCCGATCCCCCTTATCTTTTGGAAATAACTCGGGCCTTGAAGGAGCAGATGGAGAGGAGGGACGGTGTTTCGCCCGAGGATTTTTATACTCAAGTTATGACGCTCATCGCAAAAAGGGAATGGGAAGCCGCTTCCCCGGAAAATCTCTTCCCGGCCTCGCGCCTGGTCTTAAAAAGTCTTCATGAAAGGGGACTTAAGATTGCAGTCCTAACCAGAAATTCCGGGAAATCGGTGTACCGGGTATTTCCCGATTTGGATCAATACGTAGGGATTTTTTTACCCCGAGAAAAGGTACTGAAACCAAAGCCCGATCCGGATCATCTCCGGAAGGCTCTTGATTTTTTGCAGGTCCCCCCTCAGAAAGCCGTTATCGTTGGCGATCACCCTCTGGACATTCTTTCCGGCAAAAAAGCCGGCACGTTTACCATTGGTGTTTTAAGCGGCCGGACTCAAGAAGAAGAAATGCGGGCTGCCGGTGCGGACCTTATTTTGCCTGATATCGGGTCACTGATGGATTTATTAAAAGATTAGCGACCGATCTAATAAAGAAACCGTTTTGGGGGCCCCCTGACCGCCCTTTTAATCCAGCTCAACCGCCTCCTTACAGCTCCCACAACGCTTAGCCCCACGGAAAAGGCTGGTGCCGCAATGAGGGCAGCGGTAGCGCCCTTCTTCTTCCTCCACCCACTTTTCAGTACCCAATTTTTTTCTCTCCGGGACGGAGCGGAGAATAACTTTCTTCCCCACCGGAACAGGGAAGGCTTCAATTAAGCTACAGGGAAAATCGTTGCACTGGTGGCAGCCTTCCATGTGTTTATTTAATACGCATGACCGGATGCCGCAGGTTTGACAGAAAGCGAATTTGTGGTCGGACAGACACCCACTGCAAGAAATCTGTTCGGGAGTGAGGCCGTAGAACCCGGCTAATTTCTCTTTCATTCTTTGATTGTTGTCGCGGTCAGCCTGAAAAACCCCGCAAACACCGCAATAGAGGCCGCAAGGGGCTAATAATTCGTTGTTCATGATACTGGTCTCCTTTCAAGGTTTATGGCATTTTCAGGGCAGGTCGTTTGGCATAGTCCGCAGCCATAGCATTTATCATTATCATAGATCATTTTTTCATTTTCAAAAGATCGGGCCTTAAATCCACAACGTTCAATGCAGAGGCCGCAATGCGAACACCGTTCGGGGTCATCGACGGCTAAATAATCCGATCTTGCCGTTAGGTAATCCTTCCCATAAGAAAGGAGAAGCTGTAGATCATGGCAACAGCAGGAACAGCAACTACATAAGGCAAACAATTGGTGATCCGGCATGTAGAGGCTCAAATGCACCAGACCGTGCTTGTTAGCTTGAGCAATAACATCCAAGGCCTCAGCCAGCGTCACGGCCTTAGCATACCCGTGGGCTATCCATTTCTTGCCGACATCATTCAGGACAAAGCAGACTTCCAACGGCTTGTCGCAACGGTTGTATTTCAACCGGCAGATACATTTGGCCAGAGTAATGAGTTCGGCCTCTCGGAGTATTTCCTCAACCTGGGCAGAAGGCAGAATGTGCTGAATCTGTTTAAGGGATTGATTAACCGGGATAACCTTGGAAGAAAAGGAAATCTTTTTTTCAGAGATTAATTGATCATATTTATCGATATATTTCTTGAGCCAATCATCCATCATCAAACTCCTTCTCTCTTTTTATACGCCATCGTCTATTGTTCACTGAGCAAAGCATACTTGCTCGACTGGATCAGTTCTCTTAGAGTTTCCACAAAAACTCCGGGAGCGGCATAGTCGGGATGACTACGGAAAAGGAAGGCCACCCGATGCAGTTCATCAACCTCCTTAAGCCGGGTAAGGACCTCTCTCTCTATTATTGATCGGGAGGGATGGCTGGCAAACAGTAAGCGCTCCCGGTCGATAAAGCCCGTTTTAAGGGCGTTGTGGCCCCATTTGGCGCAATGGCAGGAATTCTTCGGCTTAATTAAGGCGCAATTTTTCCCCATAAAATTTTGGATCCGTTTACGGGCACGAGAGAGCCGTTGACGAAAGGCCGCAGGGGAAATCGTTAGGATATAGCCCCCCTCATCACTCGTTGTCTCGAAAATCTCACCGAGAATATAAGTAATCCGCAGCGGACGATCCAGGCAGAGCAGGAGACTCTGCATACAGCGGATCCTGATCTCTTCCAGAAGAAGACCGTTTTCAGCCTCGGACGACCATTCCAACCATTGCCCTGAGGCGATTTTGTTGACCTCAGCCTCACACTGTTCAAAAGTCAATTCCCGCCTTTCGGCCCGTCGTTTACGAGTGTTCAAAAGATGGTTGGAGGCAACCCGATAAACCCAAGTGGTAAAAGCACTTTCCTGACGGAAGCCGGCCAGATGGGTGACCACTTTAACTAAGATCTCCTGGGTCGCATCTTCGGCATCAGACGGATGGCCCAACATGCGTATAGCCAGGCCATAAACCCGATCCTGAATGCCTTTAATCAGGTTCTCCAGGGCGTTCCGATCACCTTCTTTAGCTTCTTCCACCAAGGTTTCCAGTGTTGACTCTATTACTCCCATTCTCCTCCGGATCTTTGAATCGATTAGAGTTTGCCGGTCAAAGACATCCCCAATCCCAATCTTAACCGGTTAGTTATTCTTTAGACAATCTCAAGAGGGCGAGTGTGACCAAAAAAGAAAATTTTTACCCGTCAGTAATATGATGAGGCTTTCTTTTTCTAATCCTCAAAAAGGTCCATCAATGATTGGTCTGTGAAAGAAAGGGGGTTTCGGCGCAGAGGGCCGGGTTCATGGCCTGGGCTGGATTAAATACCTGCTGTCTCCAGATAGGGGCCTGATTTAATTCCAAGGCCATTTGGGCCAGGACAGGGGGAGTATGCCACGAGGGGACTACCGTGGTACGGAATTCCCCCTGGACCCGACCGGCAAGGATAAAATCCATGGATGTTCTGATGTCGGAAACGGATACGGGTGCTCCAGCACACTGCCTATAGGACTCCTGATCTAACGGCCCTTTGATATCTATGGCCAAATAGTCGATCAAATTACGATCAATCAAGGATCGAAGCATTTCCGGCCGGGTGCCGTTGGTATCTAATTTTACCGATAAGCCTAGATGACGAACCCTGGTCAAGAGGTCCCCTAAATCGGACTGCAGGGTCGGTTCTCCACCGGTAATGCAGACCCCGTCCAGCCATTTGCACAAGGCCGTTAACCTCTTTTCAATATAGCCCCAGGGATAGGAGGTCAGCGATTCCGGATGGAGGACCAGGTCCTGATTATGACAAAAAGGACAGCGCAGGTTACAGGAGGGAAGAAAAAGGACGGCACAGATCTTCCCCGGCCAATCGACAAAAGAAGTTTCGATAAACCCTTTAATTTCCATACTGGGTAGTTAAATATTTTTTAATGGGAATGGCCCCCACTACGGCCGTGCTGTCATCCAGGATCAGGATGGGCAATTCTTTTTGGGCCACATCGACCAATTCGTGCCAGGCCAGATGGGCCAAGGCCTCGGCATTATCCTCGCCCAGCTTTTCTTCTTTAATGCCCAGGGTAGAAAGATTGAAATGATTTTTAATATAGTGGCATTTCTGGCAATCTGATTTGGTAAATAAGGTCATGATCAATCTCCTTTAAAATATTACGAGGAAAAAGGTTTAACTAGTTTGCATCCGGAAATATTCTTTCCGGTTGCAAACTGACTTGAATAAAGGTTCAGGTCGTGGAATCAGGTGTTTGGAGAAAATCATTTTCAGGATTGGTACTAACCCACCTCAATAGAGATGGATGCTTGCCATAAAAAATGTAAATCGCCTTACCCCTCCTCTGGCCTCAGGAGATTAGGTGCCGATATCATCAGACAAGACTTAAGACCGGATTTCTTTTACCCCCGGGCTGATGGTTTCACCTTGAGGGAAAAAGGGGGTATTCCGAAAGCGATCTATCAATTCCCCCAGTTTCCCCTTGTTCCAACTAGAGATCTTGGTGAAATAACCGGTAATGCGGGTAATCCCATCCACCTCACCGGATTGACAGTAAAGGCAGCTTTCCCGCAGCCCCCGCGAGGTTTGCCCGCAAACCCGACAGGTCGTAAATTCCGGCGAAAAAGCGATCTGGTCGTTTTTAGTCAGTCTAAAGGTCTTAATAATAAAGTTGGCTAAGGATTCTTTGGGGGGATTTGCTTCCCCAATCCAAATATGGGTCAGGGCCCCGGCCTCGATCAAGGGATGAAACAGTCCCTCGTGCCGGACCCGATCGATCGGATTCAAACGGGTGGAAACATTAAAAAGGGTGGAATTGGTGTAATAGACTTCTCCCCTGGTTTTCTGTCCTTTAACTACCTTGGCGGCCTGGGCCGGATATTTTTGCAGATCCAGTTTGGCAAAACGATAGGCCGTGCTTTCCGCCGGGGTCTGTTCCAGGACAAAGCGCATACCGTACTTTTGACTGAAGCGGTCGGCCACCAGCTTCATGTAGGCAATGACCTTGAGCCCGAATTTTATAGCTCGATCGGACTCATGGAGTTCTTCTCCAATGTGGTACTGAACCAGCTCATTCAAACCGACCATGCCGATCAGGTAAGTGGCCCGTTCCATCCGCAGATAGGGGCTTCCATCCCGGTTCATGGTCAACAAGGACAGGGGGCCTGTTTCCCCTAAAGCCAGGAGTTTCAAGATAAAGGCCCTTTTTTGCAGATGGGCATCCACGGCCAACTCGACGCTTTCGGCCAATTTGGCAAAAAGGGCCGTATCGTTCCCTTCGGCCTGAAAAGCCAGACGGGGGAAATTAAGGGTCACGTTTTGCAGGGCGCAATAGCGCATCTTCCAGGGCTGAAGGGCATCCAAAAGATCTTGAGCCTCAAGTTTAAAACTTAAGCGGCAACATTCGGAAATCTTCGCCGTTTGACCTCGGTCGAAGACAAAATACGTATTTCCTTTCAGACTGGCCACTTCACAGATGTGATTCAAAAAGTCCTGGTGACCGGGCGTCTGGAAAAACTTCTCCGTAATATGGACCAGCGGTTTGGGAAAGAAAAAGGGGCGTCCGGCCCCATCCCCCTCTTTGAAGACGTCAAATAAAAGCCAGACAAATTTTTGGGCCAGAGGGAGGTAATCGAGATAGGTTTTCCCGGTATATTCCCCTCCGGGTCCGATGGCCGGAACCCCTTCGAAATGTCGGGGCACTTCCCAGTAAAGATTGATGTCCGTAAAGATAGCCTGCCCGCCTCGGGCCACCGCCTGTTGAGAGAATTCAAAAATCAGCATCTGGGCCAGCTGTTTGATCTCCCGGTCGGAGAGACCTTCCAGATAAGGGGCAAAAAACAAGTTAACCGCATCCCAACCAATAGCCCCGGCAAAATGGCTTTGCAGGGCCGCGGCAAATTTGACCATATGGGCTAAGAGGACCTCGGGATGCTTGGCCGGTTTGGCCATAGACAGGGCATTGGGCAGGTTTAAGCCGAATTTCTTGATATATTCCAGAGACTGGCCGGAACAATAGGGCCGGTCGATAAAACCGAGATCATGCAGATGAATGTCACCTCTCATGTGGGCATCCCCGACCTGGGGAGAAAAAACCGTCAATAAAGCGTATTCTTTTTTAATCCCTTCAGCCAAGGTCAGGTTGGTGGCTTCCGGTCCATGGGGGACATTGGCGTTTTCCTTATTGGGATGGACGATCATCTGGTCGACGTCATAGAGCGGCACCCCTAAACGGGTATGCATGACCCTGGCTTTTTCCAGACCGCGTTCAATCAGTTTGGAATCAACCAGTTCGCGGATCAGGGGGGCGGTGACCATGGAGATCTTAGTGGAAAAGATAAATTCTTCCACTTCCTTGCTGATCGCTTCGGCCGTGTCCCGGTCGACAAAGGTTTCCCGGATCAGGGCACTGACGATCCGTTGGCGATCCCAGGTAACCAAATCTTCGTTAGAGGTTCGAACAAAAAGGGCCAGATCAGTGGTTTCTTGAATCTCGGCTTCCGCGGGTTTCTGAGGCAATTCAACTATGGACCCCATGGTCTTGTCCCCTTCCACTTGGTTCGGAATTTCAATCCATTATCTTGTATGACCGGAAGGGTAAAGTACAATATATGGTATGTCAAGAAAAAAAATAAAGGGCTTGACCTTTTACAGTCTAAGCCCTTTTAATCAGGAGGGTTTTGGTTGGATTCTTTTAATGATGGTTAATGAGAACCCTTTACAGTCTCTTTAGTTTATTTTTTTAAGCGGCCCACGGCGATTAGGTCTTGACGCAATCGTTCCCGGTTGGCCTGGCCCATAGGCACCAGAGGAAGCCGGGGAGGGCCGGCTGGAAGTCCCATCATCTGCAGGGCCTCTTTAACGGGAACGGGGTTGGTTTCAATAAATAAGGTCTTCACTAAAGAGAGGGTTTGATAATGAATCTCCCGGGCTTCTTCCCACTTGCCCGCCTTCATCAGCCTGCACAGGGTGGTATATTCCCGGCCGATAACATTACCCACGGCACAGATAACCCCATCCCCTCCTAAGGCCATCAACGAGTACGTTAAGGCATCTTCACCGGAAAGGACGTAAAAGGTTTTTCCTTTTCGTTTGGTTCCGGCGATAATATCCATTGTTTGGGTGACATCCCCGCAGGCATCTTTCAATCCGATAATATTATCAATTTCCGAAAGCTTAATCAGGGTTTGGGGATCGATATTTTTTCCCGTCCTGCCCGGGATATTATAGATAAAAATGGGCAGTTTGGTATTTTTGGCCACGGCTTCAAAGTGGGCCAGCATACCGTCCATAGTCGGCTTGTTATAGTAAGGACCCACCTGGAGGGTGGCGTCCGCCCCCGCATCTTCGGCATGCTTGGTCATCATAATCGCTTCCTGGGTGCTGTTAGACCCGGTCCCGGCAATCACCGGAACCCGCCCTTTGGCCTCCTGGACGGTAATTTCTATGACTTTATTATGCTCTTCATGATCAAGGGTTGGGGACTCCCCGGTCGTTCCGCAGGGGACCAAGCCGTCCACTTTCTCTTCTTCAATCAGGTAATTGATCAACCGCCGAAGGCCGTCTATATCTAATGAGAAATCCTCTTTAAAAGGGGTGACCAAGGGGATATGGCATCCCGAGAAATCTCGTATTGTCATACGCAACCTCCTATAGGTCTAATGATTTTTGGTTATAGGGTATGGAAATAAGAACAAATCGGAGGATACTTCCTGACCGGATTTCAATCTCCGGCCAAAGCCTTACTTGTTCCGAATTTATAAATAGTATAGTTAAAAACCTTAACTTTGTCAATATTTTTAGTTAGTTTAAATACTGTTGCAAAAATGGAATGAATAAATTAAACTATTTTATCTTAACGTCTTTATGAGGTACCGGAAGCAATAAACGAAAGGAATCTCCCAGACTCAAAATGAAGGGAGTCTTCCAGGTAAGGTAGGCAGGCTTTCGCCAATTTTTTCTGTTACCTTTAGAGATGGGGAAATCGAAAAATATCATTTTCTGGCTAACGATCTTCGAAGCAAGGGGGCCTAACTAATGAAGGCTTTTTTCCGAATAAGCCTTTTAGGGTTTTTAGGATTGAGTTTATGGGGTTGTGCGACCATAAGGACTATTGAGTTGGGTTACACCCCCGGTATAGTTGTCCCGACTTTGACCAGTAAAGCAAAGGTTGCCGTCCTCCCCTTTGAAGACGCCACCTGGAACGGCCAGGAAACTCCCAATTGGATCGGGCAGGCCAATCTATATGGTATCCATCTAAAAAGTCCCCAATCCGTCTCCTATCTGGTTACTCGGGCCGTTAAGAATGAGATGGCCGCCTATGGCTATCAACTCAGCACGGATGAAATCTATTCCCTCCAGGTTAACCGAAATGATATTAAAACCCTGCTCAAAAAGGTCCCCCACATTCAAGTCGACTTTTTAGTCGGGGGAACCATTAATCATTTTTTTGCCCAACAGGTTGGTCGATTTATCGCCGAAGTAGAAATTGAGGCCTATTTATTAAGCGTTTCCCAAGGAGAGTATCTCTGGACAAAAAAAATCGGCCACCGAGAGGTCCGCATACCCTACCCACCGGAAGATTTTACTTCTCAAACCCAGGAAATTTTAAATAACCTGATGGAGAAGACTCTGAAAGATCTTTTTAGAAATTCCGATTTTCGAATTCATACCCTGGCTGATAAAAAAAATTAGTCTACCTCTCTCGTAGCTTGAAATAATGGAACCCAGAGTCAGACAGATTATTCATCTGGATATGGATGCCTTTTATGCCTCGGTGGAGATGTTGGATAATCCGGCCATTAAAGACAAACCGGTTATCGTCGGCGGCCCCAGACAAAGGGGAGTGGTCTCCGCGGCCTCCTACGAGGCTCGAAAATTTGGAGTTCATTCGGCCTTGCCCGTAGCTACGGCATTGCGTTTATGTCCTCAGGGTATTTTTTTGCCGGTGCGGATGGCCCGCTATAAAGAGGTCTCCGATCAAATTTTTGAAATTTTCCATCGCTTTTCCCCTTTGGTCGAGCCCCTTTCCCTGGATGAAGCCTTTCTGGATGTGACCGCCTCCCTCAAACTTTTCGGGGCAGCAGAGGAGATTGCTTCCCGTATAAAACAATTGGTTCGAGAAGAAATCGGCCTAACGGTCTCAGCCGGTATCGGCTCGACCAAGTTGGTAGCCAAGATCGCTTCCGACCTCAATAAGCCTGATGGTCTGACTATTGTGGCCGAAGGAAAAGAACGCCAGTTTCTGGCCCCCCTGCCGATAGAAAAACTTTGGGGCATTGGCAAGGTGACCCAAAAAGACCTGTCGGCATTGAATGTAAAGACTATCGGAGATTTGAGCCGTCTGCCCAAAGATCTCTTACAGAGGCGATTCGGCCAGCAGGGCCTTCAATTATATTTCCTTTCCAAGGGGATCGATGATCGGGAGGTCCAGGCGGCCAGAAAAATAAAATCTCTTGGCCGTGAAGAGACCTTTAGCCAAGATATCCTGGACAAGGCAAAGGCCCAAAAGGAGGTCTTACGTCTATGTCAGCGGGTCTCCAAACGATTAAGGAGGCATGGAGTAGGCGGAAAGACCATCTCTCTGAAGGTGACCTATCATAATTTTTCCCAGATCAGCCGTTCAATAACCCTGCCCAGGGCAACCGATGATGGCCGAATCGTTTATCGCCATAGCCTGGATCTCCTGGAGAAGACTGAGATCGGCAAAACACCCATCAGGCTTCTGGGGATTTATCTATCTCAACTGGCCAAACCGGGGGAGGGCCAATTACCCTTATTCGGCCCGAACAACGGGTTAACCAAAGGGAGTCAGCTTAACCGTGCAATGGACACCATTCAAAATAAATTTGGTGATCAGGCCATCCTCCCGGCGACCCTTTTAGAATCATAGATCCCTACCTTTGAAACCGTTCCCTCATCAAAAACTCCTGGCCTGGTTTAATAAATATCAAAGGGAACTGCCCTGGAGAACCTTACGGACCCCTTATAGGACCTGGATCTCGGAAATTATGCTTCAGCAAACCCAGGTAAAACAAGTCGAGCCCTATTTCCGGCGTTTCCTTGACCGGTTTCCGGATGTGCAGACTCTAGCGGAGGCCCCTCTTGACCGGGTCCTGAAGACCTGGGAAGGTCTGGGCTATTACAGCCGGGCCCGACATCTCCAGCAGGCCGCTCAAATAGTCGTTAGCCGATATGATGGGGAGCTGCCTTCCAGATTTGAAGAAATGATCAAACTACCCGGAATCGGACGATCAACCGGCGGGGCCATCCTCAGTCTAGCCTTTGGCCAGCGGCTTCCGGTCCTGGATGGAAATATTCGACGGGTATTGATTCGCTTTTTTTATCTCCAGGAAGATCTTGGAAGGAGAGATACCCAAAAAAAACTCTGGGATTTGGCCTCCCAGATCCTGCCTTCAAAAAAAGCTGGCCTGTTTAATGAGGCCTTGATGGAATTAGGGGCCATGGTCTGCACTCCGAAAAAACCGGATTGTGAACAATGTCCCCTTAGAGAAACCTGCCTTGGGCATCAATCCGGCCGACCGGCGGCTCTTCCCCGGAAAAGTCCCAGGAAAGGGATTCCCCATTTCGAGGTCACGGCAGCAGTCATCCAAAGAGGGCGGAAAATCCTGATTACCCAACGACCAACAAAGGGCTTATTGGGCGGCCTCTGGGAATTTCCCGGAGGGAAAAAAGAGCCCTTTGAATCTCTTGAAGACTGTCTGAAACGGGAAATTAAGGAAGAATTGAATGTGGACATCGAGGTCCTTAACCGATTCATTCAGGTCCATCATGCCTACAGTCATTTCCGCATCACCCTCCATTGTTATTTTTGTCGTAAACTCAAAGGATCCATCACCCCCATCGGGGTAAAGGATTTTCGCTGGGTATTCCCTGAAGAATTGGACCAATTTCCTTTTCCCCGGGCGGATCAAAAAGTGATTGAATTTTTAAAGGAGAAAACATGGAAAAAATGATTATTACGGTCGGAATCACCGGGTCACGGATAACTCGCCAGCAGACCCCGTATATCCCCATAACCCCGGAGGAAATCGCCCAATCGGGCATCGAGGCCTGGAAAGCCGGGGCCTCCGTCCTCCACATTCATGTCCGGGATCCTCAGACCCTCCTGGGTACACAGGATTTGAACCTATTTAAAGAGGTGGTCGATCGGATCCGCAACGAAACCGATGCCGTTTTATGCTTAACCACCAGTGGAATTCCAGGACGTAATTTACCCATCGAAGACCGGTTGCAACCCCTGGTCTTGAAACCCGAACTGGTTTCCTTTGATGCCGGTTCTATCAATATGGGGCCTAATGTCTTTCTCAATTCGCCTGAATTCTTGGAAGCCTTAGCCAAAGCGACCTTGGCCCAGGGAATCAAACCGGAGCTGGAGGTCTTTGAAGGCGGGATGGTTTATACCTGCTTGCAGTTTCTAAAAAAAGGATGGCTCAAACCCCCTCTGCATTTTCAATTTGTTTTGGGAACCCAGTGGGGGATGCCGGCTACGGTAAAAGCACTTCTTTTTATGCAAGAAATCATCCCCCCGGGATCGACTTGGTCGGTCATTGGCATCGGGGCCGGCCAGCTTCCTATGGCCTTGATGGGGATGATTATGAATGGTCATGTTCGGGTTGGTTTGGAAGATAACATCTACTATTCCAAAGGAATCTTAGCCCAAAGCAACGCTCAACTGGTGGAAAGGGTGGTCCGCATCGCCCAAGAATACGGTCGTGAAGTGGCCAGCCCCGCAGAAGCCCGGAAGATCTTAGGTGTGCCTCCAAAACCCTAGAGTAACCCGCTTCCCGGAATAATCGATTAAAAGTCTATGGCATGGCGGGAAATTAGTCTGTTACAGGAAAAGCCCTGAATGCCCGGATACTTTCATCCAATATGGATGGGTACCAGAATAGCCTTAAGATAAGTACCCCCATTTGATTTACAGGTTGCTCAAAAAGGTCCAGATACAAGGCGCCCGAAACCAGGGACCCATCCCGAAGGGATGGGACTAAGCATCCCCCGATGCGAAGAAATCTTGAGGAATGAGTCGTACGTAGAAGTACGTCGCAGTGATGAAAGATGAGGGCAACGCCGTAAATGGGTCTTTTTCAGCAACCTGTTAAAGCCACTTTTTCCTTCGGAAATATAAGAGCATAACCACGGTCACCATCAGCATTATAAGGATTATCAGGGGATATCCCCAGGGCCAGGAAAGTTCAGGCATATATTTGAAGTTCATTCCATACCAACCGACAATGAAAGTCAGAGGGATAAACAGGGTGGCGATAATGGTCAAGACTTTCATAATCTCATTCATTCGGTTACTCATGCTGGAGAGATAAATATCCAACATGCCGGAGAGCATATCGCGGAAGGTCTCAATATTGTCAATAATCTGGATAGCATGGTCATAAATATCCCTTAAATAAATAACCGTGGACTCCTTAATTAAAGAAGATTCCCTCCGTTCCAGTCCGGCGATGACCTCTCGCAAAGGCCAAAGGGCCTTGCGTAAAAAAATGACATTGGTTTTTAGTTTATGCATTTCCCGAAGGGTGGCGGGCGTCGGACGGGTGACCAGTTCTTCTTCCAAGACCTCTATTTTCTCTCCTAGTTTTTCTAAAACCACAAAATACTGGTCAATAATCGTATCCAGTATGGTCTGGACCAAATAATCGGGCCCCATTTTCCGCAACCGCCCTTTGCCCTGACGAAGGCGTTCTCGAATAGCTTCGAAAAGTGGGCCTTCTTTTTCCTCAAAAGAGAGAACAAAGTTTGGACCCAGGATTAAACTGACTTGTTCGCTATCCGCCACATCCTCCCGATCACCTATTAAATACAAGGCCTTCAGAACGATATAGAGGTAGTTCCCAAAATCTTCCATCTTCGGCCGCTGATCGGTATTGAGAATGTCCTCCAACACCAAGGGATGGAGCTGAAAACAATTGTTTAGCTTTTCCAAGATCTCCACCTGATGAAGGCCGCTGACATTGATCCAGACCGTCGAGGCTTGGTCTTGAAAAGAGGCACACTCTTCCGGTTGGGTCAATTCCCTTTCTTCCACTTCTTGTTCGTTATAAATGAACTGGGTAATTTGGGTCCCTTCGCTTTTCCTTTCGCCGATATGCACCAGCGTTCCCGGTGGAAGTCCGGCCTTTCTTGATCTTTTTTTTAGAGATGCAGGCATAGGAATCCCCCTTAAGCATAAGTTGGAGAAGAGAGGTTATTATTTTGCCCTCGATTATTCGGAGAATGGTTCTCTAACAGGCTATTCCTTTGGGTCTTGGGCCCTTTTTTTGGTCCGCCGTAACCGACGTTCTTTCTGCTTCCGGATTTTGTCTTGTTGCTTGTGCAAGAGGGTTTTTCCTCCTTGGAGGGCCTCCACTTTTTCGGCCAAAAGCCGCCAAGCCAGAAAACGGTTTAAGGCTTGAGAACGTTCCTGTTGCATCTTGACCTCAAGCCCCGTGGGCAGATGTTTCAGATAAACGGCGGTGGACGTCTTATTTACCTTTTGGCCTCCCGCACCCCGAGAACGGACAAATCGCTCGAGGACATCTTCTTCTCGAAGGCCTAATTTCTGAAAAACCTCCTGCAAGGATTTTTGTTTTTCCGGGCTGACGGCCATTGACTAAGGCTTTCTCCTTAAATTCTTTTTACCATCAGAAACCCTCTCGTTTCTGCTTTTGGGTACTGGCTAAATATAGAGAGTATTGCATAAATATTGACAAAATAGTATGGAAAAAGATAAAGAGGTCTGTCAAGCACCCTTTATTTTCAGGGAAAAACAATGGAAAAAGGACTGGAGGTGAAGAACATGAAGAGTAGGAAACTTATGTTAGGAGTCATTTATGTGTTACTCATTCTGGCTGTTTTTTCTTTGAATGCCCTGGCTTCCGGTAAGGGGATAGGGATATCCGGCGAGGAAGCCCTCAAGCGTCTTATGGATGGAAACACCCGGTTTGTTGAAGGCAAGCCTATCCAAAAAGATCTGAGTAATAACCGGAGAACGGAACTAACCAAAGGTCAACAGCCTTTCGCCGTAATCATAAGCTGTTCCGATTCCCGGGTTCCGCCGGAACATGTTTTCGATCAGGGGTTAGGCGATCTCTTCGTGGTCCGGGTAGCCGGCAATATTGTCGATCCCATTGAACTCGGCAGCGTGGAATATGCCGTTGAACACCTTGGCGTTCCCCTGGTTCTGGTTCTGGGACATCAATCCTGCGGTGCGGTCAAGGCGACTGTGGATGGCGGGAAACCGGAAGGTAACATTGGTGCTCTGGTTAAAAAGATTTCCCCCTCTGTCAAGCAGGCTAAAGCCAAAGTCAAAGATAAGGATAAACTCTTGGATGCCGCCATCCTGGAAAATGCCAAGAACACCGCTTCGACTCTGGTCAAAAAGAGTGACCTTATTAAACACCTGGTCGAGAGCCAGAAGGTCAAGATCACGGCCGGGGTCTACAGTCTGGCCACCGGTAAAGTGGATTTAATTGATCTGGGGACCGGGAAAGAGAAAAAATAAATTAGCTCGAAAATACCGTTCGTCGTTGGGCGTTCAGCGTTCGGCGAAAACCCATATTCATTCTTCGTGGTGCCCCACTGGGCCTGAGAATTAATACGAAAATAGAATTCGAGGCCTCTCATGGGTCCATCTCTATTTTCATGTTTCGTGGTGCCACGCCCCCAAAGGCGGGGCATGGCGGCTTAAAACGAAAATAACCTTTAAATCCCCCTCAATCCCCCTTTTCCCAAGGGGGACCTTTACCCCCCCTTTAACAAAGGGGGGAAGGGGGGATTTTCATCCATCGTGGTGCCCGGGCAGGAAAAGGCCTTAATAAATAACCGGCAATTTTTGGGGCAGGATTTCAAAGCGGGCGGGCAAACGGCCAACGAGTTCCCCATCCAGATCGATCAACACCTCTTCCTCAGAAGTCAGCTCAATAGTTTTAGCTTTAATAACTTTAATTTTCGGATGCTCGGCCAAGGTACCCCGATAAAGCCGTTTGATGTTCGACAAGACCTCCATCTTGGACACATCCCCAATGACTACAACCTCGAATAGTCCATCATTTAAACGGGCTTCCGGGGCCACCCACATGCCTCCACCGAAGTATTGGCCATTGGCTATGACGATTGAGCTGGCTCGAACGCCAAATGGTTCCTGCCCATCGAGGATCAGATCAATCCGCTTGTTCTGATATCGAAAAAGGGTCACCAAGAGTCCCTGTAAAAAACTGAGTCTTCCTCCCAGCCATTTGGAACGACTGTTTACATAGCGGACCAGATCTCCCCCGAAGCCCACATCGGTTACATTGATAAAATACCTCTGAGACGGCCTTCCCTCCAAATCAATAAATTGGACCTGTCCGATATCGATTGGATAAGAGGAATGGTCTCGAGCCTGTCGGGCGGCCTTGGCTAAGGCATGCGAAACGCCTAAGGTCCTGACCAGATCGGCACCCGTCCCACTTGGCAGCAGGGCCAGTTGGAATGCAGACTCATTTTTACTCAAAAGCCCGTTGATAATTTCATTGATAGTTCCGTCCCCACCGTGGATGGCTATGGTCCTATAGCCGGAATCGAGGGCTTGTTGGGCCAACTCCAGAGCATGACCGGGATGGGTTGTCTGCCAGGCTTCGAAAGAAGGCAAAATCTTTTCCAATAAGGATTTATGGCGAGGCCAACGGCGGCCAGTGCTGCCGTTGGCGCTGGCCGGATTGACAATCACGACCCAGGATGGGCTGTTTTTGGACGGAGAGGCGGAAGTCATCAACCCCTCCCAGGGGGAAGACCTTCCACTAAGGAATATGGCCTCATCAAAAGCGGCCCTGTCCGTCTAGGCAAGAGAGGATCGGGTCGCCTACGATGAGGATCGAAAGATCTTCTAGCCGGCCAAACGTTTGGCAATTTGGGCGACATGTCGGCCTTGGAACCGGGCAATAGCCAGTTCATTTTCACTGGGTTGCCTGGAACCATCAGGCCCGGCAATGGTGGAGGCCCCATAGGGAGAGCCGCCGGTGATTTCGGTTATGATCGTTTGCCTTTGCTCGGAGTAAGGAACCCCTACAATGACCATCCCATGATGAAGCAGAGTGGTGTGAAAGCTGACCAGTGTCGTCTCCTGGCCGCCGTGTTGGGTCCCGGTGGAGGTGAAGACACTGCCCACTTTCCCGATCAAGGCACCCTTGGCCCAAATGCCTCCGGTTTGATCCAGGAAGTTCCTCATCTGAGCGCACATATTGCCGAATCGAGTGGGAGTTCCAAAAATAAGGGCATCGGCCTCAGGAAGTGCTTCAACCGTGGCTACAGGGATATGGGCAAAGGCGTCCCGAGCCTTATCCTCCCCCATTCTTTCCAAGGCGGCTTGAGGGACTAATTCCGGAACCTGAGCCAGGTTAACCTCGGCCCCTTCCACCTGTCGAACCCCCTCAGCTACCGCTTCGGCCATTCGATAGATATGGCCGTACATACTGTAAAAAACGATTTTGACTTTCATGGCCTCCTCCAAAAAACTCTTCTTGAAAAAGGATTCAAGGATTCAAGTGAAAGGCGTGGAAGTAAAATCACTTAAACCCTGGATCGAGATGCTTCAATCTTCGAACCCTTGTTCTTTCCTAAAGATTCTCTAAAGCCCGCCCTATCTTTTGGCCAAATTGAAAGGCCGCCTCAAGCCCCTGAGCATCTGGAATAAAATGAATCTTCAAGCCCGGATCGATCACCTCAAATTTCATCTCCTCCAATTCCTTGTTGATCAGCTTGACCGCCTCACCACTCCAACCATAGGATCCGAAGGCGGCCGCGATTTTCTTCTTGGGTTTAAGCCCTTTCAAATAGGTCAAGAAATCCATGACTGTAGGGAAAAGACCGTTATTCAAGGTCGGAGACCCCACAACAACCGCTCCGGCATCCAGGATCTCCGGGATCAGATCGCTTCGATGATGGGCCCGGAGGTGCAGGGGTTTGGCCTCCACCCCCATCTGGCCCAAACCGGAGACGATGGCTTCAGCCATTTTTTGGGTGCTTTGCCACATGGTATCATATACGACCACGGCCTTCTTTTTGGGCTTTTGTTCACTCCATTCTACCCAGGCCTTAATAATCTTCATCGGGTCCTGCCTCCAGATAATCCCGTGATCAGGGCAGATGGTTTTGAGGGCCAGGCCCATTTGACCGACCTTTTCCACTAATTGGAGAACCAACGGCGCATAGGGTAACAAAATATTGGCAAAATATTTTAGGGCATGAGGCATGATGGCCTCACCCACCTGATCGTCAAAGCGATCCAAGGCGGCGTAATGCTGGCCGAAGGCATCGCTGGAAAAGAGCAATTGGTCTTCCGGGCAATAGGAAAACATACTATCCGGCCAGTGGAGCATCCGGGTTTCCAGAAAATGGAGGGTCCTCTTACCCAACGACATGACCCCGCCGTTTTCCACCGGCTGATAATTCCATTTTTCCCGAAAATGAAGAGAGAGGTTTTTTTGGCCCATCTTGGAACAAAATAAGGGCTTGTCTTCGCCGATCTTGTGCATGACCCGGGGCAGGCTGCCGGAATGGTCCATCTCGGTATGGTTGCTGATCACCTGATCAATTTTTTTAGGATCGATGATCTGAGCAATCTGATCGAGGAGTTGATCGGCGAACTCTTTTTTGACCGTATCGATCAAGGTCACTTTTTCATCGACGATGAGATAGGCATTATAGGTTGTCCCACTGGGAGTGGCGTATCCGTGAAAATCCCTCAGGTTCCAGTCAACCGCTCCCACCCAATAAATATCTTTGACAATTTCTACTGGTTTCATCTCGTTTCCCTCTTATATCTAAATATGGAGCTTCATGGAGAAGCTCTGAACGTTATTCTCTAGAAAAGCTGTCAGGCTATTAATCTTATTTGGGTGGCGTCAGCGGAAGAGTTATTTTAACGATCGTTCCCCTTCCTTCCTGACTTTCCAAATTCAAAGAGCCTCCGCTATGGTCCTCAATAATTTTTTTGGAAACGCTTAAGCCCAGGCCGGTCCCTCGGTGTTTAGTGGTAAAAAAAGGGGTGAATAATTTATCACGGTCTTTGGGCTGAATCCCTGGGCCGTTGTCGGTTATGGATATTTCTACCCGGTTTCCTACGGGCCTGGAACGAATGACCAAATGGCCGCCCCTTTCCATGGCCTCCATAGCGTTTTTGACCAAATTTAAAAAAACTTGCTTTAATTTTCCGGAATCGCCTTCAATCCAAAGGGGATCTTGATCGGTCTGCAAATCGATGGTGATACGTTTGCTTTCACAATCCTCCTTGGAAAGGGAATAAATCTCGCGCAGCAGTGTATTGATGTTCATAGGTTGGTAAGACAGACTTGGCGGTCGATAGATCTCCCGGAGTTCCAGAAGAAGGTTCTCCAATCTCTGAACCTCATCGGAGATTAATTTCAGCTTGCCCTGACTCTTCTCGTCCGGGGTGGATCGTAAAAGCTGCCGGGCAAATCCGCCGATCAAAACCAAAGGATTTTTAATTTCGTGGCTGATTTCGGCGACTAACTGACCTAAAGCGGCTAGTCGTTCGGATTTGGCGATCTTCTCCTGGAGGGCTTTGGTTTCAGTCAAATCACGAACAATCCCGGTGAAAAAAAATTTCCCCTCAATTTCCGAAACCGAAAAGGAAATGGAGAGAGGAAACCTCTCTCCATTCTTGCGGGTAGCCAAAAATTCAGTTTGATGCCCGATTAGTTTCGGGGTTTTAGTTTTGATAAAGCGGGCGACCGCTTTTTTATGGCCCTGGGTGCATTCCGGGCCCAGGATTAATTTCAGATCTTTCCCCATGACTTCCCTTCGGGTGTAGCCGAATATCTTTTCGGCGGCCTTATTGAAAACGATTACCCGATGGCGTTCATCAATGGTCACAAATCCTTCATTGGTGTTTTCAATGGCCCCCTGAAGGATGATCGACTTCTCATCCAAACAGAAAGGAGGGTCTGTCTTCATCATAGGGAAAGGCCCGTGGATGGGGAGCAATTATTCCTGTTCAAATTTATCTTTGGAAGCTCCGCAGACCGGGCAGGTCCAGTCATCAGGAAGGTCTTCAAAACGAGTCCCCGGTTTATAACCATTGTCCGGATCTCCGGCGGCCGGGTCATAGATATAACCGCAAACTGAGCAAACGTATTTTTCCATCTTGTGATCTCCTTTCTTCTTGGTAATAGTTCTGGCTATTTTTTATATAAGGGAGACATATCCCTTAAAGTCTGGACAACGGTTTTCAATACGGTCAGAAACCGTTCGATATCCCCTTCGGTGGTTTCTTGGCCGAAGGTGACAACCAGGGTTCCCTGGGCGTCGGCAAAATCCCGTCCAATGGCCAGGAGGACGTGAGAAGCCTGCAGGGCCCCGGCCGCACAGGCCGAGCGGGTGGAGACCAGGATTTTTTCCTCATCCAACATCAGGACGATCCCCTCCCCCTCAATATACTTAATGGAAACCGAAACCAAATTAGGGAGGGAAAGGTCCGGGTGGCCGTTGATAAAGATCTCTTCTACCGTATTCTTCAGACCCTGGATCAATTTCTTTTTCAGGCTGAGACAATGCTTGATTCGGGAATCCATATCCCGGAGGGCCAATTCGGCTGCCGTCCCCAGACCAATGATCCCGATCAGGTTTTCCGTCCCGGCCCGCTTGTTGTTTTCCTGAACCCCGCCGTCCAATAAGGGCCAGAGGACGGTCCCCGAACGGACGTAAAGACCGCCCACTCCTGAAGGTCCACAAAATTGGTTGGCTGAAAAACTCAACAGGTCAACGCCTAATTTCCGGACATCTACCGGCACAACACCTACGGAGGTTACGGCATCACAATGGAAAGGTATCTTTTTTTCCCGGGTGATGCGGGCGATTTCTTCGATCGGTTGAATCGTGCCGATTTCATTATTGCTGTGCATGATCGTAACCAGGATGGTCTGGTCGGTGACGGCTTTAGCTACGTCGGCCGGATTGACCCGGCCGTTTTCATCCACGGCCACAGAAGAAACCTTGTAATCCAACATCCGCAATCGGCGCAAGGTGCGCAGAACGGCATTATGCTCGATATTGGAGGTAACGATATGGTTTCCTTTTTTACTATTAGCCAAGACGACGCCTTTGATGGCCTGATTAATGGATTCCGTTCCTCCGGAAGTAAAAACGATTTCTTGGGGTGTGGGACTGTTAATCAAGCGGGCCATGGACTCCCGAGCCTTTTGCAGGGCCTCGGCGGCCAAGTCCCCCAATTGATGGGGACTGGAAGGATTTCCGTAATCAGCCCGAATGGCGGTAATCATGGCTTCCTGAACTTCAGGCAGGATGGGATTGGCGGAGAGATAATCAAGATTGATCAGTTTCATAAGGCACCTACCCTGACTCGATTTAATGAAGGCTTTTCAACATGTGTCCGCAACCGGTGCAGAACATGGCGTCTTCGGTAACTTCAATATTGCAATAGGGACAGGTGCATTGTTCCCCGCCTTCATGTTCCTCGTGGTCATGCTTGTCTTCCCGTTTGGGTTTGGGACGGACGATACCGGCTTTTTTATCTTCGTAATCCTGGATGGCCAGATGAAGGGCATCGGCCCCCAAGTTGGAGCAATGGAGTTTGTTTTTAGGCAGCCCTTCCAGGGCCTCGGCCACGGATTTGTTGGTTATTTTTTTAGCCTCATCCAAAGTCTTTCCTTTGGCCATCTCCGTCAGCATGCTGGAGACCGCTATAGCCGCCCCGCAGCCAAAGGTTTTAAATTTGATGTCTGTAATCGTTTCATTTTCTATCTTCAGGTAAATAGACATCATATCGCCGCAGAGGGGATTGCCCACCTCGCCAATCCCGTCGGCGTTTTCAATCTCGCCAACGTTTCGGGGGTTCTTAAAATGATCCATTACCGTGCTTGAATACATGGCCCCTACCTCCCAGAAGATCTTTTATAACAAAAGTATTTTTTTATCTGAATGAAAATTTACCGGACTTAAATCAAGAGAAAAAAACCATTTAACGGTTACTTTAATCACCGGAAGCTGGTTTGTAAAGGGATCTAAACTAATTCTGTTTTATTCTGTTAGAAAATGAAACAAGGAAAACCTGTCGGCTTGAAGGTCATTTTAATATTTAATAAGGCAGCTTGGACAAAGGCCGCCGTTCCGGCACATAGGGATGGGGGCCTTCCGCCTGATTCCATTGTTGGGAAACATAGAGATTACAATAACAGCTTCCATATTCCTGGACATCCTGGGTTCGGTAGACGCACGGGCAGATAATATCTTCATCCTCTTGGCGTTTCCCTGCAGCCAGCCGGCAAGGACAAGACATATAGCCGTAACGTTCTTTATTAATTAAAAGGGCTCGGAGCAATTCAGAGACCCGTTCCTCGTCCAGGTTAAAATAGTATCCCTTGGGTTCCTGGACCTTCTTGAGCATTTCATACAGTTCTTTTTCGTTCATGATCCCAGGGCCTCTTGGATTTCCTTTTCCCTTAATCCGACAATAACTTTGTCCCCGATCAGAATAGTCGGGAAGGAACAATTGGGATTATATTTTTTTACTTCGGCTATCATGTCTTCCCGTTCCTGACCTTTCAGGAGATCTACGTCGATAAAATCATAGAGTATCCCGCAATCAGTAAAATATTTCTTGGTTTGTTTGCAATGGCTGCAAGTGCTCAAGGTATACATTTTAACCGGCGGCATAGGGTCTCCTTTTTCTTGTTTGTTTACAAATAATAATTTATATCAAGAAAGTGAGGGCAAAAGCAATTTGTTTCTCGGCCCCTTTTCCCAGTCACCTTTCTTCGGCCATTTTTCCAGGTGCCTTTTGACTTCCTTTATGATACCAGCGGGCCAACCGGTCTAAAGAGATCCCAGCCCGGAAGGCCCCTAAGGCAACCTGATTCCGAAGGGTCGTCCTCCAAACCCCCTGGTCTTTCCAGCGCCGGGAAGAGGTGATAACCGCTGCCTGGGCAATGCCTATCCTCCCTTCCCGCTTTAAACGTCCGATCAACTCGACATCTTCCATGATCGGAATGTCTTTGAACCCTCCAAGGGCCCGGAAAAGGTTAGCCCGAAGGAAAAGGGCCTGGTCGCCATAAGGCAACTGGAGGGCCCTGGCCCGCCAATTAGCCAATTTTTCAATATATTTTAGTCCGGGGAGGAGGGGCTCAAAGGTAAGCGGGAAGGCCCCGGCGACATTTTCCTTCCGGAAAAGGACCTGATCAATATGGTTTTTAAAACCTTCTGGCAGAAGAGTGTCGGCATGGAGGAAGAGGAGGGTTTGACCTTTGGCCTCCCCTGCCCCGGTATTCATTTGCCGGGCCCTTCCCCTGGATGAGGAGATGACTTTAGCCCCCCAAGAGGCTGCTGATTCTAGGGTCCCATCAAGGCTGCCTCCATCGACCACCAGAACTTCGATAGATGGATCTTGAGGAATCCGGGCCAAGGTCAAAGGAAGATCTAAGGCCTCATTCAGAGTGGGAATGATAATGGAAAGGTCCGGTTGGGATAGATAATTAAGAGGTTCAAGAGACTCCCAAAATTCCAAATCCTCCGGCCGGTCAATGTCCCTTAAGGATTCCAATAAAAAAACGTTCAAACCGAGGGCTTTGGCCTTATCCAGGGTCCTCTTGAAGACCTCTTCGCCTCCCCAGGGGATATCATCAAATAAGGCATCTGGTTTTTGTAAACCAATCAAATAATAGCCTCCATCTAAGGCCGGGCCTAAGACGAGATCATGGTTTTTCAGACCCTCAAAAGCCTGTTGTAATATTGAGGCACCCCTAGTAGGACAATCCGAACCGATAAGAACAACGGCCTTATACCCGGCATGAAAGGCCCTTTGAAAGGCTTGGGCCATACGAAACCCCAGATCACCTTGGCCCTGGGGAGAATAGAGTAAGTCCGCTCCCAGCCACGCCTGCATCATTATCTCATCGCCACCCTCAAAACAAACTTCTATGGACACAGGACGCCGGGCAGTAAGGGTCTGAAGTTGTTTTACGGCCAACTCGGTCAGCTGTCGATGCAAGGCACAAGACCCTTCCGGACCAAGGGCGGGGATAAGACGGGTCTTTACTTTTCCGGTCTCCGGATAGCGAGTAAAAAGAATGATCCGTTCACGTTCTTTAAGAGTTTGGCAGGAAGAAAGGTTCATCCGGCAAGTTATTCCAAATTTTATGTTATCTGGTTCAAAGCAGAAAAGGTTCCATGGTGGGTTAATAACATTTTGATTATAATATCATCTTTTGATAAATAAACCCAAGACGAAAGAACCAGGCATGGAATCCACCTTAAATAGACTATCAGCCATCTCTTTTCAGTTGGCCTGTCTTGGGAACGATGACCCCGTTTTCCCGGCCTATAACTTTTTTTAATAAAATTAGCCAATCATATTGACCAATTCTGGATTTATGATAGGATTAGAAAGAAAAAACTGGGAACGAGATACTTCCCTGCTTCGGCGATACCGTCGAAGGACCTGGGGCATGAGATCCATTGAGGAGATACTAATTATATGACCAACCTAAAATTTCATGGGGACCATGCCTGGGTCGCTTTTAATAATGACCAGGGGACAATCGGAATTTCCGACTATGCCCAGCAACAGTTAGGAGAAATCATCTATGTCGATTTGCCGGATATGGATATGGAAATTCAGGCGGGGGAGCCTTGCTGCGCATTAGAGTCCAATAAAGTGGCCACCGACGTCATTGCGCCGGTCAGTGGCCTGGTCATAGAAACCAACGGATCTTTGGATGGAGAACCCAACCGGATCAACGCCTCTCCCTATGAATCGGGCTGGCTGATTAAAATTACCTTGAAAAACCCGGGAGAATTGGAAGGATTGATGGACCAAAAGGCTTATGAGCAGTATATCGCATCAAAATAAACCGTGCCAAAGGGGGATTGTTATGGAGGGTCCAAAACGGAAAGGCATCCCAAAGGTCCTAAAAAAGGGAGTACGAATCTTCTTCTGTTTAATGGTATTCGGGGCCTTATCCCCTAGCCTCTCCTGCAATACGGGAACCAATAGCACCGGCAGTTCCAGTGCCATATCCGGCACCGGGACGAACTGGACTATCTCCATTCAAATCGGCACAAACCCGATAAGTATAGGGAATACTACCTCAATTATGGCTACAGTCAGGGACAGGACAGGTGCCCCCGCCCCTTTCGGGACTTATATCTGCACCACGGTGGTAAATAACGGATTATTGAAACCAGGGGAAACCGTCCTATATGCCACCGTATGTGAAACCACCAGCAATAACCTCGGCCAGACTATTCAAACCTATGGTACCGTGACGGCAACGTTTTCAGGGGTGAGAGGTAATGATACCATCGAAGTGTCCTCCCAAGGCGTGATCGCCCGGGCGACTATAACTGTTCTATAACGGTGTCCTTACTAAACTAAGCAGGTTATTAGATCAAAGGGTCTGTCGTGGACAGGCCCTTTTTTATCGTCTCAAGATGGAATCAAGGGTTTTTCTAAATTCTTCAGCCTTTTGAAATCCAATAATCCTGGTCTCGGGGATTTCCTCTCCTCTCTCATCAAAAAATAATATCGCCGGTGGGCCGAAAATCCTGAATTTTTTTAACAGGGCTTCGGACGCCTGGTTGGTCTGGGTGACATCCGCCTTCAACCGCCTCAAGGATTTAAGTTTTTCTTTGACCTCCTTGTCTCTGAAGGTGATCAATTCGATTTCCTTACAGGAGACACACCAATCGGCCGAAACGTACAGCATGACCGGCCCCCCTTTCTTTTCCCGGAAAACAGAATCGAATTTATTAAGATCGGTTATCCGTTGAAAGGAGATCGATGAGGTGAAGAACTGGGGGACGAGGGGTGAGATGATCCAAAAGGCCACGGCCAACAGGAGGACCCCGCAAAAGGTGTTGACCCATTGCATCCACCTCCCGGCCTTGGGCAATAAAGCTCCGGCCGAGGTGCCAATGATCAATAAGGGAAGTCCCATACCCAAAGACAGGGCAAACAAGGCCGAGCCGCCTAACCAGACGTTATGGGTCCCCCCGATAAACAGCAAGGCCCCGGCCAAGGGGGGAGTAACACAAGGACCGACAATAAGGGCTGAAAGAAGACCCATTATAAAAACGCCTAAAACCTTTCCGCCTTTGAAGGTGTTGCCGGCGGCTGTCAATTTACTTTGGATAAAACTGGGGACTTTCAGTTCATAGAAACCGAACATGGATAAGGCCAGGAGGACGAAAATAAGGGCAAATAGGCTGAGGACCCAGGGATTTTGCAAGGCCGCGGCCATTAATCTCCCTGAAAGGCCGGCCGCTATACCGGCTGCGGTATACGTTAAGGCCATGCCCAGGACATAGGTCAGGGAAAGGAGGAAGGATTGCTTTTTGGTCAAGTCTTTGCCTTGGGCCATAATGATTCCTGAAATGATGGGGATCATAGGCAAAACACACGGGGTCAAGGTTAGGAGTAGTCCAAACCCAAAGAAGCTGAGGATGATCCAGAAAAAATGATTGGTTTTAAAGAGTTGGGCCATACCACCTTCATCCGGGCCCTCCCCTCTCCGAGGCATGGGCTCTTTGAGCCGAGGGCCGTCCGGAGGGGGCGAAGAAAAGGAGGCTAAGGCTATTTGCATGGTTTTAGTCTTCGGCGGATAACAGAGGCCGGAATCGGCACAGCCTTGATAGGCTATGGTCAAGGTTATGGGCTCTTCGGTTGTTGGTCCGGGGATTAGGGGGATTAAAATCGCCGATTCCCCGCGGAAAATCTCAGTGCGACCAAAGGTCGGGTCTTCTTTGATTAGACCGGTCGGAAATTGGGGGGGGCCCAGTTTACCTTGATTGGATTGGAGGCCAAATTTGAATTTATCCCGATAAAGATAGTGCCCCGGAGCGATCTGAAAACGGATTTCGAGGAGATTGGCTTTTACGGTCGTAGCTTGAAAAGAAAAGGCTTGTTCAGGCTTTAAGGGTTGGGCGGAGTCTGCTTCAAAATGAAAAAGAACCACTAAAAAAAGGAAAACCCCCAAAATAACCAAATTAAAGGGGGTTTTCTTTGAGCATTGAGCATTGAGCTTTGAGCGTATAATCATTTAAGGTCTAAAGACAAATATACTGACGAAGGCCGAGGCCCCCCGATAGGAGGCCGTGACCTGATCAACACCGCCGGCGGATCCGATGGTGCTGATGGTGGTGGCCGGAGTGGCGTAGATGGCCGTACAGACCCCCCCGACTATATTGCCTGTGGTACTATTGGGCGTATTGGGATAAGTAAAGGTACCCCCTAAGGAAGAAGTAAAGGAAACGGCGTTGTTGGTTGAGTCATTAACCGGATTCCCCTGGGCATCCCTTACGGCGGCGATTAGGGTCGTGCTGCCCCCCTGGGGGAGGGTTGATTGGGTCGTCGTAAGGTTAATCGAATAGCCGCTGCCTGACCCAAAACCGCTGGAGGAAGCCGTGTTGGAGCTACAACCCCAAACGGCCACTGAACATAGGATTAAGGCGAAAAGAATAAGCTTTGGATAGGTCATCTCCCTCTCCCGTGCAGTTATTTAATTTTTACCTTGTTGATTATCCGTCATGCCTGACTCGAAGACTGTGTCGCAATTGTAAGAATACCAGTCAGAACGTCATACCGGCGGAAGCCGGTATCCAGAATAAGGGAACTGGTTCCCGGCTTCCGCCGGGACGACGCCTGGATGACCTGTCGCGCTTCGCTTGCACGGAATGGCATGTCAGGCCGCCCCCTTAATTCTATCTTTATCTTTCGTGGCGCCTTACTCTTCGACCCCTTGAAACCTTATTTTTTAATGTTTATCATCTTATTTAAACTTTTTGTCAAGTTAATTTAATGAGATAAGATCCAAAAAAAATTAACCGGAAGTAAAAAATAGCTTGACATGGGAATGACAACTTGTTAAAAAAACATACTAAGCCTATAAATTTTGGTACGAAGGGGGTGGTATCGGGAAAAATCAAATAAAAAAACAGAATTAGCAGTTATAGGGTAAAACAGACCATTAATTAAAAAATGAACAAAAGGAGAAAAGAGACAATGAGAAAATTAGGATTGTTGTTAGTGGTTTTCGCCATGATCCTGGCCTTTGCCATGCCGGCTTCCGCCTGGATGTCCGATGACGGCAAAGGCAACAAGATCATGATCGGCGGTACCTGGATGACCGATTTTGGCTGGTGGAATAGAAGCAAAGAACGTATGGCTGCTCAGGGTGCTTATACCAGTGACCAGACCCAGCTCATGCTGAACGTCCCCCTCCATACCAGCCTCCGGGGCTATGTGGAGTCCGGTAATGCCGGCGGGTTCTTTGAACTCGGTTTGGGTACTACCGCCGCCCAAGCTACCGGTATTTCGCCGGGCGTCGATATGCGGAAAATGTACGGCTATTACAAATTCGGGAACTGCGAAATCCGGGCCGGGAAAGATGACGGCTGGCTGTTTAGTTTGGTTCCTCAACAGAGATTGGGTGCAAACCTGATGACGGTCTGGGCCTTCGGTTTCGGTAACTTCTATGACGGCCGCTATGCCCAGGTTCGTTTTACCCAGGATGTTTCCAAGCAATTTCGTTATGCCATCTCTTTAGTGGCCAACCAGCCGACAGCGGAAACCTTTGCCGGCGCGTCCAAAACCTCCTATGCCCAGATCC
>Ga0233425_10001087_pt1 | contig 63974 bp, 65 predicted proteins | sample Watercolumn_Towu_2_FD_181712 | JGI IMG/M metagenome (GOLD analysis project Ga0233425, IMG submission 181712) | Freshwater microbial communities from Lake Towuti, South Sulawesi, Indonesia - Watercolumn_Towuti2014_140_MG | ecosystem: Environmental > Aquatic > Freshwater > Lake | place...
GCCGCCCGGCAGCCCCGCTCCGGAGCCCGACCGCAACGATGGGCTTGCAGAACACCTTGAGCGGGAGCAGTATAAGCCTAGGACGAAGCCTCATCCGGCGAATGTCGGCTCATCAAGCGATTGGCCGCTGATAGGCGTGCTCGAACATGTCGAGGACGAGCAGCGGTTCGCCGCCAGCGATATTTTGAGTATGATCGCTGGCCCATGAATTGACGAGCCTCTTGCCATGCTTGTCATAGGCGAGGATCACCCAGCCGGAACCGCCGCCGAGCGCCTTTCCCATGCCGATGAACTCAGACCGCCAACGTTCGAAGCCGCCGAATTCGCGATCGATCGCCTGCGCCAAATCAGCGCCCGGCGCGTTCCCTTCGCCGAGCCCGGCGAAATAGACTTCATGCAGAATCATCGAATTTGTCGCGATCAATTCCTCGCGCTTCAATCCGTTGATCTGAAATCCCGGCGCCTCGTCGAAGTCGAGCGCCGCAAGTTCTTGGATGATCGCATTGAGGCGTTTGATCGCGCCGACATAGTTATTTCTTAATGCGAAACGAGCAGTTTCTCTGACAGCCCTTTGATCTTGGCGGGATCGAACGGCAAAGGCCGCGGCGCATTAAACGCGGCCGGGCGCGAGACGGAGGTGGCTCCCTCGCCTTTCGCCGCGGCGGCGCTCATTTCAAGCGCGGCGGCGGCGGAAGCTGCAAGAAATCGGCGTCGGTCCAAGCGGTTCGTCATGCCCGTCCTCCAGACTGCGCGCTTGCAAACGATCATCGGCCAATAGGCCCCATGGCTCACGAGCAGCTGATGAATTCACGATAGATCCAGCCGAGCCGTTTGCCGCCGGCGCTCGCCACATAGGCCCAGGGCTTGCCGTGATCGTCCTCCCCGTAGCGCTGCACGACGATCGCCTTGCCGTCCTCGATGGCGCCGATCACCGACTTTTGCTGGTCGCGGATAGCGATCGACGCGCCGAGAACGTCCGTCGAGACGCAACGGTCGCCGGCGAGCGCCGTCGCGCCCCAGGCGACCCCCGCGACCAGCGCCGCGATCGTCAGGCCGGTGAAAGGGGCGTATCTCTCTCGCATCTGAGGGCTCCCGATTAAGTTGGAAAGACCTATAGTCAAGGCTTGGCGCCCCTGAATTGCGCCAGCGCACACGGAGTCTGCATGCGCAAATTGACGATTTCACTCATCGCCGCGCTTTCCGCGTCCCATGCGCGCGCCGACGACCCGCCGCCGGGCTTCGCGCGCCTCGCCGACGTTGCGCCAGACATCGTTCAAGATATGCGCTACGCAGACCAGAAAAATTTCACCGGCGCGCCCGTGCCCGGCTATGACGCCTCGCAATGCTGGCTCCGCGCCGAGGCCGCCAAAGCGCTGGCCGCCGCGCAGAAGGACGCGCGCGCGCAAGGCGTTTCACTCGTCGTCTATGACTGCTATCGGCCGCAGCGCGCGGTTTCGGCCTTCGTCGACTGGTCGCGCAATCCTGACCAACGGACCAAGGCGACGCATTATCCCCGCATCGACAAAAGCGCGCTCTTTCCCGAGGGCTATATCGCCGAACATTCCACCCATTCGACCGGGCTCGCCGTCGATCTCGGCGTCAAGGGTTGGGACTTCGGCACGCCCTTCGACTTTTTCGACCCGCGCTCATGGACGAAAGCCAAGACATCGAGGACGGCGCGCGCGCATCGCGACGCGCTTGTCGCGCTGATGCGCCGCCATGGCTTTGAAAATTATCCGCGCGAATGGTGGCATTTCACCTACAAGGGCGCCGACGGCGCACCGAGTTATGATGTCGAGATCAAGTGAGTCGGCGCGCGCCGCGCGATTGAATTGAACCCTCATGCGTCCGTCGCTGCTCGATCCCTTCTTCGGCCGCGTCGCCGCCCTGCCCGGCGTCGGTCCGAAAACCGCCAGACTGTTCGACCGGCTGCTCGCCAGGCCGGGCGCCGAGGCGCGCGTCGTCGATCTGCTGTTCCATCTTCCGTCGAACGTCATCGACCGCAGCGCGCGGCCGACAATCGCCGCCGCGCCTCTCGATACGATGGTTGTCTTGAAGGCTTGCGTCACCGAACATCGCCGGCCTCAGGGCCGATATTCGAAATCGCCCTATCGCGTGCTCGTCGAGGACGACACCGGCGATGTCGAGCTGGTGTTTTTTCTCGCCAATCCCGACTGGATTGAGCGCAGCCTGCCGCTTGGCGCGACGCGCTGGATATCGGGATGCATCGAGCTTTATGACGGCCGCCGCCAGATCGTGCATCCCGACCGCGTGCTCGACGAGGCGGGATTCGCCAGGCTCCCCGCCTTCGAAGCCGTCTACGGACTCACCGAAGGCTTACAGGCGCGCTATGTGCTGCGCGCGACCGAAGAGGCGCTGGCGCGCCTGCCGAGCCTTCCCGAATGGCAGGACGCAAGCGTTCTTTCCGTCAACAAACTTCCGGCGTTTGGCGAGGCGCTACGCGCGGCGCACCGGCCTGCGGGCGCCGACGCGCTCGCGCCGGAGCATCCGGCCCGCCAGCGCCTCGCTATCGATGAGTTGCTCGCGAGCCAGCTCGCGCTGCGGCTGGTTCGCGCCAAGATGCGGCGACCCTCTGGTCGCGCGCATGAGGGCGACGGCCGCTTTGTAAACGCAATTGAGTCGGCCCTTCCCTTTCGCCTGACGCGCGCGCAGCAGCGCACGCTCGACGAGATTCGCGCCGACCTCGCGTCGGACAAGCGCATGCTGCGGCTTGTGCAGGGCGACGTTGGGTCGGGCAAGACGATCGTCGCGGCGCTGGCCATGGCGAGCGTCGCCGAAACCGGTCGCCAATGCGCGCTGATGGCGCCGACCGAAATTCTCGCGCGCCAGCACTACGACCGGCTTGCGCCATTGCTCGAGCCGGCGGGACTGCGCGTTGCGCTGCTTACTGGTCGCGCCAAGCCAAGTGAGCGTACGGCAATCCACGCGACGGTTAAGGCGGGCGAGGTCGACATTGTCATCGGCACCCATGCGCTGGTGCAAAGCGATCTCGCCTTTAGCGACCTAGGCCTCGCCGTCGTCGACGAACAGCATCGCTTCGGCGTCGAGCAGCGGTTGGCGCTCGGCGGCAAGGGCGACGCAGTCGACGTTCTGGTGATGACCGCGACGCCGATTCCGCGCACCTTGGCGCTGACCGCGTTCGGCGACATGGACTGTTCGGCGCTCGACGAAAAGCCGCCCGGCCGCACGCCGATCTCGACCCGCGCGCTGCCCGCCGAAAGAATCGACGAGGTGGTCGCCGGACTGCGGCGCGCCTTGGCGCAGGGCGCGCGCGCCTATTGGGTATGTCCACTCGTCGAAGAGAATGAGGACCTCGACCTCGCCGCGGCGCAGGAGCGCCATGCCGATCTTGCGAAGCTGTTTGGACCAGCGGTCGGCCTTGTCCATGGCCGAATGAAATCCGCCGAAAAAGACGCCGTGATGGAAGGCTTCCAGCGCGGCGACATCAAAATTCTTGTGGCGACCACGGTGATCGAGGTCGGCGTCGACGTTGCGGAAGCGACGATCATGGTCATCGAACATGCCGAGCGCTTCGGCCTTGCGCAGCTCCATCAGCTGCGCGGACGCGTCGGGCGCGGCGCGGCGGAATCGTCCTGCCTGCTGCTGTACAAGGGTCCCTTAAGCGAAGCCGCCAAGGCGCGCCTCATGATCATACGGCAGACCGAAGACGGATTCCGCATCGCCGAGGAAGATTTGCGGCTGCGCGGCGAAGGCGAGATACTCGGCGTGCGTCAGGCCGGTTTGCCGGGCTTTCGCCTCGCCGATCTCTCCGCTCATGCGCGACTCCTCGCCATCGCCCGCGACGACGCGGAAATGATCCTGCGTCGCGATCCCGAGCTTTCGAGCGAGCGAGGCCGGGCGTTGCGCGCCCTGCTCTATCTTTTCGAACGCGACGAAGCGGTCCGCCTCCTGCGCGCCGGCTGACGCAAGCTCAAAGCCGACGCACGACGATCACCCGGTTGCTGTTGACGCCCTTCACATTATTGGCGACGCCCCAGCAATGGCTGGTCTTCGTAAAGCTTTGCGCATTGACCAGCACCCCAAGCCTTTCGAAAGGAAGATCGTCGAGCGCGCGCCAGACCAATTGCTCAAGAGGAAGCGCGCCGCCCCTGACTTCGCCAACCTCATACGCGACATGCCCGCCTGGCTTTAGGACTCGGGCAAGTTCCTCGAAAACCGTCCGCGTCATCGCGCTCCAATCATGCGGCGAGCGATGCTGCGAGAGGCTGATTCGTACGCCGTCGATCCCGGCAAACCAGTTGCGCAGCCAACTGTCGCCGCGATAGTCGACGACATCAAGGAAGGGGGGCGAGGTGACGACGAGATCGACAGTCGCGTCGGCGATATGCGTCAAAGAGGCGGCGTCGGCCACCGCGAGCCGCGCGTCGCAGGCGAGCGGCGCGCCTTGCGCCAACAGCGCGCGCGACTTCTTGTAAATCAGTTCGGCGATGTCGCGACGCGGCGGCGTCTGCGCGCGGCGCGCGTTAATCCTCAGTTGCGCCTTAACCGACACGGCCTGGTTCGGCGGCATTGTATAGACCGAAAAGAACCCCGATGAGTGGCCGGTCAATCTATTGAGCGCCACCATGCGAATCCAATCGTCGACGGCGTCGAGGCCGCCATCCTTCTCGCGGCCGAGCAAATAGCGGCGTAGCGCGCAAATCTGACGCAGCGTCTCAACATGAAAGAAGGCGAGAAGATCGTCGCGTTCGATCTCGCCGCGCCCCCAGGGCGCCGCCGCAAGCCGCGCCTCGATCTCGCCAAGCGAAGGAGGGCTCAGCCGCGGCCGCGTCAGCAGCTGCGACAGCGGATTGGCGTCGGAGCCGATCGGTTTTCGTCCCATCAGCGCAGCCTGCAGAATGCTGGTGCCGCGGCCCATGAACGGATCGCAGACAGCGTCTCCCGGCTGCGTCAGGCGATCGATGAAGAACGCGGGAAGTTGCGGCTTGAAACAGGCGCGATAGCTGATCTCGTGCAGCGGATTCGCGCGCCTTTGCGCTGAAGTCCAAAAGGCGTTGACGTAATAGGGAATGGCTTCGGCGATGACGACGCTTGTCGGCGCGCCGAAATCGACCCGACGCAGCTTCAGAAAAAATCCAGAATCGGTGAATTCTAGAGCGGCGCTCATGCCTCAGTCGCGCCGCCGATCGGCGAGACTCGGCAACGACTTGATCCTCGCGCCGGCAGCGCGGCGCGCGAGCGACAGCTCATATTGAGTTTGCAAATCAAGCCAATCCTCGGGATCGACCCCGAACCAGTGGCCGAGCCGCAGCGCCGTATCGGCGGTGACGCCGCGCTGCCCGTTAATGATGGCGGTGACGCGATTAACCGGCACGTCAATATCGCGCGCCAGGTCAGACGCCGTCAGTCCGAGGTCCTGCAAATGACGGGCAAGAATTTCGCCGGGGTGCGACATTCCAATCTCCATCGACGCCAGTTTGGGCTTTATTGGACGCGCGCGAACGCTCTGGCGTCGCGGCCGCGTCACACGGCGTGCGCTTTCGGGCGCTTCCCCCCGGACGCCGCTCAAAAACCTCCTGGTGAGTTCTTCATGATAGCGGCCCATGCTCCGCCCCCGCCGAATATAGGTTTCGTAAACCTTATTATCCGGCCCGTAAATCGACTCCCGCGCTAAGCGCGTTCGCCTTCGATCCATCCGGCCCGCGTCTCGGCGATAAAATCGCCGAGACAACCGGCTGCGATCGCCGCCCGCAGACCCGCCATCAATTGCTGATAATAGGCGACATTGGCCTGGGTCAGCAGCATCATCCCCAGGATTTCCCCGGCTTTTACCAGATGATGCAGATAGGCGCGCGAATAATCGCGGGCGGCGGAACAGGACGACTGCTCGTCCAGCGGACGCGGATCGTCGGCATGGCGCGCGTTGCGCAACGTCACTCTTCCGTGGCGGGTATAGGCAAGGCCGTGTCTGCCGGCGCGAGTCGGCATCACGCAATCAAACATGTCGATCCCTCGCGCGACGGCTTCAACGATATCGTCCGGCGTCCCCACGCCCATCAAATAACGCGGCTTTGATTCGGGCAAATGCGGGGCGGTCGTTTCGAGCATATCGAGCATCACGTGCTGCGGCTCGCCGACGGCGAGACCGCCGATCGCGATCCCGTGAAAGTCCATGCCGGCGAGCGCCTTGGCGCTTTCGATTCGAAACCGCTTCGACTCGCCGCCCTGCACGATGCCGAACACCGCCCTGCCCGGCCGCTCGCGAAAGGCCTTGCGCGAACGTTCGGCCCAGCGCAGGGACAGGCGCATGGCCCGTTCCGCCTCGCTTTCGGAACAGGGCAGACGCACGCATTCGTCGAGCTGCATCTGAATGTCCGAACCGAGGAGGTCCTGAATCTCCATCGAGCGCTCGGGCGAAAGGCGATGGCGCGATCCGTCGATATGCGACTGAAAAGTGACGCCGCTTTCATCGAGCTTGCGCAGCTTGGCCAGCGACATCACCTGAAAGCCGCCGGAGTCAGTCAAGATCGGATAGGTCCAGCGCATGAATTGGTGCAGACCGCCCAGCCGCGCGATCCGCTCCGCGCCGGGCCGCAGCATCAGATGGTAGACATTGCCGAGCAGAATATCGGCGCCGGCGGCGCGCACATCCTCGGCGAACATCGCCTTCACCGTCGCCGCCGTGCCGACCGGCATGAAGGCCGGGGTGCGGATCGCGCCGCGCGGCGTCAGAATTTCTCCCTGGCGCGCCAGACCATCAGTCGCCAGAACTGAGAAGGAAAAATCCTGCGTCACTTATCGTCCTTTGCGCCGAGGGCGGCGATCTTCACGATGCGGTAGAGACCGTGATCGCTCTCATTGAACCATACCGCGAACTCCGCCCCGACTCTTATCGTCGCCTCGCGCAGGTCGGTCCGCCAGCTCTCGCCCGGCCCAAAATCGATCCGCCCGTCGCGACGCAGGATAAAGGGACGCGCGCTCTCGCCGTCGAGCGCGAAGGCGCCGAAAAGCTCCCATGTCGAAACGATGCGCGTCGCTTCGATCCGCGCGTCGATCGTCATCGACGCTTCCTTTGGATCGTCGCGCCAAAGCGCCAGGATGCGACGATCGCGCGAATCCTTCATGTGTCGCAGCGCTGCAGCAGACAGGCGTCGCCATAGGAATAGAAACGATAGCCGCTAGCGATCGCATGCGCGTAAGCCGACTTCATGCGCTCGAGGCCGGCGAATGCGGCGACCAGCATGAACAGCGTCGAGCGCGGCAGGTGGAAATTGGTGAGCAGCATGTCGACGGCGCGAAACCGATAGCCGGGTGTTATGAAAATCCCAGTGCGCGCGGCGTAAGGCGCAAGCCGCCCAGATTCGTCAGCGGCGCTCTCGAGCACACGCAACGCCGTCGTGCCGACGGCGATGATACGTCCGCCGTTGGCGCGAGCCTCGTTCAATGCCGCGGCCGTTTCGGCGTCAAGCCGCGCGAATTCCTTATGCATCTTGTGTCGAATTGTGTCTTCCGCCTTCACGGGAAGAAAGGTGCCTGCGCCGACATGCAGCGTCACGCGATGAAGGCTGACGCCGCGCGCTTCGATCGCCGCGAGCAGTCGCGGGGTGAAATGCAGGCCAGCGGTGGGGGCGGCGACGGCGCCCGCTTCGCGCGCGAAAATCGTCTGATAGTCGGTCTCGTCCCGCGCGTCGGCCGAGCGCTTGCCGGCGATATAAGGCGGCAACGGCATGACCCCCGCCCGCTCGACGGCCGCGTCCAGCGCCGGTCCGTGTAAATCGAAGGCAAGCGTAATCTCGCCGTCGTCGCCCTTGGCTTCGACGCAGGCGTCGAGTTCTCCGTCATGGCCGACGAAGCGTATGCGATCGCAGATCGCGAGCTTCTTTGCCGGGCGCATCAGCGCCCGCCAGCGTGTGGCGTCGAGCCGTTCGATCAGCGTCGCTTCAACATTGGCGCTCGATGCGCCACGCAGGCGCCGGCCGGAAAGACGCGCGTGAATGACCCGGGAATCATTGACGACAAGCGCGTCCCCCGACCGCAGATCGTTCGGCAGGTCCAGAACGCAGCGGTCTTCGAATTCGCCGTTCTCAGGCACAACCAGCATCCGCGCGCTGTCGCGCGGACTCGCCGGCCGAAGCGCGATACGATCCGCCGGAAGCTCGAAGTCGAAGAGATCGACGCGCATCGCGGCTTATATGAAGATGGCCGGGACAGGCCCGGCCATATCAAGCGTTCGCTGACGCAAGGACGCTATCCCAGCGTCGCCTTGACGATCTTGTCGGGATCCTTCACCGGCTCGCCGCGCTTGATCTTGTCGACATTCTCCATGCCGGAGACGACTTCTCCCCAGACGGTGTATTTATTGTCGAGGAAGCGCGCGTCGTCAAAGCAGATGAAGAATTGCGAATTGGCGCTGTCCGAACTTTGCGCGCGCGCCATCGAGCAGGTTCCCCGCACATGCGGCGCGCTGTTGAACTCGGCCTTGAGGTCCGGATATTTCGAACCGCCCGTGCCGGCGCCGTGCGGGCACCCGGTTTGCGCCATGAAGCCGTCGATCACCCGGTGAAAGACGATGCCGTCATAGAAGCCTTCCGAGACGAGCTTCTTGATATGCGCGACATGATTGGGCGCGAGCTCCGGACGAAATTTGATGACGACCGGCCCTTTCGTCGTCTCAAGCGTCAGTGTGTCGGCGGCTTCGGTCATTAGCGCTTCCTCTGATTTTTTTGGCGGCTCTTTCAATCTCAGCTCTCGTCGCCGGCGACGCGCATCTTGATGATCTTGTCGGGATTGTCGACCATGCCATTATTGGACTTCTCGCCCTTCTTGATCTTGTCGACGACATCCATGCCCGACACGACTTCGCCGAACACCGTATATTTGCCGTTGAGCTGCGGCGCGTCCGCGTAGCAGATGAAGAACTGCGAATTGCCAGAATTCAGGTCCCCGCCTTCGCGCGCCATTCCCACCGTGCCGCGTTTGAACGGCGTATCGGTGAATTCCGCTTTCAGATCAGTATAACGCGAACCTTGCATGCCGGTGCCGGTCGGGTCGCCGGCCTGAGCCATGAAGCCGTCGATGACCCGATGAAACACGATGCCGTCGTAAAAATGCTCCTTGGCGAGCTTCTCGATCCGCTCGACATGTTTGGGCGCGAGATCAGGCCGAAGCTTGATGGTAATGCGGCCATCCTTGGTGTCGAGGTAAAGAAGGCGATCTTCGGCCGCCATGGCGGGAGCGGCGTAAAGCGCGGCGGCGGCCGCGATGGCGAGAACGAGACGGCGGGTCAGTTTCATGAAGCCTCCCTATGTTTTTTTGCGCCTGTTGACGGCGCGTTCGAGCGCTGCGACGGAAGCCGCCGGCGCGAAGGCCGACACGTCGCCGCCAAGCGCCGCGATCTGGCGCACGAAGGTTCCGCTGACATGGCGTAGCCCTGGCGAAGCCGGCAGGAAAATCGTGCGAATGTCGGGCGCGAGCGTCCCGTTCATCCCCGCCATCTGCATCTCATAGTCGAAATCGGCGCCGTCGCGCAAACCTCGCAAAATCGCGCAGGCGCCATGCTGGCGCGCGGCCTCGACGACGAGGCCGTCAAAGCCCGCCACGTCGACGGCGCAGGACGAGCTGATAGCTGCGCAGGCGTCGCGGATGACCGCCGCGCGCGCCTCGAACGAAAGCCACGGCTCTTTGCCGTGGTGCACGCCGATCGCGACGACGATCCGATCGAAAAGCGCCGCGGCCTGCGCCATCACGTCGAGATGGCCGAAGGTCAGCGGGTCGAAAGAGCCGGCGTAAAGCGCGGTCCGCGCGGTCGTGACGGGGGCAGCGGTCATCGCAGCGGTATAGGGGATTTCATCGCCTTTCGCGAGGCGGCGGGGCGCCGCCCCGAAACGGCCGCCTTGCGGCGTCTCCCACTCCCTGGCCGCCAAGCGAGCGCTACAATAATCCGGCGCGGCCGGCGAGACGCCGGACGCCTGCGAAGGAGATTCCCGATGGGACTTTTGGATTTTCTGACCGGCAAGGGCAAACAGTCGCCCGCTTCTGGCGCGCCCAAACAGTCGGCCGAAGCGACGCCAGCGGCCGAAGAGAAACCCGCAGGGGACGGCGCGGCCGCGACCGAAACCTACTATGTCGTCAAGGAAGGCGACACGCTCTGGAAAATCGCCGAAGCTCACTACGGCCCCGGCAAGGGCGCCCAATATATGCAGATTTTTGAAGCCAACCGGCCGCTGCTGAGCGATCCCGACAAGATCCAACCGGGTCAGCGACTGCGCATTCCCGGCGCCGCGACCGGACCCTTGGCCGCCGGCGAATGGCGGCCTCCAGCCGAACTCGCCGGCAAGCAGAGTTAGACGGCGCCGTCGACTCTCGATAGAGCCGGGTCAGGCCGAGCCGGAAGGGCCTTGAACGACAATCACGCTTTCGTCGTTTCGAAGGCGGGGACGGCGCGCATGAATTTTTCGAGCCAGGCGACGAGACCCGGATGTTTCGCTCGCCATTCGCCAGCGAAGCGCAAATCCAGATAGCCGAGCGCGCAGGCGACCGAAATATGGCCGATGTCGACGTGTCCCGCCGGGGGCGCCGCTTCGAGCGCTTCGAGCGCGCGGTCGATCTTGCCCCGCTGATGCGCGATCGCCACGCCATCGCGCAAGGCCTCGGGCCGGCTGACGGATTCATAGCGGATCAGTAGCGCCGCGTCGTTGACGCCGTCGCCGAGCGCCTGCAGGCGTAATGCGGTGAAGCGAGCCGATGGATCGGCGGGAATAACGCCGCCGCCGGCAAGATGATCCAGATATTCGACGATGACCCGGCTGTCGTAGAGCGCCGAACCATCCTCCAAAATCAGGGTCGGGATTTTGCCGAGAGGATTTTGTCGACGCAGAGTGTCGGCCGGATCGGTCGCGTCGGCGACAGTAGTTTCGATTCTTTCCGACAGGCCGAGCAAATCGGCGGCGATACGAACTTTCCTGGCGTAGGGCGAAGCGGGATGGTGGCGCAGGACGAGCATCGGCCCTTCCTATCATTCGCTTATACGACCAACAACGGCCTCGAATTCGGCCGATCTTGCAGTCGTCGCAGGCTTGATAACGGCGCGGGATGAGCCAGATGTCGAAAGGCCGGACGCTCGGGGCGGCGTGCGGCGATGAATCCTTTTGCTGGGAGAGGCTGAAATGGAACGCCGCACCTTCATCACAGCGCTGATTGCTGGTCTTGGCGCGACTGTTGTCGCCACGCAGGCGCAGGCGCTTTCGGGGCTCGCGCCGCCCGTCAAGGACGGAATGACGCCAGCGCGGCCGGAGTTCGGCGTCGCGACGCCGGAAGACATGGCGAAAGCGCAGGTCGAAAAAACCTGGTGGCGTCGTTGGGGATGGCGCCGCTGGGGATGGCGGCGGCCCTATTGGCGCCGTCGCTGGTACTGGCGTCGCCGTTACTGGTATTAAAAAAAGCCGCAACAGCGCGTCTCAACCTAAAAATGCTCCCGAGACCGGCGCGGTCGGCCTCGGAATTCCTGGCGCGTCACTCGCCGGCGAGCCAGACCGCCTGCGCGCCCGCGTCAACTCCCTGCGCCAGCCGCTCGGCGAGAAAGGCGAGAATCGCCGTCGCCTCCTGTTCGAAGACGAAGGGCGGATTGACGACGACCATGCCGCAGCTTCGCAAACCCTCTTCGCCGCCGCCGACGCTGAGCGAAAGCCGCAAGATGCGTCTTATGCCGCTACCCGTCAGCCGATTATAGAATTTGCGAACCTGGTGGTCGCTTTTCGAGGGATGCCACAACGCGTAAATGCCAGAACTCCATTTCGCATGGGCTTTCGTGAAGGCGTCAAAGGCGGCGTCGAACTCGTCTTCGCGCTCGAACGGCGGATCGATCAGAACCAGCCCGCGCCGCTCCTTGGGCGGCGCATAGGCGCCAAGCCCCATATAGCCGTCGATATGAATTGTCCTGATGCGCGCGTCGCGCGCGAACCGTCGATGTAGCGCGGCGAAGGCGTCAGGCCTCAATTCGCAGAATATGGCGCGGTCCTGCGGACGCATCAATTTCTGCACGATCGTCGGAGAGCCCGGATAAAGCGCGGGCCTGCCCTCGGGATCGAGCGGTCCGAGACCGGCGAGATAAGGCGCGAGCAGTTCGCGAACCGCTTCGCTCGCATCGGACGGCGCCGCGAGACGACCGACGCCGCCGCGCCATTCGGCGGTGCGCTGGGCCTCGTCCGACGAAAGGTCGTAGGCGCCCTCGCCCGCATGGGTGTCGATCACGCGAAACGGCGTTTCCTTGCGGCTCAGATAGACCAAAAGCCGCGCAAGCAGCGCATGTTTGAAGACATCGGCGAAATTGCCGGCATGAAACCCGTGGCGATAGTTCATATGCGCTCGATCACGCTGGATTTGGGCGGAATCGCCCAAATCCAGATAACGTGATCGATCTCAAAAGCGTAGAGCGCGCTCCATGCGAAAAACTGGCATCCACTTTTTTGCGGCGCGCTCTACAGCGGCGCGGGCGCGCTGATTTCGCGAATGTGACAGCCGCGCTGCGCGACTTCCGGACAGGCGCGAAATTCGCGCAAATCCTTGGACAGGCAGATGCGCACGCCGTCCATTATTCCCCGTCGGCAAGACACCGCCATCATGCCCGGCCGCAGCCTAGGATTGGCTTCGTAAAATGCGCGCTCCACGTCGATCGGCGTAATCTTCTGATCGCGCGCAGGCTTGACGAAGAGCGGCGGGATCGTCACCAAAGCATTGGCGCGCGCCACGTCGGCAAAATAATCGCTCGGGCTTTTGCCCGAACAGGTTCCGTGTTTTCGCCACTCATAGCGCGCCAGCCGTTCGTCGGGAAATAGCCCCGCCGCCTTTTCGAGCGCGACGCGCGACGGCGAGCGCGCGCCGGCACATTCGCTGGGAGCGGCGCCCGCCTCATTTTGTGGCCAAAGTCCGTGGACGACGAAACCAAGTCCCTTTCCTGGTTCGCAATGGTCGCGCGCGCCCTCGACGCTCTCGCAGAACCCCGGCGACCAGCTCAGCGCCAGAACGTAAAAGTCGAAGTCGCGCGCGGCGGCGCCCATCTGCGACGCGCCACGATTCCCGCAACCCTCCGCGGCGCAATCGCCGTCCTTCGCCACGGCGTCGCCAACCCAAGCGCACGAAGCCATAAGAAAAGCCATCGCCGCGCGACTCTTAAAGGCTCTTCTCATGTCGAGCGACTCTGCAAATGTGACGCCTATGGCCCTGCGGCGCGGCAATTGGGGCTGAAGGCGTGATTGGGGTCAAGACCGACGACGCACCAGGTGACGCCCGGTCCCGCGCCGATAAAGCCCAGTCCTTCGCCAATATTGTAGACGACCTCGCGTCCGACGCCGTCGTTGAACAGCGCGCGTCCGCGACAATACCGCCGCGGAATATAGCTCAACCCATTGTTGCGCCCGCCCATTTCCGCGACGCCTTCGAAACTCACGATGGCCAGCGGCGAATTCCAATACCCGGCCTCTCTCGCGGCGAAATCGTATACGATTCGCGCGAGAATGATCGGATCGGCGCAGTAGGGCGTTTGCCCCGAGTAAGGCAGGATTCGATATTCCGCCGGCGGATTTTCTTCGCGCGCGGGCTGCGCGGCCGCTGTCGCCGCGCCGAACGCGAGAAGCGCGCCCGTCGCCGCTCGCGCCCACGCCTTGCCCATTCCGGGATTGCCGCGCCGCATCTCGCATCTCCTCGGTCCCGCCAAATCGCTGACGATTGACGCCAAAACCGCACCGCGCGTCAAGGCTGTGGAACGCGGCGTCAAGGCCGTCAGCCACGCAATTAACCGAAGAATTGCTACGAGGATGTCAAGGCGCTCGGGACGCGCTATAATGGCCCGCATGTCTATCAGCGTGCAGAGCCTGCGCCGCGTCATCGTGCTCTTTATTGGCGCGTTACTGACGATTGCGGCGCCCGACGCGTCCTTGGCGCAGGACCCCTTCACGGAATTCTTCGGCGGAATTTTCGGCGGTCCGCCACACGGATATGGGCATCGCGGCGAGCCGCGGGTCCGACGGATCATGCCGCATCGGGAAAATCGCGGGCCCACCTATTGGCACGGCCAGACCGACAACCCGCGCCGCGCCGCCAAGCGCACGGACAGCGCGACAACGGACCAGTCGCAGAACGCCGCCGCCACGCAGCCGACATTCTTCGTCGCGACGGTCGGCGATACGCTGGGCCAGCTTCTCGCCGACGGCCTGAAGGAAGGATTCTCGGATCGCCCCGACGTGGCGATCTTGCGAATGGGCAAGGAAAGCAGCGGCCTTGTCCGCGACGACTTCTATGATTGGCCAAAGTCGGCGAAGGAGATCGCCGCCGACGCGCAAAAGATCAATGTCGCCGTGGTGATGCTCGGCAGCAATGATCGTCAGACGATTCAGCAGGGTCAGGAATCCTATGAGCCGCTGTCGCCGCGCTGGCGGGAAATCTATGCGGCGCGCGTCGATGCGGTGATCGCGGCCTTCAAGGAAAAGAACATCCCGGTCATCTGGGTCGGTCTGCCGGTCATGAAGAACGAGCGCCTGTCAGCCGACATGGCGCAGCTCAACGAAATTTTCAAAGCCCGCGCGGCCCTCGCCGACATTCCCTACGTCGACCTTTGGGATGCGCTGACCGACGAACATGGGCAGTACAGCGCGTTCGGGCCAGACATCAACGGTCAGATCGTAAAGCTGCGCTCGGCCGATGGCGTGCATTTCACCGAGGCCGGCGCGCGTAGCGTCGCGCATTTCGTCGAAGGCGAGATCAAGAAATATTACGACGCCTATCGGCAACAGGCGCCGGTCGCCGGCGTTCCCGCGGCGACGCCCTCCGAGGCGTCGAAGCACTCGCCCGCGCCGCAACAACCGGTGGCGGCGGCGCCGGCGAACGGCCAGCCGATCATCTTCCGCTCTCCCGTGGGCGGTCCTTCGGCGGCCCCGACCTTGCCTGAACGGCCGGCGGTCGGCCCCGCTCAACAGCTGACGGGCGTCGGCTCGGCGACCGAACTCGCCAGGAAAACGCCAGCCGCCAAGGCAGTCGACGCCGGCGCGCCGGCGCAGGCGCTCGTTCGACATGTCTTCATCGAGGGCGGCGACCAAAGTCCGCGCGACAATCGCGCCGACGACTACAGTTGGCGTCCGCCGGCGAACGCCGCTACGCCACCCAATTAACGATTTGTGCGTTTGCGCACGGAACGCTTTTCGGGGTTTCTGCATTGTCTCTGCGCAACAGGGAAATTGTGGAGCCCCCGTTATGTCCCACCGTGGTTTCGCCGCCCGTCGTTTTCTGAAGGTCGCCGCCGTCGCCGCCTTCGCGGGACTTTCATTGACCGCCGCCAACGCCCAGGAAAGCTCATTCATGGCGCTGTTCGGTTTGGCGGACGGGACGCAGCAGGACTCGAACGCCGCCTATTATGACGGGCGCGAGCAGCGGGCCTACTACGGCCGGGATCAACAAGATTATGCCGCGCAGGATCCGCGGTCCTACTACGCCACCCAGGAACCGCAGCAGGCCTATTACGGCTCTGAGGACCAGCAGGCCTATTACGCGTCCCAGGACCCGCAAGCCTATTACGGCGACCAGGACGAGGCGCGGCTCGCCCGCGAATATCCGACCACGACGCGCGAGATCGTGCCGGACCCGACCAATGAGCGTCCCGGCACCATCACCGTCGACACCAAGAACCGCTACCTCTATCTCTCCATGGCGAACGGGGAGGCTGTGCGCTACGGCGTCGGCGTCGGCCGCCAGGGCTTCACCTGGAAAGGCCGCACCCATATCGGCCGCAAGGAAACCTGGCCTGGCTGGACGCCCCCGTCGGCGATGTTGAAGCGCCGGCCCGACCTGCCCCGCCACATGGCCGGCGGCGAGGACAATCCGCTCGGGGCGCGCGCGATGTATCTCTATTCGGGCGATCGCGACACGATGTTCCGCATCCACGGCTCCAACGAGCCCTGGACGATCGGCCAGGCGGTGTCCTCGGGCTGCATTCGCATGCTGAACAATGACGTGACCGATCTGTTCAGCCGCGTGAAGGTGGGCACGACGGTCGTCGTTCTGTAGGCAAGCCCGACGTTAAGAGAAAGGCCCCGATTTCCGGGGCCTTTTTGCGCGCCCTATTCAAGCGAGCAATTGAATACGAGGTTGGTCAGGGCCGAGAAGGTCACCTGGACGAAGATCCATATGCCGATCAGCGACCACGCGAGCTTGTATTTCTCGCGGCCGTAAAGAAACGCGCCAATAAGCGGCAGGATAAGGAAGAAGAACTGCCAGGGCGTGCTGACGAAAGTGTCACAATACCAGAGATTAAGTTTCTCGCTGACCATTACTCTCACCTTGGCAGATTGGTTTCGCCCATAAGGAATTCGTCCACCGAATGGGCGCATTGGCGACCTTCGCGAATAGCCCAAACGACGAGCGACTGACCGCGCCGCATGTCGCCGCAAGCGAAGATTTTCTCGCGAGACGCCCGATAGGCGCTTGTGTCGGCGGCGACATTGCCGCGGGAATCGAGCGCGACTCCAAGTCCTTCCAGCAGACCTTCGCGCACCGGCGACACGAAACCCATCGCGAGCAGCACGAGATCGGCTCTGATCTTGAAGTCGCTCCCCGGCTCTTCCTGCATCTTGCCGTCGACGCGCACGCAGCGCAACGACTTCACCGCGCCGTCCTTGCCTTCGAATTCGCGCGTTAGCACCGAAAATTCCCGCGCCGACCCCTCGTCGTGGGAGGAAGAGGTGCGCAGCTTCAGCGGCCAATCGGGCCAGGTGAGCAGCTTGTGCTCCTTCTCCGGCGGGCGCGGCATGATTTCAAGCTGAGTCACCGAAAGCGCGCCCTGGCGCACCGACGTGCCGATGCAGTCGGAACCAGTGTCGCCGCCGCCGATGACGACGACATGCTTGCCGGTGGCGAGGATCGGCTCATTGGTCGAGAGCGGCTCGCCCGAGACCCGACGGTTCTGCTGGGGCAGAAAATCCATCGCGAAATGAACGCCGCGCAATTCGCGGCCGGGAACCGGCAGATCGCGCGGCTGTTCGGCCCCGCCGGCGAGGACCGCCGCGTCATGGCCGGCGACGAGTTCGTCGGCTGAGAGATCGACGCCGACATGGACGCCGCAATGAAACACGACGCCCTCCGCCTCCATCTGCTGAACGCGGCGATCGATGAGACTCTTCTCCATCTTGAAGTCAGGAATGCCGTAACGCAGCAGGCCGCCGGGCTTCGCGTGCTTTTCGTAAACATGCGCGTCATGGCCGGCGCGCGCCAGTTGCTGCGCTGCGGCGAGCCCCGCAGGTCCGGAGCCGACGATCGCGATTTTTTTGCCCGTCTTGCGCTTGGGCGGTTCGGGAACGACCCAGCCGTGCTCAAATCCGCGGTCGACGATCGCGCATTCGATGGTTTTGATCGTGACCGGCTGGTCCTGGAGATTCAGCGTGCAGGACGCCTCGCAGGGCGCCGGGCACACGCGGCCGGTAAATTCCGGGAAGTTGTTGGTCGAGTGCAGATTGACCAGCGCGCGCCGCCATTCGCCATGGTAGACGAGGTCGTTCCAGTCTGGAATCTGGTTGTTGACCGGGCATCCATTGTGACAAAAGGGAATGCCGCAGTCCATGCAGCGCGACGCTTGGCTGCGCGTCGTTTCGTCCGACAAGGGAATGACGAATTCGCGATAGTGGCGAATGCGGTCGGCCGCCGGCTTATATTTGCGGTCAGCCCGGTCAATCTCGAGAAACCCGGTCACCTTACCCATTTCTTGTGCACCTTTCGCGCCTCGACCGCGGAGGCGACGGCATTTCATAGCAGCGCGGCGGTCTTCCGCCGCAAGCGAATTCGCATTCCGGCAAAAGCGCCCGGAGCCGCCGTAATCTTGGATGTTTTCTAAACGCTTTCGAGGCGTCGGCGTCAAGCCGCGACGCTTCGAAGCGAACCGCGCCGTCACGCGAAACTATTGGATCCTGGCCTCATGCCGCCGACGACAGGCTCGACGCGGCGAAGCTGGTCCTCCTTGAGGCGGCTGTGCAGCAATTTCACCTGCCGCTGCGCCTTCGCCTCATACAGCGCTTCGTCCGCCACGGCGAGCAGCGCTTCGGCGTCCGCGCCATTTTCCGGCACCAGAGCGACGCCGACGCTCACGCCGATAGATACCAGGACGCCGTCGCCCAGATCATAAGGCGCCGATATGGAATTGGTCAGCCGCTGGCTGAGCTCCGCCGCCTGCGCGCTGGTCAACCCCTTGGCCAGCACCACGAATTCGTCACCGCCGATCCGCGCCGCCACGTCGGTCGCGCGCAACGACTGGCGAAGACGCTTCGCCGCCAGTTTGAGCAGCCGGTCTCCGGCGGCATGACCGTAGGTGTCATTGACGCCCTTGAAGTTGTCGAGATCGAGAAAGAGAACGGCGAGATCGCCGCCGTGCGGGGGCGGGCTCTTCAGACCAGCGTCCACAGCGGCGGCAAGTCCGACGCGATTCGACAGGCCGGTGAGCGCGTCATGCTTGGCGCGATGGTCGTTCTCGCGTTCAGCCTGCATCGTCGCGACAAGCATCTTATTTAGACTGTACGCGGCCGCGATCATAGCGGCGAGGTAGAACGGAATCTGAAGGAACACGAGGTAAAGTAAGGGTTCGCCGGAGAGGGCGGCGCCCGGCAGAAACGGGCCGAGGCTGGTGAGGATCATTGCGCCAGCGAGACGTGGCGCGCCAAAATTGCGAAATCCAATGCCCCCGACCATGCCGCTGCCAGAAAGACAGGCGAGCGTCGCACAAACCCAGTCGCCGCTCGCCAGGCTGATAAAAGCGCCGTAGCCCACGCCGCTGCTCCATAAAAGCTGGAGCAGCAGATAAAGATCCGTCGGCGTGGGGCGATGCGCGAGCGCGGCGCGACGCGAGACTTCCAAAACGATCAGACGAATGGCGCCGAGCACGATTTCGAAAACGAACCATGCGATAAAGGGCGGCGTGTGTTCGCGCCAGGCGATCGCTCCCGCAACGACGATCGTGTTGATGATCCCGCCGAAGAACACAGGAAGCGTGCCGAACAGCCCGCCGATCAGCTTTAGCTGAATGTCAGTTGGCGCGCCCAGACTAGGGCGCACGAGCCAGCGCATCGCAGGCCAGCGCGGCATGCTGTAAACCCTGGAATCGTCTCGCATCAGGCTTCCTCGCCGCTGTTAAGGAAAACCGCCGAGTTTAAACCAACTTAGCTTAACGCTCCCGTTTTGCAATCCTTGCCGACAAACTCAAGGCGGCGCTCGCGCGCCGCCTTGTCAGTTTCACTGCGCCCGGGTCACTCGCCGGCGGCCCGCAATTGCTGAGGCTGCCTCCTGCGCGCATTCAGCTCGTTGAGCGCGCGCCGATATTCGACCGGCATCACTTTCCGAAACCTGCCCACGTAATTTGGCCAGTCTTCGAGAATGTCGCGCGCCCGCGTCGAGCCGGTATAGCGCAAATGATTGGCGATCAGCTGGCGCAGGCGTTCGGCGTCGAATCGCGTCATGTCGCTCATCACGTCGACGCGGCCATGGCCTTCGAGATCGCCGGACTGGTGATAGGTCTCGGTCATGACGACCTCCTCGCCGCGCACCGGCTCGAGGTCCACCATCGCGAGGTTGCAGCGCGTCGAGAATGCGTCGTCGTCGTCCAGCACATAGGCGATGCCGCCCGACATGCCGGCGGCGAAGTTGCGGCCGGTCTGGCCGAGCACCACCACGACGCCGCCCGTCATATATTCGCAGCCATGGTCGCCGACGCCCTCGACGACGGCGATCGCGCCCGAATTGCGCACGGCGAAACGTTCGCCGGCGACGCCGCGGAAATAGCATTCGCCGGCGATGGCGCCATAGAGCACCGTATTGCCGACAATGATCGAATTCGCCGGGTCGATCTGCTTCGCCGCGCGCGACGGATGAACGATGAGCTTCCCGCCCGAAAGACCCTTGCCGACATAGTCGTTGGCTTCGCCTTCGAGACGCAGCGTCACGCCGCGCGCGAGAAACGCGCCAAAACTCTGGCCCGCGGTGCCGATCGCGCGAATGTCGATCGTGTCATCGGGCAGTCCCGCATGGCCGTAAATGCGCGCGACTTCGCCGGAGAGCATCGCGCCGGTGGCGCGATCGACGTTACGGATTGGCGTCTCGATCGAGGCCTTCGCGCCGCGATCGAGCGCCGCGCGCGCATCAGCGATCAGCTTGTTGTCTAGGACCTTGTCCAGTCCATGGTCCTGCGCGGCGCTGTGCCGGATCGCGGCCCCCTCGCCTTGCGGCTTGAAGAACAACTTGGAGAAGTCGAGTCCGCGCGCCTTCCAATGCGCGATCGCAGCCTCCTTGTCGAGCATTTGCATCTGCCCGGTCATCTCGTCGAAGCTGCGGTAGCCCATGGCGGACATGAGTTCGCGCGCTTCTTCGGCGACGAAGAAGAAGTAGTTGATGACATGCTCTGGCAAGCCGACGAAGCGTTTGCGCAGGACCGGGTCCTGAGTGGCGACGCCGACCGGGCAGGTGTTGAGATGGCACTTACGCATCATGATGCAGCCCGCCGCGATCAGCGGCGCCGTCGCGAATCCGAATTCATCCGCGCCAAGCAGCGCGCCGATCACCACGTCGCGGCCGGTGCGCAGGCCGCCGTCGACCTGCACGGCGATGCGCGAGCGCAGATTATTCAGCACCAGCGTCTGATGGGTTTCGGCGAGGCCGATTTCCCAGGGCGACCCAGCGTGCTTGATCGACGTCAGCGGCGACGCGCCGGTGCCGCCCTCGAAGCCCGAGATCGTCACATGGTCGGCGCGGCCCTTGGAAACGCCCGCGGCGACGGTGCCGACGCCCACTTCCGAGACGAGCTTTACCGAAACATTGGCTTTCGGATTGGCGTTTTTGAGATCGAAGATCAGCTGCGCCAAATCCTCGATCGAATAAATGTCGTGGTGCGGCGGCGGCGATATGAGACCGACGCCCGGCGTCGAATGACGCACCTTCGCGATGACCGCGTCGACCTTGTCGCCGGGCAGCTGTCCGCCTTCGCCCGGCTTCGCGCCCTGCGCCATCTTGATCTGAATCATGTCGGCGTTGACGAGATATTCGGTCGTCACGCCGAAACGTCCCGAGGCCACCTGCTTGATGGCGCTGCGCATCGAATCGCCGTTCGGCAGCGGCTTGAATCGATCGGGCTCTTCGCCGCCCTCTCCGGTGTTCGACCTGCCGCCGATGCGATTCATCGCGATGGCGAGCGTCGTATGCGCCTCGCGCGAGATCGAGCCAAACGACATGGCGCCGGTGGAGAAGCGCTTGACGATTTCGCTTGCCGGTTCGACCTCTTCGAGCGGAACCGGCTTGCGGCCGTCCTCTTCCGCGCCCTTGATGCGGAAAAGTCCGCGAAGATTGAGCAGCTTCTCGTCCTGCTCGTTGAGGAGCTTGGCGAAGGCGCGATATTTATCCTGCGCATTGCCGCGCACCGCGTGCTGCAGGAGTGAGACGGTCTGCGGCGTCCAGCTATGCGCCTCGCCTCTGATGCGGAAGGCGTAATCGCCGCCCACATCCAGCGCCTCCTTGTAGACGGGCGCGTCGCTGAAGGCGAGCCGATGGCGGCGCACGGTCTCGCGCGCGATTTCCTCAAGCCCGACGCCTTCGACGCGCGTCGTCGTGCCAGTGAAGAATTCGGCGACGAAGCGTTGCGCCAGTCCCACCGCGTCGAAAATCTGCGCGCCGCAATAGGACTGATAGGTGGAGATGCCCATCTTGGACATCACCTTGAGCAGTCCCTTGTCGACCGCCTTGATGAAGCGCTTGACGGCGGTCGGACCATCGACGTCGGAAGGAAATTCGGCCGCCGAGGCGACGAGCGTCTCGAACGCGAGATAGGGATTGATCGCTTCGGCGCCGTAGCCCGCAAGACAGCAGAAATGATGGACCTCGCGCGCCTCGCCGGTTTCGACGACAAGCCCGACGGAGGTGCGCAGCCCTCTGCGGATCAGATGGTGATGCACCGCAGCGGTCGCGAGCAGCGCGGGGATCGGAATGCGGTCCGGCCCCACCATCCGGTCCGACAGAATGATGATGTTATAGCGGCCGCTGACCGCCTCCTCGGCGCGTTCGCACAGCCGCGTGATCGCCGCGCGCATGCCCTCGGCGCCTTTCTTGGCGTCATAAGTGACGTCGATCGTCTTGGTGTCGAAACTGTCCTCGACCGTGCCGATCCAGCGGATCTTTTCGAGGTCTTCGCTCGTCAGGATCGGCTGGCGCACTTCCAGGCGCTTCTTCTTCGCCGAACCTTCATGGTCGAGGATGTTGGGCCGCGGACCGATGAAGGACACGAGGCTCATCACCAGCTCTTCGCGGATCGGGTCGATCGGCGGATTGGTCACCTGAGCGAAGTTCTGCTTGAAATAGGTATAGAGCAGCTTCTCCTTGTCGGAGAGCGCCGAGACCGGCGTGTCGGTGCCCATCGAGCCGACCGCCTCCTGGCCGGTCACGGCCATCGGGAAGAGCAGAAGGTCGAGATCTTCCTGCGTGTAGCCGAACGCCTGCTGACGATCGAGCATCGACACGTCCCAGCGCGCCGGACGCGTATCGACCGGCTTCAAATCCTCGAGCTGAATTTGCGTGCGCGCCAACCACTCCTGATAGGGGTGAGAGCTCGACAGTTCCTTCTTGATCTCGTCGTCCGAGATGATGCGTCCCTGCTCCAGATCGACGAGCAGCATCTTGCCGGGCTGGAGGCGCCATTTGGCGACGATCTTCTCTTCGGGAATGGGCAACACGCCCATTTCTGACGCCATGACGACAAGGCCGTCGTCGGTGACGAGATAGCGCGCCGGCCGCAGGCCGTTGCGGTCGAGCGTCGCGCCGATCTGCAGCCCGTCGGTGAAGGCCATGGCGGCGGGACCATCCCAGGGCTCCATCAGCGCGGCGTGATGCTCATAGAAGGCCTTGCGGTCGGCGTCCATCAGCGGATTGCCGGCCCAGGCCTCAGGGATCAGCATCATCACCGCATGGGCGAGCGAATAGCCGCCGCGCACCAGGAATTCGAGCGCATTGTCGAAACAGGCGGTGTCGGACTGGCCCTCATAAGAGATCGGCCACAGCTTGCTGATCTCGTCGCCGAACAGCGGCGAGGAGACCGACGCCTGGCGCGCCGCCATCCAGTTCAGATTGCCGCGCAGCGTATTGATTTCGCCATTATGCGCGACGAAGCGATAGGGATGCGCCAGCCGCCAAGACGGGAAGGTGTTGGTCGCGAAGCGCTGATGCACGAGCGCCAGCGCCGAAATGAAACGCTCGTCCTTGAGGTCGAGGAAATATTCGCCGAGCTGCGAGACGAGCACCATCCCCTTGTAGACAATGGTGCGCGAAGAGACCGAGACGGCGTAAAACTCGCGGCCGCCATTGCCGAGTTTGTAAATCTCGTTCGACGCCGCCTTGCGCGCGAGATAGATGCGCCGCTCGAAAATGTCTGTGTCGGCGACGTCCGTTCCCCTACCGATGAAGATCTGCGCATGGTGCGGCTCAACGGCTTTCACAGCCTCGCCGAGATCGCTTGAATCGACTGGAAGATCGCGCCAGCCGAGGACAACGAGCCCTTCTTCTTCGACCGATTTTTCGATGATGCCGCGCGCGCGCGCGCGCGTCTCCGAAGCGCGCGGCAGGAAAAACTGTCCGATGGCGTAGTCGCCGGCGGAAGGAAGCGCGATGCCGAGCTTCGCGCACTCCGCCTTGAAGAACTCGTGCGGAATCTGAATGAGAATGCCGCAGCCGTCGCCGAGCTTGGGATCGGCCCCGACGGCGCCGCGATGGTCGAGATTGAGCAGGATGCGCAGTCCCATGTCGACGATCGCATGCGACTTCTCGTTGCGCATGTTGGCGACGAAGCCGACGCCGCAGGAATCGTGCTCCTTGGCGGGATCGTAAAGCCCCTGCGCCGACGGAAGAGCGGGATCGCGGCCGAGCGGCTGCGCTCCGGCTTCAGCGAAATGCTCGGGGGCTTTCGTCATCTCGGCGTCTCCTCGACGGATCGCGCGCCTCTTCCTGTGCGCCTCCCGCCAGCTCATCGAACCATAAAACTGTCGTAGGCGTGACCGAAATCATCGCCGCCCGGACTCTTACCCGCCGCCATAAACGCAGGACCCGCAATGGCGGTTGCGAATCCTCGCGTCCTCGTCTCACGATTTCGCGCAAGGCGAGGGACGCGCCACCCTTGCGAGCCCTTTCAGTCCAAGTGGGCTAGGGTGTCCTGTCGAACGCCGACCACAGAGATGAAACAATGGCTTCCAAAAGCGAGCCCCCTTTTAAGGTCAGCATCGCTGACATATCTGGGGGCTAAACTACTGCCAGATTTGCGCCGAAGTGACAAGCAATCGCATGCGCCTTGAACGCTACTTGGGCGCCTTGGCAGTCCAACGCTCGCCGTAATGTTGTCAGAGCATCCTGCCAGCGGCCGAGAGGGCTCGAAAAAGGAAAAATCAATGCGGTCATTCGATCGGAAAGCGGGTCTGACGTTCGCCTTGGCGCTGGCGGCGACCGCCGCCGCGCCGCAGCATGCCTTCGCCCAATTTTTCTTCCGGCCCTTCGCCAACGTCTTCCGTACCCAAATTCCCAGCGAAGCGCCGCCGGCCTACGCCTCCCGTCCCGCCGTCGCCGCCATTCTCGGGCGCACCGGCTTTCAATTAGTCGGACCGCTTGGTCGCCGGGGCGATCAGATCGTCGCCACCGGCGTCAGTCGCCGCGAAGGCGAGATGCGCTTCATCATTGATCCCTATGCGGGGCGCATCTTACGCGCCGTCCGGCTTGGGCCGACGCCGAACCGCGGAGCGCCCTCTGCGCCGCCATCGGCCGGAGATCCGGGTCCGGGTCCGGCCGGTCAAGGACCGACCGCTCGCGGTTTCGACAATGCGCGCGGCCCCGAAGCCGGCCCCGGAAGCGCAAGGCTGGGCGGCGCGCCCAACGGGCCGGCTCGGCAGCGCGCGGCGGCGGCTAAAGTTGGAGCGTCTTCGAAGACCTCGCGCGCGATCGTGCCGCCGACACAATCCGCGTCCCCGGCGCCGGAGCCAATCCCTCGAGCCGTGGAACCCGCGTCCGCCTCGCAGGCGCCGGCCAAGGCTGCGCAGGACGCGCCTGCTGACGCCAAGAGCCTCCCTCCAGCCTCGGACCCGTTAGACAAGGCTGCAAAGCTCGGCGAGGCCGCGCCTGCGACGAACGACGCGAAGGAAGCTGCCGACCGTCCTGCACCAGTCTCCACTGATGCTAAGCGCGAGTCGACCAAAGCGGAGGCGACCGGCGCCGCTGCGCCGCAGACTCCCGCCGCCGACAACGCTTCCGATACGGGCGCGGCCCCGTCGGCGGCGCAGTCCCCCGCAAAACCTGCCGCCTCCACCGAACGAAGCGCTCCTGCAAAGCGGGCGGCGGCCGCTCGCGCAGCTTCGACCCGCCGGGCGATCGTGCCGCCGAAGGATTTGAGCGGGACCACGGTCGTGGCTCCCGCCGCGTCGGCGCCGCCGGCTTCCGGCGCGAACGGTTCGGCGACGGCGCCTGACGACGCCGGCAAACCGAACGCCGGCGGATAAAGAAAAAGGCGCCCGCGAGGGGCGCCTCTCAAACTCAGTCCTGATATTTCGCCGTTACGCGGCCTTCGACTCGACGATCTTCGCCGAGGGCGCGCTAACGCCGATGTCGATGCGGCGGGGCTTCTGCGCCTCCGGAATCTCGCGCACGAGCTCAACATGCAACAAGCCGTTGACGAGACTCGCGCCGGTCACCACGACATAGTCGGCGAGCTGGAATCGGCGTTCAAAGGCCCGCGCGGCGATGCCCTGATGCAGGACTTCGCGGCCGTCCGCAGGCTGCGCCGGCTCTTTCGATCCCTTGATTGACAGGGCGTTTTCCTTGGTCTCGATGGACAATTCGTCGCGCGAGAAGCCCGCGACCGCGAGCGTCACCCGATAGGCGTTTTCGCCGGTGCGCTCGATGTTATAGGGCGGGTAGCTTTGTGACGTCTCGAACCCTCCGGCCTGATCGAGCAAATTGAAAAGACGGTCGAAGCCGACGGTCTGACGATACAGCGGAGAGAGATCGAACTGACGCATGACATATCCTCCAAGTGAGCGACATGCGGCGCGCTTGCGTGACCGCGCCGCGCCTCTTCGCGCGTCCGTTACGGCCCGCGCTGGCAACGATCTAGGAAGCCGGAAAGCGTCGTTCAAGGGGCGCGGCGATGCGGCGCGGAAACCTCAAGCCGGCAGGGAATGGCGCTCCGGCGCGCGGAACGGCGATTCGAGCGCCAGCACGAGCTTGACCAGATCGGCCTGGCGGGTCGCGCCAGTCTTCTGGAAAATGCTCTTGAGATAGCCCTTGACGGTTCCCTCGCTGAGGCCAAGCGCGCGCGCCGTGGCCGGAACCCCGCCGACCTCGGCGATCGCCAGCAGCACCGAACTCTCGCGCGCCGTAAGCCCGAAGAGTTCCGCGGCCACCGCGCCGCCATCGTCCGCGGCGGCCGTCAGGCGGCGCAGGAACAGCGCCGAGAGCCCATTCGGCAGGGGCAGGACATGCATCACGCAGCAGCGGGACTCGCCGCGCTTCACCATGATGGCGAAGGCTTCGGCGTCGGCGCCGCCAATTCCGGCGACCGCGCGCTCCAGAGCCTCTTTGGCGCGCGGATCGCGCATCGTCAATGATTCACCGACGACTGCAAGCGCATCGCCTTCACCGAGCATGTCATCCGCGCTGCGGTTTCTGCGCAGGATGCGCATCTTGCCGTCGACAATCAGCACGGGCGTCGTCAACTCGTCGAACAACTCCGCCAACACCAATGTGTCTGAAGCCGCCGCGTGATGGCCGATCGCGCCGGCGAGCAGCGGCAAATACCCATCGAGACGCGCCTTTGTTTCGGCGTCAGCCGCGCCAGCGCATTCGTCGCGAAACGCCACGATCAGGCAAGCGCCCGTCTCGGAACGGTGAATGATTCCGCCGATCACATCCGCCAATCCGAAGGGCGCCATCCAACGTTGATAGGCGCCGCTACGATGAAGCGCCTTAAGCGAGACGAAGTCCGCCGAGGAGAACGCCCGACCGATCCCGACTTCGGTCAGCACGCGCGCCTTGACCGGATCGAGTTTGCGATGATTGCGCAGATATTCGACGATCCACGCCTTTTCCGCATGCGTCGAATATTTGAGCTCCAGCAGCGCCAAAGCACGGTCTTCGAACAGCAGCGCGGCGAAGCGCGCATTCAAGGCATGCGCGATCTCGTCGAGCGCGTCCGGCCAGCATCGCGCGTCGGCGCCTGCGGCTCTTATCGCCGCCGCGACGCGCGCGTCCCCATCTTGCGTAAGCGTCATCTCTTCACCCGGTGCGACCTCTCGCCACACCTTCGCAAAGCCGGTTCCTGCGATGGCGCGCGCCGCGCGGCGAGCTGTCGAATTGACCTGGAGCCCTTGAAAAATCAGCAAAATTCCAAGGGCGCCAATTCGATGCATGTTAGCTTCTGTGTTGCGCGACTGCAACAACTACAGGAATTTGCGCAAAGTCGCGCGATGGCCCTCCCAATCGGGGGGAAACGCAGAAATGCGCTGCAAGTAAGTTCTCAAAAAACGAATCCATCGACGCCATGTTACGCCGAACATCAATCATCGCCGCTTCGACGCATACAAGACAGACGGGCCTGCGCGCCTTTCTTGTCGCGACGCTATTCGTCGTCTCGGCGTTGATGCAAGTGACGATCGCGCCGCATGCGGCTCTTTCGACAACGCTCGGTCTCTGCGTGGAAGACCACGCGCCAACCGACAATAAGGCGCCAAGCGAGATGCCCGCGCTGGGCGGACAGGCGCATTGCGGCGCTTGTCCGATCGCCACGGCGCCGTTCATTCCCGAAAAGCCGCTGATTGCGCGCGTCGAGCAGACGTCGACATCGCTGAAATATGTCGACGCCTGGTCGTTCAGTCCCCAAGAAAGACGCCGTCGGGGCGAAACGCGGTCGCGCGCGCCTCCCCTCCTCTCCTGACGAAACAAGAATTCGCATTGTTTCAACCGCCGTTCGCCGGCGGACCAGGAGAACTGTCCCATGAAGCTCACCGTTCTTTCGCGCGGCGCCAGCGCCTGCGCCCTCATGCTCGCGTCGGTCGCCAGCGCCGAGGCCCAAGTCTCTCTTCCCCAGATCGTCGTCGGCGCGGCGCCGGCGCCGATCGCGCCGCCCCTTGAAAAGGCAGGCGACGAGGCCGTCGTCACGCCGAAGCAAATCGAAGCCGAGAAGCCGGACGTCACCGACACGGCGAAAGTGCTCGAACGCCAGCCGGGCGTGAGCGTGCAGACCGGCGGCGGCGTTTCCGGACTTCCGGCGATCCGGGGCCTCGCCGACGATCGCTTAAAAATTGTCGTCGGCGGCGCACAGACGACCGCGACCTGCGCCAATCACATGAATTCGCCCTTAAGCTATACCGATCCGAACACGATCAGCCGGGTCGAGGTCGTGACGGCGGTGTCGTCGGTAAGCAAGGGCGGCGATTCGATCGGCGGATCGATTCTGGTCACCCCGATATCGCCGGTGTTTGCGACTCCCGTCGTCGCTCCGGTTCTCGTCGGCCCCGCCGGCGCGCCGGTTTCGCCGATCGTCGCGGCGAATCCCTATGGTCCCGTCCCCTATCTGCCGCTGCCGGTTCCAGGGACGCTGCGTTTCGGCCCCAACAATGAAGTGCTGGCGACGGGCGCGATTTCGGCCTTCTTCCGCGGCGCCAACAATGGCGTCGGCGTTTCCGCCAACATCAACATGGCCAATGACCATTGGAGCCTGCTCTACAACGGTTCCTGGCAGCGGGCGATGGACTATCACGCCGGCGGCAATGGCGACAAAGTTCTCTCCACGAGCTTCATCTCGGAGAACCATGCGGTCACGCTCGGCTATCAGAACGAGGGGCATCTGTTCACTTTCCGGGGCGCCTTTCAGAACATCCCCTATCAAGGCTTCCCGAACCAGCGCATGGATATGATTCGCAACCGCTCCTATACGCTGGACGCCAATTACAAGGGCGCTTACGCCTGGGGCACGCTCGACGCGCATATCTATTGGCACCAGGTCTTCCACAAGATGGGATTCCTGGAGGACCGTTTTTACTTAAACCATCCGATGATCGCGCTCGGCCGCGACTTCGGCTATTCGGTCAGGGCGGAAATTCCATACAGCGAGCAGGATCTCTTTCGCATCGGCAATGAGTTCCACGGCTTCCGACTGCAGGACTACTGGCCGTCCGATCTTACCGGCTTTCCCGGCGCGCTCTCGCGCCCCTTCGCGCAGATCAACATCAACGGCGGCCAGCGCAATCGCATCGGAACCTATGCCGAGTGGGAGCGGCGCTGGACTCCGCAGTGGTCGAGCCTCATCGGGCTGCGCAATGACGTCGTCTGGATGGATACCGGCCCCGGCCGCAGTTATACGCCCTTTACGTTCGCGAATCCAAACGTCATCGCGGTCAATCTGTTCAACGCGAAAAACCGCGCCCGCACTGACGTCAACTTCGACATGACCGCGCTGGGACGCTACCAACCCGAGCCCGGCAGCCTTTACGAATTCGGCTATTCGCGAAAGACGCGTTCGCCCAATCTCTATGAACGCTATGCGTGGCCGATGTTCAGTCCGTTCACCGCGATGTTCAACTGGTTCGGCGACGGCAACGGCTACACCGGCAATGTCAATCTCAAGCCGGAAGTCGCCCACAATGTCGCGATCACCGGCGCGTGGCGCGACATGTCGGGCGCCAATAATTGGGAGGCGCGGATTTCGCCCTTTTATACCTATGTCGAGAATTACATCGACGGCGCCAGAACCGGCGGAACCTTCAACTCGTTCCCGGTTGCGAACTCATATATTTTCCAGATCATGCAGTTCCGCAACTACAAGGCGGAGCTTTACGGGGTCGACGGCTCTGGCAGGATCAAGCTGCATGAGTCGCCGGAATACGGCAGGCTGCAGGCGGTTGGCGTGGTCAGCTTCGTCTACGGACGAAATCTCGACATCGGCAATCCGCAATATTGTCTGCCCGGCAATGGATTCTGCTCAGTCGCGTCATTCTTGGTCAAGAAAGGCGACGGACTGTGGAACCTGATGCCGGCCAACGCGCGCATTGCGCTGGAGCATCAGATCGGCGGGTTGAGCATGGCCGCGGAAACGCAGCTTGTCGCGCCCAAGGATCACGTGTCCGCCAACAAGGGCGAGTTCAGGACGCCCGCTTATGCGCTGCTCAATCTGCGCGCGGCCTATGAGTGGAGCAATATGCGCATCGACCTCGGCGTCGACAATCTCGCCAACGCCCTCTACTCTCTGCCGCTTGGCGGATTTGACCTGTCGAACTATTCCTACAATGCGTTCGCCTACGGTCGCAATGCGGGTCTGGCGAGCGTGCGCCAGGCGCCGGGAATGGGCCGGAACTTCTATGCTGGCCTGACCGCGAAGTTCTGACCGCGACGAAGTGGGCGGCGGCGCGCCGATGCGCCGCCCTTTTCTGGGACGCTGGTGATGTGGCGCTCTGTTGGTCTGGCCATCTTGCTTTGCATTTCTTCCGCCCCGGCGCGGGCCGAGATTATCGGCGCGCCGACGCCGCGCTCGGTCAGCGAGGAGGAGATGAAGGCTTCGCTTCGGGAGATCGATCTCGTCGGCGCCAATGGCGCACCGGTCGACCTGCGGGCGTTGATGGCGAACGGTCGGCCGACGCTGGTGAGCCTCTGGGCGCATTGGTGTCCAAATTGCCTAGCCGAAATGAAAGGCTTCAAGGCCATCGCCGCGACCTGCCCCGAGCGCTGGAACATCGTCTTCGTCTCGGCGCGCGCCAGCGACTACGCCAAGGACGCGGCGAAGTTCAAAACCTATGGCCTCCCGTGGAAAGTCTACCGCGTCGGCGATTCGACGAAAACCGATGTGGCGAAAGCGATAAGCGCGCGCGCCTTTTATGGCGCGACCGCCGACGGCGGCGTGGTCACGCCGCTGCACTATCTTGTCGGCGCGTCCGGACGAGTCGACGCCATCGTCAGCGGCAGTCTGAACTTTGAGGAGCCGCAACGCCTCGCCGCCTTCTGCGCCGACTGAAAACCCTCGCGGTTCGGCCTCGTCGCCAAAATGCATTATCTTCGGGTGAAGAATCGGCCTCGAGCGCCGAGGAGGCCCCATGCGAGAACTTATTGCGTCGCCCAACAATCCTGTTCCTGAAGGCGCCTCGGTTTACATGCTGACGACGCGGGACGGGCGAAGAGTGCGCGCCGCCGCTTTTCCGTGCCGCGAAAAGCCGCGCGGCACGGTGGCGCTTTTTCAGGGCCACAATGAATTCATCGAGAAATATTTCGAGACGATCGAGGATTTACGCAATCGCTGCTTTGACGTGGTCGCGCTTGACTGGCGTGGCCAGGGCGGCTCGGAGCGAGAACTCGCCGACCGTCGCAAAGGCCATATCGACGACTTCTCACAATATCAGCGCGACCTCGAAGTCTTGATCGCGCAAGTATTGCGCGATCGGCCGCAGCCCTGGTTCGCGCTCGCCCATTCGATGGGCGCCGCGATCATGCTCGAGGCGGCGCATTCCGAACGGACGCCGTTTCAGCGTTTCGTGCTGACCGCCCCGATGATCGATCTCGCCAATTTGCGCTTTCCGCGCGCCACGCGCTGGCTCGCCGATACGCTCGACATGTGCGGCTTCGGCGGCATGTACGTCCCCGGCGGGAAAGGCGCTTCCTTCATCGAGAGGCCTTTTGAAGGGAATTTGCTGACTTCGGATCCGGTGCGCTTCGAGCGAAACGCGGCGATTCTCAGGGTCGCGCCGCAGCTCGCGATCGGCGATCCGACGATTGGCTGGATCAACGCCGCCTTTCGGCTGATGAGAGGATTTGAATCGCCGGACTATGCGCGAAGCATCCGCGCCGCCATTCTGATGTTCGGCTGTGGGAGGGAGATGGTCGTCTCCAACGCCGCGATCGAACGATTCGCGCAACATCTCGACAGCGGCGCGCTCGCGATGATCCCGGGCGCCAAACATGAACTGCTGATGGAGCGCGACGAGTTCCGCAGTCAGTTCTGGCGCGCCTTCGACGCCTTCATTCCTGGAGAGGCCTTCGTCGCTTAGCTCTCGCGGCGCGCGCTCGAGAGCGCGCTGCGAAAAAGTGGGAACCGGTTTTTCGCATAGAGCGCGCTCTAAACTTTTGGAATCGATCACGCTGAGTTTAGGCGACTCCGCCTAAACGCAGCGTGATCTAAGCGCCGAGCAGCGTCAACGCTGCTTCGTGCAGCGCCGGATCGCCGGCGGCGACGATCGCGCCGCCCTGGGCCGCGCCGCCGCCGCTCCAGTTGGTGACGACGCCGCCCGCTCCCTCGATGATCGGGATCAGCGCGACGATGTCGTAAGGCTGCAGATTGGTCTCGATGACTAGGTCGACATGTCCGGACGCCAGCGCGCAATAGGCGTAACAGTCGCCGCCATAGCGCGACAGCCGCGCCGCCCGCTCGATGCGATGGAAATTTTCGCGCAGCGACGGGTCGATCAGCAATGGCGAGGTCGTCATCAGCGTCGCCTGGTCGAGCTTCGCACAGGCGCGGGTCGCCAGCCGGCGAGTCTCGAAGGCGCCGCGCGCGCCCCCCGTCCCTCGCGCCGGACCGCGCCAATAGGCGGCCTCGCCATCGCTATAGAAGCGTTCGCGGGTGAAGGGCTGGCTCATCAGCCCGTAACAGGGACGCCCGCGATGGGCGAGCCCGATGAGCGTGCCCCACAGCGGCAGGCCGCAGATGAAGCTCTTGGTGCCGTCGATCGGATCGAGCACCCAGACATATTCGGCGTCCTCGCGTAAGGGACCGAACTCCTCCCCATAAATGCCGTGGCCGGGAAAGGTCGATTCGATCAGGCGCCGCATGGCGAGTTCGGCGGCGCGGTCGGCCTCGGTGACGGGATCAAAGGCCCCGCCATGCGCCTTGTCGTCGGCGGCGAGCGCGGTGCGAAAGAAGGGCATGATCGCTTCGGCCGAAACATCGGCGAGACGATCCACGAATTTCTCGAAATCGACGGCGGTCATACGAACTCCACGGCCGAGCGGCCGAACCTCCGGCTACTCGGCCGCCGCCCGTCGCTCGCCGCCCAGAATCTCGGTCAAATCTTCATGCCGCGCCACCGCCGCCAGCACGTCGCCGAGATCGCGGGCGACGGCGTCGAAGCGCTCATTCTTCTGGAGCGTAGACTCGTCCATGTAAAGGCCGCGCGACACTTCGATCTGCAACGCATGCCAGCCGGCGGCCGGCTTGCCGTAATGTTCGGTGATGAAGCCGCCGGCGTAAGGCCGGTTCCGCATGACGTGATAGCCGCGGGTGCGCAGCCGGTCCTCGACGATGTCGACGAGGCCGGTGGATGCGCTCGCGCCATAGCGATCGCCGATGACGAAATCGATGCGCCGCTTGTCGCCCCGCGCCGCGAGCACCGGATCGCGCGCGCCGGTCGAGGGCATCGAATGGCAGTCGATCAAAACGGCGACGCCGAAACGGTCGGCGGCGCGCTCCATCAAGCCGCGCAAGGCCATATGGTATGGCTTGTAGAGGCTGTCGATGCGACGCAACCCCTCTTCGAGCGACAGCCGGCTTGCATAAATTTCGCGCGCGTCGGCGACCACCCGGGGAATGGTCCCCAGACCTGCCGCGACGCGCAGCGAACGCGCATTGGCGAAGGCCGGCAAAGCGCCGTCGAAGAGCCTGGGATCGAGTTCATAGGGCTCGCGATTGAGGTCGAGATAGGCGCGAGGGAAGCGCGCCCGCAGCAGAGGAGCGCCGATCGACGGCCCCGACGCGAACAAATCGTCGACAAAGGCGTCTTCCGAACGGCGCAGGGTCGCCGTATCGAGCGGCGTCGCGGCCAGAAAGCGCGCCGGATAGATCCGGCCCGAATGCGGCGAGGAAAACACCAGCGGCGAAGCAAGCGCGTCCGGCTCGATAATGTCGAAGGCGCGCTCGAATTCCGGTTCGCAGCAGGGCGCCGCCTCATTGGTTTCGCGTCGGTCGCGCATGCCCTCGTTCATTTGCTCGTCTCGTATCCGCGCCGCAACGGCTTTCAGAGTAGCGCCGGCGCTGCGGACTGGCGCTCGAAAATGACACCGCCTCCCGCTATATTAGAACGTTACGTTAACGCGGCGCCGCCTCGGTTTCACCTGAAATTTACAAAGCTCGGGCCAAATGGCGAAAAACCTGAGAGGATGGCGATGAACGATAGTCCGGCCGCACGAATTCTGCTCGCCGAAGACGACAACGACATGCGGCGTTTCCTGGTCAAGGCGCTGCAACAGGCCGGCTTTTCGGTCATGTCGTTCGACAATGGGCTTTCCGCCTATGATCAGCTTCGGGTCGAACCCTTCGAACTTCTGTTGACCGACATCGTCATGCCCGAGATGGACGGGATCGAACTTGCGCGCCGCGCGACCGAGCTCGATCCCGACATCAGGGTGATGTTCATCACCGGATTCGCCGCCGTGGCGCTTAATCCGGACAATCAGGCGCCGAGGCAGGCGAAAATCCTCTCCAAGCCGTTCCATTTGCGGGATCTGGTCACCGAGGTGCAGCGGATGCTGGCGGCCTGAGCGGCGCAGGACTGGCTGGAAGTCGCACGGCTCCAACGGCGTCCCGCTGACACTCGCGGGTTCGCCGCGCGGGCTAACTTGCCGATTCGTCCGCGTTGCGCTATCAGCGCCAGCAAATTCGCTTGTTTCGATCGGCCGACCCCGCGCCGCGGCGGCGCGGGGCTTCAGCCGTTTCCATCGCATGAAGGATGCGTCGCCATGAAAAAGGACATCCACCCCGACTATCATATGATCAAGGTCGTGATGACCGACGGCTCGGAATACACGACCCGTTCGACCTGGGGAAAGGATGGGGACACGATGCATCTCGACATCGACCCCAAGACTCATCCGGCCTGGACGGGCGGATCGACTCAGCTCCTCGACCGCGGCGGCCGGTTGTCGCGCTTCAACTCGCGCTTCGGCAATCTCTCTTTCGGCAAGAAATAAGAAAGGCGGCGGTCGAGCCGCCGCCTCAAGTTTGCACGCCTGAAGGATATTATTGGCTGAAGGCGGCGCGCAATTTCGCGATCTGCGCTTCGACCGGACTGGAAGCCGGCGCTGGCTCGGCGGACGCCGGCTCGGGCGCATAGATCAGCCGGTCGAGATGAATGATCCGGGCCTGCAAGCGCAGCGAGCGCAGCGCGAGTTCGCGCAGGCGCTCCGGCAGGCGCTGGAAAATGTCGGCGGCCGAGGCCAGCTCCTGTTCGCGAAGCTTCACGCGATGGCGATTGCTCGCCGCCTGATGACGCGTCAGCTCGCCCTGATTGACCGCCCGCTGCAGCAACAGCCATGACGCAATCTGCATCAGCCGGGTCGTCAGCCGCATGCTCTCGGCCGCATAAGCAAGGGCTTCGGCTTTCGCCAGTTCCTTGGATTCTAACCGCCCCTCCCCGTCGAGATAGGAGGCGGCCTCCTCGACAAGACTCATGCCTTCGCGAAAAAGTGCGCAAAATCCTTCAGATCCCGCGAGCTTTTCGATGAAAGAGACCGGTTGCTGCTTTTCTCCGGCGCTGCCTGTGACTCGAGCCATGCGACGCTCACGCAAATTCGGCGCGACGGCGCCTTTGATAGGCGAACAGTAACGCAGGCGGCCGGCCTTCGCGCGCTTAGCCTTTCTTTAACCTTAATGGGATCGCGCCTCGCCTTGAGCACAAAAAGAGAGCCGCACGGCGGCTCTCAAGGCTTCTTAACAGGGAGGCATCAAGGACGAGTGGAGAAGAAGCCACTCGGGAATCCCACTGAAGGGATACGCCCAGCGTAAGCTGGCAATCATTAACATAGGGTTAACACGCGCTCCCGATTGACGCTTTCCGGCGCAATTTTGTGTTGACCGATGCGCCAAAATTCAACTCGGCCAATGCGTTGTTCCGACTGGGGCGATATCGACCGACGCCCGCCCCGCTCATGAATGCAAGGCTCTGTCGGCGAAGCAAAAAAGGGGCTGGCCCTGGGACGAAAACTGGCGCATTTGAAGTCTCCCGCCGCGTTCTTTGGCACGTCCCGACGCGCTCGAAGCGTTGAACTCCCCGCAACTGTCCCCCTAGGCTCTCCCCGAATGATTCGCTCCGCCTTGATGAATGTGATGACCGCCGCCGCTCTAAAAGCGGGGCGCGGCCTTAAACGCGACTTCGGCGAGGTGGAGAACCTGCAAGTTTCCGTCAAGGGTCCGGGCGATTTCGTCACCGCGGCCGACAAACGCGCTGAGAAAACCCTGTTCGAGGAACTGTCGAAGTCGCGCCCCGGATACGGCTTCATTCTGGAGGAAGCGGGGGTGGTCGAGGGGTCCGACAAGAGCCACCGCTGGCTGATCGATCCTCTCGACGGCACCTCGAATTTTCTCCACGGCGTTCCGGTCTTCGCCATCTCGATAGGCCTGGAGCGCGAGGACCGTCTTGTCGCCGGCCTCGTTTACAATCCCGCCACCGATGACATATTCGTCGCCGAGATCGGCCAGGGCGCCTATTTCAACAATCGCCGCATGCGAGTCGCGGCGCGGCGCTCGCTTTCGGACTCGATGGTGGCCTGCGGAATCCCGCCGCTGGCACGCGACCGCGACCATGAGTCGTTCAAGCGCGAACTCGCAGCCGGAATGGGAAAGATCGCCAATATTCGGCGCATGGGCGCCGCCGCGCTCGATCTCGCCATGGTCGCCTGCGGGCGTTTCGACGGTTATTGGGAGCGCGGCATCAACTCCTGGGACGTCGCGGCGGGCATCGTGCTCGTGCGCGAAGCCGGGGGCTTCGTCAGCGACCTTTCGGGAGGCGCCGACATGCTTGTGAAGGGCGAGATATGCGCCGGCAACGAAACAATTCATCGCCAACTCCTCGACGTGATGAGGAAGGCGTGAACGCCCCAGCTCCACCCGTCTCGATGAAACTGCGCCTGCGCGTCGACGACGACTGGCCATCGATTCTCGATGTCTGGGTCGCCTCGTGGAGGGCCACCTATCCCGAAATCGACTTCGACGCGCGCCGCGACTGGCTCATGCGCCACGTTCGCGATTTGGAAGCCGTCGGCGGAGTGACGCTCTGCCTGTTCGACGCAGGCTCGACGCTTGCCGGCTTCGTCGTGATCAATCCGGCGGATGGCTGGCTCGATCAGATTTGCGTCGCGCCAAACCATTTCGGCGCCGGCTTTGGCGCGTCGCTGCTGTCGGCCGCGCGCAATGTCTCGCCAAGCGTGATCCGACTCGACGTCAATGCGGATAATCTTCGCGCCATTCGCTTTTACGAGCGCGACGGGTTTTCGCGCGTCGGACGCGGCGCGAATACGCTATCCGGGCGGGAAACCATCATGATGGAGTGGCGGGCCTGATCCCGCGCTTGTCGTTGCGGCGCAAGACAACGGGTCGTCCGCAACCGTCTGCGCCGACAGGATCAGGCTTGCGGCGGCCCGCCCTGCTCGCCCAGATGCGCGATGCGGATCATGTTGGTCGCGCCCGGCGTGCCGAACGGCATGCCGGCGACGATGATCACGCGGTCGCCGCCGACGCCGAACCCTTCGCTCTCGGAATATTCGCAGGCCCGTCCCACCATGTCTTCAATGTCGGTGGCGTCGCGCGTTTGAAGCGCATGCACGCCCCACACCAGCGCCAGGCGACGGGCGGTGTCGCGTTTGGGCGTCAGCGCCAGAATTGGCGATTGCGGCCGCTCGCGCGCAATGCGCAGCGCCGTCGAACCGGAGGAGGTCCAGGCGATGATCGCCTTCGAGTGGAGCGTCTGCGCAACGTCGCGCGCCGCGACGGCGATGGCGTCGGCCGAGGTTGGATTGGGCAATTCGCCGCGCTGGGCGTTGATGATCGATCGGTAGATCGCATCCGTCTCGACCTCTTCCGCGATCCGGCTCATCGTCGAGACGGCTTCGTGCGGATATTGCCCCGCCGCGCTTTCGGCTGAAAGCATCACCGCGTCCGCGCCCTCGAACACCGCCGTGGCGACGTCGGACACTTCGGCGCGCGTCGGCAAAGGCGAAAGGATCATCGACTCGAGCATTTGGGTGGCGATGACCACCGGCTTGCCAAGGCGCCGCGCAGAACGGTTGATGCGTTTCTGGAGGCCCGGAACGCGCTCGAGCGGCACTTCGACGCCGAGGTCGCCGCGGGCCACCATCAGCGCGTCCGAAACCTCGATCACATCCTCGAGCCTCGAAATCGCCTGAGGCTTCTCGATCTTCGCCATGACCAGCGCCCGGCCCTGGGTGATCTGCTTCACCTCGATCACGTCCTCTGGCCGCTGGACGAAGGAGATCGCGACCCAGTCGACGCCCTCTTTCAGGGCGGCGTCGAGATCGGCGCGATCTTTGTTCGTCATCGACGTGATCGGAATTTCCGTATCGGGCAGGCTCACGCCCTTACGGTTCGACAGGCGTCCGGCGACGTCGACGACGGCATGAGCGCGCTCGGGCGTGGTTTCGACGACATGAAGCCGCACCCGTCCATCGTCGATGAGGATCGAATCATCGACCTTGAGCGCCGCAAGAATTTCGGGATGCGGCAGGCGCACGCGCGTCGCGTCGCCGGGCTTGGAGTCGCTGTCGAAGACGAACACGTCGCCCTTGCGCACATGCACCGAGCCTTCCTCGAAGGCGCCGATGCGCAGCTTCGGGCCCTGGAGGTCGACAAGCACGGCGATCGCGCGCGACATGTCGCTCTCGATCTCGCGGATCATCCGCACATAGCTTGCAAGCCCCGCGTGATCCGTATGGCTCATGTTGATGCGGAAAATATCGGCGCCGGCGCGCACGAGGCCGGCGATGACCGCCTTGTCGACCGTCGCCGGTCCAAGCGTTGCGATGATCTTGACGCGCCGCGACCTTCTCATGGCGAAGACGTTCCTGAGCTCAAGTTATTGCGTGGGCGCGGCATTGGGATCGGTGAGCTGAACCGTCCAGCTCTTCGCGTCCCGTCCCGTGTCGATTTCGAAGAAGCCGGTGCGGTCGAACCCGCGCGCGAAACAATCTTCTCTTCCGTCGATGCGAAATTCCCGGTCGCGCGTGCACATGAACGCCTTGCCCTTCCACTCGCCGCCGCGCTCATCCATGGCATAGACATAATAATATTGTGCGGCGAGCGGACCGCGCAGAAGCGTTTCGCACACGCTCGGCCGAAGATTCCACCAGCCTTCGGAGAGCCAGTTGCGCCCGTCGGTATAGGCGATGGCGACGCTGACGCGGGCGCTCGTATTGTTGCAGAGGCGAAAGTCGGCGCGCGCCGGGGCGGCGGCGCAAAATGATAGAGCAGCAACAAGAAGGGTGCGTCCAATCATAGTATTAGCGGTGCCTGGGAGGGGCTGAAGACGGGTCGCTGGCGCCGGCGCGAGATCGGCGCGGCAGGCGGCTCTGCAAACCATGCCTTCGAGGCTTTGTCCACCCCGCGACGCCGGAGTCCAGCCGCCAACCAGCGTGCGTCAATCCTTTTCCCGCAGCGCCTGCGCGGCGCGAAGCGCGAAATAGGTCAGGACGCCGGACGCGCCGGCGCGCTTGAAAGCGAGCAGGCTTTCCAGCATCGCCCGATCGCCGTCGATCCAGCCGTTTTGCGCCGCCGCGGTCAGCATCGCATATTCTCCGGACACCTGATAGGCGAATGTCGGCGCGCGAAACGCCTCGACGACGCGTCGCACCACGTCGAGATAGGGCATGCCGGGCTTCACCATCACCATGTCGGCGCCCTGTTCGAGATCGAGCGCCACCTCGCGCAGCGCCTCGTCGGAATTGGCGGGGTCCATCTGATAGGTTCGCTTGTCGCCTCGAAGCGTCTTGCTTGTGCCAATCGCGTCGCGGAACGGTCCGTAGAAGGCTGACGCATATTTCGCCGCATAGCTCATGATCTGGACATTCTCGAAACCCTCGGCGTCGAGCGCCTTGCGGATCGCCTCGATCCGTCCGTCCATCATATCGGAAGGCGCGATGACGTCCGCGCCGGCGCGCGCCTGGGTCACCGCCTGTCGCGCCAGCACGGCGACGGTCGCGTCATTGACGATCTCGTCGCCGACGAGAAGACCGTCGTGACCGTGGCTCGTGTAAGGATCGAGCGCCACGTCGGTGATGAGGCCGATGTCGGGAACGGCGCGCTTGATCGCCTGGCAGGCGCGGCAGAGGAGATTTTCAGGATCGAGCGCCGCGCTTGCGCGCTCGTCGCGCAAGTCCGGATCGGTATAGGGAAAGAGCGCGACGGCGGGAATCCCGAGCGCGGCGGCCTGCCCCACGGCTTCAACCGCCGCATCGATCGAATAACGGAAGACGCCCGGCATCGACGACACCGGCTCGCGCCGATCCGCGCCGTCGATCAAGAAGAGCGGCCAGATCAGATCGGAAACCTCGAGCGCGTTTTCCCTGACGAGGCGCCGCGCCCACTCGCTCTTGCGATTTCGGCGCGGGCGCCGAAGCAGGCTCAGCCGCGCCGCGTCGATCCGCCGTTCTGCGTCGTTCATGGAGCCTCCGCCGTGTTGCGCTGTTTCGCCGCTCATCCCCTTCATCCGCTTTCGAGGCGAATGGACTTCAGGCTATAGAGGATTGACGGGCGTTGCGCATGCGCGAGGAAAAACCATTGAAAATCGGCTCGCGCAACTTTTCATTGCGGCGATCGGCGCCTGCCGCCGCGATCGGCGTCGCCGCGCTCGTCGTGGCGAGCGCGACCCTGGCGCAAGTCAAACCCGCAGCGCCGACGCCCCCCAGCCGTACTGTTCCGACGCCGTCAAAGCGAAATGCGCCGTCGCCTGAACAGAATGTCCGGCAGCCCGCGCGTCCGCCGCTCCAAGACGCCGCTCACGCGCCGCCAAACGCAACGCCTGCTCCGCAACCGACACAGCCGCCGGAGGTGAGCGCGCCGCCGCCGCCGCACGCGCCGCCTCCAGTCGATACGAGTCAGCCGCCGCCCTCGCTCCCGCGCGCCCCGCGCGCGAAGATGCGCGCCTGCGCAGAGGAATGGGACAGGATGAAGCGCGAGTCGAATAAGGGCTTGCCGATTTGGCGCGATTTCGCGACCGAGTGCCTGACGCGGTAGGCCTCCAAAGAATCAGCCGGCGCGTCGGCGGCGCGCGCATAAAGCAATCAGCTGTGACGGCTATCGCCCGGGACGCGCCTCGGTTGACGCGCCCTCGGGCGATGAGTGCGTGAAGCGCTGCCGCCACACGCGATATGATCAATCGCGCATGCGAAGGCGCTTAGACTACATGGACTCCGGCGGAGCGGACGGGGCCGGCGCCTTCGCCTTTCGCGGCGCGCGCTTCTTCGCGGTCGCCTTGCGAACGCCCTTCTTGGCGCCTGCCTTCTTCACGCCGCGCTTTTTGGTCGCCGCCTTGCGGACGCCTTTGCGAGCCGTCTTCTTCGCAGCGGTCTTTCGCGTAGCCTTGCGGGCGCCTTTCTTTGCCGCCGACTTCTTTGTCGCAGCCTTCTTCGCGGTTTTACGCGCACCCTTCTTCGCCGCAGCCTTCTTGGCCGGCTTACGCTTCGTTGTAGCTCTCGCCATAATAAGTCCCCTTGATCCGAATTGCCGGAACTATGCTCGACCGACAATACGCACAAATAGCGTAACGCGGTTAATCAGTCGTTCAAGAGCTAAGCGCGCAGAAGTGATCGACGCTGCGCATGACGAGGCATGTTGAGCGCTATCGAACGACAAGCAAAACGATCGCCAAGCTGCTTTGCGAACGCTTGGTCGAGACTGTCGCGACAGGTTTGCGTCTTGCGTTTTATTGCGACGATTGACGCGCCGAATCCATGCGCGACATCCGCGCCGAAAAGCCGTCAAGACATGCGCGGGGCTTCTGCGTCGCGCGCTGCGACTAGCGTTCAATTACTTGATTTGCTTTTGTATCCGCCAACGTCTGCTAGTCGTCGTGGCTGACCGCGGTTGCCCATTTGGAAATATGTCGAGACGCGATGAATTTTCGCCGGGCGCTGCTTCGACGGATGGAAAAAACAACCTCCGTCGAGATGCAGCGCGCGTCCAACGCCATCGGAGACGCAGGCGCCTGCACAACGCGTCGCGAAGGCGCATTGGGACAAAAAAAAAATTGTGGCTAGCGTTGACGGATCGAAAAAAATCGCCGCGCAACGCCTCCCTTTGGAGAGGAATCGCGCAGCGCGCGTCGCAAACTGATTCGTTTTTAGCGGCGAAGGCGCGCGTCAAACGCCCAATTTGCGCTTCAGGAGCTCGTTCACCGCCTGCGGATTCGCCTTGCCGCCGGTCTGCTTCATCACCTGTCCGACGAACCATCCGAGCATCGTCGGCTTCGCCTTCGCCTGCTCGACCTTGTCGGGATTGGCGACGATGACGGCGTCGACGGCGGCCTCGATCGCGCCCGTGTCGGTCACCTGTTTCATGCCGCGCGCCTCGACGATCGCCTTCGGATCGCCGCCTTCGGTCCACACGATCTCGAAAAGATCCTTGGCGATCTTGCCCGAAATGACGTTCTGCGAGATGAGATCGATGATCGCGCCGAGAACCTCCGACGACACCGGCGAGCGCGTGACGTCGAGGCCTTCCTTGTTCAGGCGGCCGAATAGCTCGTTGATCACCCAATTGGCCGCAAGCTTGGCGTCGCGGCCCTTCGCCGTCTCCTCGAAATAGTCGGCCGCGGCCCGCTCCATCACCAGCACGCCCGCGTCGTAGGGCGGTAGACCATACTGCGCGATGAAGCGCGCGCGCTTGGCGTCGGGCAGTTCCGGCAACTCGCCCTTCAGCGCGTCGACATAGGCCTGATCGAATTCGAGCGGCAGCAGATCGGGATCGGGGAAGTAGCGATAGTCATGCGCTTCCTCCTTGGAGCGCATTGACCGCGTCTCTCCCCTGCCCGGATCGAACAGCCGCGTCTCCTGATCGATCTTGCCGCCGTCTTCGAGAATGCCGATCTGACGGCGCGCCTCGATCTCGATCGCCTGTCCGATGAAGCGGATGGAGTTGACGTTCTTGATTTCGCAGCGCGTGCCGAGCGGTGCGCCCGGTCGGCGTACCGAAACATTGACGTCGGCGCGCAGCGACCCCTGCTCCATATTGCCGTCGCAGGAGCCGATGTAGCGCAGGATCGTTCGCAGCTTCGAAACATAGGCGCGCGCCTCCTCGGCCGAGCGCATATCCGGCTTGGAGACGATCTCCATCAACGCGACGCCGCTGCGGTTGAGATCGACATGGCTTTCCGTCGCTGAAAGATCATGCAGCGACTTGCCGGCGTCCTGTTCGAGATGCAGGCGTTCAATTCCGACCGTGATGCGTTCGGCAGGCGAAACGTCGACAATCACCACGCCCTCGCCGACGATCGGATGCTTGTACTGGGAAATCTGATAGCCCTGCGGCAGATCGGGATAGAAATAGTTCTTTCGGTCGAAGACCGAACGCAGGTTGATCTTCGCCTCGAGGCCGAGACCGGTGCGGATCGCCTGTTTGACGCATTCCTCGTTGATCACCGGCAGCATGCCCGGCATGGCGGCGTCGACGAGCGAGACGTGATCATTGGGGGCGCCGCCATACTCGGCGGACGCGCCGGAGAAGAGCTTGGCGTTGCTCGTCACCTGGGCGTGGATTTCCATGCCGATGACGACTTCCCAGTCGCCCGTCGCGCCTTTGATGAGTTTGGTTGGAGCCGCGTGCGCTGTCATCCGGAATGCCTGTTCGTCATTTATCGGGCTAAAGATATACCGCACGGGCGGCGCCTGAGAAAAGCGCCATCGGCCGGCAGTCGGATCGCAGGCCCGACGCCATGCCGCCAACCGCGACCTGCGCAGATCGATTCGACAGCCGCGCAGGCAGGCGAGCCGCCTTGCAGGCGCGACGCCGGCTCATAAATCCGTTGCAGTCTTGCAACACAAGACTGCCATGCATCGCTCCCGCGAGAACGGGCGAACGCAAGTGTTCGCCCTTATCCCGACGATTGGGGGGCGGGCGGACATGAATCTACGACATTCTCTCATGCTGGGCGCGGCGGTTGGAGCCGCGCTCGCCAGCACTGCGATGGCTCAAAGCATTGGTCCGAGCACGAGGACCGAGCCATACCTTCTTCCGACGATGCCGGGAGTGCGAACCGTTTCGGCGCTGACGGTCGGCGATACTGTCGGCGGCTATCGCATGGTCGGCATTCCAGACGGCATGGGGGCGTGGGACGCCGACCACGGCGCCTTCAATCTCATGCTCAATCACGAAATCGGCAAATCGCTCGGCATTGCGCGTGCGCATGGCTCCAAAGGCGCCTTCGTGTCGCGATGGCGCATCGACGGGCGCGACGGGCGCGTGCTCGCCGGACGCGACCATCACACGGCGCCGAGCGATGTGTTCACCTGGAACGGCGCGTCCTATGTCAAGGGCACAACGGCCTACGACCGACTCTGCTCCGCGGATCTCGCCGCGCCCGGCGCCTATTTCACGAAAAGCTGGTCTGGCCGTTTCGGCACGCCCAACCGCATTTTCTTGAGCGGCGAGGAAACGTCTCCACCGAACGCCGCCGACGCTGGCCGCGTCTTCGCCCATATCGTTTCGGGCCCGGACAAGAACCAGTCCTACGAGTTGCCGCGTCTCGGCAAGATCGCCTTCGAGAACGCGCTCGCCAGCCCCTATCCGCAAACCAAGACCATCGTCATGCTGGATGACGACGCCGGGCGCGAAACCAATGTCACCACCGCCAATGTCTGCCGCTCGGCCGGTCAGACGGGCTGCGTCGAGCCGCCCAGCGAACTCTACATGTATGTCGGCTCGAAAATGCGCGACTACGGCTTTTGGGACGGCGATCGCCACGACAATGACCACCATCGCAGCGGGCCGACGGACATCGAACGCGCCGGCCTCGCCAACGGCAATCTCTTCGGCATTCGCGTCCGCACCAGCGCGGGCGCGGTCGTGACCGGCGAGAACAAGGACTATGTATTCGCGTCTTCGGCGCCCGCCGTGACCTCGGCGCGCTTTGAGGTCGTCGATCTCGGCGACGTCTCGAACAAGACGGGCGTGCAGATCGAAGACGCATCGATCGCCCAGCAGGTGACGCAATTCATCCGCATCGAGGACGGCAACTGGGACCCGCGCCCGGGCAAGGAGCGCGACTTCTACTTCGTAACGACCGGCCGCATCTCGAACGACGCCAATGCCTGGCGTCCGTCGCGTTTGTGGCGTTTGCGCTTCGACGATATCCGGCGCCCGGAACTCGGCGGCAGGATAGAGATGCTCCTGGGCAACCAGTTTTACGCGAACGCCGGCACGACGCCGGACGCCGATCCGAGCTTCCAGATGCTTGACAATATGGCGATCGACTCCCTCGGACGCATTATCTTGCTGGAAGACGTCGGCGGCCATAATCGTCGCGGCCGCGTCTATGTTTACGGCATCGACAGCCGAAAGCTGAAAGTCGTCGCCGTGCACAATCCGAAGTTCTTCGGCGGCGACGCGGCGACCAACCCGAACTTCATCACCAATGATGAAGAAAGCTCGGGCGTCATCGACGCGGCAGACTTCTTCGGCAAGGGCTGGTATATCCTCGTTTCCCAAGCGCATAAGGCGTCGAGCGATCCGGAGTTGGTCGAAGGCGGCCAATTGCTCGGCCTTTACGTCGATCCCAAGATCGCGCGTTAATCGCCAGGAGGCGACGCGCTGGGGCGTCGCCGCTCGTTCGCTCCAAGAAAACGTTGCGGCGGCCGGAAATCGGCCGCCGCAACGTTATTTTCATGCTGCGCGACTGCTGCTTATATGTCGGAAGCTGGGCAGAGGCGATAAAGACAGTGAAAAACTTGAAGGATCGAGCGGGCAAATGGGTCTCGCGCATGCGCGAGGCGCCACGCCATGTGAGCATTCCCGTCGGCGTCGGCTTGATCCTTGGCGGCACCATTCTCGCGCCGCTGCCGGTCTTCGGCGTCTGGATGTTCCCTCTCGGCCTCGCGATCCTCGCCCCGCACTCGCCGGGCGCCCACAGACTGTCGCGACGTTTTCACTGGTGGTCGATCAAATGCCTGCGGTGGTCGATCCGCCACGGCTTCGTTCGCATCAAGACAACGCCGCGCAACGGCGATCAGGATGCCGGGCCGCCGCCCGAAGAGGCTTGAGAATCGCGCTTCGGCGCCCGCTCGCCCATCAGCCGCTCTTCATATTGGATCGACCAGTCGATCACCGCGCGCCAAAGATGCATCGCGAGCTCCACCGAAAGACCCTCCCGGCGCGCCACGCCTAGCACATGCGCGAGGACTTCGTCGACGCGCTCGGGCACATTGGCGGGAATCCCAAGCACGGGTTTGACCTTCGCCGCCCGCTCGATCTGTCTTTGGCGCTTAGCGAGCAGCGCGACCAATTCCTCGTCCAATTCGTCGATCAGACGGCGGACGTCGGACATTTCGTCCTGCAGCTCCTGTTCGGAGCGTTGCGCGATATCTTCTTGAGCGCCCGGCGTGGTCATCTTCAACCCTCGCGCCACCATGGCTGAGGACGTTCGATCGTCGGCGCCGCCTGCTCGACGGCCGCCGCGAGAGAAAACAGCGTCTCTTCGTCGAAGGGTCGGCCGATGAGCTGCAGTCCCAAGGGCAAGCCATTCGCCGCGAGACCGCCGGGAACCGCGACGCCGGGAAGTCCGGCCATGTTCACCGTGACGGTGAACACGTCGTTGAGATACATTTCCACGGGGTCGGCCGCGCCCTTCTCGCCTTGCGCGAAGGCGGTCGACGGCGTCGCCGGCGTCAACACGGCGTCGACGCCCGAGGCGAAGGCTTCGTCGAAGTCGCGCTTGATCAGGCTGCGGACTTTCTGCGCGCGCACGTAATAGGCGTCGTAATAGCCGGCCGACAGAACATAGGTGCCGATCATGATGCGCCGCCGCACTTCTGAGCCAAAGCCGCTCGCGCGCGTCTTCTCGTACATATCAATAATGTCGCGGCCCGGCTCGCGCCGGCCATAGCGCACGCCGTCGTAGCGCGCGAGATTGGACGACGCCTCGGCTGGCGCGATGATATAGTAGGTGGGCAAGGCGTAGCGGGTGTGCGGCAGCGAAATTTCGACGATTTCCGCGCCGGCGTCCTTCAGCCATGCGGCGCCTTGATCCCACAGCGCGGCAATCTCCGCCGACATGCCGTCGATGCGATATTCCTTCGGCACGCCGATGCGGCGCCCTCTCACCGATGCGCCGACGGCGGCTTCATAGTCGGGCACGGGCGCGTCGACGCTGGTCGTGTCTTTCGGATCATGCCCCGCCATCGACCTGAGCATGATGGCGGCGTCGCGCACGCTGCGCGTGATCGGACCCGCCTGATCGAGCGAAGAGGCAAACGCGACGATGCCCCACCGCGAGCAGCGGCCATAGGTCGGCTTCACGCCGACGGTCCCAGTGAAGGCGGCCGGCTGACGGATCGAACCGCCGGTGTCGGTCGCGGTGGCGCCGAGACAAAGATGCGCCGCCACCGCCGCAGAGGAGCCGCCCGACGAACCTCCCGGCACGATCTTGGCGTCGGGATCGCCGGCGCGTCGCCACGGCGAAACGACGGGTCCGAAGGCGCTCGTCTCATTGGACGAGCCCATCGCGAACTCATCAAGATTGAGCTTGCCGAGGGTCGCGGCGCCGTCGCGCAGCAGATTGGCCGATACCGTCGATTCATAAGTGGGCGCGAACTCGTCGAGAATGCGACTCGCGGCGGTCGTGCGCACGCCCTTCGAGCAATAGAGATCCTTGATGCCGAGCGGCAGGCCTTCGAGCGGGCGCGCTTCGCCGCGCGCGATCCGCGCATCGCTGTCGCGCGCCTGGGACAGCGCAAGGTCCGGCGTCTCAGTAATGAAGCAGTTGAGCGCGCGCGATTTCTCGATCGCATCGACATGCGCCTGCGTCAGCTCGACGGCGGAGAGCCGTTTCGATCTGAGCGCGTCGCGCGCCTCGGCCAGAGAGAGATGCGTGGGATCGGACATTTGTCCCTTTGTTTCTGAGGCCGCCGCATGCGCAACGGCTGCGCCGCAAGCGCTATTCGACGACCTTGGGCACGACGAAATAATGATCTTCGCGCAGGGGCGCATTGGCGAGAATATCGTCGCAGATGCCGCCGTCCGTCACCACGTCGGCGCGCTTCTTCATTTGCATCGGCAAGGCGGAGGTCAATGGCTCGACCCCGTCGACGTCGACCTCGCTCAAGGTCTCGACGAAAGCGAGAATGGCGTTGAGTTCGCCGCGCAGGCGCTCGACCTCGCTATCGTCGATGGCGATGCGCGAGAGATGGGCGATCCGGCGGACGGTCGCGGAATCAACGGACATTGGGGCTCCGCAAGAAAGGACTCGACGGGGCGCTATAGCGCCTGCCCTATCACGGCGCAATGTTGGCGGTCCGTCGCGGGCTCAAAAAGGGGAAGCCCGCAACCCTGCCGGTTTGAGGCGCGATGGCGGCGTGATAGCGGAGACGCGGTGACCATGCGCGCGACAAGTTTGGAAGATTTAGCGGCGCTTCTGCCGCCGAAAGGCCGGCTGATGGGCTTGGATCTTGGGACCAAAACCATCGGTCTGGCGCTTTCCGACGTCGAGCGGCGGCTCGCCTCGCCGCTCGATACGATCGCGCGCGTGAAATTCGCCCAGGACGCCGCCGGGCTTCTCAAGCGCGCGGCCGATTTCGAGGTCTGCGCGCTCGTCGTCGGTCTCCCGCTCAATATGGATGGCACGGAGGGCCCGCGCGCGCAGGCGACGCGCGCGTTCATGCGAAATCTTTCGAAATCCGCGTCGCTGCCCTTCGCCTTCTGGGACGAACGCCTGTCGACCGCGGCGGTGACCCGTGAGCTGATTGCGCAGGACGCATCCCGCGCCAAGCGCGCGGAAGTCGTGGACCGAATGGCCGCCGCCTATATTTTGCAGGGCGCGCTCGACCGCCTGAAACGGCTCTAGCGCCGCTTCGCCGGAACAATTACAACTTTTGATAGAATTTTGGCCTTGACATGGGTGAGGCGCGGTGGAAGAAAATGCAAGAAAGTCCGATGGTTAACTAATTCATAACGTCCCCGTGGTCCGTGGAGACCGATGACGATGTCCCGGCCGGATTCCTCCAAGAGCGACTCCAAGGCGCCCCGCGGAACCACTGCGGAGGACGCAAAAGCCAATGAGGAAGCAGCCTCAATCGCCTCTTATATTGCTGATATGGCGGACGAAATGGCGAAGCTCGCCAATCAGTGCGACATGCCGATGCTCTGCTATTTCCTGAATCTGGCGCGCGCCGAGGCCGATATGCGGGCGCGCGAGCTCGGCGGCTATCCGATCGACCGATCCGCCTAGATCACAACTTTTGATTGTATACAAGAGACACTCGATTGGCGCCATGGCGCTGCAGCCGGCCCTCGACGTCGAGTTCGACCAGCACGCCCTGCACTTCCCGCGCCGTCAGTCCGGCGACTCGGATGAGATCATCGACCAAGACCGGCGCGGGCCCCAGCAGAGCGACGATGATTTCATGCGCATCCGGTCGCAGGGACTGCTCGCCCTGCCTGCCCGCGTCGAGATCGGCGCCGCATTCCGCCGCCGGCGCCGGGTAACGCGTCGCCGCGGCTCTCTCCTCGAATGCCGACTCGTCGAGGGCGGAGAAAAGGTCCAGTTCGTCAATCAGCGTTTCCTTGCCTTGGAGCGCCTCGTCGTCGAAGAGAGTCCTGCGCGAGGGCGCGCCGGCGTTTTCGGCAAGGACCGAGATCACGTCCTCTGGCCGCGCGCACAAGGTCGCGCCCTGGCGAATGAGATCATTGACGCCTTCAGCGCGCGGATCGAGCGGCGAGCCGGGAACGGCGAAGACTTCCCGCCCCTGCTCATTGGCGAAACGCGCCGTGATCAGAGACCCCGAGCGGCGCGCCGCCTCGACGACGATCGTCCCGCGGCTCAGCCCTGAAATGATGCGATTTCGGCGCGGAAAATCGCGGCCGCGCGGCTCCCATTCGATCGGCATTTCGGAGACGATCAGTCCCCGCTCGGCGATCTCTTCGACGAGGCGCGCATGTTCGGCGGGATAAGGCCGTGCGTGGCCGCCGGCCAGAACCGCGATCGTTCCGGTGTCGAGCGCCGCGCGGTGGGCGACCGCGTCAATGCCGCGCGCGAGACCAGAGACGATGACGTAATTCTCGAGCGCGAGACTGCGGGCCAGCCGCTCCGTGAAAGCGAGACCCGCCGCGGATGCGTTGCGCGAACCGACAATGGCGACGCCGTCGCGCTGGCCCGCCCAGGCAGCGCCGCGCAGGGCGATCAGCGGCGGCGCGTCGGGGATTTCCTTGAGCAGCGGCGGATAGTCGGGATCGACGGTTGTGACGAAGCGCACGCCAAGCGCGCGCGCCGCCTCGATCTCGCGCAGCGCCTCCTCGCGCGTGGCGATGCGGATCGTCCGTCCGCGCAAGGACCGCGCCGCCAAGGACGGCAACGCGTCCAGCGCCGCGCCGGCGCCGCCAAAACGATTGACGAGCTGCCTGAAGGTGCGCGGCCCGATGTTCTCGCTGCGAATGAGTCTGAGCCACTCGACGAGCTGCGCGTCGCTCAGCCGTCCGGTTGGCGCATCCTCGCTCACGCCTTTTGTCCGATCCGCGTTTCGGAGCCGGCGCGCAGGCGGGCGATATTGTCCCTATGCCGGTAATAGACGATCGCGGTCATGATCGCGACGGTAAAGGCTTCGCCGCCGTGGCCAAATAAGAAAAGCGCCAGCGGGGCCGCCGCGCTCGCCGTCAGCGCGCCGAGCGAAGAGTACCGCGTCAGCGCCGCCGTCGTCAGCCAGACGGCGCAGAAAATCAGCGCCGTTGGCCAGCTGAGGCCAAACAGCACGCCCAGAAATGTCGCGACGCCCTTGCCGCCCCTAAATTGCAGCCAGACCGGCGCGACATGGCCGATAAAGGCGGCGAGGCCGGCGATCATGCCGCCTTCGGGGGTCAGCGAAGCGCCGATCAACGCCGCCGCCGCGCCTTTCAGCCCGTCGAGCAGCAGCGTCGCCGCCGCTAAATCCTTTCGGCCGGTGCGCAAGACGTTGGTCGCGCCGATATTGCCGGAGCCGATCGAGCGAAGATCGATCGTGCCGGCGAGGCGCGTCAGCAGCAGACCGAAGGGAATGGAGCCCAGCAGATACCCGATCGCAAGGGCAAGGAGGTCGTAAATGATGGCGTTCATGCGCGAAAACGCGATACTTCTCGTCAACGAAAGGCTTAAGAATGCTAAAGGAGCCGCAATCGCGCCGCAACAACCGTTTTGGGCCGCAACTTCGTCTATTTCTTCAGACCCTCACGCCTTGGCGGCTTAAAGCCGAGGCGAAGAGATGCGCTTCGCCTTTTCCCGCGCGAGGCGCTATGGAAGGCCAAAACCAGGATTGCCATGACTGAGCAACGACGGCCGCGTCCACGAGCTTTCCGCCTCGAAGGCGACCAGACGGTCACCCCCAAATCGGCGCCGCCGTCCGTCGAGGTGGTCGAAGCCGAATTTGACGCCTTCGCCCGAGAGGCGGCGGAGTTCGCCGACGGGATGACCGGCGATGAAGCGGCTGTCGAAGCGGCGCAGGCGGACGGCATGCTGCGCCGATACGTGTTCTCCTGGGGCGGCGTGTTCCTATCGGCGGTCACCGGGCTGATCTCGCTGGCGTTCTCGGTGTGGCTGTGGAGCTTCGTCGAAGATCTATTCAGCCGCTCGGCGATTCTCGGCACCATAGGATTAAGTCTTGCCGGTCTCGCCGCCGTCGCAGCGGTCATCTTCTTTGGGCGCGAATTTCGCGCGATGGGTCGGCAGAACCGCATCGCCAAGCTGCATGTCGCGCTCGCCGAGGCGCATGCAAGCGACGACGGGAAGGCGGCGCGCGAGCGCGTCGGCGAACTCTGTAAGCTTTACGACGATCGTCCCGACACTGGGCGGGCGCGCGCGCTGGTCAAGGACTATCTCAAGCAGATCATCGACGGCCGCGATCTGATCACGCTGGCCGAGCGCAATCTCGTCGCGCCGCTCGACGAAGCGGCGCGGCGAGAAATCGCCGGCGCCGCCAAGCGCGTCTCGGTGGTGACCGCGATCAGTCCGCGCGCGCTCATCGACGTTCTTTTCGTCGTCGGCCAGGCGATCGTGCTGATGCGGAAAATCGCGGAGATTTATGGCGGCCGGCCTGGGCTGTTCGGCTTCTTCAAACTCGCCCGCTCGGTCGGCGCGCATCTGGCGATCACCGGCGGCGTGGCGGTCGGCGATTCTCTGCTTCAACAAGCGCTCGGCCATGGAATCGCCGCCCGGGTTTCCGCAAAGCTCGGCGAAGGCGTGTTAAACGGGCTTCTCACCGCGCGAGTCGGCCTTTCCGCCATGGCGGTGTGCCGCCCGACGCCGTTCATCGCCGAGAAACAACCGGGCGTCAGCGACGTCGCCCCTTTCCTCTTCCGCGCCGACAAGACCAAGAGCTGACCATCATTGAAATCGAAAAACCTCAAGATCACCACCTGGAACATCAATTCCGTGCGGCTGCGGCTGCCGCTCGTCGCGGAGTTTCTCAAAAGCCGGGCGCCCGACGTTCTCTGCCTGCAGGAGACGAAATGCCGGGACGCCGAATTCCCGATGAAGGATCTGCACGCGCTCGGCTACGAACATATCGCAATTAATGGCCAGAAGGGCTACCACGGCGTCGCCGTGATATCGAAACGGCCCTTGCGATTTGTCGAGAAGCGCGACTTTTGCGAAAAGGGCGACGCCCGTCATATCTGCGTTGAGATCGAAGCCGCGGGCGGCCCGATAGCGCTGCATAATTTTTATGTGCCGGCGGGCGGCGACGAACCGGACGTCGACATCAATCCGAAATTTCAGCACAAGCTCGATTTTCTCGACGAAATGCGCGACTGGATCGTCGCCGAGGGCGTTTCGCGCGGACGGGTGGCGCTGGTCGGTGATCTAAATGTCGCGCCGCTCGAACATGATGTCTGGAGTCACAAGGCGCTGCTGAAGGTGGTGAGCCACACGCCCGTCGAGGTGGAAAAACTCACGAGCGTATTCCGCGACGGCGCGTGGATCGACGCGATGCGGCATTTCGTGCCGGCGGAAGAAAAGCTTTATACTTGGTGGAGCTACCGCGCCGCCGATTGGCAGGCTTCAAACCGGGGGCGCCGGCTCGATCATATTTTGGTGAGCGAGGCGCTGGCAGGCGGGCTCGAACGTCTCGACGTGCTGCGCGACGCGCGCAGCTGGGACCGGCCGTCCGATCATGTGCCGGTGACGATCGAACTGTCGGGCTGAGCGGAAAAAAGATCGGGAGGCGAGACGGCGGCATGATCGCGCGCGATCTGATGAACAGCGACTTTCCTTTTGTCACGGCGGATGCGGACCTCGATTACGTCGCGAAACTTCTCGCTGACTGCGGCCTCGGCGCCGTGCCTGTCGTCGACGACGATCTGAGGCCGATTGGCATCGTCACGCGCAGCAATCTCGAACAGCCGCGCGTTCACCCCCTGCCCGACCTCGGCGCCATTCCGGCGTTTCTCCTGCGCGACAGGCCGAGGCCGGTCTTTCACGCCAATGGGCGCGCGCTGCGCGAAGTGATGACCTCTCCGGCGATCTCAATTTCCGACGTCGCCAAAATTCCCGACATTGCGCGGATCATGGAGAGCCACAGCCTCAAGCGCATCCCCGTCGTCGAAGGCCATAAGATTATCGGTCTCGTTTTGCGCAAAGAAGTTATGGAGGCGATGGCGGGCGGCTTTGCGACCATGGCGCTGGAGGCGCATCGGCGTCGGCCTCTCATCTCCATTCCTCAACCGGCCGGCGACCGTTGCGCCGTAGCGTCAGCGGAAGAATTTCGCGAGTTAGTGGCCGCACATGAGCGTCTGCTCGAAATCGATCGAGTGGAGCGTCGGCGCGCTTCAATCGAACTGCGCGACCGACGCATCCGCGAACTGGCGAGTCAGCGCCTGACCGACGGACAATGGCGGGAAATGCTTCAGCAGGCGCGGCGCAGCGCGGCGGCCGGGCTCACCGAACAATTGCTGATCCGCTTTCCGTCGCAACTTTGCACGGACGGCGGACGCGCGATCAATGCGCCCGACCCCAATTGGCCGGCGACGTTGCGCGGCGAGCCGGCCGACGTCTTTCAGCGCTGGCGTAACGAGCTGCACCCTCGCGGCTTTCGCATCGCGGCGCAAATCGTCGATTTTCCAGAAGGCCTGCCGGGCGACGCGGCGCTGTTCCTGATTTGGAGCGCGGCCCGCAATTGAGCGCGGTTATTCGCCGCGCACGCCAGTTTCGGCGCGCAGCGCCGCGAGCGAGGGATATCGCTGCGAGCGTCCTTCGGTCTGCACTTCCACCGAGCCGTCGGAAAACATCAAATAGACCGAGTCGCCGGCGCTGTAGCGGTCGACTTCGACGGGCGGCTTTGGCGGCGCCGACGCGGCGGTCGGCTCCCGATCCGCCGACGGCGCGCGTTCGATCGATTCCGCCATCGCCGGCGATTTTGTCTCGGCGGTCGCTTGCGTCTTTGGCGCGCTATCGGCGATGCGGCCCAGCACGCCGATCGCGCGCCCAAGCGCGATCGTGACCACGCCGCCCGAGACTGCCGTCGCGCCGCCGATGAACAGGCTCCAACCGCGTTCGAGCTGAATATAGTCCCAGCCCGTCCACATGCCGTAGAGGCCGGCGAGCGCAAGCGCGAGCCCGAGGAAGGTGACGCCTAGGCCATGACGTTTCATCGTCATCCTTCGCATGTTTGTTCGGCCGGGAACCTATCACAATCCGCGCTCATCGCCACAATCGGCGGCGAATATCGAAAGCTACAAGAATTAATCGCAGCATGATTCTTTCAGTCGAGAAAACCTTTCATCATCGCCGACCAACGAAAAAACCTACATATATGTATATAAAGTAAAACGACATCAAGATATGGTGGTTTATGAATTCGTACGCGTGATGCCGTCTGAACATTTTATTATTTAAATTCAATATGTTAAAATTATGCACAAGATGTGTCAAGATGTCGCATCGTAAATTCATTGGCCAATACAGACCTCATCGTCACAAGCGCCGACGTTCATGCGGCGGGAGAAGCCTCCGGCGGAGGCCGGATTGGCGTCGACGATCGTGGGGAGAATCTAAATGGCGACTGTAACTGGGATGCGCGGGCTGTTGGCTGGCGCAGTGATTGCGGCTGCGGCCTGTTTTGCCGCGCCGACAAGCGCCGTCGCGCATGGCGGCGTCGCGCTTGAGCAAGACGAATGCGTGCTGCGGATCGGTCCGAACACGATGCATTTCATCGGCTATCAGCGCTCGGGAGAAGAAGCGGAGTTTTGCGAGGACATCGCCAATACCGGGCCGACCGTGATCGCGCTCACCCCGGTTTCGCCTGACCTGCGCGACATGGCGGTGGGCATCCGCATCATCAAGGCCGTCGGCGAGGAAAAGGAAAAAGCCAACCTCGACGCGGTCACTGTCGCCTATATTGCGCCGAAGGTCTATCGCAACGGCGCCATGACCTTTGAACACGACTTCAACCAGTCCGGACATTATGTGGGAATCGTCACGGTGCGCGACGATCTCGGCAACGAATGGGTGTCGCGCTTTCCGTTCTCGGTAGGGCTCTACACCTTCTGGGGAATGATCGAATACATCCTCTATGGCGTCGGCTTCTTCTCGCTTGTCGGACTGCTGTGGTGGGCGCTGCGCGCGAGCGCCAAAAAGAAAGCGCAAACCGGCGACGCGATCGCCTAAAAAAACGGCCCGAAGATTGCAGCATGGCTCGGTCGTCGCCGAGTCATGCTTTTTTTGTCGCCAAAAAAGCCAACATAGCGGCGCCGTCGCTGATCGCGCGATATTGCCGCTTGTCGCGCGGGGGTCTAGTTAACGCGTGCAGCTGAGGCTGACAGTCTATGCTCGGCTAAACTATTTGGGAGAGAATTATGTCCTTCAAACTGGAAGATCTGCCCTATCCCTACGACGCTCTGCAGCCTTATCTTTCGCGCGAGTCCTTTGAGTATCATCACGACAAGCATCACGCGACCTATGTCACCAACGCCAATAATCTGGTCAAAGGCACGGAATATGAAGGCAAGCCGATCGAGGAAGTGATCGTCACCGCCTATAATCGCAACACGCCGATCTTCAATAACGTCGCCCAGCATTACAATCATCACCACTATTGGAAGTGGATGAAGCCGAACGGCGGCGGCGCCATTCCCGGCAAGGTCGAGAAGGCGATCATCGACTCATTCGGTTCGGTCGATAAATTCCGCGAAGACTTCCAGAAGGAAGGGCTGGCGCAATTCGGCTCGGGCTGGGTTTGGCTCGAAGCCAAGGATGGAAAGGTCGCCATTCGCAGGACGCCGAACGCCGAGAATCCGCTGATCCATGGCGCGGCGCCGATTCTCGTCGCCGACGTGTGGGAGCATTCCTATTACATCGACTATCGCAATCGCCGCGCCGACTATCTGAAGGCCTTCCTCGATCATCTCGTCAATTGGGAGCATGTCGAGGAAATGTTCGACGCCGCGTCGTAGCGCGACCGCCATTCTGCTCTTCGCGCGGCGCGTCTTAGACGGCGCGCCGCGAATTTTTTATGCGGATCAACCTGCGGCGATCTTCGGCTGCGACTCGACGACTCGCTTGAGGTCGGCGAGGCCCTTTTCGAATTGCCCGCTTACCGCTTTGTCCACGCTATAGAATTTATAAATCGCCTTGCCGATGAATTCGTGGCGGCCCGACATCGCCCAAGTGACTTCCGTTCGATCTTCGCCCAGCGGCTTGAGATCGAATTGCACGTCATGCGCAGCTTTGAACGGCTTCTCGAAGTTGAGCTTGATGCGAACGCGTTCGCCCTGACGGCTCTCGACGATCTCCATGCGGCCGACGCCGACCTGTTTGTTCCCCGACCAGGAATAGGTCGCGCCATAGCCTTGCGGCGTGCCTCCATATTCGCTGGTCATATTGGGGTCGAGCTTGGCCCAGGGCGACCAGTCGCGCCAATTGTGAAAGTCGTAGATGTGACGGAAAACGGTCTCCGGCGGCGCGTCGATCGTCGTCGAGCGCGCGATGCGGAAACTATCCGGCAGAAGCGAGATATAGGCGACCAGCGCGCTGAGCAGGGCAAGGAAAAGGAGAGCGAAAATCGTCATTTGCAGGTCTCCCGCAAGCGAGAATGCGCCGCCCGCCGGCCGAAGGCGACCAGCCGGCGACCCGGTTCCGCGCACTCTGGCGCGAGTCGTCGCGCTTTTGGCGAAGCGCTCGCGCACGGCCGCCGCCTGACGCGCCGCGCATCATTTTAGGCCGGCGCGCGCCATGCGCAACGGATTGTCAGGATTAAACCAGGCTTCCGCAGAAGGTCTGGATTTTCCGGCAGGCGTCTTCAAGCACAGCGTTCGACGCGGCGTAAGAGACGCGGAAATTGGGGCCGACGCCGAAGGCCGAGCCCTGCACCACGGCGACGCCCTGCGTGTCCAAAAGTTCGGTCACGAAATCCTCGTCGGTTTCGATGACCTTTCCGTTGGGAGTCTTGCGGCCAATGGCGTCGGCGCAGGACGGAAACACATAAAAGGCGCCCTCGGGCGTCGGGCATTTCAGATATTTGGCCTGGTTGAGCATCGACACCACAAGGTCGCGGCGCTCCTGAAAGGCCTGGCGGAAGACGGCCAGATGATCCTGCGGCCCTTCGAGCGCCTCGACCGCGGCCCATTGCGCGATCGAACAGGCCCCCGAGGTCTGCTGCCCCTGGAGCAGGTCCATGGCCTTGATGAGGGCGCTTGGCCCCGCGGCGTAGCCGATGCGCCAGCCGGTCATCGCGTAGGCCTTGGAGACGCCGTTCATGGTCAGCGTGCGCCCGATCAGCGCCGGCTCGACCTGGGCCGGCGTGACGAATTTGAAATCGCCATAGATCAGATGCTCGTAAATGTCGTCGGTGAGGACATGCACCTGCGGATGACGCAGGAGAACGTCGGTCACTTTCTTCATCTCGTCGAAGGCGTAGGCCGCGCCGGAAGGGTTGGACGGGGAGTTGAGCACCAGCCATTTGGTCCGAGGCGTGATGGCGCGTTCGAGCGCCTCGGGCTGGAGCTTGAAGCCATCCTCCATCCTTGTGTCGACGAAGACCGTGGTTCCGCCGCAAATCGCCACCATCTCGGGATAGCTCACCCAATAGGGCGCCGGCACGATCACCTCGTCCCCGGGGTTGAGCGTCGCGAGAAAGGCGTTGAACAGAATATGCTTGCCGCCGGTGGCGACGATCGTATCCGAGGCCTTGTAATCCAGGCCGTTCTCCCGCTTGAATTTTTTAGCGACCGCCTCGCGCAGCGGCGGAATGCCGAGAACCGGCGGATAGCGCGTCTCGCCGCGATCGATCGCGGCTTTCGCGGCGTCGCAGATATGCGCCGGCGTATCGAAGTCGGGCTCGCCGACGGAGAGGCTGATCACCTCCCGCCCCTTCGCGCGCAAGTCGCGCGCTTTCTGAGTGACGGCGATGGTCGCCGAGGGCTTCACGCGCGACAGGGCGTGGGCGAGAAGGGTCATGGTTGTGGGCTTCCTGCGAAGGGGGAGTGCGCCGCACCATAAGTTGCGCGCCCAAACGCCGCAACGAGATTTACTAGGCTCGAGATTTACGAGGGCGCCGCTTCGGGCCGGTCGGCGAAGAGTTTCAAATTTTTTTCCGGGGCGCGCGGACGGCGCGAGGGAAGTTGGCTTCGCCATCCGGCCGCCATGCTTGGCCTGTAAGCCGCTCGTCAGTTTTTGTCTGGAAATACAAGGGATTTAGCTGAATACGACGAAATCGGCGACGAAGACTTGGATAAACTTGAGCGAACCAATATTGCCAAACGTTAACCTGGCTTCACGGATTGCTTAAAAATTTATAAAATTTCTGAAAAGTCATGCAACTTTTTTAGCCCATCCTCGTTTCTGTCTTGAGAACGCAGCGACGCGAGCTAATCGCGCGCGCGCCCGGGGGAGAGGCGCAAGCGTTACAAAGGGCGAATGCGAGAGGATCAGGGACAATGTCGCTCGTTGATAAATTTGAAGATCAGATGGAGCCGGCCTTCACGCGCAGCTTCGACAGGGAGTCGGCGCGCCGCCAGTTCCGAGTTTCACTGCTTCTTGTTGCCGCGATGGCGACCGCGGCGTTCGTCCTCGGCTTCGCCTTGCCCATCAGCTCGCCTGCGCAGAAGGCCACGCCCGTCGCGACCGACGGCGGCGTCTTCGCCGGTCGACTGGTGACGATCGACCGCTAATCAGTTCCGGGATTTCGCAGCAACTGAGGAACGCGCGCGTCCAGTGACGCGCGCACTCTTTTTTCGCGATCCAGCCCAGAAAGCCGGCCGCCTTACGAGCGGCCGGTTTTTGCTTTTGCGGGACAGTAAGCGCGGGTCTCAAGAGCGAGCGATCACTTCTTATCCATGTGATGCTCGTGATGTTCATGATCCTGGTGAGCCGCGCCCTCCTTGGGACCGGCCGAATCCTGGCCATGCGCCTTCTGCCAGCGCTCCATGGCTTCGGCGTCATGGGCATGCGTGGCGTCCGGCGCGTCGATCGCCGCATCGATTTCCACTTCGCCGGCTTTTTCGAAGACGAGCGTCATCTCCAGCCCCCAGCCCACTTCCAGATGTTTCTTGATGTCGAGGAGCGCGACATAGGCGCCGCCGGGCGCGAGCGTGAGCTTCGACTTGGGCGGCAGAACGATTGGCGCGATGAGGTCGAGCTTCTTGGCGTCGCCATGGATCTCGGCCTTGCCGAACTTTTCCGATTTGACCGCGATCAGCTTGTCGGGCGTCGCGCCATTGTTGTGCAGCATCGCGTAGAATTGCGCCTTGTTGTCGCCGTCGACGGGGGCGCGCAGCCAGGGATGCTCCACTTTTAACTGGCCAACGTCATATTCATGAGCTGAGGCCGGACGGCGCGAGGCGAAGAGCCCGAGCGCCGTCCCCGTTAGCAGAGTCCCTCCGGTCAGCAAAAAATCACGCCGCTTTAACATCTCGCTTCTCCCTTTCTGCGCCGGACTGTCTCCGCCGGCCTTGCTGCATCATGATGAACGACGCATCCCTCCGAAACCGTCGCGCGACAGTCGCGCTTGCGACAATGTGGCGCGCCGGAGCGCGCCGCGAAGAACCCAAAAGGGCGGCCTAATGCGAATGCAGACTGATTTCGATGAAGGGTTCGCGGACGAATTCGGCGACAAGCGCAGCCAATTTCTGGGGGTTGCCGTCGTCAGGCGCGAAAGTGCGGAAACGCGCCCGAATATAGCCCGACCGATCGACGACAAAATGCGCCTCTTCAATCTCCTCTGACGGCAGCACATTGGGATAGCGATTGATCACCGAATAGGCGGTCTCGACCGCCTTGGGGTGAACCGGCTCCCGGCCTTTCGCCTCCTGCGGACAGGCCGCGTCATAGATTGTCACATGGTTGGCGCCCGCGGCTTTCGCGGCGTCATGCGCGATCTTCACGCTCTCGGCGCGCGCCTTCGGATCGCCGTTCGGCGACCCGCAGCGCGCGAAGGAGATCAACGTCGGGACCCCGCGCAGCCGATAGAGCGAGGTCACGTCCTCCTGCGGATCGATCAGCGCGAAATCGGGCGCGATCAGCCATTGAATCATCGGCTGCGCGTTCATGAAGCGGGCGCGGTTCGAATAGGAGATCATCAGCAGGAAGTTGATCACGTCCCACCGATCGTCGACGTCGAGCTGATCGGCGAAGCCCGGCATGACGCCGCTTTGTCCGCCATGTGTCAGCCAGTGGAAAATATCGCCGATCGTATGCGTCCCGACGTGGGGAGCCGTCAGATCGGCCGGCTGCACCGGGAGCCCTTGCGCGTTCCGGAGATCCTTGGCGAGCGGACCATTGCCTTCGCCCTGATCGCCATGGCAGGCGATGCAGTTTTCCTTGAAATGCGCCAGCCCGCGCGTGACCGATTCAGCGGTGTAGTCCTGCGTCGGATCGTCGTAAGTGTCGGTATAGGCCTCCGTCGCGAAGGAGACGGCAAGCGAAATCAGCGCCGCGGCGGAGACCGCCGGCGTCGCGTAAAGACGATACTCGCGGGTTCTCGGAGTCCACCAAATCAGCGCGGCGATTATTGCGAGAACGACGGCCGCGATGCCCCACCACCAGATCGGGCTGAGCATCTTGGGGCCTTGTCCCCACGTCGCGATATAGGACAGGCGAAACGGCAGCGGCCAATAGAGATTGGTCTCATGCGCGGCCGGCGTAATGACCGCGATATAGCCCGCGATCGACAGCAGCAACAGCGCGAAGACCGACTCCCCTGCCCCGACCTTTCCGTACCAAGCCACGTCGAATTCGCCTTCTGGGCGTCGGGTGATGTAACGCGCGAGCGCCAGCGCCGCGAGCAAAACGCCGCACAGACATAACAGTTTGAGCGTCAACATCCGGCCGTAGCTCGTCGCCAGCATGTTGGGAATGCTGCCGACGTTCTCCCAGGCGATCGCAAAGCCGGTGATCGCGACGATCGCCATCGCTACTTTGGCGATCAAGGACCAGCGTTCCGCAAGCTGCGCCGCGACTTCCGGCGACTTGCCGCGCGCTGTGAACATCCACCAAACCAGCCCAAGCAATCCGCCAAGCCAGGTGAGGCCGGCGGCGGTGTGGAGAAGGAAGCTCGCCTGCGTCCAGCGCGGCAAGCCGTCGTCGACGGCATGGCCGGTCACCGAAACGACGGCGACGACGACGACTCCAACCCACAACGTCACCCGATCGAGCAATTCCGAGGCGAGGAACAGCCGCGCCATCGCGAGGCCGGCGAACAGGAATGCGATCAGTTGCGTCGCCAACCAGGCGTTCCCGACAGTGGTGCTGGCGGAAAATTCCCACAACGCGCCGAAGTCGATCTGACGATCGGCGGGAAAGATTGCGAGCGCGGTGACATAAAGCAGCGCGAAGCCCAGCAGGGCGCGCATGATCGCCAGCGCCGCCACGGCCAGTTTGAAACGCGCGCCATCCTCGCCGATGAGACGCGGCAGGAGAAGAAGCCCGACCGCAAGGGCGGACGGCAGGCTCAGAAGGAGGCGGATGGCCGCTAGAGACAGATACATTTTACTTTCGCCCGAAGTCCTGTGGCGTTTAACTCCTCAGCTCGCGCCAAGATTCCGAGAACGAGCGGCGCGTCGCTTCATTCGCCGCACGTCGGCTCTTCGCGCGGAAGAGCTTCTATTTGGCGTCGACCGTGAATTCGTAGTTCCCCTCGACGATATGGCCGTCGCTCGAGAGCACGCGATAGCGGACGACATATTTGCCGGGCGCGAGGTCCGGCGCATTCGCCGTCAGTTCCCGCGGCTTGCTGGGAACGCCGGTATTGCCTTCGCCTAGAACTTTACCATCGGGCGTCTCGATGGTGATCTTCGAGTAAGGCGGCTCGACTCCGCCGCCGAACTTCAATTTTATCATCTTTGGCGGAGTCGCCACATGCTCCTTCGACGACGGCGTCGCATCGACCAGGAAGGAATGCGCCAAGGCCGACGTCGCTCCCGCGACCGAGAGGACGATGGCGAAAGCGCAGCCGATGGCGACGTTCACGCCCGCCTGACGGCGCGCGCCCATTGACGAAGTCTTCTCTGCATTGGTCATGGCGCCTCCATGGAGGCTAGCGCCTCCTCTTTCGTTTTTTGAGATGTTGCCGCGCTGCGCCGCGTTCAAGACGCGGCGACGCCGGCGGCGTCCTTCTTCTTGGACGAAGGATGGGTATGTTTCCAATAGACGAAGACGATGCCGGCGATCAGCACCGCGCCGGCGATCTGCGGCACCCAGGCCCAAAGGGTTTCGCCGACCATGAATTTGAACTCCGACGTCTCTTGCGAGCCGTTCGGACGCGTCAGGGTGACAAGACCGATGTAATGCCCGTTGTTCTTGAAGTCGTGCTGCAGATTGAAAGTGCCCTTGGTGTATTTCGTCGCAGGGCGATAGACCTCAGTCAGCGCCTCAAGGTCGGTGTCCTTGGAGATCGGCGTCATTGGATCGCGAATGATCCGCAATTCGAGCGGCATGTCCCGGAACGCCGGATTTTCGATATCGAACACCAGAATTGTCGGGCCGGTGGTCGGGATTTCAGCGCAATATTCGCTGCGCGATTTGCCGGGCTGATAGGCCGTGATGTGGATCATGTCATAGCCGAACATGACCATGCACATATTGCCCATCGTCATTGCTTCGGGGCCGGCGCCGCCTTCCGCCAATGATGGGGCCGACCACGCCTGCAAGAACAGCGCGCCGAGAACTGCGGCAGCGAGGCTACGCCATTTCTTCATTTCCATCCCTCTATCGATTGTGATCTCGGCCCGTCGCTCGTCTTGGCGATCTTTGTGAGCCCTGTCTCCTCTATAGCGGATTTTTGGCTCGCGGCTCCATCTTTGTCGTCGCCGTCAGCTCCTCGCGACGCCGACCTCTGATCGTCCACTTTTGACAAAAGCCACAAAATGACGCGAGCGAAATCGTCGGCGAAATTTGCGTCGAAAAGACGCACCATGGCCGTCGCGCGCAATACATCGCGTCACGATATCTTTCTTGGTTCGTTCGTTCGATGCGCCCGCTCATGGGCGGCAGCCCGAAGCTGCGCCAAGCATCGCGGCGCGCGTTCGCGCGCGAGAGCATCGTATCGTTTCCGGCTGAACCGTTCGCTTGCACGGCGTCAGTCGGGTCGGTCTGTTCTCAAAACAAGCGAACCGCAGCCGTCGCGCTCCGGGATGTTCTCGAGCGAGAGCCTCCGGGTCTCGCACAAAGCGACCCAACCGATCGCAGCTGAAAGGCTCGAAGCAGACGCAACAAGGTGAATTCCTATCAGGCGACGACCAATAGTTCCTCGCTGCATACAGCGACTGGCGCCGCCGATAAAAAAACCCCCGGCTTTATGGGCCGGGGGCTTTTGGTTTCAACCGTGGTATCGCTTAGGGCATATCGCCGGCGACGAACTTCGGAATCACCGGACCGCCGATTTCGGCCGCGAAGCGGCGTCCGGTCGGCGAGAAGAACATCAGGAGGCCGCCGATCTGGCTGTCGGTGTCGTAAGCCAGGTCGGACAGACGCTCGATGTCCCAACGCGCGTCCTGCACCTTCACCGCGATTTCCTTGGTCTCGCCCGGCGCC